>Ga0315280_10002706_pt1 | contig 28363 bp, 32 predicted proteins | sample YL17G06_40_MG_FD_203697 | JGI IMG/M metagenome (GOLD analysis project Ga0315280, IMG submission 203697) | Sediment microbial communities from Yellowstone Lake, YNP, Wyoming, USA - YL17G06_40 | ecosystem: Environmental > Aquatic > Freshwater > Lake > Sediment | place: USA: Wyoming | collected... | reverse complement strand
CGGCCTTGAAGCAAAAATAGCTGCTGCTACCTCAGCATTTGTGGTTACCTGTTCGGGTATTTCGAGCTTTATTTCTCATTTGGCTATGACAGCTCGACCCGATTGGGCTATCTGGCTTGCTTGTGTAGTTAGTGTGTTTTTAGGCAGCGAACTCGGCTCTCACGTTATGGCTGAAAAATTGAAACCCAAAGGAGTGCGTGTTGTCTTTGGCGTTGTGCTCTGGGCAGTAGCGTTATTTTTACTTGTGCATGATGTGCTTCTGAAATAAAGCAGATAGAATGGGAAACAATTGAAAACAAAAAATTCATTAAAAGTTATTCCGGAACTATTTTTCATCTTCTTTTACGTCGCTATTTTTACGGTAGGAGGTGGTATTGCTATGGTTCCCCTCTTGGAAAGGGTTTTGGTGGAGAAGAAAAAATATCTAAATGAAAAAGAATTTACGGAAATTTTTTCTATCGGGCAGATTTTACCGGGCTCACTGATGATTAATATGGCTACATTTACGGGATATAAAATTGCTAAATTTTTTGGCGCGCTATTTTCCTGTATTGCCATTACAATCCCGCCGCTTACAATTATCACCTTAATTGCTATATTTTATGGAAAATTTATAGAATTCGTGCTTGTCAAGAAACTTATGCTCGGCATATTAGCCGGAGTGGTGGGTGAGGTTAGCGGGATAACCTTGAAGATGTTCAAGAAGACGAAGTTCGATACTTTTAAGATTGTTCTTCTTTTGTTTTCCTTCGCGCTTATGTTTGTTTTTCATGTAAACCCTATTTATATAGTGATAATCGGCGCAGTATCAGGGATTCTTTTAGGCAAGGGAGATTGAGATGTTACTTTTAAAGATTTTCTTGGAATTCTGTAAGATTGGAATTATCGCCTTTGGCGGAGGTAACGCAATATTCCCGATTTTACATAGGGAGGTTGTGGAAAACCTGCACTGGATTGGAGAACAGGACTTTCTGTATATGGTTTCTATTGCTGAAACTACTCCCGGGCCTATAGGAATGAATCTATCTACATTTATTGGCCATCGGCTTGCGGGGTTCCCAGGGGCACTTGTGGCTACTATAGGTTATGATTTTTTACCATTTCTTATTATGCTTTTTGTTGCTATAGCAGTTGTAAGGCTAAGGGAAAACAAGATTTATCGAAGATTTCTAAGCGCCGTAATGGTAGTCGTACTTGTGCTTCTTATGCGGGCAGCTTATTTGATGGCTGCCGGCGGTTTTCATGATTTCCGGCCATACTTGCTTGCCTTGGCGGCATTTATTGCCTTCGTGAAGTTTAAGAAATTAAACCCCATTTATTTGCTTATTATTTGTGGATTAGTAGGAATGTTTTGTTTTTAAAAGAAAAGGAGATTACAAAATGCGAGTAGCAATACCATTAACAGAAGGAAAATTATCACAGCACTTTGGCCATTGTGAACAGTTCGCCATCATCGACATTGACAGCGACAGCAGGAATATCAAAAGTCAGGAATTAGTGGTTCCGCCCGCCCACGAGCCCGGTGTTTTACCGAGATGGCTGTCGGGTTTAAATGTTGAGCTGGTTATTACCGGCGGAATGGGGCAAAGAGCACAGCAGTTATTCACGCAGAATCAAATCAAGGTGGTTGTGGGCGCTCCTGTTGAGACGCCGGAAAATCTGATATCGGCTTATCTTAATAAAACCCTTCGGGCCGGAGAAAATATCTGTGACCATTGATTTATATTTATAGGAGATAGTGCAAATGCCTGCATATGAATATAAATGCCAAGATTGTGGTTATACGTTTGAAAAATTTCAAAATATGAAGGACAAACCAGTCGAAAAATGTCCGAAGTGCGATGGCAAAGTCCAGCGTCTAATCGGCGGTGGAGCCGCTGTGATTTTCAAAGGTTCAGGATTCCATTCTACAGGCTACAATAAGGATGTTTCGCCGAGTTGTGGCAGGGAGAGACCTTGTTGTGGTCGAGACATACCTTGTGGTGAAAAACCTTGCGAGTCTTGATACAGTACAGTCTAAAACACAAAGAAAACTAAGGATATAAAAGCTTTCTAAATTCAGCAGGAGCAAATGGCAATGACAGATTCACACAGAGTCGCAATAGAAGAAGGTTCCAAGATGGTCAGAATCGGAACAGCGATATTTGGGAAAAGGGAATAAAGACAGGGGAAAATGGAAAAACAGCTATCTTTTAAAGATTATGTCGTAGTTTCTTGCGGGACGCTTGCCCCAGAATTGGATTACTTAAGTAAGGAGGGTTTTTTAGATACCAAGAAGATTGTTTATACAGCACCCGGACGGCACGAGGTTCTTAAAGAGCTTGAAAGCCAATTGATACAAAAAATAAACACCGCTAGGCAGAACTCCAAGAAAATCATAATAGTTTATGGCGGCAAATTCTGCTACGTCAATGCTGATAATCCCTACAGAACGATAGATACGATAATCCAAGAGCAGGGAACTGGAATTTCAATCACCAGAATAAACGCAACCCATTGTATGGATATGTTAGCCAGTGAAAGCCAAAGAGAGCAAATAAGCGGCGGCCGGAAGGTCTGGTGGCTTACGCCGGGATGGATAATCTATCGCAGTTATGTTTTTCAGGACTGGGATAAAGGCAAAGCTAACGAGAATTTCCCCCAGCACACCGGAGGAGCAATCCTGTTAGACGGCATAGGTTTCTGGGAGAAATACTCCGAAGAGCATCCTGAGAAAATCCTTGAATTCTCTGACTGGATGGGAATTGAAGTTCGACCACATAGAATTGCCCTGGATAGATTAAAAAATCTTCTTTTAGACTGTATCATTTCAGATTTGCAAAAAGAGAGCGCTGAACTGAAGAGCAGATTGCCTGCCCATTCGCTGAAACCATCGATGATACGGCAATTGGAGGATCTCGAGGAAAAACTGGAAAATGCGAAGAAGGCAAGGCGGTCCGCCTGACAATCGGCACGATTTTCAAAAAGTGAAAAATGACCGAAAACATGGAAACATGGGAAAAGGAAAATGGCGTTAAATTTTTGAGGGAAGTTGGACTGCGGCCCGGACAAATAGTCCTTGATTTCGGCTGTAAAGCGGGCCATTACACCATTCCGGCGGCATTCGTCGTAGGAAGCAAAGGCATAGTTTATGCGTTGGACAAAGAACAACAAGCCCTAAACGAACTGCAACAAAAAGTCAGTGCCAATAATTTAGAAAACGTAAAGATAATAAAAACTTCGGGCCAAATAGAATTCGATTTTGAACGTGAGTCGATCGCTATAGTCTTATTCTACGATGTTCTCCATTATTTTGGAAAACACGACAGGAAAAAGCTATACCAGGAAGCTTTCCGTGCTCTAAAACAAGATGGTTTACTTTCCGTTTATCCCAAGCACACTTTGGAGGATGACCCCATGCAGGAATTCAGAGGTTTAAGTTTAAGTGACGTTAAACAGGAAATCGAAGGTTCAAATTTTGTTTTTGAACACAAATTCTGCGGCGTTATAAGCCATGATGACAGCCTTAATCAAGGTTGCGTTTTGAACTTTAGAAAAAATGAAGATCACAATTGTATATGACAATGAGGCAAATCCCGGCTTAAGATCAGGATGGGGTTTTTCCTGCTTGATAGAAGCAAAAGAAAAAATTCTATTTGATACAGGCGACAGCGGTAAAAATTTGATTTATAACCTCAGACAATTAAACATTCAGCCGGAAAGCGTTGTTGCTGTTGTAATCTCGCATAACCATTGGGATCATACCGGCGGGTTAAAAGAATTCTCAAAATTAAACAACAAGGCTAAAGTTTTTCATCCGAAATCCTTCTCAAAGCCGACCGAGATATCGCCGGGAGTTCATTCCACCGGTGCACTTGGAGGACTTATCAAAGAGCAGTCTCTGGTAGTAAATACCCAGAAAGGAAATTTGGTTATAACCGGCTGTGCTCATCCGGGTCTGGGAAATATTCTACAGGTAGCCAAAAAGCTCGGTAAGGTATACGGCGTTATAGGTGGATTTCACGGTTTTTCGGATTTCCAGCAGCTTGAGGACATCGAGCTAATCGGCCCCTGTCATTGTACAAGATATAGTAAGCAAATAAGGGAAAAGTACCCCCAGAAGTTCAAACAGGTAAAAGCAGGTGTTGTTATTGAAATATAAGACGGTTTCTTATGGCAGGATTTTCCGATTGGATAAAAAGGCGTTCGGATGTCAAACAAAAGCAATGCTCCGGTTTGTGGTCGAGATAGGCCCTGTTGCGGCCCGCGATACGCCAACCCTGTGATTCTTAATCAAGGTAAAGCAAAATGTTTTTAACTGATTTTATAAAAAGAAGGAAAAGTTTAGTCCATCAGGAAAGTGAAGGGATAAATTTAACAATCTATTTAATAAATGAATTTATAAATAGAAGATTTACTTTTAGAGGATTAAAAAATAAATATTCTGGAATCGACGGAGAAGAGCTTCTAAACCTACTTCAGAAGGAGATAGATAACACTCTTATACTATACAGGTATATAACAAAAGTGAAAAAATACACTGATAGAAAAGGAGTTCCGCAAATGAAAATAAGATTAATTGGAAAAGCGAGTGCGATGAATAGATACAACCCATTAGACATAGAACTGGATATAACAACAGAAATATAACGGTGAATCTTTTGTTTAAGGAATTTTCAAGATGTCATTGGTGGTTAATAATCAATCTGGCGAAAACTTACCCAGCGGGAAAAAACGTGAACATATATTTGGTCCTGTTCCTTCGAGAAGATTAGGACGTTCTCTGGGTGTCGACTTAGTTCCATACAAAACATGCACGTATGATTGTATTTACTGTCAGCTCGGAAGGACAACTAACAAGACGATGCAAAGAAAAGAATGGTTACCGTTTGATGAAATCATAAGTCAGCTCAAAGAGAAATTACATCTGAAGCCGGATTATGTAACTCTCTCCGGCTCAGGTGAACCAACTTTGTTCTCCAGATGTGATGAGCTTATTTGTAAAATTAAGGAAATAACCAGTATACCCGTGGCAGTTTTGACGAATGGTTCGCTGTTATGGGTACCGGAGGTAAGAAGGTCTATTATAGAAGCTGATATTGTTATCCCATCCCTTGATGCAGGAAGTAACCGGATATTTCAGTATGTTAATAGACCCCATAAAGATATAACTTTTACTAAAATGTTGGAAGGTCTGGTAAAATTCCGCAATGAATACAAGGGCAATTATTGCCTCGAAGTCTTCGTTCTGGCTGGTGTAACCACAATAGAGGTAGAAATCAAAAGGCTAAAGGCGTATATAAGCAATATATGTCCTGATAAGGTACAGGTAAATACAGTTACTCGGCCCCCTGGTGAAGATTTTGCTGAACCGGCCTCGCAAAAACAGTTAGAAGCTATCGCTAAACAGTTGTATAAAAATGCTGAAGTTATCGCCGATTACAGTGGTGTTCATAAACAACGGGATTTTCTTGCCCGACGCGAGGATGTGCTGGCGCTTTTGAAACGTCGTCCTTGCACCTTAGAAGATATTGCCGCAGGCATCGGCCTGCATCGAAATGAAGTTGTTAAATATGTACAAGAACTGTGTTCCGAAGGTAAAATCGAAGCTACAACAAAACTCAACCAGCTTTATTATAAAGCTGCATTGTGATATCGTTGTCAATCGCTCGGAACACAGCTTCCAAGAAAATCGTAAATGTTCAGCCCATTAATCGGTCTTATGTAAAGGCGAACGAGATTTAGCCGTTGCTTGCAATGCAGACGTAATATCTGTGACCATTAGGAATACCCAAGATGCCAAGACCGAGACATTGCAGACGGGTTGCTTATCTGCCACAGGTCACATTCTATAAACCGCAGGGCGTCCCCCTGTCTATCTTGCAGCATATCGCCTTAACCGTTGATGAGCTTGAAGCGATTCGTCTGGCTGACCTGCAAGGCTTATATCAAGAACAGGCTGCTGAGCAAATGAGTGTATCACGTCAGACTTTTGGCAGAATTATCGAATCCGCGCATAAAAAAATCGCTGATGCCTTGGTAAACGGAAAGGCATTAAAGATAGAAGGAGGCGTATATACCATGGCAGGAATGAGAAAATTCAAATGCTACGCCTGTAATCATGTATGGGAAATTCCTTATGGAACTGCAAGGCCACGAGAGTGTCCTCAGTGCAAAAACACAAATATCCGCAGAGCCGAGGATGATAGGGGTTATGCAAGGAAAGGCGGCCCCGGCTTTGGCAGAGGAAGATGCGGGAGGTTTCAATTATGAGAATATGTATTCCAACAGAAACAAACGAAGGAAAATCAGCAAAAGTCTATGGTCATTTTGGCAGTGCCCCCTATTTCACTATCTACGATACAGAAAAAGATGAATTTGAGGTAATCGATAACTCTAACCAACACCATGCCCATGGAACATGTCATCCCATGGGTGCATTAGATGGCAAAAATATTGTCGCTGTTGTATGTGGTGGTATGGGCGCAAGGGCGGTACAAAAGCTTAACGAAGCAGAGATTAAAGCTTATATAGCTATTACCGGGACAGTAGATGAGATAATTAAAAAATACAAGCAAGGTGAATTAGAAGAAATTACCGTAGAAAATGCCTGTCGCCAACACAGATGCCGTTAAAAAAGGATAAAAACAATGAAGATAGGAGTAGTTATCTATTCAAATGATGCTGAGACAGTATGGAACGCCTTTCGTTTTGGAAATTTCGCCTTGAAAGAAGGCGATGAAGTAAAAGTATTTTTACTGGCAAAAGGGGTAGAGTGTGAATCTTTTGATACCGAAAAATTTAAGGTGACGGCACAAATGCGTACTTTCGTTGATAATGCTGGTAAAATATTTGCCTGTGGTATGTGCCTTAAAATCCGTCAATCTGAAGGTTCGGAAATATGTCAATTGTCGACAATGAAAGATTTGTATCAGATAGTGAAAGAGTGTGATAAAATTGTCACTTTTTAGAAAAAATCCTTCCGATATGAAGAGTGCAATTGACGTTAAGGAATTGACAAAACGATTTGGTAATTTCACTGCCGTTGATCAAATTAGCTTAGAAGTTACACAAGGAGAGATTTTTGGATTTCTCGGCCCTAACGGAGCAGGAAAAACTACAACTATAAGGATGCTTACCGGCCTTTCTAAGCCAACAAGTGGAAATGCATCTATTTTAGGCTTTGATATTCGTTCAGAGATTATCAACATAAAAAAGCGTATCGGAGTAGTTCCGGAAATTTCTAATCTTTATGATGAACTATCCGGAATAGACAATCTGATATTCATGGCGCAACTTTATGGCGTTCCTCGTCATCAAAGAAAGAAGCGGGCAGAAGATTTGTTGAGAACCTTCGGCCTTTACGAACGCAAAGATAATCTATTTCGTACTTACTCCCGCGGTATGAAACGGGCGTTGACTATCGCTGCGGCTTTAATTCACAATCCTGATGTTATGTTTCTTGATGAGCCTACTTTGGGTCTTGATGTAGTTGCGGCCCGAACTTTGCGCAGTTTGATTAATAGTATGCGTAGCCAAGGCGCAACGGTTTTTCTTACCACGCATTATTTGGAGGAAGCAGACTTTTTATGTGACCGCATTGCAATAGTAGTTAAGGGAAAGATTGTAAAAATTGATACACCTTGTGCATTAAAGGATTTAGCCAAGACGAACAGCCTTGAAGATGCCTTTATTCAGATAACAGGTTTAAGCTCTACTGCGATGGCTGTAGAAAAAGGCGGGGGGTATAATGTGGCGCGATAACTTACGGGCAATCTATTACATCGCCTTAAAAGATGTGAGGACATATTACCTTAAGCCTCCTGCAATTAGCTGGGGGATTATTTTCCCTGTTACCTGGATCTTAGCATTCTATCTAAGGATGCCGTCTGACTTTAAGGAATTGGTGCCCGGGTTAATTGCCATGACTATTTTGTTTAGTACTACCGCTGCGGAGGCAGTAGTGATTAATTTTGAGCTTAGGCTTGGTTCATTGGAGCGATTGCTTTTGGCCCCTGTAGATGTACCAGCAGTGCTTATGGGTAAGATATTAGGGGGCACTCTCTTCGGGCTTATAATGACTACCGTAGTAGCAATTGGTTCAATTTTTATCGTTGGAGCTTATCCCAATATATTTTATCTTGCCATAATCATTATTATTTCATGCCTTGTTTTTTCATCCTTGGGTGCTCTTCTATGTGTTTTAGTGAAAGAGGTGTTTGAGGCACAAACATTGCTTAATTTACCCAGATTCATAATGATATTTCTTTGTGGCGTTGTTTATCCTACCTCCAAAATGCCTGCTTGGCTGCAATATATTTCTTATTCGCTGCCGCTTACTTATGTCGTTGGTGGGCTACGGAATTGTTTCTCGGTGGAGTCGAATTTGTCAGTGGTAAAAGATGCGTTAATACTGGCGGGTTGTGTTATATTATTTATTCTTCCTGCGATAAGATTGTTTTATAAAAAGTTTGAGTGAGGATCGATAGATACCCCAGAAGGCCGAATCAGATTGGTCTCAGTGTAGTGAAGTTGTTAAAGCGAAAAGGAAATATTCTGTTTGTAAAAGGCATTGATGTAGTAGATGGCTCACCGTTACTGGACATAAAACCATACGTTTCTGCCTTCGAGCCAAAGGAAAAAATTAGAACTGGCTGGCTTGAAGGAAAGATTCTTTGAACTAAGCTCGTAGGTACGATTTGATTCAAAAAAATCGAAAAGCCGCTCTAATAATTATGGCCATTTGCTTTGTGGCGTTCGTCACAGGGCTAACGCTAAAACTACACCTATTGAGCCATAAACATCCGGATAATCATACCTCCAGCCGATGTCCAACCTGTCAACAATTGCTAATAACGCCAAATAAATTTGTCTTGGAACCACAATTTAGCCTTCCTGATATGGATTCTTTTCAAGATGAAATCGAATCCCCCCTTCAAACTTTAGTAGCTACATTTCATTATGAACCTTTCGGACCGCGTCCGCCACCAGATCGTCCGGCAAGTTAGCAATTAGTTGCCCCCGACCTAATCGGGGTTTGAGAATTGGTTACCGATTAACCGATTAACTATAGATTCTCCGGACACGGTCTATGAATAAGAACGTGCGGGCCTTTACGCTAATCGAGTTGCTGGTGGTGATTGCGATTATTGCGCTTCTATTGGCAATTCTTCTGCCGTCGATGAATTTGGCTCGGATGCACGCCAAACGCCTGGCTTCGGCAAGCAACATGCGTCAAATCGGCCTGGCTCTGCAGATGTACGCCGAGGATAATCGCGGAATCTTCCCTGAGACGACACACGGATTGACAGGCCAGGAAGCTCGCAAACGCTCCTGGATTTTCACTCTCAGCCCGTATGTCGGCGACGTAAATCAGATTCGCATCTGCCCGGCCGATCCCAAAAGAAAAGAGCGTTTGGCTAACGGCCTGAGCAGCTATGTTCTCAACGAATATATCGCGGTTGATAATATCGATCCGTTCGGACGGATTGTCGGCTCATCATACAGGAACCTGCACAGGCTTAAAAAACCAAGTCAAACGATGACGACTTTTGTCGGCGCCGACAGCCTTTCTGTTAGCCTGACTTCAGACCATACTCACTCGCGTTTGTGGTTTCTTCCTGCCCCAAACGTTCCCTGGAACGCTATCCGAAAAGATATTCAGCCGGACCGATATCGCACGCATACATCACCGGATAATACTGCTGGCTCGTCACTGTATCTTTACGCCGATAGCCGAGTGGAAACAATCAAAGCAAAAGATTTGAAAGAAATTGCCGACAGATTTGAGAATTTTGCAAAACCCAAAGACTAAATTATTTTGATGCTCGACGCTTGATACTCGATGAGCATTGTAAGGGGTACAAAAATGTCCTTGAATAATTCAAAAACAATCAAGCTGCAAATATTGGTTCTTGTTTTCGCTGCAATTTCAACGCCTGCTTTGGCGGAGGAGCACTGTACACTGATTTCCAGCGACATTACTACTTTCTATTTTGGCGTTGAGACGCCTATTCCAGATATAAATCATCCAATAATAATAGACTTTTTTCATACGGATATCGAAGTGGCTTTCACGCAAACAGGCTGGGATATTGCAATTGCCAGCGATGAGCCGGATAGCCCACTCGGCGAAATCGCTGTCGAACCTGCTGAAGCACTTTTATATGTCAATACGAATGCCCGGATAACGCTTCCATCCATTCCAAACGGCTTTGAATTCATTGGAGCTAAGCCAGGCGGAACCTTCTGGGTGCTGCCGCAGACAGAGGGAACCGGAGCATTGCCGCTGGGCTTATGCGCAGACCAGGCCGATATTAGCCGTCTTTGCGACTGGGATCCAGGCGATGCCAGAGGAGCTAATATTGCTGATAAATGGTTTGAAGTAAAAGTTGTTGCCGTTCGAGGACCAAAAGATGGAAATTTTTCCATGTGGCAGGCTGATGCAATTCATCAGCCGGTTTTGTTCGTGTCCACTGCCGAAGGCGGAATCACCGACGATGACGTGTTTTACATTTCAGCCGGCAGCCATTCTCATCTAAACTGGGGTTTTACAAAGCCAGGCATATACGAAATTGATTTTCGGATTTCAACGGTCTGTAAGTGTGACGCGGCACTGACCGCTGACGTAGCACCAATAGGTAATGACTTCTACCGAGGAAATTGCATTGTTGACTTTCACGATTTTGCTCTGCTTGTTTCACACTGGCTTGACGTCGGCTGCGGTGGTACGCCGGATTCATGCGGCGGAACGGATTTGGACAACAACGGTGAAGTCGGCTTTGGCGATTTAGTTATTTTGGCAAACCAATGGCTGCAATGTGGATACCCGGGCTGCGAACATTGAAATTATTGGATCCACGATTATCGACACCAACCTCCTAAGAGCGTAAAATAAAAGATGTGAAACTATATCCCATGAAATTCAAACCCATATTCAAGCAGCGGATATGGGGCGGACAGAAACTGAGAGAAGTCTTTGGCAAAGACATTCCCCCGCGTGAAAAAATCGGCGAAAGCTGGGAGCTGGCTGATCTGCCTGAGGATAAATCCGTCATCTCAAACGGCGAATTTGTCGGGCAGACGCTTACCTCGGTAGTCGAGAAATATCCGAAACAGATAACAGGCGATGCGAGTTTTACCATGCCTTTTCCTCTTTTGATTAAGTTTTTAGACGCCGAAGATATTTTGAGCGTGCAGGTCCATCCGGACGCAGAAACGTGCCGGCACATGGGCAAAGGACAGCCCAAAACCGAGTGCTGGTACATCATATCGGCGGCTCCAGGTGCGGTGATTTATAAAGGGTTAAAAAGGGGTGTAACAAAGAAACAATTTGCCAAAGTGATAACTGAAGGCAGCGTTGCGGAACTGCTGGCGGAAGTGCCTGTTCAGGTTGGCCAGTGTCACTTTCTTCCGGCGGGCACTGTTCACAGCATCGGGCCAGGTCTTTTGATCGCGGAGATCCAAACGCCGTCAGATACCACATATCGCGTCTTTGATTTCGATCGAGTGGACGATAGCGGCAAAGCCAGACATCTGCACATTGAAGAGGCACTGGAGAGCATTAACTTTGGCATCCAGAGCAGTGACCTTCCCGTAACAGTGGTCGGTCGGCTGGTAGATTGCGAACAATTCAGGGTGGATAAGGGGCATCAGGCCAAAGGTTATGAACTGCTGTTGACGTCCGGCAAAATGAACACTATGATTTTCATAACCGGCTCTGGAGCAATTCGGTCAGCAGATGGAAACCGCGTTGAATTTAGAGCGGGTGATACGCTCCTTATTCCCGCTGCCTATGATGGAGCGATACGTTTTACCGACGATGCAGAGTACCTAACAGTAACCATTCCTACCAGATGACAGATATGAGATACAAGGTTATTTCGATAATTGGCGATGGCGGAATGGCTACCGTCCTAGCGATGCTGCTGTGCGAAAAGCAAAAGCCGAGCGACGAGCCACGAACGACGAGCCACGAGATTCGGATGTGGGGCTACGATCGGCAGCAGTTGGCCCAGATTAAGAAGTCCCGGGAAAATAAGAAGTTTCTGCCCGGCTATAAGATTCCCGCCTCTATTATATTCGAGCCTGACGATAATCGCATAATGGCGGGCGCCGATTTGATTATCTCGGCCGTGCCGTGCCAATTTATGCGCAGAGTTTGGACGAGGCTGAAAGAGCATGTTCCGCCGAATGTGCCGATTGTCTCGGTCGCTAAAGGTATCGAGAATGAGACGCTTCTTCGCCCGACGCAAATCCTCGCCGATGTGCTGTGGCCGAAACTCAAAACTCAAAGCTCAGCACTCAAAGCTGCTGTTCTTAGCGGGCCTACAATTGCGGATGAGCTGGCTCGAAAACTGCCGGCAACCGCCTGCGCAGCAGCCCGCGACGCAAAATTAGCCAGTGACATCCAGCAGACTTTCAACTGTCCCTGGTTGCGGGTGTACACCAATACAGACGTGGTTGGCGTGGAGCTGGCGGCGGCGTGCAAGAATATTATTGCTATTGCTGCGGGAATTATTGACGGCATAGGAGCCGGCGACAATGCAAAGGCGGCTCTTTTAACGAGGGGTCTTGCCGAGATTACACGCCTCGGCGTAGCAATGGGAGCAAACGAACAGACCTTCGCGGGGCTGACCGGACTGGGCGACTTAGTGACAACCTGCATTTCGCCCAAAGGAAGAAACCGCTCGTTCGGCGAACGCATAGGCAAGGGCCAATCGCCGCAGCAAGCTGAAAGCGCTACCGAGTCGGTTGTTGAAGGAGTTACCACCTGTAAATCGGTAGTTGCCCTTGCTGCCAAGTATGGCGTTGAAATGCCGATTGCACAGGCAGTTTACGAAGTGCTGTTCGAGAATAAGCCGGTGCAAAAAGCGATTCAAGATTTAATGGAACGCCGGCTCAAATCCGAATAGAATCCACAAATTCGCGTATCCGGACTATTTCACCGGCTTTCAGGTAGTGTTATACTTACTGCCCACGTGAGCCCTGCCGGCAGATTGTGAGCGCCGTAGCGCTCGACCGATAAGGGTGACTATGGTTTTTGCAGAAAGGAGAGAAAAAATGCGGCGTTTAGTTGTTGTTCTGGCTCTAGTGTGTCTTGTAGCGATTAGTTTTTGCTTTGCAGCCGATGCTCCCCGCCGGCCCGCTCAGATTAGGGTACTGCTGATTACCGGCGATGACGTCTCGGCGCATCCCTGGCGGGAGATCTCCGAGACCACCCGCGAAGCACTGGTCGCCTCGAAGAAATTCGACGTCAAGGTGTGCGAAGATCCGCTGATCCTCGAATCGGGAACCGCGCTGAAGGCGTACGACGTGATCGTCTTTACGATCTATAGCCAACGTGTTCCGGTGATTCCCGAACAAGCCCAGGAGAACCTGCTGAACTTCGTCAAGGGCGGAAAGGGCTTCTTCGTCCAGCACATGGCCAGCGCCTCGTTTCCCAAGTGGGAGGAATTCGGCAAGCTCTGCGGCAGGAAATGGGTAATGGGCACTTCGGGTCACGGCCCAAGAGGTGTCTTCGAGGCCAAGGTGGTCGACAAGGAGCATCCCATCACCGCAGGGATGGATAACTTCCAGACCGACGATGAGCTATACGCCAAGTTGCAGGGCACCGGCGAAATCCACGTGCTCGTGCAGGCCGACTCTGATTGGAGCAAGAAGACCGAGCCTTTGGTCTTCACCTTGAACTATGGCAAAGGTCGCACGGTCTACAACGCGTTCGGCCATGATCGCAAGGCCCTGGTGAACCCGAACGTGCAGAAGATAATCGCTCGCGGCGTCGAGTGGGCCGCCACCGGAAAAGTCGAGTAACCAAGATTGTGCTTCCGCGCACACCAACGGGCGGCATTAGCGTTGCGTGACATCCTCAAGACCGAAAGTCCTGGCGGTGGTTTCAGTCGGGGGCAGATAGTGCGCCCACCACCCTACGTATAGCATTGTAAGGACCGAACCAGCGGGGCCCGCGACGCTGGCTCCAAGCGTCTTATAAGTTTCCCCTGCCATACCTCTATGCATAATTTATCCCGCCCTATTTGTCTGGCGTAGCGGGGCATACTCTTTTCAAAAATCGATCTCCTGAAAACTCTTGCCGGGCCGAAAATTGTAGGGGCTTTATCTTATTCGTCAGTTGAGGCTGCCACAATACCGTGGGCGCAGCATATTATCGGAAGCAGACCGCATTCGCCCGCGCCGGTGCTTTGAGCGGTTTTGTAATATCTGTGCTGCGATTTGGCCGGCAGGCGTCGTATTTACTATACTTTATTGGGCGCAACTCTTCTCGGCGCAGGCGTGCGCCCGGGTAATTCTAATGCAGCCATCGGTTCAAAACGAAAGTATTGTTAGCGGCAGAGGTTTGATTTTGTAGCGTCAGGCAGATGTCAACTGCAAAAAGTATTAGGCGGAGGCGCGATTCGTTCCCACCAACTGGGGACATCTCAGGGTGCGCTTCTGTGAGTGAATCTTATATGTTTTGGTTTCTGCGAAATAGTGCGTGCGCGATCGGCGTGGATTTAAGCAACGATGGCCTGAAGATGGTTCAGCTTGCAAATAGCGGCAAAGGCATACGTCTAATAGCCGGGCGGAATGAGGATCGGCCTGAAGGCGTTCAGCCCGGCAGCGCAGGCTGGCAACGATGGGCGGTCGAAGCCATACGCGAAGCGACGGCAACCGGCAAATTCCGCGGCAAAGAAATCATTGCTGCCATACCGCCAAGTGACGTGTTTATTGATCAGATGAAGATAGACCTGCCGTTTTGTGATAACTCATCCAACCGTAAAGCCGCAGCCAAGGCAAATGATGAAAAGGTGCCCCAGGCCGTTTTCTCGAAGATAAAACAGAAGCTGCCATTCCAGCTTGATGATGCCATGATAAAGTACATTCCCACCGAGCAGGACAGCGCTCTGGTGGTGGCCACCGATCGCAAGATTATCGACAGGCATCTTGCGATATACGAGAAAGCAGGTCTGGCGATAAAGTCCATTAGTGTATGGCCGATGGCACTGGTGAGCTGCTATACGAAGTTCTTCGGCAGGCGTAAAGCGGATATCGACGCGGTGGTAATGCTTCTGGACATCGAGGCAGGCTGTACGAACGTTGTAATCTGTCGGCATAGAAGACTGCTTTATGCCTGCTCAATTCCAATAGGGGCAAACGGCATTGATGACGAGAACGTATTAACGCGGCTGATGTTAGAGCTGACGGCTTGCAGGCGGCACTTTGTCTCCATACATCAGAACGCCCAGATGCAGCGGTTAATTTTTCTTTCCGGACCAGCGGTGAGCGAGGAGGTTTACAGGACTATCGCCAAACAGTTGGGGATTCAGGCCCAGATGGGAGACTGCCTGGCAGCAGTCGACTTGGCGAATCCTTCCGATGCCGAAATAGATAGGAGAGATTGTCACGTTAATTGGGCTATTGCCTTTGGGCTTAGCTTGTCATAAGGGCAACGTATGCAAAATCGCGAGATGGGTGGCCGCTATTCCAGGCGGCCGCTCCAGCGGGGCAGTCAAAGGAGGTAGGGCAAGACCATGCTTAACATAAATTTCGTGCCAGACGATTACATTCAAGGCAATGAATCGCGCAGGGCAAATCTGATGTGCCTGGTGCTCTTTATGATAGTGATGGCGGCGCTGGGCGGCTCGTTTGTCACCATCAAGATGCGTCAGAACGCCTTCTGTGCCAAGGAAAACCTGGTAAATGCAAAAATGGCACGGGTACGGGAGACGATTAAGCAATTTGAAGAGCTTCAGGCAAGGCGCAAAGAGATGATGAAGACGGCTCTGGTGACCGCTCAACTGCTTGAGCCGGTCCCCAGGAGCGTTTTGCTGGCATCGTTAACCAACAATTTGCCGGCGGGCGTGTCACTATTAAAGGTGAGCTTCATTCAAAAGGAGCCCAAGCAGACCGGCGTCACTGCGCCTGCGAGCAAGTATCAGGCGGCAAAGGTCCAAACGCCGGCTGCTCAAACCCCAGTGTCAGCGGAGAAATCGTTGGAGACGTATGTAGACATAGGAGGCATAGCTCCGAGCGATCTTCAGGTTGCCGCTTACATCGAGCGGCTGAGCACTTCAAGTCTGCTGGCGAACGTGGCGCTGGTTGAGTCTAAGGAGTACAAAATCGAAGATACAACCTTCAGGCGGTTTAGGTTGACAGCGATGCTGCAGAACGATGTGCATTTGACCAGGGACGATGTCGATAGAATCAGGGTGGGACTGAAGGAGTCTGCACAGTCTGCACAGAATTTCTAGTGCTGGCCTGAAGAATAGAGAATTCAGACATAATAATTCTGAATTCTCAATTCTAAATTCTGAATTCTACTGAGGGCAAAATTATGACAAGCGGTTTTCGAAAAGCTGTGTTCTTTGTTCTGCTGGTAGGCGTAGCTGTAATCGGCTACCGATATATGATTAAGCCCGCCAACAAACATCTGGCCGAGGCAAAAGGACGCGTCGATGCCAAACTGGCGAAACTATCCGAACTGGAACGAGCTACGGTAGCGGCAGAAGATATTACCAAACAGCTCGAACAACTGGAAGGAGCGGTAAAGTTCTTCGAGAGCAGACTGCCGCCGACCAGCGAAATTCAGAGGGTCCTTCACGACGTAACTGTGATTGTGCAAGAGCAGGGCCTGAAGTCCAAAACCATCCGAACGCTGGAGAAAAAGGACAACAGCGGCTACGTAGAACAGCCGTTGAAAATGGAGCTGGAAGGGAACTTTAATGCGTTCTATTCGTTCCTTTTGGAGCTTGAAAAGCTTCCGCGCATTATGAAGATTCGCGAGCTTGACCTGGAAAAGCAGAAGGAAAACGAAGGCCAGGTCTCGGCTAATTTCATAGTGAGCATATTCTTTCAGAATAAGACCAGTTAAATAGTAATTTGTTTGTTGTTCATAGTTAGTTGTTAATCGATGAACAATGAACCCATAACAATGAACAAATTCCTTCATGGAGTTGATATATGTTGTCGTTTCTGCGAGAGCAAGGCCTTGAAAGTTTGACTTCGCAAAAGCGGACTGCTAGTGCCGGTCGAGGCGACCGTGAGGCGCCGGAGAATGCACAGGGGCAGGAATATCTGACCGTAGCGGCACGAAGTAAGAACGTTCGCAAAAGCACGATTATGGTTGCGGTTCTGTTTTGCGTGGGTCTTTTGGGCCTGTGGTTTATGATAAAAAAGAGCCAGCCGCAAGCCGCTTTAGCAGCACCAGCCGAGTCCGAAGAAACCCAGATTGAGGGGGCTATCACTCGACTCACCGGCGTCAGCACAGAAATGTTCAGCCGGATGGACCAAATAGTGCAAAAGTTCTATGAGTTTTCAGACGTGTTGCAGGTCAATGTCGGCGATCTGGTGAAGAATCCGTTTGAGCTTGAAATGTTTTTGAGCAACTTAATGGGTAAACTCGACCCTAAAGAGGCGGAAATTGAAGTTGACCCTGAGAAGATCAGACAGCAGCAGATAAGGCAGAAGGCAAATGACCTGAAGCTTGCAAGTATCATGAAATCTGAGCAGGGCAAGTGCTGTATGATCAACAGTAGAGTCTTTTATGAGGGGGATTTGATAAACGGTTTTAAGATCGTTCAAATTGGTGACACCTCCGTCAAGATCGAGTGGCACGGCGAAGATAATACTAGGACATCGCCGTTGCAGACTGTGGAAATAGTGTTGAAGCTATCGGAATGAGAGTACCGTTTCTATCTGATAAAGCGAAGGATTCGGCATCGCCGGAAAAGGACTTGCGCAAGCTACCCAACGGCGACAGCGCAGCAGCCCCAAGGCGTGACGAAGAGTCCTCGATACGTGGGCTGAGCGATCTGTACTTCCCGGAAGAGGCCGGCGAATCAAAGGTTCGTGACATCGCCGACATTCTGCTGGATGCCAAGAAGATCACCCGTGAGCAGCATGCAAGGCTGCGACAGGAGCAGGCGAAAAAGCCCGGCAGCGACGTTGCGACTCTGCTGCTGCAAGAGGGAATCGTCAAGGCCGACGAAGTCTTGATGGCTAAAGCTAAGCTGTGCGGCCTGGAGTTCCGACATATTACGCCGGATGATGTCGATAAGCAGGCTTTTGAAAAGCTCGACATCGGTTTCATAAGAAGAAGCGGCATCATACCTGTCGCGGCAGAGCAGGACACTCTGGTTGTCGCCACGAGTGAGCCTACAAACATTTTTGCTATGGAGGATGTCAAAAGACAGACGCAGATGGACCTGCAGGTTGTGGTCTGTAGCGCCGAAGATATTGAGGCGGTATGTAACTCGTTCCAGACCGACAGTGCCGATTATAATCTTGATGATATCATTAGCGATATGACCGAGGTCGAGGTTGTGCAAGACCAGATGGATGTGTCCGAGGACCTCGAAAAGATGGCGGGTCAATCGCCGGTCATAAAGTTCGTGAACTACCTAATTAGCAACGCGATACACGAGGGGGCTAGTGACATCCATATTGAGCCGAAAGATAAGTTATCCAGAATCAGGTATCGGATAGATGGTGTCCTTTTTGAAGTAATGCAGGCGCCGTCAAAGATGCACCCGGCTATAGTCTCGCGTATCAAAATTATGTCGAACCTTGATATCTCAGAAAGACGCCTTCCACAGGACGGCAAAATCTCGGTGATCGTGGGCGGCAGGGCGATTGACTTGCGAGTCTCCACATTACCGATAAACCATGGAGAGAAGGCCGTTATCAGGGTGCTGGACAGCAAGTCCATTATGCGAGGTCTTGAACAACTGGGCATGGAGCCCGATGTAGAGGCGGCCTTCAGCGAGCAGATAAAGCTGCCTCACGGGATATTACTGGTTACGGGTCCGACCGGCTCCGGCAAGAGCACTACCCTGTACTCAGCCCTGTGCCAGATGGACGGCAATAAACTGAATATCTCAACGGTTGAAGACCCGGTCGAGTATGAGCTTGATTTCTGCAATCAGGTGCACGTCAATGACAAGATCGGGATGACATTTGGCGCTGCGCTTCGGAGTCTGCTGCGACAAGACCCCGATATAGTAATGATTGGCGAGATTCGCGACAACGAAACTGCTCGCATCGCAGTGCAGGCTGCTCTGACCGGACATCTGGTGCTCTCCACGCTGCATACCAACGACGCCACAAGCAGTATCACCAGATTGGTCAATATCGGCATTGATGCGTACCTGATTGCCGCTTCATTAAATGGCGTCGTGGCTCAGCGGCTGGTCAGGAAGATTTGTCCGAAGTGCAAACAAATATACCAGGCGCCGGAGCACATGCGTAAATACGTGGAGCGATCCGGAATCAAGCCCGAAGAGATTCTGCATGGCAGCGGTTGTGACTACTGCAGAGGATCGGGCTATCTAGGCAGAACGGGCATCTATGAGCTGCTGATTATCGACGATAGGTTCAGGGATATGATTAACCAAGATGCCTCCGTCAGCAGCATGCGTCGTGTGTTTCGTGAGAGTGGGCAGCCCACTCTGTTTGATGACGGCATGAAGAAAGTTAAACGCGGCGTCACAACAATAGAAGAGGTGCTGCGAGTGACTGAAGTTTATGGCCGGAACGAGCAGGAAGCCTTTGTCGAAAATGAAGCGTAATCTTGATACTTGTTCATTGTTCGTTGTTTGTCGATGAACGGTCAACGTTGAAGAGAGGATTATGTTATGACAGATATCAAAACCATACTGACAAATGCGATAGAAAACAAGGCAAGTGACGTCCACATTAATGTTGGAATGCCGCCCGTGCTCCGAAAGAATACCGAATTGATGGCTATGGACTTCCCACCGGTCAGCAACGATGACGCAAAGGAAATGGTCCTTTCTATGATCGGGCCGGAGAAATTCAAGAAGTTTCTTGAGAATAGGGACTTTGATTTCTCCACCACCGTTGACGATGGCCATCGATTCCGTGTTAACGCCCACTGTCAGCGTGATACGACTGCAATCTCATTTAGAGTGATCCCAAAGCACATTTTCTCAATAGACGATTTGCATCTGCCGCCCATCGTTAAGGAGCTGACGGACCTGCCCAGAGGCCTGGTGCTTGTAACCGGGCACACCGGTTCCGGCAAAAGCACTACGTTGGCGGCAATGATAGGGCTCATAAACTCAAAGTATGGCAAACGCATAATTACGCTGGAAGACCCTATCGAATACTTGATCGAGAACCAAAACAGTATGATTGAGCAGCGAGAAATCGGCTCGGACTGTCCGAATTTTGCGTCAGGACTCCGGCACGTCTTACGCCAGGACCCCGATATAATTATGGTAGGCGAGATGAGAGACCTGGAAACTACCAGTTTTACTATTACTGCTGCCGAGACCGGACACCTTGTCTTCAGCACTCTGCACACCATCAACGCACCTCAGACCGTTGAGCGTATTATAGACATATATCCGGCCAATCAGCAGAATCAGATCCGAACCATGCTCGCCAATACGCTGCAGGCGGTCATCTCTCAGACCCTGTTTAAGCGAGTCGATGAGCCTGGAATGATACCGTGTACGGAAATATTGTTGTGCACCTCGGCTACGAGAAACTGTATCCGCGAAAACAGAATCTACGAGATACCAAATATCATCGAGACCTCTCGCAGATTGGGTATGCAGACTCTGGATAACAGCATTGCCGAGATGTATTTCAAGGGTTACATCGACAGAGAAGAAGCCATCGCCCGCTCAACCAATCCCGGCAAAATGGAAAAGACGCTGATTCCAAACGACAAGTTCGAAGTTGTAGAGACACCCGAAGCAGTAAGTGCGAACGACTAGGACACGTACAATGTTTGAAGAATCTTCGCAAAATGGAAAAAGTACCGCTGTTGTTAGCGACCGGAGTCCTGCAGGGCCGGGGCGAGCCAGGCGCACAAGCTGGCGCGTGCCGCCCACGCTTTCTACAGATGATGCCGACCAGGCGAAACGGCCCCGCGGCGCAGCCAGCGTCCAAGCCGCTGCTCTGGACAGGATAAAAGGCTTCAGAGTCGAATTTGGGCCGGGCAGAAAAGACATCCTGAACTTCACCAATCAGCTTGCAGTTATGATTAGGGCCGGCATAAGTCTTCAGGATACGCTGGAAGCGATTGCCCAGCAGCAAGAAAAGCAGAAATTCAGGGCGATCATCAACGACTTGAAGAACCGAATCGAGGCGGGCCAGAGCTTCTCGCAGGCGCTGGCTGAGCATCCGCAGGTATTCAGCAATCTCTATATAAATATGGTAGCAGCGGCGGAGATTTCCGGCTCGCTTAGTGACATGCTGCAAAAATTGGCGGAATACCTGGACCAGGAGACTGAAACTCGCTCGCAGATCAAAAGCGCTATGGTCTATCCGGTCATCATAGCGACAATGGCAGTGTCAGTGACCATTTTCTTACTGTGCTTTGTGTTGCCGAGGTTTACTGCCATATTTGCGGGAAAGGAGCATCTATTGCCCCGCCCGACCGTGATTTTGATGGCCAGCAGCGCCTTTCTGCGCCATTACTGGCTCTTTATCATCCCTGGCATTGGCGCTGCAATCTGGGGCTTCTGGTATCTTATAAATACCGAAGCGGGCCGACTCTGGTGGGATAAGACTAAGTTGGTACTACCCCTTATCAAAACGCTCTGCCGAAGTCTTTATATAACCAGGAGTCTGCACACAATGGGCGTGCTGACAAGAGCCGGCGTACCGATCCTAAACACGATTTCCATAACCGCCCAGATATCGGGAAATGTGCTTTATAAAGCAATGTGGCTTGCTGTTTATGAAGAAGTCCGGCAGGGCAAAAAAATCGCATCGAGTCTCTCGCGTAGCAGCTTGATGCCGAGCAATGTCGTGCAGATGATGAGAAGCGGCGAAGATTCAGGCAACCTCAGTGACGTGCTCAGAGACATCTCTAGTTTTTACGCCAGAGAGCTTAAAACCGTTATAAAGACAGTGACATCGATGATTGAGCCGGCAATGATCGTCGCGATGGGTTTTTTGGTTGGCTTTATCGCTATGAGCATTATCCTGCCGATATTCAAGATGTCCAATCTGGTCATGGGCAAGTAAATGAAAACTCAAAACTCAAAACTCAAAACTCAAAACCTTGGGCGAAGCAGTGGTTTTTCGCTTATCGAGGTATTGATTGCCGCCGTATTGGTTGGTCTGGCGGTCGCAGCTCTGCTTGGCGCCAGCAGATCGCTTACGATGGCAAACGCTTCTGGTGCGGATTTGTCAACCGCCGAGTTTCTTATCGAGCAGATAAGAGAGCTTACCACCTTGCTGCCCGTGATTGATCCTCAGACGGGAACGGCGACGTTTGGCCACGAAGAGACGGGTCTGGCGAACTACGATGATCTGGATGATTTTGATGGTGCGAATTTTTCGCCCCCCATTAGTGCCGATAGAGCGGTCCTGAGCAATTTGGCTGGTTTCAGTCAGCAGGTGACTGTTGAAAATGTCAACGCGGCGAATTTTGAACAGGTGGCGGCAGACCACAGCAGCAATTTTGTCAGGGTAAGAGTGAAGGTTCTTTTGAACTTAAGAGAAATTAGTTCAGTAAGCTGGATTCGCGCTCGATACTAATGGGAATTCAAAACTCAAAACTCAAAACTCAAAACTCCGCCCTGCAGGCCGGTTTTACCATCGCTGAGGTGCTTATTGTTTTGGCGATAACGGGCATACTGCTTACGGCGGTAGCGGTGGCCTTTAATGCCTCCATTATTAATTATCGCCAGAACGAGCAGATGTTCAAGACGATCAACAATGCCCGCCAGGCGTTATGTCGAATGACAAGCCAGCTCCGCACAGGGCATTGGGTTGATCCGGTCGCCCCAAATAACCAATGCAGTTTCTATACGGCTGATGCTGACGGCAACGAACCTATTACTTACGACTATAGAAGCGCAGATAATAGGCTCTACCTGATAACCAGCGGCAATGCGTACGTGCTCTGCGACAACGTGACGGCCGCCACTTTCACGAAGACCCCTGACGGCAGTGGGGACTGTAAGAGCGTTCAGATTTCTATGACGGTCCAGAGCGGCAATATCCAGCGGACACTTTCCGCTGCATCGGTTATCAGGAGAAATCTGGACTGAAAATCATACCAAGGCGCCTCGAACGTCTCCACGGTCGCTTGCGTGTTCCTTCCCGACAGTTGTATATCGCTGAGCACTTCTATAAAATGAATCAGATGTAGTGAAGACTCTCTTACTTTTTAGTGAGCTACCGTTGCATGGCGACAAAAATCGGCGTCTACAATGATGAACGCACAGCGGTTTTGAAGGGCGGATTCAAGCCATTTAGCACATCTGTGCCCACCACTTCCCAAGAATGGGAGCAGCGGAAGGTTGAGCTCCATAAGACGCTATGGCGATTGCTTGGCGATGTTCCTGCCCGGTACAAACAAGGCAAGAAAGAGGTGCTTACAAAGGCCTTTTCAGAGCTGGATTTCGCAACGGGCGAAGAATTGGCGCGTAAAGGCTACATTGTTCAGTGCATCGACGCCTATGCGCTCGGCGAACGTTGCTTCCAGGGGCCAGCCGGGAGTAACGAAGAGGGCGAAAACACTGAGTCCTCGCTGTTTAAGACCTTTCTATGGGAAGGACGAACGCTATGGGAGATGATGGTTCGTGATGCCTTTCAGCGGCATCTCTATAACTGTTACGGCAAAGAGAGCAACTTTCGAGGAGTATTGTATCCGGGCGTGGGCCATACCTACACACGCCAAATGTGGAAGGAGACATTACGCTGGCTGAAAAAGCACTTATAGGCATGTCCTTTTAGTGGCAATCAGAGAATAATTGATGTCGATATTTTATAGAGCAAAAGGATTTTTATGCGGTTGGCCTGCAGTCGGGTCGATACATTTGGCCGCTTTCTTTATGTCGTTCTACGGCGGCATTTACATAGTATCGCTACCTTTTGTTGTTTCCTTCGTTGGCGGCACGGATAAAGACCTGGGACTATGTGCCTCGCTGGGCTTTGTATCCTACTTGATTGGCTGCATCACCACAGGCCCATTGCTTGACCGATTCAATCCCAGACGCCTGGCGCAGCTTGGCTCTCTCGGAGTAAGTGTAAGCGTCGCGGCATTGCTGGTAATAGTGTTCTTAAAACTCTGCTCGCGCAACCTACCCTATCCTGTGATATTGGTAATAATTACCTCCGTATTTGCCGGCCTACTCACCTCCCTATACTGGCCGCCAATTATGGGCTGGCTCTCCATAGGCTACGAGGGACGGGATTTGAATCGCAGGCTGGGCGTCTACAATATCAGTTGGTCTGCGGGTCTTGCTGTAAGTCCATTTCTTGGGGGGATACTTATTCAGTCGAGTCTCTTGGCATCGTTGTTTGTAGCAATGATATTTGCCGTTTTGGCATTTGTCGCGATTACTTTGGCCCATCCGCCTGCTTCCACAAGACGGTTTCCGATTTACGATTGCCGATTGTCGATTGTGAGAGAAGAATCGAAAATCGAGAATCGAGAATCGGAAATATCGTTCCGCTGGATGGCTGGAATTGCATTGGCGACTGTCTTTACTTGCGTCGGCTTGATGAAGACTCAGTTGGCGCTTTTATTTACTATGGAGCTGGGCTTTTCCAAGTCGCACTTCGGAGCAGTGACCGCTGTCATCTGGCTGGTCAACTGCATTGTATTCTTCGCGGCTTCCAAAACCCACTTATGGCACTACAAATTTCTGCCTCTTATTCTGGCCCAGTTGGCCGTGCTTGGCGGTATGTTGATCATAATAAGAAGCTCGCTCATAATCAGTTTTCTCTTTGTCGCGGTACTTATGGGGTTTGGCCAGGCCTTCGCTTACGTTTCGCATCAATTCTATGCCGCTTCGCAAAGCCGCAATCGCTCGGGTTCTATGGCCTTGCACGAAATCCTGCTCTCAGCGGGGCAGATAATGGGATTCCTGGCAGGGGGCTATCTGGCAGATTCTTTCGGCAGAAGGGCAGTTCCTTATTGGTTTGGCTTTTCTGTTGTCCTGATCGGCATGATCGTACAATCGGCAATGATTACCAAGAGACCACCGGCCGAAAACTCTAAGCCCTAATCTCTAAATCCTAACTTACGATTTAGGATTTGCGCCTGCGGGTCGCGGTCTTCGCACTCGTCTCAGCGAAGAGCCGATCCATAGCCATAGCCCGGGCCATATTCTGACCGCCCCCAGCGCAATCAGTACGGCGGCCAATATTATCAACGTCCGGCAGAGGTTCTTGAGCGTACTTGTCGGCACCGCCCACAGGCTGATTTCCACGTCACCGCCAGGCCGCGCAAAATCCAGCCTGACCTCACCCTGCGGCAATGTCACCGGCAATGAATAAACTGCCCTTGTCACGTATGCCTCTGCCACCTCTTCAGTTGTCGCTGGAGTGTAAACCGCAACAGCGCCAGGCCCAGCAGGAACAGTAGGTTCAAGTCGTTGCTGCAACATCTCAGTGCCAGGCAAGTCTGCTGGAGCCAGCTGCCGAATTGATGGCTGCCGGCCCATTCCGCCGTATCCACCCCGGGATGGTGCAAAAGCGTACGGAACCGCGCCGGCGGCCCTTAGGGGTGGTTTCTTTGCCTGGCTGCCGCCTTTCTGCACCATATCCTTGCCAGCCTGGAAATGCCGCTGTAGCCGATTATCTGCCAACTCCCGTAATTGGCCCCTCAGTTGTGCCTGTTTCTGGTCGATTTGAGCGGCGCCTTCTCGGCTAAGCTCATCCAGAATCTTGCCGATTTCAGACTCTTTGTCGGCGTACTCAGCTACCACGTCCTTGGCCGCCTTGCCGCCGATTTTCTTAGCGAGGTCTTTCCGCGCACTGTCTATCGGCGCTTGTTGCTCAGGGACTTGCTCGGCCTTGGCCACCTGCCGCTGTTGCTCCGTTACCTGCAGTTCCTGCTGTAGCCGGGCGATTTGTTGCCGCTCGTTCTCACCAACAAAACCTGGCATCTCAAACATGGCGTCGTTGCGAATGACCTCCGCCACGCCGGAATTTGAGGCGGAAGAATTGAGGAAGAAATTCATATCCTTGCGAGCTTGCTCTTGTTGCCTCTGGATGAAAGCGGTGTTGCCCGATACCAGTACGTCCGCGCGACTTCTCTGCTCGCTGAGCTTTGATTTCAGTCTCTGGAAATCGCCCTGGCTCACATTGCTGCGATAAGCGTCAAGGTCCGATTCTACCTGGCTGATGTCCTTGGCAAGGTCCTTGTTGAACGCCTCCCAGTTTCTCTGGGCTACTGCTTCCTTCTGGCTGGCTGTGCCGGCCACATCTCGGTAGGTTCGCTCCAATCGCTCCAACTGATCGAGCTTGGCTTGGATGCCGAGACTGAATACTTCAACGGGGCCTACAACCGCAGACATATTGCCGCCCGGACGCAGATAACGATATCCCGCCGGCAGATTCAGCGACCATACCGTGCGGGTCACGGGAATTCCAATGACCGATATAGCGGGCGGACTCAGCTTAGTTACACGATTAAATGGAGCGACTAACGGTCTGTCGCCCTCATCCGCAAAGTGGAGCAGAACATCGTAGGGTAATCCGCCTGGAGAGGTCTTGACCAATGGGACTAACACTTCGCCGGTAGGCGAGTCCGCGGCATTTTTCGCCACAGAGAGCACAGAGAGCTCAGAGGAAGCACTCCGTTTCTTTATCTCTGTGGACTCTGTGTCCTCTGTGGTTTTTTCTACTGCGGGCTTGACGGGTTGTCCGGCTGCGTATGCGCTCCAGAGTCGTAAGCCCGGCGGCAGCTTGATGCGCAGAAACTGCTCGCTGCGATTCTGAAGTGACAGCCTGGCTTCGTACCGGCAATGTCCGCTGCGATCAATAACAGTCGTTAATGCCATTAAATCGACTACCGCCTGAATGCGGGCCGCCGGCTTTGCAGGCTTCAAATCGAGGCGCAACGACCAGTCCTGCTCGAAAGATTGGAAGACGTACTGAAGCGACTCTCTCATTTCTCTGGGCATCAAATTCTGTTGTTCGCTTGTCGATAGGTCGGCTAAATTGACCTTATCTTTTACGCTGATATCGTGCCGCGACATATTTTGCACTACCACGATTGCTTGATAGCCGGCCGGTGCACCGGTGCGGATTGGCGGTATGGTAAGGGCACCGGTTGTCGCCTCGATAGGCAGGGCGAAGTTCACCGTCACGTCCACGACCCCGGTGACCTCATCGAGCAGGGTGACAGTCCAGCGTGTCTGGCCGTCGCCCGCATCGGACTGCGTTATATTTCGCAGCACCGGCGACTCCACCATTACCAGAGGCGCGTACTCGCTCGGCAGGTCGAAGCAGAACTGGTCGATCGGTGAGCCGGCAACGTTGTACCGAAGCCGGTACGTGTACGCCGCCGCCGTAGCCCTAACCACTAAGCCCGCAAAGGTCTCCAGACGTATCTGCGTCGGCAGCCGGATGATATTCAGCCGCAGCAGAGGACTGGGCCCATCGTAGCTATAAGCATAACGCACAGAATCAATTTGCCTGCTGTCGAGCCAATCGTTCAGCGTCTGGGGCGAAATCGCCTTGAGGTTTTCGCTGCTTAAAGTTCTAGCCTCAAAGGAAGCAGCCAATTGTACTGCAATTCGGCCTTGCTGGCTGGGTGCGGCGACACCTTCTGCGTCAATATATGTGATTGTCGGCACCTCGAAGTCATCCAGACGAATTTCTCTGCATACCAGCACCAGCGCAATCTTAGCTTCCTGTTGTCCACGGTGGAACTTTATGTGCACGAACGTTTGGCTGCGGCTGGGCGATTCGCCGGGACGAGAGATCTGCTGGCTGGAGCGCTTATAAAAGTTCTCTACGGCGGCGCCCAGCACGCTGAGCAGCTCATAGCCGCTCGGCAGGGCAAAGCTTGCCCCAAACATTTTTCCGCGCTCGACTCTCAGATTCGCCTGCACAAGAAGTTCCGCCCGATCCGCGGCGACTCGCACAAGTTGATCCAGATGTGCTTGCCCCGACAGGCTCGGGGCCAATCGTGCCATCTCCACGTGAAGCTCAAACGGCCTGTAAGGCCAGTAATAGCTTGCCACCGCCTGCGCTCTATCGGAGCTTAACTGCCCGTCACCGGGCTCCGGATTTGCTCCAAGGTCCACCCTTCGACCGCCGCTGACGTGCGTCGTTTTTACCGTCATGCCGCCCGCCGCATACAATGTAACTGTCCCGCTTTCGCGGCTGACATCGCCTGCCCTAACCAGCGGCAGGCGCGTCGGCTTCTGGCCCGCCCCTTCGACTTGGGACCCCGCCGGGCGGGGACCCTCGCTCAGGGCAGGCGGCAGTGCTCCAAGCCATCTGACTGTCAGTTCGTACTGCTTTTTGGCAGGCCGGTACAGGCGAGCTTCCACTACCTTAAAGGTCATATTCTCGATTGACGTTTGGCCGAGTTCGCGGTAGTCACGAACATTTGTCCCTTTCAGCTCCGTCAGAACGCAATCTGTCGGCAGTAAAGCGGTAAATC
>Ga0315280_10002705_pt1 | contig 28370 bp, 28 predicted proteins | sample YL17G06_40_MG_FD_203697 | JGI IMG/M metagenome (GOLD analysis project Ga0315280, IMG submission 203697) | Sediment microbial communities from Yellowstone Lake, YNP, Wyoming, USA - YL17G06_40 | ecosystem: Environmental > Aquatic > Freshwater > Lake > Sediment | place: USA: Wyoming | collected... | reverse complement strand
AAAAGTTCGGCCCCCAGATTGTTGCTGTCGAGCAGTTGTACTCGCACTATACACATCCACGGACAGCGATATTGATGGGACATGCAAGGGGTGTTATATTACAAAGGTGTGCCCAAGCCGGCGTGGAGGTCCGAAGTTTCAGTGCCACTCGCATAAAAAAGTCGCTTACCGGTAACGGCAGGGCGTCAAAAGAACAGGTGCAAAGGACTATCCAGACGATTCTATCTTTGCCGCAAATCCCGGAGCCGAGCGATGTCGCGGACGCTATCGCCGCGGCGCTGTGCTGCGAAAATTCGCTTCGGGCAATGCAACCGGCGGAAACCCCCCAGTAAACGGGGGGGCTAAATATTGAAGAAATGTATGATCGCCAGAATAGAGGGCAAACTTCTTAAACTTGATAGCGGCAGCGCCCTGGTACAGGTAGGGCCGGTCGCATACGAAGTGATGCTGCCGGGCTATTGCATAAGTACGCTGTCGGATAAGATCGGCTCAAACGTGGCGCTTTGCACTATGGAATACTATGAAGGCGCACCGGGTGGTGGGAATCTGGTGCCGAGGATGGTGGGTTTCCTAAGCGCGGAAGAGAGGGATTTTTTCACCAAATTTACCAGCGTCAAGGGAATAGGCGTAAAAAGGGGATTACGGTCTCTGAGTATTCCTATAGCTACCATAGCAGCAGCAATAGAGGATGCCGACGATAAGACATTGCTGACGCTTGACGGCGTAGGCAAAAGAATGGCTCAGCAAATCATCGCTGAGTTAAAGGGCAAATTGAAGGCTTTTGCAGTGGGAGCCGAATCAGTGCGGCTTGAAGCGAGGTTTAAGCCGTTCCAGATCGAGGCGATGGAGGTCCTTATCGCCTGGGGCGAGAAAAGAAATGAGGCGTTGGAGATGATTCAGTTAGCCTGTGAAAAGCACCCCGACATAAACACGGCTGAAGCCCTGGTTCCATTGGTGTACAGACTAAAACAGGGAGTAGAAGTCTAACGATGGAAAGTGGATGGGTAAATGAGTACATGAGTGAATGAGCAGACGCATTTACTCATTAACGCATTTACTCATATACGGTCTAGGAATGGCGATAGGCAGAATCATAAGCAGCCAGGCATTAAATGAGGCCGAAGAGACTTTCAATATCTCACTTCGGCCAAAGTTTCTGGATGAATGTGTAGGCCAGCGCAGCGTTAGGGAAAAGCTTGCCATCGCCATAGAAGCAGCCAAGCAGCGGCGTGAGCCGTTGGAACATATTTTGTTTTACGGCCCGCCGGGTCTGGGCAAAACCACGCTGGCTCACGTCGTGGCAAACGAGATGGCCGCAAGAATTCGCTGCTCATCTGGGCCGGCTTTGGCCAAGGCCGGTGACGTGATGGGCCTTTTGAGCAATATAAACACGGGCGATGTGCTTTTTATTGATGAGGTTCACCGGCTCAGCACGCCGGTCGAGGAATTTATTTATCCGGCGATGGAGGAATTCAGGGTCGATTTTACGGTTGACAGCGGCCTGCACGCAAAAACGATAAACTTCCCGCTAAAGCGCTTTACTCTGATTGGCGCCACCACCCGGGCAGGGCTGTTAAGTGCGCCGCTTCGCAGCCGATTCGGAATGCTCTATCATCTGGACTTTTATACCAGTGGGGAACTGACCGAGATTCTGAATAGATCCGCCCAGCTTTTGAACCTGCAATGCCAGGATGGAACACTCGATTTGATTGCCAGCCGGTCCCGCGGGACGCCTCGTGTGGCCAATAGATTGTTAAAGCGGGTGCGTGACTATGCGCAGGTTAAAGGCTCAGGATTGCTCAGCACCGAAATTGTCGAGGATGCGCTAAAGATGGAGCAGATTGATCCACTGGGCCTGGACGAACTGGATAGAGCCTTTCTGCGTGCGCTGGTTAATGTGTATGATGGAGGACCAGCCGGGATTGATGCGATCGCGGCTACTCTGGGCGAGGAAAGGGACACCCTGGAGGACGTAGTTGAGCCATATCTTCTGCAGATCGGATTCTTGCGTCGGACTAAACGCGGCAGAGAAGTCACCAAGCAAGCATGTGAACATCTGGGCTTAAAGGAGCATAAGAAGAAAGGCAGTCCTGACGAGGCGGAGCTATTTTGAGCGGGCAAATCGTGGCTTTGCCAGTTTTTCTAATACGAATCCAATTATGAGAGTTCTCTTTGGAGTTTTTGACTGGGGGATCGGACACGCCACGAGGGACATGCCCTTAATTGTGGAGCTTCTCAAAGCCAACGAGGTGCATATTATATCAACGGGCAGGGCGTTGAAACTCCTGAAAGACCATTTTGCAGACAGATGTACCTATTATGACATTCCCAGTGTCTACCCACCCTATACCAAAACGCGTTTCTTTAAGGTGAAGTTCACTTTTGCCACGCCCAAAATGATCAGGAGTCTGCAATACGCCAGAGACAAATCACAGAGAATAATCAGCACGAAATTTGACAGAGTAATCTCCGACTGCAGATATGACGTCTATGACAAGCCAGACAATTCATATCTTATTAATCATCAATTGAAGTTCAAAACGCCTTTCGGGGCGGAAAGAATTTTCGAGAAGTGGCTCGCATCGAGGATGAAAAGATATAAGTACATCATCGTTCCTGATTTCGAAGACAACAACCTCACCGGCAAACTCTCCCACAACTTGAGATATTTAAGTAGAGATAGAGTAAGATACATCGGAATACTTTCCCACGTCAGAAAAATAGATCTGTCGCAGGACGTAGAATACTTCATTTCCCTTTCGGGCGCAGAGCCTCAAAGGACGATACTTCAAGAAAAGGTAATCCGCCAATTGAACGAGTTAGAGGGAAAGGTCGTAATCGCCGGGGGGAATCCCGATAGCGCAGCGAACACCTCTTATGATAACGCTACGTTTTACAGCTTTTTGGGTGTGGAACAGCAAGAAAATATTATGAATCGGGCAAAATTCATAATAGCCAGGCCGGGCTACACAACCGTTATGGAACTTGCGGAGCTGAATAAAAGAAAGGTATTGTTTCTGCCCACGCCCGGTCAAAGTGAGCAGGAATACTTGGCCGACTACTACGAAAAACAAAAGTACTTCCACCACGTCAGCCAATACCGTCTCAAACTCCAAGAGGCAGTTGAAGAATGTGCGGAGTTCACAGGGTTTAATCCCCCCTGGAAGACGGAGCGGTCCGTAGAGGAATTTATGCGGGCAATCACTTCTTGATGTAGGGCTCAGTTTTCGCGAGCACGGCGTTGCCAATCTTATAGGAACAATACGTTATGAAAAAAGCGGAAAAAACGTCGATGCTATAATGTGCATGGGTAACCAAAACAATGATTCCCATGAATATTGAGCCGCAGAAAAAGAAATATCTTATTTTTCCCTGAAATAAGAGAAATCCCAAAAAAGGGATCGCTGTGTGCCCCGAAAAAAACATGTCATTTTGAAAACTCAGCCCCTTGAAAATCCAGGGGAAACTGACTGGTATCGCGTCCGGCGGCGTTCCAAGATGGGTGAAAACAAGAAACACGGCTCTGAGCACAACCAGAAAACTGAACTGGCTGACTACCATGTGCAGGGTCCTGATGTGGAAAAGCAAAGGATATGCAAACAGCGTGATACAGAGAACAAGATAGCCGTAGGTATAGGAAGATCTCGCATCGATAGGACCAATGTGGTCCAAAATCAGATCAGGCACGTGGGCGACCTTAGCCGTGGAGACGTAGACGCCGGAGAGATAATCCAGAAAAGTGGCGATTATAACAATTATCAAAGACAATAAGATAAGGTATCTATACTCAAAGATCTCATTCCTCCACTCGCGAAAGCCTCTGTTGAAATATTCTCTTGCTGTAACCATGAGTCTCCCAGGTATCTTCCTCGGATTAGCACAACCTGGATTATATTACATTAGTCCGTTCAGGTTCTTCAACATTTGTTTTGCCATTTTCAACGGTCGGCCCAGAAGCGAAGTTGTGTGAGAAATCAGCACTTTTTCAATTTCGCTCAGTGTTTTCTCGTCCGCTTGAGCGAGCAGTCTCAAATTGGCTAAGCAAGCCGCCGCCTTTCTCGTCAGCCGAATTCTATCAGGGAAGCTCCCCTCACAATCTCTGCAAACAAGGCCGTTTGCGGAACTGCTGAAATACAATTCGTATTTCGTATTTCGTATTTCGTATATCGTTTTGCAGTTTGCGCAGCGATTTAGTACAGGCATTAGCCCGATTTCCCTAAGCAAATCTAATTGAAATAGTATAAGTAATAATACTGCATCTTGTCCCTCGACCCTCGTTTGTTGCCCTGGGTTCGTATCCTGCAAAAACTGGATAAAACTATCGAAAAGTTGCGGATGTGGGTCGTAATCGTCTGTCAGGCGGTTTACCATTTCGGCCGCAAAACAATCGCAGTTCAAAGCGAAAAGATTTTGCCCCAGGCGAGCAGATCCCGGCTCCTGCTCAAATTCGGTTAGAGTTGCAAGTTTTTCTTTAGAGGAATCTGAGAAGACGGTTCTTCCGAAGGACAGTATTTCGATGGCACCGCCGAACGCCGACTTGGGTTTTTTCGAGCCTTTAGCAATGGCGCTAATCTTGCCGGTTGTCCTAGTAAAAAATGTCACTATCTGGGATGTCTCGGAGTAATCGACCGCACGTATGCAGATGGCTATGTCCTTGGTCAACATACTTACAGCACGTAGTCCGCAGTGCCTGTGCTGGATGCTCAGGCACAAAGGCACAAAGGCACAAAGGCACAAAGGCACAAAGCTGCTTTGTGCCTTTGCTACCTTGTCATTTTGTGCCTCTTTTTATTATACACCGCAGCGTAGCCAAATTGCCGCAGAATTTCGTCCTCAGCATCGTGCATCTTTTTGGCCTGCTCTTGGGTCGAATCGTCAAAACCAAGATTGTGTAGCATGCTATGCGTGACGTAAAGAGCCAATTCAGCCTCGGTGCGATGGCCGCGCAAAAGCGCCTCCTTGATGGCTAATTCGCCGTTGACGATAAGCTCAAATGACCTGTTAGGTTGATGCCCATCGCCGCCAGAAAGATCGAAACTCAAACAGTCGGTACTGGCGTCCCGACCGAGGAATTGCCGGTTCAATTTGCGCATCCGGACATTATCTACTATTGCGATGCTGATCACCGCTTTTGAGAGGTCAAAACGACGGCAAATAGTCTTGACCAAATCCTGAAGTCTACGGGCGGAAATGTCAATGTCCTGGAAGTTCTTGGTGATTTGAACGCGGACCATAGTCTGTCATTTGGCAACGGTTTTGTGCTCAGTTTGCAGAAGTTGAGATTCTCTGTCTTCGGGTTCATCGGGCGGTTTGGGATATGCGATTCGGCCATGGTAATGTGCGGATAGAGTTTTTGACATGGCTGCCTCGATCTGGCTCAATTCCCGCAAAGACAAGTCGCATTCATCGAACTGCCCGTCCTGGAGGCGTTTCATGGTCATGTTGTGCATGACGGCCTCAATTTTGGTCGGTGTCACTTCCGGCAAAGATCTGACCGCTCCTTCTACGGTGTCAGCCAGCATCACGATCGCCGCCTCTTTCGTTCTGGGCTTTGGGCCTGGATATCTGAACTCGCTCTCTAAAGGCGGCACCTGCTTCTTCTTTTTGACGCCCGGCCCATCTGAGCCAGGTGCTGTCTGTTGCTTCACGGCCTCATTGTAGAAAGGCTCGACCAAGGTCATGCCGTGATGCGTTTCGATGAATTGCCTCAGCACGTTGGGAAGACCGTATTCCTTAGCCATTTCCATTCCGTCTTTAACATGGCCAACAATAATCAGTTGGCTCATCGCAGGGGAAAGCTCCTTGTGCCGACTGGTAGCGCCCATCTGGTTTTCGATAAAGTAGCCGGGCTTATTGATTTTCCCTATGTCGTGGTAATAAGCTCCGACTCTGCACAACAGGCCGTTCCTACGAATGGCTTCGGCGGCTGCTTCAGCAATCGAGCCTATCAACAGGCTATGGCTAAATGTGCCCGGCGCTTCCATGGCCAGCCTTTTCAATAACGGCTGATTCGCATCACTGTAGTCCAAAAGGGTCATGCTGGTTGCAATCCGAAATGTCTTTTCAATCAGTGGAAGCAACCCTTGAATAAGCACGCCGACCATTAGTGTAATCCCCGCGTGATAGCCGGCGTTGTGAAGAATGTTCACAGGTTGCAACGCTCCGTCGCCATAGCTTTGGAGCGTCGGCGACTGCTGCGTTAAAAAGCCCAAGGCAGACGCTGTTGCGAACACAATCCCGGCTGCCAAAACACTGACCTGCAGCAGCTTGATCCTCGTGCGTATTTCTTTTAGGGAGAAACAACAAGGCACAGCGCCGGCGCCCATGGTCAAAAATAGGCTGATATTTGCCGGCTGATACTTGGCAATTGACTGCGCGGCAATCGCCATTGGGGCAGCGGCAAAGCAGGCAAAGAGACAGTAAAATATGCTCATGCCTATGGCGAATCGCTGGTCATAAGCAATCGTCAAAATGATGGCCGCGGTGACAGCGGTTCCGGTAGCCCAGAAGCTCTGATTAAGCATCGCTCCGAATTTCGTTGCGAATAGCAGCAGCACAAACAAACCAATCAGCGCCAAAGCTCGAGCATGGTTCCTTATGAGCCGCTTTTGATAATGATAGATGTAAAAACCCGCCGCAACGGAAATCAGCGACACCATCGCAGCTAACAGCATCAAATCGCGCAAGCGGGCCCACCTGATTAGCTCGAACGAGACAACTGCGCTACACAGCACGACAAAAAGCATCCACAATAGGAGCGAAATGACAACGTCTGTGTCGGCCAGCCAACTCATATACCAGGAGCGCTCGCCAATTATATTCCTCCGCACCAAGCTCCGCCGCGGACTGGTTTTCTTAAAAAGACCCATTCCCTCGCCTTAAATTAAATATCAAAAATCAAATATCAAAATTATCGCTGCTGGCGCACAAAATGTCATTTTTGGATTTTGATTTGTCATTTTGATTTTTGCATTTTAATTTTTGATTTCTTTTTGTAGGCGCGCACGATATTTTGGACCAAACGATGCCTTACAATATCCTTCTGGGTCAACTCCACGACCCCGATCCCTTTGATTCTTTTCAGCAGTCCGATAGCCTCAACCATTCCACTTTTCTGGGGACTCTCCAGATCGATTTGCGTAATGTCGCCGGTGATTATCATTTTGGAGCCATGTCCCAGTCTTGTCAGTACCATCAACATTTGCAGGGAGGAGGTGTTCTGCGCTTCGTCGCAGATGATAACCGCTTCATTCAGCGTTCGGCCTCGCATGAAAGCAAGCGGAATTATCTCGATGATATCCAGTTCCATGAATTTTTTCATCTGGTTGAAGTCCATCATATCTTCAAGAGCGTCGAAGAGCGGCCGAAGATATGGGTTTACCTTTGCCTGGATGTCACCGGGCAAGAAGCCCAGCTTTTCGCCCGCCTCCACCGCCGGGCGGGCGAGAACGATCCTTCTAGTCTGCCTTTTCTTTAGTATCGAGACGGCAATGGCAACCGCCAGATACGTCTTGCCTGTTCCGGCAGGCCCTATGCAAAAGGTAATATCGTTGGCGAGCATCACTTCAATATACTTTAGTTGTCCCTTGGTGGACGGCTGAACTACCTTTTTATGGGAATAGACAGTGATGGCCCCAGATTCTGAATGAAGCGAAGAATCTGGCCTTTGGTAGCCAGGTCCTTCGCCCTTCGGCTCAGGAGTCGCCGGCAGAACCTGCGCTGCATTCGCAGCGGCAAGCCGGTCCCCGCGAAAGCGGCCATCGATCAACGCATTTACCTCCGCAGCGCTTAGTGAGCCGTATTTAGCCAGATGCTTTTGCATCCTGTCGATGATTTCGGCGGCGCCATGTACCCGCTGTTCGGCGCCGCCGATCATCAAGCTCGACTGACGGGCGGTAATCTGAACACCAAAGGATTGGCGCAGAAGACGAAGGTGGCAATCGGCAGGCCCAAACAGCTCAAGTTGACTACCCCTCGGATCTAATTGTATGGTAACTTCCATATCCGTCACTGGTGAATTGTGAATCGGGGACCGAACCACGAATCACTAACCACGAATCACTAAAAAGAATAGATACGCCAGCGGCGCCGCCGCCAAAGGCGAATCAACAATATCAAGTATACCACCGAAGCCGGGCACCTTGTTCGCAGCGTCCTTTCGTCCAGCATCGCGCTTGATCATAGACTCAGCTAAATCTCCCGCCTGACCTACACAGGCCAGAAGTAAGCCAAAGGCTATCGCCCACAGCCAGGACATTATACCAGAACCGGCTGCAAACGCCAAAGCAACTACCACCGCGACGAGCAAGGCGCCGCCGGCGCCTTCCCAGGTCTTGCCAGGGCTAACTCTGGGCGAGAGCTTGTGTCTGCCGAACAATGTCCCTACCGTGTAAGCCCCTATATCAGCGGACTTTACGACAAAAACAAACATCAGTAGTGCCCAAACGCCAAAATCGAGCCGGATAGCCACCACAAAGCTGCTCAGAAGGCCCAGATAGATGATGGAAAGGCAATTCGCTCCACAATTAGCCAACACGCCTGAAGTACCACAGCACAGATATTGATATAGCAGCAATCCCAACAGGCCAAACGCCAAGATGAAATCGACAGTCGAAAATCGAAGATTGAAAATCGGAATGATTGCCAGCGCGGCTGAAACGACAATTGAGACGGGCGTAAAAGCCTTCAAGTTTTTCGCTGCCAGCAGACCTGCGAACTCTATTTGCCCGAGGACCACCAAGGCGACGATAAGGGCGGTGACAAGCGTGCCCCGCAGCAGTGTAAATCGTAAATCGAAAATCGTAAATCGAAAATTGCCGAGCCAGCCGTCGGAAAGGACAACGGCAGTAAAAGCAACCGTCATCAATGTGCCAAAAAATAATCTGTGCTTTAGCATCTTTCGCCAGGTCAATTAGCCAATCTCGATTAGCCCCCGGACCTGTGCCGGGGGTAATCCCTGCCCACAGGTGGCAGGGCTAATCAAATGCCACCGAAGCGTCGGTCTCGTTTTGCGTAGGCAAAAATTGCCTTTTCCAGGCAGGCCTTGTTGAAGTCGGGCCAAAGGGTCTTGGTCACGTAGAATTCGCTGTATGAAATCTGCCAGAGCAGAAAGTTGCTGATCCGCATCTCATTTGCGGTGCGTATCAGAAGGTCCGGATCACAAAGACTGGCCGTATAGAGATGCCGGCTTATACAGTCTTGGTTGATGTCTTCCAGGCGCAGATGTCCCAGCTTATATTCTTGTGCGATCTTCTGTGTTGCGTCGACGATTTCAGCTCTGCCGCCGTAATTCAGTGCCAGAGCAAGTACCATACCTGTATTATTCGCCGTCAGTTGTACCGTTTCTGCCAGTTCGGTTTCGACTGCGTCCGGCAGACCAGCTATCCGCCCGAGGTGAATCAGTTTTACATTGTTGGCCATCAACTTGGGACGAATCTGGATAAGGTATCGGCTATATAGGTGCATTAATGCGTCGACCTCAGCCTGAGGTCTTTTCCAATTCTCCATGCTGAAGGAATACAAAGTCAGTGATTGGATGCCAAACTCGGCACAGCATCGGGCTATTCTTTCTGCGGTTTTGGCCCCTTGCCGGTGTCCCTCGACCCGAGGCAGGGCGTTTCGCCGCGCCCACCGCCCGTTGCCGTCCATAATTATAGCGATGTGACGCGGGATTTGCTCGACAGACAGCCCAAGACGTTCAGCCGTCCTTTTTTGTTTTTCTGCAAAGCCATTCATTGAGACTGAAAACCTTAGTGAATTGAGAATTTAGAATGATGAATTGGGAAATGCCTTCATTCATTCTACATTCTTAATTCCAGCTATCTGAATATTGTTTGGTGTCGTGCAGGTCCTATACCGATAATCGTGATCGGCGTGGCAAGTAGCTCTTCGATTCGGGCAATAAACGCCTGGGCATTGGTCGGCAGATCGTGAAAGTCCTTTACGCTGGTCATATCCTCGTCCCAGCCGGGCAAAGTCTCGTAAACGGGCTGAGCCTGTGAAAGTCTGGCAACATTGGCGGGAAAGAAAGTCCTTTCTTGGCCGTCGATTTTGTACGCCCGGCAAATCCTTATTTCTTTTAGGCCGGCCAGCGTGTCCATGTGCATCAATGCTACTAAATCGATGCCTCCGATCTTTGCGGAATAGGATGCTGCTACGGCATCGAACCAGCCGCATCGGCGCGGCCGGCCCGTCGTGGTGCCATATTCGTGCCCTCTGTCACGAATATATTGGCCGATGTCGTTATCCTGTTCGGTTGGAAAAGGCCCGGCTCCCACTCTGGTCGTATAGGCCTTGACCACACCGATATATTTATCAACCATCTTGGCCGGCACACCACAACCAGCCGGCATACCAAGTGCACTTGAGTTTGAGCTGGTCACGTATGGAAAAGTGCCGTGATCCAAATCCAGCAGTGAACCTTGGGCGCCCTCGAACAGGATCGATTGCCTCTGGGCAATTGCTTTGTGTAGAAATTCGGTTGTATCGGTTATAAACGGCGTGAGCTTGCCGGCGTACAGTTTACATTTTTGGAAGATATCATCGGCGCTCGTCGGCTCAGCCTTGTATAGGGCGGCAAAGACCTTGTTCTTATATTCAACAATGGCCTGCAGTCTGGTTTTGAGCTGCTCCAGGGAGCGAAAATCGCCCATGCGGACCGCAAGACTTCTGCCGACCTTGTCTGCGTAGCATGGCCCGATGCCGCGAGCCGTTGTGCCGAGCTTATTTTTGCCCAGCGATTCTTCACGCAATCGGTCCTCTGCTTTGTGATAGTCCAGCACGACGTGGGCATTTTCACTGATAAACAGACGCCCATTCAGCGTGATATTTTTTTGCGCAAGAGCTTCTATCTCCGCTATCAGAACTTCGGGGTCAACAACCACCGCGCTAGCGATTACACAGTTGACGTTTGGCCGAACCGAACCGCTCGGCAGAAGGTGTAGAGCGAACCTCTTATCACCCACCACAACGGTATGGCCGGCGTTGGCACCGCCGTTATACCGCACGACGATATCGCTGTGCTCGGCAAGAATGTCCACAATCTTGCCTTTGCCCTCGTCACCCCACTGTAATCCGACAACACAACAATTCATTTTCGAATTCCAATTTACAATTTTCAATTTTCAATCGTCGTTCGGCAATCGCAAATCGGAAATTTAAGTTATTTTTGCCACCAGATGGTCCAGAATAGCTCGCAAGTTGTCATAGTTTCTGTCGCTTAATTTGCGGTTGGCTTCCCTGCCGTTGCTATCTTTGTGCGTGATAATAAAGTAACCTTTTGAATCAAAGTAGGTCTTGTCAATTTTCTGTACGGAATCGTAGGGGATTCTCTCTTTATCGCTGATGACTAGCTCCGTCTCGCCGGCAACCATTTTCCTATTTTGGATTTTGGACAGGTATAAGCCGAAAAGAACAGCCCCGCCGATAAAAAATAGTGGCGCCCACCGGTTGAATACCAGAGTACTGTCGGGCTTCCCATCCTTTACGTGTTCTTCGAAGAAGCTGCGACGGTATGACCATTTGTATTTGCTCAGGTAGCCGTCATAGGCGAAAACAACTGCGGCAAGAATACAGACAGCAATGTAGATTTTGTAGTTAGTCTTCCTGTGCTTACTTATCGGCGCCTCGATAGCCATTTTACAGTCCCTGCTAACATCTACGTTAACCGTTTTTGGGCGATTGTCTCAGTTAAAGGCTGGACAAAATTGGGAACGATCTTTTCGGCCATTAGCTCCTGTGCCAGGCGACATTGATACTCGAAGGATTTCAGTGCGTCGAATTTCTCATCGGCTCGCGGGTACTGACGTATGGTAAGAGACAGACTTATGGCGTCATCGGAGCCTCGTCCTTTTTCGCCGGGCTCATAGACGCTCGTTTTTGACTCTACAGTGATTCGAGCCTGGGTGCACTCATCATCAGATAGCGCCACTACTACCGTGGGCGAAAAACCTATGGGCCTGGCGGACGGCAGCTCTAAGAGGCAGCCAAGGGGCGTTGAGCCGAATAGCGCCTCGGCGATAACCTCGTCGTGACTGCCCGCATAGTCGAAATCCATGGCTAAAGTTACATCCAGCGAATTAATATCGAGATGACTTACTCCAAGCATATAGGGCACAAGCTCGATTACCAGTCGGTCCTGGCAGTACGCCTCTTCGAAGTCCGGCGGATTGACAACCCCTGATCCGATGCGATCCACCTCGAGGCTGATCCAACGGTATTGACCGAGGTCGCGATCCTCTTCAAGGCAGTACTCGTTCTTCTCGCGCCGGTAGAGCCGACCCATAGTAGGAAACTGCCTTTGTATACGTTCGAAAAAGGCCAAAACGGTATCACGTTCAGTGGGCAAGTCCAACTGGGTATTGATGTACATGTCCAGATAGAAATCATCACAAAGTGAACGGTAACTATTTGGCGTCATAGCAGGCCAGCTCCTTATCGAGATACTCAGTTTCCCAGATTTTTTCAGTTAGCCTTTGAAGCTCCTGGTCGTAATTCTCAAGCATCCTGGAATATTCAGGAGATTCCAGGGCTTCTTTAGCCTTTTCGTCCTCAGGCTTTACGTGCTCCGGCAGGACCGACTTTCTGAAGATCTTGTAGTGGTCTCTTATAGAGCAGGGCATCAACCAGTTGTCTGGCTTCTTCCAATTGTCAAGCCCATATTCTCTCTGCCATTTCCGGCCGTTTTTCATAAAGTCGGAAAACAGTGCGTCTGTCAGGTTCTTGCCGTTGTCGTACAAATCGTAGATGTTATCGACGTAATAAGGGATAAACGCGCAGGGCGTCACATCACCGTGCCAGTCAATGTAGAGGTATCCTCCGCTTCTGCCGTACGCGATGCAACCTCTGGCAAGAACGCCGCTATTCCAGAAATCAGCCAGACAGTACTTCTTTTCGGTCAGCAGCTTTTCCCACTTTCTGTAGAGTTCAACTCGCTTTTCGGGAACGACCATTAGCTCTACTTCGTCCTTACCTCTTCCTATGGGCATTAACTGGAATTGCCACATATAGCAGGCGCCTTGCTCTTGGAAGTAGTAGTCATAGAATTCATCGTTCAGCAGCAAATCCACATTTTTGCTGGTTGCTGTTACGGAAATGCCGAAAGGCACACCAACTTGCCTGAGGCGTTCGAGGGCTTCGAGGATTTTCTTAAATGTGCCGCGGCCTCTTCTTTGGTCAGTTTCTTGCTCAAAACCTTCGACCGAGACTGCCGGCGTGACGTTCGCGCACTTTGCGATCTCCTGGGCGATCTCCTCGTTAATGACGGTGCCGTTGGTGTAAGCGTGGAAGAACATATCGTCGTATTTGCGGCATATATCCAGAAGCGTTTTACCCTCACTCCTGTACAAGAAAGGTTCGCCGCCGCTGATAGTAACGAACCTGACCCCCCAGTCATCATGTATTTCGCCTATTATCCTATCCACATACGAGTAAGGAATGGCCGCGGATGTATCGGCTGTGGACGAGGCATAGCAGCCAATGCACTTTAGATTGCACCTTTGGGTAGGAGACAGAACAATAAAGGTGGGCGGGTATTCACCATATTTGTCTTTGAACTTTTCCACAGCTTGGCTGTAACTTTCGTCTTCTCGAACGAGGTTATTTTGAACAAATACGTTGATTATTTTCTTTATAATCTCAGGCGAAACATAACCTTTGTCCATGCTTCTGTTCACACATCGCAGCATAGCCGACAAGTACTGGTATCTTCTCATCTGGACCTGTCTTAAATCTTCAGAGGCATCGCTGACCATATTCTTAAAGATATAGTCATCCATCTTTTTCGCCAGCAGCTTCCTAAGCTGCTTATGGTTCACCATCTTAATAAGGGTGGAGGATATGACTTCCGATCTCATTTTGCCTCCCCTTTCCCGTACAAGGACTGTTCACAAAACAGTTCGCTCAAAACGTCTCGGACGCCAGCAATTGTTACACAAATGGGAACTGATTTCAAGAAATAACTAACACAAAAAATGCGCTCGGCGGAATAATGATAGGCAAAACCATGGTTTTCGACCCGCTGGTGGTTGCCAGTCGCTGCCGCTGGCGTTTGTGCCGCTACGCAGATGGGCACAGTCACTGTGAACCTGGCTCAGGAAGTTTCAGCTCCGTGGCTATTGCTCCGATGGTTGTCAAAGCCGCGAAGATAAATATCCGCCACCCAGCGCTTATCAAAATGTTGCCGGCGACAACTGCCATGCTGTGGCTCAGTAGCCACGAAATCGCTGAATAGAGCAGCGCTACTGAAACGCCACAGACTGCTGCGGCGATAATGCGCTTGCCCAATGCAGCACCGCCGCAGCCCAGAGTTACTGCTGCACCCATAGCAACTGGTAATACAACAATAATCCACCAAATATCCTTCAAGCTGGGCAACTTTTCAAGATTGGTAATATAGGAAAAATCGGCAAACCCAAATACCGCTGCGGCGATCACGGTGCAAATACCTACATGCCAGTAGCGGGGTTTCATTACTGCTCGAGATTCAGCTCGTTTTCGCATTCGTCGGCGTATCGTCAGTGGCCAATTATAAAATAGATAAAATACCCCGTGCTCCAGCAGGGCACCGTGTTCCCCAAAAACCGGGACAATATGCGCCGCCTCGGTCGCCCAGTGTCCCGCCATGAATCTAGCTAATGCAGGATAGCGATACGTCATCTGAATCGGAAACGCCAGATAGCCTATGTACTTAAAAAATCCCAGGATTACCGCGATATTGTAGTCCTTGAAATTGCGCTCTCTGATGACTAAATATAGTACGTAAAGCCCCCTGGTAAGCGAGCCGGGCGAAATCGGGATCACCTGAAATAGTGCGATAATACCAAGTCCAATTCCCCAGGCCTGTGCCCGTGGCATATCAGGATGCGTCAAGACATAAATAACCGCCAGCAGCCCCGAGACGGTCTGTGTCACCGGCAAGGTGCAAACGTGCACCGCCAAGCTCTTTAGGTACTTTTGTATAAAAGGCTCGTTAACCGTGGAAAGAATGACTTTTGCATCTTCCTCGCTGAGGATGTGCTTTTTCTGCCCCTCCGCGACCATTTCACGCAGCCACTGCTCCCTGAGTTGTGCATCGAAATACAGCCGGATGGGCCGAACGAAAATACGGGCCAGGCGTTCTTTTGCGAACTTAGAGTCGGTCAGAAAACGATGCAGTCCGGCAGGCAGCACCGACAGCGGCAGATGACAGAGGAATCTCCAAAGTGCACCTGCAACTTTGATGGCGCGCTCGCCGTCAACCCGTCCGGCCCTGTGCCAGACAATCACCTTTTCAGCCATCCTTGCCCTTACTGCCCCCCGCAAATAACCGCAACTGGTCAACATCGCGGCGTAATGCTTGCGCCAGTCAGGCCGGGCCCAAATCCGCCGAACGAGTTTGCCCAAAAACGGTATCAGCCCAATCGCCAGAAATACCAGAGTCAGGACTTTGCTGTCTCGCAGCCTCCGCTGCGAATTTTCGTCAACCAGACCTCTGACTCTCCACCCAGTCACAGCGCTGTCCAGTATCGTCGACCACAGTTGTCCGCTGTAAAGCAGCCGAATGTGATTGTGTGTAACGTCGGCGAGCGAGTTCCGGTATATCCGTTCGGCCGCTTTCAGTTCATCCAACATCCGGTCCATATCTGCAAACTCGCCATTGTGCGCCCGTACGAAAGCGTCAAGTTTGTTAACGTCGCCCCGGTCGAACTGCACCAGGCTGCCGCGCATAATGCCTTTTGCTATCAGCTTAAAATCGCCCGGGCTCATCGGCAAAAACGGCAGTAGTACAAGCCCTGCCCTGAAATCAACCGCCACCAGGCCTGCGGATGGGTTGTCCTCTGTATCGCTGCGTTTTAAGCAGTTAGGCTGACTCTTGGCGGTAGACCATTCATACTGCCTGGCGAATTCGTGCCAGCCCATATCGTGGATAAGGTCAACGAATTTGTGCATAAACTCGCGTTTGGCTCTGTATTCGGGCGAGCCAAGCCCAGAGCGGTCAACTGTCTTACCTCGGCGCCAGCGCGAAAGCAAATCCAGCCGATCGTCGACCTCCAGCCGCCACGTGCGCCCATCGATCCATTGGATTAGCTCCCCGCAGCTACCCAGCGCACCATCTACAAAGGTTGCGTAGACATCAGCCGTCGCATTTTCATCGCCGAATCGAATTTTTGCTCCGCGCCGGATAAATTTCTGCCAGAGCGCGCCGGCCCTTGCCGCGGCGGGATTTACCTGAATCGCAAACGCCCCCTGCAAACCGATCCAGCATAGGATGTTGCGAAAAAGCCGGGCAAAATTTGAAGGCGGGATGAATATCTTCATCGCATAGACTCGGCCTGGCTGAAGGCCTAGCTCTCGTCCCTCGTCCGACGCGGCACGGACTACCACGTCCGTTACTCTTACCTTGTATACTTGGCCTGCAAAGCCGCCGCCGACAAATTTCTCAACTAGCAGCCGCACCTGACCCCTGCCGGTTTGGCCAACTTCTGTCACATCGTAAACGAGCTGCTGGCCTGCGTCGTAACGTGCGACCCGCATCGGCCGGTGCAAACGTGCTGCCCGGATTACATCCTGAAGTTGTCTGCAAACTTCGACAGAGTACTCTGCTGCCATCGAGAACCTGAAAATTCAAACCTTAAAGTGTAAAGCTTTGGAATTCCAAAGTTTTAAGTTTTTAGCTTTGAGCTTTAAGCTACCAGGGCCACAGTTTCAGGCAAAGCACCAAAGCGATTGCGGCATACAGGCCGGCAACTATATCATCGGCAAGAATGCCCCATCCTTGCGGCAGTTTTTCGAGTCTGCGTGCCGGGCAGGGCTTTATTACATCAAAAAGCCTGAATAAGAAGAAACCACCTAAGGTCAAGCCCCAGACGCCCGATGCGACGACGGCCATTGACGCACCAGCGAAGACGAATGTAATTGCCTGCCCGGCAATCTCATCGGCGACGACCTCATTCGGATCGGTATCACTCGTCGCCTCTATTGATGCGGATGCGCATTTGACGCAAACAATGGAACCTGCTGCCGCCAAGGCTGCCATTACAACGATTATCACGAGCGGAGATGCGCCGAACTGGAATAGCAGGGCAAAAATAATCGCCGGCGGCAGCGAGCCCCAGCTACCGGGGGCAAGAGGCAACCAGCCAAGGCCAAAACCAGATGCGGCTAATCGTTTCATCGTTGTGGAAGGTTAACTGAACCCGACGATTAAGTCAACCACAGCGTGCAGCGGTTAGCGTTTAGCATATAGGAATAACTGCACGCTGTACGCTTCACGCTATACGCGGTTTTCCCGCCGTCAGCCGCTGCCGGATTCGGGAAAATTCAGGCAGGCGAATTCGCCGTGATATTTCCTGGCCGCACGGTCGTAGGCCTTGGCGGCTTCGATCTCGCTGCGGAAGTAGCCCAGATGTATCTCCCTTTTCTCGAATCCTATCCTCGCTACCCATTTGCGGCGGCTCTTGTCCCAGTGAACGCCCTTATACTTCGAGTACATTGCCCCGGAACGTTTTTTTCTGTGGCACAAATTCTGCGAATATGTCGCCGCCCGCAAGTTTGCCCTTCTATTGTCCATACCATCGTGATTGATATGGTCGATAACCATCCCGTGGGGCACTTCGATAATTTCCTGGTGCATGTATATAAGCGTTTCTTTTTTCTTGTTGTTGCTATGCGCATGTCTTAGTGAGTAGAAGCTGTTTTTTCCTTTTTTTGAAATCCATTCGTATCGTCGCAGTCGCTTGTAATCGGCTGGGTCCACCTTTGCGTAGTGAGGCTGCGCCATGCGAATCCGGCGAAACGCATACCCGTAGCGCAGCCGGCGATACAAAAGCACCGGCCAGAGCAGCACGTCTTGCAGCCAATCGAAGATGTGAGCGGTTGCTTTGATTTGCCGTCTCCGCCGGGTGAAATCCCAAGCACTCCCTTGGAAATCCGGAGGACTAAGCACTAAATCCGAAACAAATCCAAAATACGAATTTCAAATGCTCCAAACTGACAGCTTTGCTGTCATTCTGAGCGCAGCGAAGAATCTCACTTTTTTGATTCTGCTGCTTTAAGACTTGTATCTTCTGATACGAATGACGTGGCTTACTAGCCCGATTCGTGCGGCTCTCCGCTGTCTGCCCGCCTCTGGCGGGCTTATCCCCTCCGCTTGTTTATATTATACCAAACTCTTGCTGTTTGTTCAATGGAAATCTAACACTTTTAACAGAAAAAAATAGTGCGAGATGTCGCACCCTACATAGACGGATAGTCAGCAAAAACCTGCCGTAATGGACTTGGCCATGCCTCACGGCAAACGGCAGGCTAAATATCTCTGTGTCCTCTGTGGCTATATCTCGCTGAGCATCTTCAGGCAGAATCTATCGGTCATTCCGGCAATGTAATCGCATACCACTCGCTGCAAGCCGCGCTGCGCTATGAAGCCTTGAAAATAGCCCGGCATAAGCTGCGGTTGCCGACAAAGGCTTGTGAAAAGCTGCCCAAGCCAATCTTTGACTTTGCCCGACGTTTGTATCAATGATTTGTGCTGATAAAAATTCTCCAGCAGAAACTTCTCCAATTCAAGGAGTCTTGAGCCGCCCTGCGCTGAAAGGACGATCAAACTCTCGCTTCTGCTACAGACATCACTTACTGCTGTAATATTAGCCTCGGCAATACTGTGCTTACTCGTTTCTATGCAGTCGCTGACCAGCGTGTCGATGATTGCTTTTGCCGTTCTGGTTCGGCGAATGGTTGGGTCCGTAATTGTGTCGGCTTTGGCTCGCCTTTGCGATTCTACGAATATTTCTATGTCTTTTAGCCCCTCGGCGTTGATAAGTTCTGCCCGCAGACCGTCTTCGAGGTCGTGAGAATTCACTGCGATACGGTCGGCAATGTCGGCTATCTGTCCTTCAAGCGAGCAATTTGGCTCGGGGAAAGTCCGGTCCTGCGGATTATCGTAAGGGCCTTTGTGCTTAGCCAATCCCAGCCGGGTTTCATACGTAAGATTCAGGCCGAAGAAATCAGGATATGGATGCTCCAGTAAATCCACAATGCGTAGCGTTTGCCGATTATGCTCGAACCCGCCGAATCCGGCCATCAAATCCGCCAGGGCCTTTTCGCCGGCGTGCCCAAAAGGTGGATGGCCCAAATCGTGCGCTAGGCATATCGCCTCGGTGAGGCTCTCATTTAGGCGCAGGGCCTTTGCGATGGTTCTGCCTATCTGTGCGACTTCTATACTGTGAGTAAGTCGCGTGCGGTAATAGTCGTCCAATCCGGGCGTGAAGACCTGCGTTTTGCCTTCGAGCCTGCGAAATGCCGAGCAGTGAATTATCCGGTCACGGTCGCGCTCGAAGTCGCAGCGATACGGGTGCGGATTCTCTGCGAAACGTCGGCCCCGGCTGACTTTTTCACTGACCGCGTAATCAGCAAGCTCACTCGACATATTTATAAAGCGGGAAGGTCATGATCTTTGCTTACCTGTTTTAGCAGAATAAGAAGCTCAGCCAGACTTTGGCTGATGACTTTGGTATCTCCGCAAACGCTCATAAAGTTTGTGTCGCCGTCCCAGCGGGGCACAACGTGGATGTGCAGGTGGTCGGGCAGTCCGGCCCCGCCACATCGCCCGAAATTCATGCCAACGTTAAAGCCGTGCGGTTTTATCGCCAACGACAGCACCTTTTGGGATTCTCTTACCAGCGAAATCATTTCAAGCAACTCTTCGTTGCTTGCCTTATCGAGGTCGGCGATGTGTCGGGCGGGGGCTATCAGCAGGTGGCCATTATTATAGGGGAAGCGATTTAGTATCACGATGCTTTGGGCTGTTCGCCATAGTACCAGATTCTGGTTGTCGTCTTGAGGGTGCTCAAAATTTCGGCAGATGAAACAGCCGGTCTGCGGCGAGCCTTTGCCCAGGCCCTGAATATACTTGATCCGCCACGGCGCCCATAGATTCTCATGTTCCAATGCTCAATCACTCCAGAAGTTGCATGCTCAGTTTCTGTTTGATGGTAATCCTGGGACCTGGGCCGATAGGAAGCGGCAAAGAGGCTGCCAACTGCATTTGATACTGCTGGTTGGATTGCTCAATTCGACCCAGCTCGATATTGAATAGTTCTTCGCCTTGACCTTTCAAATCCATAACCTGGTATCCGCTAAGGAATCCGAACGTCCCGGTCATCTGGAATTTGCCGGAATAGGGAATTGGCCAACCGTTGGGCACCGAATCTGCCGGGCAATACGAGCTTTGTATGACCGCAAGTCCGCCCTTTCCATCCCCTCGACTTCGCTCGGGACCGGCCTGGCGGATTTCACTGAGCCGGTAGGTGACGTCTCTTGCCTTTCGCATCACCATCGGTGTGGGCACCGACAGCTTGGACCTCCAGGTTTGTCCTATCGATACTCCCTCAGTCGGCTTTTCTATACTGGAAATCGAATCCCACAAGAACCATTGGCTGGCGACAAAATCGCCGATCATATCGGGTTCTTTTACCCTGCCGGCTTTGCTGTCCTCGCGGAACGGTTCTTTGCCGATTTCCTGGATCAGTTTATTCAGTTCCGAATAATCCTCGATTCTGCCGGTCGGCCCGACGGTTAGGGCGTAGGTTTTGCCGGCGAAACTTTCGACCGCATCTTTAGTTGGCGGCCTTCCGCCCGTGCCTTTGCTTCGTGTTGCTACAACCTTCTTGCAGGTCGCCTTGATGGTCGTAAGTCCGTACGGATTCACTTCGACTGGTGTGTAGGCAACGATCATCTCCACCGACTCGGAAAATTTGTTGACGGTATTTTTTGCTGACCCGGACGCCGTTTTTGCTGGGTCCCAGTCCAGGTCAATCTCTCTGCTCGAGAGGAATTTGTACTGTAAAGTCTGCCCTTGCTGGAAGTCCACCGTTAGTAATACCTTTGCCTGGCCTGGAGTCTTGAGGTTCGGATTTCGAATTGCGAATCTCGAATCTTGCGGCGGGGGCTCGCATCCGGCAAGGGCGCTAAGACCAACAACCACCACCAATAATGCCAACCCTGATTTCACGTTCAGTCCTTTCGATTGATTTCGCCTGCTGCCCGGCAGGGGGTCACAAGGTCAGTCGATTTTCTCGATGCTGTAAAAGCGAGTTGCTGTCATCCTCAAAGCAGCCGGTTCTTTATCGCCTTTTGCCTGGGGGTCCACAATGACCCATTCCACGTGCAGTTTTTCAAGACACTTTTCAACTTTACCTGCGGTCAAGTCCAATCTTAACTGCCCGGTATATGTTTCGGTCGTATCAAACATTTTCTCAAGAGGGTTAGTTGTTTGCTCCTGGCCGAGTTCGCGAGCCACTTCCGATGATGGAACAGCGTTCATGTCGGCGATAGCAAATTGCCGGTTATCTATCTGCTTGATTTCTTTGAGCGTATAAGTCCTTTGGTACGATTTCGAGCCCATCATATCGAAAGCAAAGGTCGCTATGCTGCTCCAATTATCGCCCGGGCTTAATCGGCTTTTTTCGGCAGGCGGCAAGGCTGGAATTGTGTGCCGCTGCTTGATCGCTGCCGGCAAAAGCAGTGCCGAAGCCGTTTTATGAGCAGTAGAACTACCCTCGACGGCGGCCCGCACCTGGTTTGCGTCGACAACATTGCAGAGTTGCCCTGCAGGGGAGATTTCTATGGTGTAACTTTGTCCGATTAGTTTTGCCAGCAGATTGTCTTTGTCCTTCTCTCGCGAGCTATCGAAGTCCAGAACAACATCGTCCCTGACTTTAGATACGTACTTCAGCGCCGCGATCTTAATCTCCGCGATGGCGCTACCCTTATCATCGACGCTTTGTATTGCCTGGGCAAAGGTCATTTCGATTCTGTTGCCGGTGTGGCCGCCTTTGAAGGCGGTGGGCTTTTCCGGCAAGGGTCCCTCCCACGCAACGCTCCTGTCGGCCTCCACTACTACTGTGTAGGTTGTCGAGTCCTGCGGAGTAAATTTCAGCGCCAACAGAACACTGGGCCCTTTTTCTTTGGGCTTAACCTCTGCTGGAATGTTTTCTACGGCGGCAGGCGCCTCACCAACAGTCATTTTTTCTTGGGCTTCAACCTTGCTGGCAGTAGCTTCTTGCGCAGAATTGCTGCAGCTCAATGTCGCAACGAGCACACAAATCGGACCGATCGCTGCGCAACCGAAAATAGTACGTGGCATCATTGTTTGGTTTCCCTGTAAATTTCACTTTTCTACGAAATCCAGGTTGTCATTATACATATTGCGTGTCCTAAGACAACCGTTTTTTCTTTATTGACACCTAATAGCCCCCCCAATAAATTGGGGAGATCGAGACGGGTTTAGTCCCACGATTTTATCGCGGGGTTGTTTTCGGAGAAAGCAGATTATGATAAGCGACACGGTAAAGAAGGGGTTCCAGCACGCGCCGCACAGGAGTTTGCTTCGCGCCTGCGGCCTAAGTGACGCCGACATTGACAAACCATTTATCGGCATCGCCAACAGTTTCTGTGAGATTGTGCCGGGCCACGTTCACCTCAATCAAGTTGGGCGGGCCGTTAAGCAGGCCATCCGCGAGGCGGGCGGCGTAGCCTTTGAATTCAATACCATAGCGGTCTGCGACGGCGTCGCGATGGGCCATACGGGCATGAAATATTCTCTGCCCTCACGCGAAATCGTGGCCGACTCGGTCGAGACTATGGTGCGGGCACACTGTTTTGACGGTCTGGTCTGTATCCCTAACTGCGACAAAATCACGCCCGGAATGCTGATGGCGGCGGTCAGACTGAATGTCCCCACAATTTTTGTAACCGGCGGACCGATGAAAGCCGGCAAGGCAAAAGATGGAAAGGCGGTAGACCTTATCAGCGTATTTGAAGGGGTCGCTCAGTTCAACGCCGGCAAAATTACCGATGCTCAACTGAAAGAGCTGGAACTGACAGGATGCCCGACGTGCGGAAGCTGTTCGGGAATGTTCACCGCCAATTCGATGAACTGCCTTTGTGAGGCTATTGGAATGGCGCTGCCGGGCAATGGAACTATCCTTGCGGTTGATCCGAAGCGGCAGGAGCTTTACAAAGCAGCGGGCAAACAGATTATGTATCTGGTGGCAAAGGATATTAAGCCTCTGGATATAATCAATGAAAAATCGCTGGATAATGCCCTTGCTCTAGATATGGCGATGGGCGGCTCAACAAATACGGTCCTACATTCACTGGCCGTAGCCAGCGAAGCGGACATCAAGTACGACCTTGACCGGATAAACGCAATTTCAGCTAAGTGCCCCAATATCTGCAAGGTAGCTCCCTCGAGCAGCTTCCACGTTGAGGATGTGGATGCTGCCGGCGGCATAAGCGCAATACTAAAAGAAATCAGCAAGATTCCGAATCTACTGAATACTGATTGCTTGACTGTAACCGGCAAAACGCTCGGCGAAAATATCGCTGGCGCACGAATAAAAAATCAGAAGGTAATCCGTCCGCTCGATAATCTGTACTCGAAAACCGGTGGCCTTGCGATTCTTCGGGGCAACCTTGCCCCAAACGGAGCGGTGGTCAAAACAGCCGGTGTAGCAGAGGACATGCTGGTACACACCGGCCCAGCCGTTATCTTTGAAAGTCAGGAAGAAGCCTGCGAAGGCATTTTGGCGGGCAAGGTAAAAAAAGGCGATGTCGTGGTGATTCGTTATGAAGGCCCCAAGGGCGGCCCTGGCATGGTCGAAATGCTAAGTCCCACCAGTTACATTATGGGTGCAGGGCTGGGCGAATCGGTTGCGCTGATTACAGATGGGCGTTTTTCCGGCGGTACGAGAGGCGCCTGCATCGGACATATTAGCCCTGAGGCAGCGGTCGGCGGCCCGATAGGGCTACTAAAAGATGGCGACATTATAAAAATTGACATCCGGAGCAATAAAATAGATGTCGAGCTTTCGGGCAGAGAACTTGCCGGACGCAAGAAAACCTGGAAGCCGCCTAAGCCGCGAATTACAAAAGGCTACTTGGCAAAATACGCCTCAATGGCCACCTCCGCCGACACCGGCGCAGTGCTGAAGTGGTAGACGGTGTATGTCATTCCTGCGAAAGCAGGAATCCAGAATCTTCGAGACAAGGTAGACTGCCGCCCTTCGGCAGGCTCAGGACAGGCCCTGTGCTGGGGGCTAAGCCCTTGATTCTTCGGCAATATGCGGGTACAATAAACACAAGTAACCTTCTCGGGCTAAATAAGTCGTACATAGAAAGAGTCCCGAACTTCGGAGCAGAAAGAATGTATGAGCGAATCGTAATTGACCCGAATATCTGTCACGGACAAGCCTGCGTCAAGGGTACGCGCATACCTGCCCACCAGATTATAGCTATGTTAGCCAATGGAGACACAATTGAAGAGATTCTCAACGAATATCCTTCACTACAGCGCCAAGACATTCTTGCCTGCCTCGATTACGCCGCGTCGCTGGCAGAAGAGCAAGTCACACCCATTGAGGGATGAAGAAACAAGCAATGCGAGTACTGGTAGATGAGAACATTCCTCATAAATAAACGTGTTGTTGATGCAATAGAGCACTTTTCCGCCAAGCAATGGCCAGGCCTGTTGGTTGTAATGCGCGATAGGGCTATGAGTACTTGGCGCCAAGCCTCCAAATAACCTTTCGCAGGAATGACAAGTGGTGTTGGTCCGTGCTTAATCCGTGAAATCCATGGTTAGTAAAAGTCGGTGGTATGTCGGCGGTCTGCATTTTGAGTGTTTGCAGTGCGGCAGATGCTGCTCCGGGCCGGCTCAAGGCTATATCTGGGTCAGCAGGCCGGAGATTCAAATAATCGCAGACTTTCTGAAAATAACAGCCCGACAACTGCGGCGAAATTATCTTAGGCGAGTTGGTCTGCGAACAACGATTGTCGAACAGCCCAGCACGAAAGATTGTATATTTTTGCGGCAGGCCGACGGCCGGAGAATATGCGTAATTTATCCTGTCCGGCCAAGCCAGTGCAGGATATGGCCTTTCTGGCCGAGTAACTTAGCCAGTCCTGATGCCTGGAATGGAGCAGCTCAAAGGTGTCCCGGAATAAACCATGGAAAATGGCACAGCACCGAGCGGATAAAAAAGATTCAGAGCGACAAAAAATGGTGGCAGAATCCAACGCCGACGCCCGGCTCTTGACGAAAGTAGCTGAAATTTACAGGTGGCTCGACGCGCAGATTTGCCAGAACCCTGACTTAGCCGGAGTTTGTGACGCCTGCGGCCGGTGCTGCGACTTCGCTGCCTTTGACCATCGTCTGTTTGTTACCAGGCCGGAACTATTGTATCTGGCGGCAAATCTGAACGCAGAGAACATAGAACCGATGCCGACCGCACGATGCCCGTACAATATTTCCGGCAAGTGCCGCATTTATGAGTATAGATTTGCCGGCTGTAGAATCTTTTGCTGCAAATCTGTGCCGGATTTCCAGAGCGCGTTAAGTGAGTCGGCTGTAAAAAAATTCAAGACGCTCTGCACGCGGCTGGAAATTCCCTACCGGTACACCGATCTGGCTACTGCATTGAACGACTTTGCTGCCGGCTAATATCTGTCGATCGGCAAAGAAATACTGCCCTGCGGGTCGCGCAGGTTAATGTATTTGGCGCCATTTAGCAGCGAGCCGCGTTGCTTGTAGTAGTTGTAGAGCTTGGCCAGTTTTTCCTCGTCCTTTGCCTCAAAATATTGTGACCACGTACCTACCTCGGCCCCCCAGATAATCTCGGTACTATCTTTTGCGTAAAGGACAATGTGTGGAAGGCGTTTGTCTTGCCGGCCTTTGAAGTTACCGACATCGATGCTGTCGATTTCGCCAAGCAGAGGCTTGTCCGGCGTGACGAGTTTATCCATTCGGTCGACCCGGACCAATATGCCTATCGCTTCAGTTAGGTCGTCACGCTGCCAGACCTGGCCGACCGGTGGTGTGTTCATTATGGGCGACAAACCTCTTACACTTACGATGGGCAGGTTCGGCACCGGCACAAAATCCAGCACTACACCCTCTGCGTCGACGTAGAATTTGCGCAGCCCCACTTTAACTAGGGCAATCGGCTTTCGATAATCAGCGTGAATAAGAATTCTATCGGGGGCCGCCTGCACCCTGACGTTCACCAGCCACGCGAGTTTCTGCTCAAGACCGGCTTGAACCAAACGGGCGGTATTTTCATCGAGTTTGCGACCTCGGGCGCCAGCGGCGGCAGCGGCACAGATTTTCTCTTTGAGCGGTTGATTGAGCCAGGCCGGCGGACTAACTAATTCAATAGCATTGACTTTGGCAGAGACCGCCCTGTGCACATATTTATCTAAGAAAACAAGGCCAACCGCGCCCCCGACAAGGCAAACAATCACCGCTAATACCTTGAGAATGCCCCTGCGACCCACGCTACTGGAATCGGCGCTACGCTTTTTGTTTTTTTTGAAGGATCCCATCTTAAAGGATATTCTGCCGGTCTTACCTTCTGTTTTTTTTCTTCTGATGGCCATACGAATAAGCCGACTCTACGATTTTCACGCATAATTCGCTCATTGAAAGTCCTGCTTTTGCTGCTGCTTTGGGAAGAAGTGAGTGGGTTGTGAATCCCGGAATAGTGTTGACTTCCAGAGCGTACGGGATGTTGTCTTTGCCCAGGATGAAGTCGACTCGCGCAAAGTGCCGACAGCCCAGGGCGGCAAAACAATCCATCGCTACTCTTCTGATCTTTGCCGAAACAGCCGCATCCTCAATTGTATCGAATAAATACTCGGTTCGCTCATCTATGTATTTTGCCTGATAATCATAGAAGCCGGTTTTACTTCTTATCTCGATGATAGGCAGTGCGATTAACCCCCGGCCAGAGGGGCCGGGGCTAATGCCGACGGTTACTTCTCTGCCGGAGACGAATTTTTCGATCATACAGTCGCCGAATTCGCTGCGGGTTTTTTGCGCAGCAGTGGTAGCCTGGCGCGGCTCGGTGACAATGCTAACGCCGACACTACTTCCCTGCTTTATCGGTTTTACTACGTATGTGTCGCCAAGCTGCTGCAGTTGTTCTTCAAGCTGCTCGATGCCAACGCCAGGGCTGAATTCAACTGCCGGCGGCACGTTGACGCCAGCCCGGGCAAAGAGTCTCTTGCTGGCTATTTTGTCGAACGCCAATCTGCTGGCCTTTGGACCGCTACCTGTGTAGATGAGTCCTCTATCTTCCAAAAGTTGCTGGAGCTGGCCGTCTTCGCCGAATCTACCGTGCAGGGCAAGAAAAAACACGTCGATGTCACTATTATCCAGTATATGCAGGTTGTTCGGGTTGACGTCGGCAGTTACTACATTTAGGCCCGCCTGTTCCAGCGCCTGGGCGACGCCGATACCGCTTTGAATACTGATGTCGCGTTCTTCGCCGATGCCGCCCATAAGCACGGCGACCGCCAAACAGTTTTGAGTTTTGAGTTTTAAGTCTTCAGTTTTCAGTTTTCAAGGCCTCATCACTTCCAGACCTCGATTTCCAGCTCTAACTCGACATCAAACTGTTCCCTGACCCTTTCTCTTACCGTGTCTATTAGCCTGGTGACGTCGCGGCTTGTGCAACCCTTGCCTGCGATTATGAAATTCGCGTGCTTTTCACTTACAGTGGCCCCACCAACCTGCAGCTCTTTAAGGCCGGCCCTGTCAATTAGAGCGCCAGCGGAAACTCCTCGGGGATTCTTGAATATGCAGCCACAATTTCTTGTGTTCAAAGGCTGGCTATTCTTTTTGTGAATCCATATCTCCTTGACCGTCCGCATAATCTGCTCGGGATCGGCGGTTGCCAGCCTAAACTGGGCGTTCAAAATGAATTCGGCGGCGATGTTGGTGCTGCGGTAGTCAAATATCAGCTCAGGTTTTTTCTTCTCAAAGACGTTACCATAGCCATCCATCAGCGTAACGGATTCTACAGCGGCGCCGGTATCTCCGAAGTTGCCGCCCGCATTCATTCTCACCGCTCCGCCAATCGAGCCTGGTATTCCGGTTAGAGCTTCGATGCCCGACAGCCCCTTTGGCACACAGCTCAAGACCAGCTTGCTTAGGTCTGCCCCCGCCCAGGCGGTAAGTTCTTCGTCCTTGAACTGTGTCTGCGTGAACTGCTCTGCTTCAAGTTTCACTACCGCTGCTCTGACGCCCTCATCGCTGATAAGCAAATTGGAGCCAAAGCCCAGCACGTAAATTAGTAAGTGGTTTTCGCTGCATCGGCGAACTACTTCCTGAAGCTGCTCGACGGTTTTAGGCCTGATAAAATAGTCGGCCGGCCCTCCCAAGCCGTACCACGTGTGCTGAGCTAATGGATGATTGGTTTCAACTATTTCCTCTAAGCCGGTGAATATATTCATCTGCTACCTTCCAGATGTCGCCTGCGCCCATCGTAATGACCAGGTCGCCGGCGGCAACATTTGCCTGCAGATAGTCACATATAGCCCCAAAGTCGTCGATA
>Ga0315280_10002703_pt1 | contig 28391 bp, 26 predicted proteins | sample YL17G06_40_MG_FD_203697 | JGI IMG/M metagenome (GOLD analysis project Ga0315280, IMG submission 203697) | Sediment microbial communities from Yellowstone Lake, YNP, Wyoming, USA - YL17G06_40 | ecosystem: Environmental > Aquatic > Freshwater > Lake > Sediment | place: USA: Wyoming | collected... | reverse complement strand
GAATGGGAAGTGTCCGCAGCATGAGGAAGCATGAATCTCCCGACTTCAGTCGAGGAGAGAGTCAATGGGCGATGACTTCTAAGGCTCGTGAGTTCAAATCTCATCCCGAGCCGTAATCGTTCCATTTACCACAGTTCCAATTGTTGTCCAGCGGAGAGGCATCACGAAACGGGTGGTTGGATCCATCATCGTCTTTCTTGGAAGGAAGCGAAGGCGCATGGTGGTTCAGGACGCAGGGGACTTCCAGGGATCGCTGATTCAAGGAGAAATCAGCGGAGTCCACGACGAGCGCCAACAGGTTCCTCGCTCTAGAAACTGCCTACTAATCTTCTAGTAGAGCCCATCAGAGCAGGTTTAATTGATTGCGCGCGTTCGTTGCTGCAGGTATAGCTCCTCATGGACTCTAGGCGCTCTGCATGCAGCCTCCTACTTCGAGGCGGAGACTCCCTCACCTACTCCAGCCTTGCTGGGTTTCAGCGTAGGAGTATGAGGAACCGCAGTTGGCGAATGCTGAGTGTTGCTGAGCGAGGGCTTTTCCGATGCGCTCTATGGGTCGCCAAGGCCAGAGGCAAGATCACCAACACCAGACTGATGGTGCAGACACTACGCGTCGCACTGAAAATGCTCGATAGCGTTCAGAGCCGCATCGCAAAAGCCGGAAAAGCCAGGGCCATGAAGATGTTTGAGGAGTACGCGAAACCAGGCGGACTCTTCGAGTGGGCCCCCCGAATGAGGGAATGGCTACACAGTCCAAGCTTCGTATGGTATATTGGAGTAATGGAAGTGAATGGGTAGAATGAACAAGGATCAAGGAATTGGCGCGCTGATCCTCGTAGGCAGCGTTGCTGGGATACTGGTCTACGCGTGGTTCATCTACGCGTTCACGATTCTAGTCTTGCAGATTACAGCATTCGTGGCCGTAGCTGGCATACTTGGCATTGCTGCGTGGATAGGATGGACGATGGCAACGACGCCACCGCCAGCCCCACTCGAACCCGAGCCCGCGTTCCCAGAACCTAGCACTACTGCAGAGAAGCAGGCATAGCCTTTCTTGTCGCTAAGCAAGCCTCGGACTCGTCACATTGAACCAAACTTGAAGCCAGGCTACCCTACGCTGGACGTTGTCCATGGATTCCGCCACGCCCGCGCGCCGGCTGAGTTCACTTCTCTAGAGCATCTGTGATAATCATCTAGAGGAGCTCTAAGGAGACGCGTTCCGCGACGCATAAGAAGTCTGGTGACACCATGTTGATGTCGCTGCGGCGAGTATCTTGCAGAGTGGAATGCTCCAAGACGCGAACGACATCTCGAGCTCCAATGCATCGCAGATGTTGCCAGCACGCACGGGCATACCTGGGATGAAAAGTGTATGACTCTGACAGAATCGGTTCCCGATGAGCGAACCATCCAGTCCTCCTCTGGTGCGAGACCAGACTTGAAGATTGAAACCGATCGAATCCTTGGCGCCATCGTCAAGGACAAGGTCACAGTCGTACTGCCGGCGCTGAACGAAGCCGATGGCATACTTCCCGTCATAGCGGAACTTAGAGAAGACGGCTACGAGAAGATCCTCGTTGTGGACGGATACTCCAGCGACGTGACGGCCGAGACCGCCCACGAGAATGGCGTGAAAGTTCTCTATCAGCACGGAATCGGAAAGGCTGGGGCTGTCAGGACAGCCATAGAACGCGTCGAAACCCCATACATCGTGTTTATGGACGCGGATCACACGTACGATCCTAAGGACATATGGCGGCTGCTCCTTCACTCTGACCATTATTCACATGTGATAGGTGCCAGAGATAGGGAACACATACCACGCGTGCACAGGTTTGGGAACTGGATCATATCCGAAGTGTTCAGCGTGCTCTTTGGGGTGAAGATCACAGATGTCTGCTCAGGAATGTATCTGCTTGAGACCGAGGAAGCTAAGAAGTACAGCTTGCAGGAGACTGGGTTCAATATTGAGATCGAGCTTGCCGCCCAATCAGCTTCAAGAGAGAACCTGACCCAAGTGCCGATAAACTATCGCTCGAGAATGGGCGAAAGGAAACTGAGCACATGGAAGAATGGCCTTTCCATCCTTCGCGCAGCTTTCACTCTGGCAAGGCGATACAACCCGATACTTCTGTACTCTGCTCTAACGGGTCTTTCCATAATCCCAGCTGCGTTGATCTTGGGTTGGGTCGTATTGCAGCAACTAACGAGCCGGATATTTCATTCAGGCTGGGCAATAGCAGGTATGATATTCCTCTTTGTGGCGGTTCAAGCGTTCACTCTTGCGAGTGTATCAATTCTGACAAAGCATTCAGAAGAACGATTGATGCGAGAGATAAGGGGATCAAAGTGACTCGATCTCGTATTGTTCCTGTAAATCAAACTCGTCAAGTAGCGTTTTGATTTTAGTCGTCCACGGGCCGCTAACAAAGCGAGTAGTGTACTCGGATCAGGCTTTGCTCAAGTCATGGATTTGACTGCAGGACCGGCCTGGGCCCTTACTCGAAATCGCTCCGGATCGTAGTTCACTTTGCCACAAAAAAGCCAGCCACTTTCGATCTTGAATCTCGTGCCCGAAGTGACTGGGTACACTAAACGTGAAGGAGAAGATCTCAGAGTTGCTGTCATTGGTTTCGGAAAAATGGGAATATTGCACAGTTCAATCCTAAACCTGCTTCAGCCTAATTGTGTCCGTTGCGTGACGGATAGCAGCCGTCTTGTAGCTTTTGGGGCTTCGAGACTATTCGAGAATATCAGGTTCTACAGGAAGATAGGTGAGATGTTGAAGAAAGAGGCCCTTGATCTGATCTACATAACGACCTCTGCGCAGTCACATTACAGCATTATGTCTAGTCTGCTTGAAGCTCATGCAGGGAGCATATTCGTAGAGAAGCCCCCTACGACTAACTCGACCGAGCTTGCGTCACTGATCAGTAAAATGAAGAATGATGAGACGATCATGGTCGGCCTCCAAAAGAGATTTGCACTGCCCTTTCGGCACGCGAGAATGCTGGTCACGAACAAGGTCATCGGAGACGTGGAAGAGGTATTTGCGTACGAGAGATCAGGCGACATAACCATGCCGACTAGAAGGTTCAGCTCCCTTGCTCGAGGCGTGCTCTTGGACCTAGGCATACACCTAGTGGACTTGCTGGTATGGGTCTTCGGAGCCGACAAGGTTGAAGACTGCAAAGGCACGAAGATCCACACTGACGTCGATGACTACTTCGTAGCACAATTGAGAACAAAAGATGACGTGAAAATCCGCATGGAAGTAACATGGTCCAGCCCCGAATACCGCTTCCCGGAGACCTGCATCGAGGTGCATGGATCCAAAGGGCAACTGACAGTCACAGAAGACTGCCTGAAGGCCAAGTCCGTCGATCCGCATGAGATGTTGCCAGACAAAAACGAACTTGTAATGTACAAACCGCAGTACTATCAAGGTTTTCCGCCAGTCAACATCGCAGACCCAGAGTACACCTTAGAGGATATGCACTTCCTATCCAGTGTGAATTCGCATACTGAGCCATTGACGAGTTTGAGGAACGTAGTCGAGACTATGAGACTCGTAGACGAGATGTATGCCAAAGCGGATATGCCAAATGGTCAGTGAGCTCCTCCTCGGCGATAATCCCTTCATCGGCGTAAGCCATCTCGCCCAGGAAAAGGCCAGGGAGGAAAGGAAATACTCTCTCGTCGAGAACAATGCTAGAGTGGTTGAGGCCGCCGCAGAAGGCGGAGCGACCGGATTCACCTTCACGGCTCACCCGGCAAACCTGGAACTTCTCACCTATCTGAGGACACACAACGAAGCTCTGGTCAACTCAATGAACTACTACATCCTGGTTCCCTACGCGCAGTCATATGTTGCGAAGGCCAACATTGAAGGTACCCCGGGGCTCATATGGTCGACACTGAGGAGCGCGCCAATCGTTGATTTACTTGCCACAGCGCTGTCGCTGAAGCCAGAAAGAGCCGCTCAAATCCTAGTCAGAAAAGAAATCGCTCCCTACCTTGAAATCCTTCCACGGGAGAAGGTGAAAGCTGTATTGCTACATGAAGTTCTAACGGAAGTTGTGATCGCGTTCCGCCTTACCAAGGTGATTGAACGCCTGAATCGTTGGGCAGATGGGCTCGGAGTCGGCTTTGGTCTAGAAACCCGCAACTTCAGCCATCTGTGCGAGTGCATGCGCAAATGGGATTTCCACCCGGGATACGTTATGACTCCGGCAAACCCGCTTGGATACCAGATGGCCGCAAACAAGCAAGCTGTTGAGGCCGGAATGATGGAGCTAGGCGCAGACACGAAGGTGATAGCGATAAACATCTTGGCATCAGGCGCAGTAAGTCTCGATCAAGCCGTGGAGTACCTACGAAAGTACAAGGATAAGATATACGGAGTTACAAGCGCTTCCACGAAACCGACAAGAATTCGTGATAATTTTATGAAGCTGAGGATGTGTCTTGTCACATGAAGACGCCACGCGGATACCAGCTTCGGTCGCATGGAGATAGAACCAAGATTGACTCGTAACCTTGCCAGGTTTGTCAGCTTCTTTGAGGATTCTGGGCTTCAGCTGAAGGATACGATCATCATGACGCCTCTGAACAACATAGGTTTCCAGATGAACCCATCAAGGGGATCCTATTAGTCTTCAATATCGCAGGTTTCGGATAGCAAGGTCATCGCGATGAGCATCATGGAAGGCGGGTACTTTGGGTTAGATCTAGCCATCGAGTATCTCCGAAGACTGCAGAGTCCTTCGGGAATAGTAGCTGGTGTTTCGTCTAGAGAACATGCTGTTGAGACTTTCACGAGACCGAAAATGCTCTCATCTGGACAGGAGAACCTGTCTGCATTTCAACGAGGCAAGAAGGTGTCATGATGGACGCCCTAGTGGTACTCATGTTCCTGTTGTTCGGGGTCTCCCTCTCAATCTTTTGTTTCTACGGACTGGTACTGTTGTACTATGACAGGCTTGGGTCTGGAAAGGCGAAGGAGAAATCTGAGCATGATGGCAATGAAGCATACGAACCCACCGTGTCTGTGGTGATTCCAACTCACAATGAGGAGGACGTTATTGCGAAACGCATTGACAACCTCCTCGCCTCCGACTATCCCAAGGACAAACTGCAGATCATATTTGTGGATGATTCCAGCGACTCTACCCCTAAGATCATAGAGCACTACGCGAATAGCTCCACTCAGATCCGCATCATTAGATTCGATGAGCGTATGGGCTACAGCCCCTGTCTCGTTGCTGGCTGCAGGGCGGCACAGGGAGAGGTGATTGTTCTTGCCGAGGCCAGTTCTCTCATGGACGCCAAAGCAATACGACATCTTGTCAGCAACTTCAGAGATCCAACCGTTGGCGTAGTGACCGGCAAAGACATGATCTTGAACGCAGATGAGGGAGCCGGGCAATCCGAGTCCTTCTATCTAAGAGTGCTCGACTTCGTAAGGAGGGCGGAGAGCAAAATGGATTCTACAATCTACATGAAAGGGGAGGCTGCAGCGGTGAGAAAAGAGGTAGTGCTTGACCTGCGAGATCTTGAAAAAATCCCGGGTACTGCTGACACCGGAATAGCCCTGCTGGCAAGGAAGAAAGGATTCAGGGCGATATATGATCCACAAGTGCTGTTCTTTGAGTATGCGCCCTCCACTCATCACGAGAGGGTTCGTCAGAAGGTGACGAGAGGGGCGAACCTGATCAAGGTATTATGGGCGTTCAGGAGCATGTTCCTCAAGCCCAAGTATGGCAAGTTCGGCATGCTCACATTGCCCATTAATTTTGCAATGCTTGCTCTAGTGCCGCTCTTGTTGCTTGGCGGAATCATCGTCCTCACCGTACTGACGGTTGCCAACCCAGGCACGTATCTCACAATATGGATAATCGGAGCCTGCGTGCTTCTGTTCGCTCTCTTGTTCTGGAGGCCAGTAGTATTCACAATCTTTGAATTCGAATACAGCCTACTCAAGGGACTGTACGATATTGTCTTTCTCAGAAAAAGCCATGACAAGATAGACAAAGTTATTTCGACGAGAAAGTTCAGCTCGCAGGTGTAACGTAGATGTGGGAAGGCAGAAAAGTACTCGTGACCGGTGGTGCGTCCTTCATCGGTAGTCATCTGGTAGATTCTCTGATTAGGAAAGGATCGACAGTCAAGGTGGGAGATGATTTCTCAAGCGGAAAACTGGGCAACCTCGAGTTCCCTCTGAAGAAGCGAAGCCGGGGAAGTTGGAAGTATCACGATCTCGCCGTCATGCAAGGAGATCTCAAGGCCAGAGAGTTCACAAGATCAATGATGGAGAATGTTGATGTCGTATTCCATCTTGCGGCTTTGCACGGTGGAAGAGGATACATTGACACCCATCCGGCACAATGCTGCACCAATATGATACTGGATCAGCTGGTCTTCGAAGAGGCGCAAAGGGCGGGCGTGGAGAGGATCTGTTTTGCCAGTTCCGCCTGTGTATACCCAACTCATCTGCAGAATCAGACAGGCTCAGACTACCTCCTGAAGGAGGAAGACGCCGATCCGTTTGCCCAAGGCAAGGCCAATGCGGACCTTGAGTACGGGTGGGCGAAGCTCATGGGAGAAATGGCGCTGAAAGCCTATCACAGACAATATGGAATGAAGACTTCTTCAGTGCGAATCTTCACCGCATATGGCCCGAGGGAAAACGAGACTCACGCGATCATCGCTCTGATTGCGAAGGCCCTTGTCAAGATGGACCCATACGTCCTTTGGGGGAATGGAGAACAAGACAGGAACTTCACCTATGTCCAAGACATAGTCGATGCGCTGATCCATGCCGCCGAAAGAATAGATGATGGCACACCAGTAAACGCCGGAAGAGCGGATAGAATAACACTCAATCGCGCATGTGAACTTGTGTTCGAAATTACAGGCTGGAGACCGAAGAAGATCAATCATGACCTAACGAAGCCGCAAGGAGTCGCTTCAAGAGCGGCTGACCTAACAAGAGCCAGAGAAATACTGGGGTGGGCACCCGGCGTGTCCTACGAAGGGGGTTTCAAGAAGACAATAGACTGGTACTACGCGGGTCATGACCCACAGCTAGTCAGAGCAAATCTTGACAGACTCCTCATGGAACGCTAGAATCGAGACAGTATTGATGGTTGGCATAGCCGTAAGCTCGCGTGCACTATCTCAAGGCTACTCACTGAATCCCAAATAATGAGACTGTCAACGAAGCCTGCTGGTCGGTAGACCACTCAGATGAGAGTCCTAATACTATCCCACGACTATCCACCCTACTTAGTCGGTGGAGCCGGGACCTTCGCATACAGCCTCGCGAATGCTCTCTCGCGAAAGGGAATTAGCGTCGTGGTCATGGCCGGGTGCCCGGCCGGTGCATTGAAAACGGGCGTAGCCACGGCACGCACGAAGGTCAGCAACTATCTAGAAGTTATCAGAATTCCAAGGATTGACATGCCACCCACCCGACTTTGGTATCAGCTGATGAACTCCAACAAGATACGACAACATCTCCCCAGTTTTGACATTGTGCATGCACAGGACCAATCCGCCTTCCCCATCATGCATTACTGCAAGAAACAGAGTCCAAAGCCATGGGTGGTGACCGTCCACGACGATCCTGTGTCTGAACTCTACTATGGTTTGAGATCGGTAGCGTCTTTCGAGAGTTCGATGCGAGATGTGCTCGACAACGTGCTGGGCTTCCCTCTCTCAGATCTAGCGATCCGAGTAGAATGCAAATTGGCAGATGCACTTGTGCCCGTTTCCCAAGAGCTACGCAACGAAATTCAACACAACTACCGGGTGGACGAAAAGCGGATCTTCACAATCCACAACGGGATAAACATCACCGAACTTGAGAACGAAGCGAAACTAACCACGACACCCGAACCTAGAACCGAAATGATCAACATATTCTACGCGGGACGGCTGTATTGGCGTAAGGGAATTCTGCACCTAATCAAGTCACTCGTCCACATGAATCGTACGTTGAAGTTCACAGCCTATCAACTCAACATCTTCGGCGAGGGGCCACTGAAGCGCACAATAGCTTCCCTGATCTCGAAGTTCAATCTCCAGAAGAATGTGAAATTGCGAGGATTTGTTACACGTCGGGAGTTGATCACCGCGATGGCAAAGAGTGACATCGTTTGCGTTCCAAGCCTATACGAAGCCTGCCCGATCGCCATGATTGAAGCCATGATCTTGGCAAGACCCCTTGTAGTGTTCGATAGGCCCTTCTCTAAGGAGTTACTCAGAGGTGTCCCTGAGGCCCCCATGGCCAGAAGCATACAAGACTACGGTTTCCAACTCTTCTCGTTGTGTACTTCAGAAGATCTTAGAAGAGAATTAGGGTCGCGTTTGCGAAGTATGGCAATCGAGAGATTCAACGTGGAGAAAACCGCGGAGAAATACATAGAGTTGTATAGCAGTCTACTTTCTTGATCTTCTAGTCTGGAGTGATCCATATCTCATGAGCAAAATGGGCAAGATGAATCTAGCAATAGCAGGGTGCGGCGCAATTGCCAGAGACCATCTGAATGCACTAAGAGGGATCGACGCCCTGAACCTAGTAGCATTATGCGACATAGACGAACAGAGTGTCAGAAGGATGTCGAGGGAATGTAATGTCAGCCAATGCTACACGGACTTCTCCGAGATGCTGAAAAAGGAACATCTCTCAATAGTCTCGATCCTGACCCCCCCACAAACTCATGCATCGATGGCAATCGAAGCTATCTCCCACGGAATAAACGTGTTACTAGAGAAACCTCTCACGATGACCACTAGCGAAGCAAAACTCATCTGGAAGCTCTCCGAGGTAGTCAGGTCAAACTGACCCTCAACTACAATGCTCTGTTGAACAACAGAATGATGAAAGCGTTGGCTTTGGTTAGAGAGTCCGCAATAGGTCAAGTCCTCGGGATGGAGGTCAGAATGTTGCAGACGAAGGATGATCAGATGACGTCAGACGCGAAACACTGGTGCCATAGACTCCTAGGGGGGAGATTCGGTGAAATGCTCGCTCATCCAATCTACCTGCTGCAGTCCGTCCTAGGCAACAGCATCACCGTAGCCAGGGTACTGCCTGAGAATCTTCTTGCGCTTCGTAGGTTTATCATGAAAGGCAGGACCGCATTCTGAATTGAGATATGAACTCCGTCTGGTGATTGCTGCTGTGTCTGACGATAGAAGAGTTCCGCGCAAGAGCCGGAATGGAGGCTGTACTGAATACAAGTTTCAACCTGCACGGCTATCCCATTGTATGTACCACAAAACATGCAGTTTGGACGTTCAAGAATTCGAAGCTGGACGAGTTTGTGCTGTGGGAGTATGTGTTGCCACACAATCGAGTGCAAATGAAGTCTAGATGAGAAAGTTGTCTAGCGAACCACCGCGCAAACCTAAGGCGCAAGCCGAGCGTCCCTTTGTGCTCTGGATCGGTACTCTGGCGGCTCGGAAGCGTCCCCTAGACGTCATAGAAATAGCAAGGCTGGTTCCAGAGATCGATTTCTTGATAGTTGGGTCACCGTGGCGCGGACACATGGATATTGTCCGTACACTGAACGAAGAGAAACCGCATAATCTCGAGTACATAGGGCCAGTGTCTGACGAAGTGAAACAACAGCTCATCACGACGTGCTCTGCTGGCCTTACAACATCAGAATACGAGGGTTTTGGTTGGGTTCCGTTCGAATTCCTCTCTGCAGGTAAACCAATACTGGCGTACCCGCTTAAGGTATTCAGAGAAGTGTATGGTGATCTTATCATCTACGCAAATAGCATCCCGGAATTTGCAAGGCATCTAAGAAGCCTGTTTTCCAGAAGATTTGATTTTAAGCCGGATCGAGCAGCAGTCTCGAAAATAGCGACCCGGTACGATTTAGGCAAAGCCGCTCGCAATATAACGCAGAAATTGGGACCCGGACCGTTGACTATTCTCACTCAGGATGTGCCCTTAAACTCCGTGACTATTTCCGGCTTCCACTTGGTAAATTGGGAACTTTGTAGGAGGATAAGAGAAAATGACAAGCGAATTCTAGTTTTCGCAACCGGTCTAAAATTCTCTACTCGAGCCCATCTTGTGGCTGAAACCGTATGCGTGGGACAGAGTCTCTCTCGTTTGAAGACCATAGTAGAAACGTTAGATGGAAGCACCAGACCAATCCAAATGTACTCGAGGAAACTTCTGAATTTGACCCTATTGATTCTAGAACCACTTGCTTACGTGTATTGGTACTTCAGATGCGATAAGGCTGCTCCACGTAGATCCCTCCTCGTTACAGGACCCAGCGAGGTACTCGCAGCCGTGATACTGAAACGTATTTTCCATCTCAGTGCAGCATATTTGGAGCATGATGTTAGGCTGCACAATCTCATTCACGAAGATAGGTCCTTTGTCATGCGAATTTATCATCTGTTGGTCTACCGATGTCTGCGGTCTTTTGATCACATAATGTTTGTATCGCGTGCTGTACTCGAGGATTTTGCAGCCTTCTATCCGTACCATGACCGTCTATCAACAATATGGGATTAATCGTACCGATCTCACAAATGCCGGATGGCTAGCGTCACAAAAAGGAGTTTCTGAACTACTACTATCCACATGAGGATAGACTGATGATCATAAGGGAAGAGAATGTTACTCAACCCAGCTCGGGAAACAAACATCTCATTGGCAAGAGAAACATGCGGTCGACTTCTATGCGCCTCGGCCCCGAATAAAGTGACATCCATGACGGCAAACTCACGCGTCAAGTTATCCACGGCCTTCTATTTCGTCAACCTTGGCATCTTCTTCTTGGGCACCTACTTTTGGATCGTGCATTCCCAGTACAGAATCATGATGCTATATTCCATTTTTGGCGCGAGCCTTTTTTGGCTCACTGGCTCTCACCAGCAGAAAACCGCGCTTCGCAGCCACGTCACACTGGGATCGGCACACAAATGGTTCGGGTTTTCTGCACTAGTCCTTTCGGCCGTTCTGATTCTCGCCCTGGCACAGAGTCTATACAGTAGGCCCAGCGAGATATCTACCGTGATGGCCATACTTCTTGTGTTGCTGATAGTACTAATGTTGACGGGAAGCAAAGTCAATGATGGTTCGTTTTTCCTGCGCCCGTGGTTTCTTCTGGGAATGCTGACTTTCGTGGTACTATACGCGGAGTTCTCAATCTACTTTGTTCAGCCGAATCTCATGGGTGGTCCAGCGTATGCAAGTGTTGACGCATACAGAGACTATGCTAACGCGGGGAGAATATTGACACTGTCAGGATTTGCCCCCAGAGAAATGGTTCTCGAGCAATACTACCGCCCGTTCCCAGTGGTACCACTTCAAATTGCTCTCATGAGTTTGGTCACGAGTTTGCCCGTTAATGTCGTCCATCTAACGCTGGCGGCGGCCTATGCGATTCTAGGCGTGATCTGCTTGACCTTACTGGCAGGAGCGTTCACAGGTAAGCAGCAGGCGCGGTTACCCATGCTGTCTTTCTTGCCCGTGTTAGTCGTGATTCTGCAACCCATTCTGACCGCCCCGCTCACAGTCTTGAAACCTCTTTCATTTACTGTTCCCCTTATTTCGCTGGTCTTGTATCTGTGTCTTAGCAGCGTGTCCAAGCAGAGAAGGATCCGTTCATATTACCTTGTGATTGCATTATTGACGTCAATAGTCATTCCAATGCACCCCGCGTCAGCAGCGATGATAGTTGTTCTGCTCGCGTCGATGGCATTAATCTTCAAGAGAATCAGTGCCTACAGATCGACATATTCGGGACTCGCGATACTTGTGATAGTGTTCTTCTTGCTCTACCTCGCGCCTTTGGCCGCGGCCCCATTAGGCAGCATCTTGTATAACGTGAGAGTGGTATATGTGGTCATCGAGGAGATTTTTCGAACGGGTCCATCATTCTTCAGTGTTTTGGGAATGATAGGAACAACGGGAGCTGTAAAAGTGGATGAGATGAACTCATTCTTGTTATCCGTCCCGCCGGCACTCATCCTTGCAATAGGTTCAGTCATGATTGTGAGATTGGTCGAAGACAAGAGTGCAAGTGCGAAACAGGAGTTTTCGGAGAGGGGAAATGAGAAGAGTTTGATCCGGCACCGTTCGTTCTGTCTGTTTGCTGCACTGCTTTTGATAATGAGCTACGGAGCAGGCTATGTGTTAAGTTATTTTGCGGGTCTCGTCCCCGCCATCAACAAACTGTCGATTAGTTACGTGGTCTTTCCTCTCACGCCCCTGGCGCTGCTAGGGACCACCGTGACGCTCACTTGGATAAGGGTGAACATCAATACTGCAAGGAGACTGCTGCTTCTCGGGCTGTTGATATTATACGCCATATCTGTAGCGACATCCCCCGCTTTTGTTCATGAGAACAGTCCGTTTCAAGCACGCTTAATTCCGATTCAAAGCGAAAGAGCGGCCGCGTCGTTTCTATCGGAAGAATACGATGGTACGAGCGGTGCCCAGATAGTCACTGATTGGACATTCATGCTTCTTGTCCAAGGAGAGCTGTACTCTGAGCACGTCAGCTTGAATGCGTACATTCCAAATCTGTTGTATACGCCTATGGTGAACGGCACAACGACCATCATGCTTCTCAGAGCGTACTACATCCACAACGCGTACCTGAATAATCAGACTCCCTATGAAATACCCCTGACTGATTCCAAGAAATGGACATTATTTAACAAGATCTTCGATGATTCGTCGACTTCAGTCTATTCGGGAACTCTCTGACTCAGGTGAACAGAGCATCTTGACCGATGTCCTATTCAGCGTGATGATCGTGAACTGGAATGGTAAGGAATTCCTCGGACGTTGCATTGATTCAGTGATCTCGCAAAGTATTCCCAGAACTCATTACGAAGTGATAGTGGTGGATAACGCTTCGAGCGACGGCTCCGCAGAGTACGTGAGGGAGAACTATCCGGACGTAGTGCTGATCGAGAGCACGACGAACCGCGGGTTTGCGGGAGGTAACAATGACGCTTTCAAGGTTGGACGAGGGAGATACTTCGCGTTACTCAACAACGACGCCATTGCGGATTGCCACTGGCTTGAAGCCTTCAAGGGAGAGTTTGAGAATCACCCAGAGACAGCCATCATATCATCAAAGATTTTCGCCTGGGACAGAGAAAACGCTGCCTTTGATGAATCGAACGTACTCAGTGCAAGCTGGCCGAAACTGGATGCATGGAGTGGCTGGGGGGGTCACTTCGTTGAGGAGCGGCCCAGGCACAAGGTAGACTATGCGACAGGCGCCGCGATGGCACTGCGCAGGAGCGTTTATTGTAGGATAGGAGGGCTTGATGAGGCTTATTTCATGTACTACGAGGATGCAGACCTGTGTGCGAGAGCGATCCGGGCTGGCTTCGACATAATGTACGTTCCGGCAGCAAAGGCGTGGCACCGCATGTCAGCTTCTACGTTCAAACGTGGATCGGGCTTCCTTTTCCGTGTGCAGGTAAGAAACCGGATCCGATTTGTCCTCAAGAATTTTGATGCCGGATACCTCATTGCATTCGCGATTCTGTACTTCATGGAAATCGCTGAGAAGGCAGCGCTGTTGGGACTATGGGATTTATTCGTCTTCTTCAAGAAGCTCTCAAGGAACGGTACGGGCGCATCTTCCCCAGGAATCGAGTTTTTTTGGGCCCCCGAGGTCAGAAACGCGCCCTATGCCGTCTGGTGGAACCTTTCGAACCTCCGCGAGACGCTCGCAAGAAGAAAACAAGACAACGGGCGGGCTGGAAGCAGACGGTATAACGAGAATCTTCCGCTAAGAAATATGGGAGGGACACGCCTCTCGTTGAAGCAACTGCTAGCGAAGGGGACAGGCAAACTTGTCAGTCTGCTGAAAACTAGCAAACTGTCCCCCCTTTCCGTCGGCAGTGCCGTAAACTCTATCACCGCACCCTAGGAAGTATCCCGTTCAATTCTCAAGGAGCTTGAGGGCGAGCTGATGGTCACACCAGCGAGACGAAGCGAAAGTTATCGATCCATAGGACATTGGTGGCCAAAGGCAAAAGCTCGAGTCGAAGCGCAGCTGAGAAAATCCCCCCGTCTGCATAGGCTTGCGCAGTTCATGTGGAGAACTATCAGGTGGATGTTGTTTCGCTGTAGAATGCGACTAGTTGTTCTGTTCGACAGCGGCATCAGGAATCTCGATATTGACAAGACGTTGTTTCTGCCTCCAGAAAAGATAGTGTATGTTTCACTACGCGAGTTCGAGCTATGCGACTTCATAGGCGCCGTAATCGGCGGAGATTGGGATCGACTCGAAAAGAGATTCGAGGATTTGGATATCTATATTGCGTTCAAACAGGTGTTCATGGAGAAGAAGAATTGGAACGAGACCCTCTTCTACAGACGCTTTCTCGATGCATTGAACGAAGGCGAAGTATTGTGGGGTTGCGCGAATGAGGACGATCTTCAACAAAGATGTAAGAATCTTGAAAAACTATTCCATACGATCGAAAAAGAAGGGTACAAGACACAGATTTCGTTATCGCGTTCGGCTCGGTTTATTGGTCTCGGTACGATCGCGGATGACGTAACGATCAGCGTAGGTCGACGTGGCGACTTGCTCTTCAGCGATGGTGCTCACAGATTGGCAATTGCAAAGCTTCTTGGCCTCAAGCAAATCCCAGTGAAAATAGTCGTGAGGCACCGAGAATGGATGGTCTTCGTAAAAGAGCTACTTCAATATGCAAGATCGTTGGGCGGTGAGCTCTATCAACCTTCGACACACCCCGATCTGAAGGACATTCCGGCCCTCCATGAATGCGAAGGCAGGTTCTTGATGATCAAAGACAAAATCTCAGCCAAGAAAGGGCGCCTACTCGATATCGGAGCAAACTTAGGATACTTCTGTCATCGATTCGAGGAGGAGGGCTTCGATTGTTACGCTGTGGAGGAATTACCGAAGGAACTTTACTTTTTACGCAAACTCCGGCGAGCGGAGAACAGAAAATTCAAGATTATAGCTGGCTCGATATTTAACTGGGCGCAAATCGGCGAGATTTATTTCGATGTCGTTCTGGCACTGAACGTGTTTCATCACGCTTTGAAAACGAAGGAGTCTTATCACCAACTGGCCGCACTATTGCGGAATCTTCAGATGGGAGAACTATTCTTTGAGCCACCAGATGACGATGATCCCCAGATGAAAGGAGCGTACAAGGAATATTCAAGGGCCGAATTTGTTGATTTTATAATGCGCGTCTCAAGTCTTAAGCACGCGGAAATCATTGGCAAAGCCATCGACGGCAGAACGATATACAGGTTATCTCACTAGTTATGGCCCAAATGCGGATCTGTCGTTCATCATGACCCTCGGTGGAATTGTTCGTTTTGCAATATTCTCTCCCTAGAATTAGAAAAATGCGCAAGCAGGAAGATAGGACCAGTCGATGGCGTTGAAGGTGGCTTGTATAAAGCAATGAGGATAATCATGCTCTGCGACTTTGAGGGAAACCTTGGAGACTACATTAGGACTTCCAAGATCTACCAGTACTTGAAATCGACGAATAATGATGTTCACTTATTGAACATGCGATTGGAACACAGACCAAGATGGAGACTTCTCCGACACCCGAGTGTTGTAACCGAGGTAGTCTTGAGGAAGCTATTGCTCCAAAATAGCCAAATGCTCAAGCATCGGGCTTACCTGAACTTGGGAGTGAAGCTCCTGAGAAGCAAGCTTCGGAGGTTCAATCCTGATTTGATCTGGGGTGAGAATGTGATACCTTCATTGATCGCGCTAACCGCAATCCGGGATGGTACCCCCGTGGTCGCGGACGTTCATGGGATCGTTTCAGCGGAGTACGAGGACAACCCATCGGTTCACGTAAGTGATGAAATGGTTTGCTTTCTGAGGAATGCCGAGAAGACAGTTTCTGCAGGCTGTGCCCACTGCATCGTTGTTTCAAATCCAATGAAAGAGTATATTGTGAAAACACACGGCGTCGATTCTCGCAATATCACGGTGATCCCGAACGGATCTGATGTCCGACATAACGTAGCGAAATGGCACGACCCACTCCGAGTGATATACGGAGGCATATTCGAATTCTGGGAAGACATTGACAGTTATCTAGACCTTGCGAAGATCAATCATGAATGCGAGTTCCATCTCGCAGGCAAGGGACCTCTGGAGCGAAGATTTCTCAACCGAATACAGTGCGAGAAGATACTAGTAAGGCGCGTAGGCTACCTAACAAGAGATAGGGCGTTGGAGGAGTTTTCGAAAATGAACGTGGGGGTCGCGCCTTCGGTAAGCAGTACTGCAAGGCGCGTGGCTTGTCCAGTAAAAGTATTCGATTACTTATCGTGCGGCCTACCCGTCATAACGCCAGACTTCGGGGAATGGGCGAGTATCGTTTCAGCGAACGAATGTGGGTTTGTAACACAATCCAGTAATGCAAAGGAGTTTGATGAGTGTCTTAAGAGATTGGACAAAAACACATGGCATAAGATGAGTATGAACGCACTACGTCTCATCGGGCAGGAATTCAACTGGGGTTTATTGCTTGAGCGAATAGACGCAGTTCTTGAGGGGCTGTGACTAATTCTAAGGCAACGCTACATGCTTGATTAGGAATTGGTTGTTCGGGGACTGCCGGGAATTCTCTCTGAACGCTTGGCTACTGACCTTTTGACCCGCACCATGCAGCGAAACTACCAAAGCGGCTAAGTGGCGTCGTCGGCGAGGCAGCGTGAAAGTATTCCAGTAGTTAGGGACGAGTATAACCTTGTTGAGTACACGAACCCCTTGGAACCCATAGAACTCAATGGGCTAAAATTCATCGCTGCCGTCTTGAAACAGACATTGGTAATGGAGCACGGTTGACGTGTTTGGAAGCGGGCTGTGGGACTGCCTCACATGCTCTTTCATTGACTTCACTTGCGCCTACTTTCGAAGATTGCGTATAACAGGCGCTCACGCAACAGTGCGCGACTGCTAATTGAGAGTCAATTTTGTAGTTGGGACAAGACCAGAAATAGTCAAAATGAGCCCAGTTGTTCGGGAGTTGCAGGCGCAAGACATCCCGTTCGGTCTCATTCACCTTGGCAGCGCTACGATTACAATATGTCTCTCCAGTACATTCAGGAGCTCGGACTACCCAAGCCAAACTACACCTTGAAACTGCAAAGTGAGACACCCGCTTGTCAGATGGGCAAAATGATGATGAAGCTGCAGACGGTGTTGCGGACCGTAAGAATGAGATGTTATGCGTTCATGGGGACACGAACACCATGCTCGCCGCCGCCTTGGTCGGAGCAAAGGTAGGCTTGAAGATCGCTCATGTGGAAGCCGGTCTCCGCAGCTTCGACTGGAGAATGCCAGAGGAACATAATCGCACGTTGGCCGACCATCTTTCTGACGTACTTTTTTCCCCGACGTCTGTGGCAAAAAGAAATCTGATCGCCGAACGTGTCTATGGGAGTATACACGTAACCGGCAATACAGTGATGGACGCGGTTTTCCAAAATATGCCAAGCGCCAAGATCCAAGCATGCATCGTGCGGTCCACAGTCTTCAAAGACTTCTGTCTGGCCACGCTGCACCGTGCTGAAAATGTGGATGACAATGGCACGCTCAAAGAGATCGTCAGCCCATTTATCGATTTTCCACTCCCCGTAGTGTTTCCTGCACATCCGAGAACGCTGAAAGGCTTCAGACGTATCAAGATGCTTGACACTGTAAGAAGCTCGCGGAATGGTCAACTTGTCTCACCGTTTGGATATTTCGACTTCCTTTGTTTGATGCGTAGATGCAAGGTGATCCTCACTGACTCCGGCGGCATTAAGCAGGAAGCTACCGCCAAGTTCATCCGGAGGCCGGTCTTGATACTAAGGCGCTCTGCTGAAAGACCTGAAGCAGTAAGAGCCGGGTTTGCCAAGCTGGTGGGGGGGGTCATAAGGGCACAATTCTTATGGAATTGGGTAAGTTGGTCGAAAAGAAGCGCAGCTTGCCACAACATTCCCCATTCGGGGATGGCATGGCCTCCAAGAGGATTGTTAGAATAATCAAGGACAACCTTTCACAACAACCCCAGACTATTTGGCTGAGAAGAACGTTAGATCGTTGATCAAGGGAGTGCGTATGTGAGCAAGCCCAACGTGTTACTGATCGCGGATAGAGAGGACGCGAAGCTGCTCGACGTAACCAAAGCGAGCGCTCAATGGAATCTACATTGGTATGTCCAACAGTACAAGCACCTAGCCGGGAAAGTCGCCGAACTCCAGCGTCTAATCACAAAGCATCACATTGACTATGTCATGTATTCTCGAAACGATGGAGTTGCTGATCGCATCAGCATTGGTCCAATAACTGATTCGCTCAAGGTGGGGTACTCCTCTTTCAGCGGAATCGATCCTGACTGGCGAGAGATGCAGATGAGGAAATGCTTTGAGGACTTTCTCAAGTGCGGGCAACGACTCGGCTTCAATCTCTCCGTCGAAACTGCGCGGAACACAACTCGCTCTCTCGGTACCTTCTCTATTGTCTTCGACACGGAGCAATTAGGTGGAGTGAGATACGGACTCCCTCGGATCCTCGCCATTCTGGGCAAGTATGGGGTTAAGTCTACTTTCTTCGTCACAAATCTGATGAAAACCGTGTACTCGGACCTATTGGACGAGATTTCGAAACGAGGACATGAAGTGGGGATTCATGGAACGTGGCATGAGTACTTGACCAACTACTCCGTAGAGGCGCAGACAAGGCTCATACACAATATGGTCTCCGATTTCAACGGGAATGTATTCGGAGCTAATTTTATGTATAGAATGGATTCCGGAACAGTCAATGCACTCGTGACGAACCGTATCCGGTATTTTGTTCACCCAAAATACAATTATCACAGATTCCTTTCATATCCGAAGATTTCCACAAGACCGGCTCTCTTGGAAGTCTCGGGCAGAAATATCTGGATGCTACCCATCTCTGTAGAGACATACGGATTGCCCTGGCTTTGCGTCAAGAATATGCTGGACTCTGCCATCTCTTATGGAGCGAGGATTGGTTTTCCACACGTGTCAGTTCTTTGTCATCCGTTCAGAGATGGGAGTCTGTCTCATATAGCGGCAACCGGCAACATGCTACGCCACCTACTCAAGATTGGCCTTACGCCAGTTACACTTGCAGAGCTAATGAAGGACCACTTGACCGCGGATGCCCCAATCATCCCATGCCCAAATGACTTCAGTGCTCGGAAAGCTAGAATCGCGCCGCCTACAACGACTCTGGATTTCCTCGGAATAGTACCAGAGAACATCGTCAAGTTTTGGAGATTGAAGAAGAGAGGACGGATGTCATTCTGACTGTTGCTCAATTTTCGCAAATAACGTTTCTAGGTCTCGACACCTGAACTTCCTTCCTGACTTGCCGCGGCCGATTTCGTCGCCGCAAGAATGTGGTTCATCTGTCTGACGGTCTCATTCATGATCCCACTCTTGTCCAGCTGGCCGGTGATCTCGGGGGCCGTATGCATCCTGTTCGACAGTTTGTAGCCAGCACATGGATTGTCACTACCGAAGCAATTAGCGATGCAGTATTTCGAGAACCGAGACGCGCGCATTGGCCCTCATCTGGCCTCTCAGAGTTGTCATCAGCTCTACCCGAGCCTGGGACTTGTCATGTTGAAGCAAACTTGCAACCAAGCAACCCGATATTCACCGCCCGCCGTCCAACCAAATTCAAGCGTGTTAGCGTCTGTTTGCCACGTCCAAAGTTCAAAGATCAGCCGGAAATTGTGGCCGTTGCTTGCTGAAGAGTCTCGTATTTGATAGGTTTGATTGTTGATCTGCAATGCAAGAATATGCGTGGAGCTGCCAACTGAGATCGCTCCGGAGATGCTCGAGACAAATGGGTTTCCCGTGTCTCATCGTCTTGTATGAAGCGCATGAATTCGGCTACAACCGGCGCAGGTAACTCTAACCCCTGCTTGTCGTCAGGCGATCTGATCGTTTGGTTGCTGATCTTGACACGTATAGAGACTAGCTGCACTGCGCCCTTCGCATTGAGCGTTGGACTGAGCATAGCATTGGTGCTATTGATGAGCCTGCTGCTAAACTCCACCACATGGGGCATCAGACATACACCATCGTGATCTCGTTGATGATCCTCGCAGTCGGACTTGCAGTGGTCGCGCTCGCCAGAGGGTACAGAATCAGTGTCGAGAAGTCCTCAGGGGAATCCAATGTTCAGATTGAGATGAGCAAGAGACAATGGGTCGTCGCTCTGCCTGTCTAGCAGGAAACGGCCACTGGTCAGCTTTTTTCACAAAACTTTAGTCTGCGTGAATGGGAACTCGACTCCCCTGAGGTGAGAACCTAGACGTTGTATTCGCCAAACGCTCTTCATGTGACCCGTGGAGCATCCTACCTCATGACCCAGAATCTAGTCACCAATGCTGTATCGGTGGTATCCTTCGCTATTCTAGCTCGACTGATAACACCGAATGAGATGGGCATCTGGGCTGTGCTTCTCCTCGTAAATGGTTTTTGGAATCTACAACACCACGATAGTTGCTTTCAACGTTCTACTCGCTGTGTCCTACGCCATTTCAAATGCCCTCTTTCCCGCGTTCTCGGCTTTGCGGACTTCCAACCAAGACCAGAGTCTTAGCAACGCCGTTCGGCTGGGTTCACGTTACGTCAGCTTCACCGTAATTCCACTCGCCTTGGGGCTTCTGGCAACGGCTAGACTCGCGCTAACGATTTTCGTTGGGCAAGCCTACGTCGAAGGATCAGAGCCTCTGATCATACTGTCTGGTATCTTCGCTTTCACGGTATTCGGAACGGCGTTGGGTCTGATGCTTTTGGCGCTCGCTGAAACACGTTTAGCGCCCGCGATAACAATCGTTTCTGTTCTGGTCAGTCTCGCTGCCGCCTTCCTGCTCCTACCGATCTGGGGGATGGTTGGCGCCTCTGTGGCGCGTGGTTTCGCGATGATCATCGGAACAGTCTTGACAATCATTGTCCTCAGCAGAAAGATGACTTTGCGTCTCGACGTTGAAGCAATAATCAAAAGCCTAATCGCGGGAGTCACAATGGCCGTGGCCGTTATGGTCTTGCAGATTCCAATTTACAGCAGATTCCTACTGCCCATTTGCGTCCTTGTTGGACTCATAGTATACTTGGTAGCGTTGAGTCTGCTCAAAGCAGTGCGACTGGAGGATGTTGAGCTGATCCGAGGCTATCTCGGGGACAGGCTAGTTTTCGTTGCCAACCTGATAAGCAGGATTCTGCTGTCTACTTCTTCCCGTGAGTAAGTGCTAACATCCTTGTTTGCCGTTCACCATTCAAGGTGACTGAAAGTAACCGGTTTGTTTGAGCGGGGTGGCTTCTGGGACGCAAACAATGTGATGCTAGTACTTGCTGGTCATGACTCAGACGTGTTCTTGAATGCAGCCGAGAACTGGGAGGTTAGATCAATGTAATTCGATCCGTAGGTGAGACTGGGCTCGATGTAGGTATTCTCTAACCATTCGTTGAAGCTCGTGATGAGAATCCAGTCTGGGTCGCTTGCAAATGCTGCATCAAACGTCTTCCTGTACGTGTTTCCATTGTCTCTTGGAACAAAGGAGTACGAGTTATTCTGCAGTAATCTGGCATCATATCCCGGCATCAACGTGGCTGCCCACAGTTTCCCCGATAACGCGCCCGAATGCAGGAAGCCGAATGATCTCGTTGACAACTGCAGGTGCCTGTACGTGGCGTTTAGGGCCTCAAGCTGCGAGATGGTACTAATCCCATAGATGTGAATTCCATCAAACGCTTCAAGATAATCCGTATTCGCGTTATCGGACTCCGCTATATAGAAAGCGTCGTGTCCTTCCGATCTCAGCGTTTGAAAGATATCATTCCAGGTCGCCACCGGCTGAGAATCAACCGCATATACGAAGATCACTGGAAGCCCATTCAGCTTGAAATACCCTTCATCATTCGAAAAGCCCGTGAAGAATGTCCTGAACGTTTGGAGCAGACCCTGAGATCTTATTCTCGCGCTAATTGATTCAAAATATATCGTTACTTTGAAGTTCTCTTGCGCCCCCACCTTGAGGATCTCTCGCAAGATACTGCTCTGTGTATCTGATGAATCCCATGAGACAATGAATCCGTCGATTCCAGCAGACTTGGCCATCCGTATCTGTGCAAGAATTGTCGCTTCATCTCCTGAATTGTATGGCCCTGACGCTGGTTTGTCCCTCAGCATCGGATTATTCCAGCTTACCCCATCATTCCCCCACCAGGGATAGTAGAAGGCCCAAACTAGGTGCGAAGGCCCCTGAAATGGATCATTTAGGGGTCCCCCGTTCGCGAGGTCCTCTGAGTGAAGCAGCATGAAATGAGCGTGAACGGTGTCGTCCGACTGTGCAATCTTGACTGAGACAATGAGCTTTCTGTCGCCTGTATTGTAGTTGTACAATCTGAAAGCGGTTACTCCAGCCCCACCCTTGTCGATCTTAAAGATGATGGGTGCATCTTTCTGGATAGACGTGAACATCACGGTCACCTCCATTGAGGCGTTTGTGGTGTCATGCGCCTTCGAAACAGCGCCGATCAATTGCTCGGTTAGATCGGTCGAAAACCATTGTTGAGAACCCGTCAGAACTTGCGAGCTTAGGGCGGCCACTTCAGCTCCGCTAGCAACGGACACCCTAGTCCAGTCAGACGTGGTGGAGATCTGCACAACAGCCCTGTAGAAATCAGACTGTGGCGTCGAAACGGCGGAATTTTGCAAAGTGGCTGCAAAGACCGACGTGTCGGTCATACAGACAATCAGAAATGACAAGACTGCGAGAAGCAGTATTCTTCTCAACAGATTTTGTGAGGGAACGCTTGGCGACATTGTGGTCGGCAGATCATACTGGGAATCCGCGATATCGTGCTCGTGTGACTGCTCATTGTCATGTTGAGTTACAACCAGCAGGTTCTAAGTCTCATCAATCAAAGTCTACTCTGCTCTTGGTGACGACAAGAAACGAAGATGGGTATCGCGATCAGGAAGGTGTTACGTGATCGTTGCATGAGAATATAGGGAAATACCGCGCTTGGACTAAGGTGGTCGATGTAGCCCCATGACTGGCTCCCTCAGCGGGGGAGTGACTCCAGTCCCGGGTGAATCTGGGGGCCAATCATGGTGAGGCAGACTTACCAACACCGCTACTCGATGTTTGCTATTCCTCAATCACTATTGCTAGAGTAATAAGACCGTGCGGTGAAGCATATGCGTCTCGTTGCGCAGGTTGCGTCGCGCGTCTGAACTCATGAGTTGAGAATCATGTCCTCCAACGAACTGACCGCGGTCGCCCATAGTGCGGCGAAGGAATAAGAGAAGTAAGGCTGTGTGCTGATTCTGACATCTGTCAGCGTATCTGGGATATTACGCCTGCTGAAGGCGGTTCGTCATGACGACATTGACCTCCCCAAGGGCCCCTAGGGGATTGCTGGTTCAATCATGCATTTGCTAGTTCACATATCCGCCAACATGATACAAAACGCTCCGACTAAGCAACATGACCGCCTGTTTTCGACCCGGGCAGGCTCGGTCAGCTCTCCTCGATCTCTCAATTGCCTTGATACGAAAGAGCATGGTCATAGGCCTAGAAGGTTTGGATAATCGCACAACTCCCTTGAGTCAGACTGACCAATTCAAAGGATCGAGAACATGAGTAGGAAGCATCGTCGGAGTAGAATCACATGATGCTGAGCAGCGCCTTCGGTGAACAGTTTTTTTCTTTCTGCCCGTGAGCTTGACCCCGATCAGATGAGAGTTGATCTTCATGTCCTCTGATGAATTGGCCGCAATAGCTCAGAAGCTGGCGCGCGGAGGGCTGTTCCTATTCATCGGAGACACCTCCTCACCCGTGATCCTTGCGATAGGTGCAATAGTTGTTGCACGTCTTCTCGGGCCATCCAGTTACGGCCTGTACACGTTGGCTCTTGTCGTTCTCACGCTTCTTACCTCGCTGGCCGACATAGACATGAACTACGCACTTGTCAGATTGCCGGCTAGGCTTGGAGCCGGGGGCGACCGCGCCAGAGTAATAAGCTCCCTCACCCACACGGCTGCTCTGAAAGCTGACGCGTCCCCGCGGGCACGCTTGAGGTCGCCACACATTGTCCACTGATGAGTTGACCAGAGTCGCCACGAAAGCAGCGAGCGGCGGCCTATACTTATTCATCGGCAACGCAAGCTCAACCGTGATCCTCGCGGTCGGAGTCATCATAGTCGCCCGCCTTCTTGGACCGCGTGACTACGGCCTCTACACCTTGGCCGTTACCATTCCGACACTTCTCGTGGCGCTCTCCGACGCGGGCATGAACTACGCGCTGGTCAGATTGCCAGCGAAATCAAAATCCGACGGCGACCCCGCCCGAGCATCCAGACTGATCAAGCTTGGGTTCCTACTCAAACTCGCAGTCAGCACAGTTGCATTCATCATCTGCTACGCAGGCTCGACCCTAATCGCGACGACCGTGCTCAGTAGGCCGGAGTTGACGCCGTTCATCCAGCTCGCCGCGCTGTTGATCGTCTTCCAAGCCATCTACGACGCGACCAGCAACTCCTTCATTGGGCAGGACCTGATGCAGTACAGTGCAGCTACACAGATCATGCAGGCGGTCCTCAAGGGCACGCTTGGGTCCGCGTTGGTCTTCATCGGCTTAGGCATCACTGGTGCGATCTCGGGATATGTGTTGGCGTTGGCGGCAGCAGGCGCGACAGGTGCGGCGGTCCTCTTCACACGACACGCGCGTTCGTCAGGTCGCGCAGGTGATTCGGCTTCGATGGAGATACGTGCGCTGCTCGTCTATGGTTTGCCTCTCTACCTTGCCTCGGTCGTATCCGTGTTCCTGACTCAGTACCAGAACATAGTGCTCGCCCATTTCGCAAGCAACGTTGAGGTCGGCAACTTCGGCGCAACTTGGAACTTCAACACATTCATGCAGATCCTCGCCTACCCTATCACGACAGCGATGTTTCCAATGTTCGCGAAGATGGACCCCAGAAGCCAAGGCGGTGACATCGCTAGAGGATTCCTGCTTGCCGTCAAGTATACGTCGCTGCTGATGATCCCGGCTTCCGTGGCGGTGATGGTCTTCTCACGCAACCTCATCTACTTGACATACGGCAGCGGCTACACATTTGCTCCTCAATACCTCATGCTGCTCTCTGCGCTTTACCTCTTGACAGCGATCAGCTACCTAGTCCTTGGAAGCTTCCTCAACGGCGTAGCTGACACCAGAACCGTCGTCAAGATGAGCGTCCTAACGTTAGCGATCTATCTGCCTCTCGGCCCCGCGCTCGCGGCGCTCTGGGGCCCAAACGGGCTATTGGTCGCATACGTTCTCGCCAACGCAGCCTCAACAATCTACGGGCTACGTCGGGTCATGATGAGGTATCATGTTCAGCCTGATCTGAGAGCCAGCGGAAGAGTTCTGCTCGCTGCTCTAGTAGCTGCTGTGCCAACCGTGGCGTTGATTCGGCTGGACGGCGCAGGCGTCGGCGCCGTGAACCTGATCGTTGGTGGAGTCCTATACCTAGCCGTCTACTTGCACCTGGTCCCGACGTTGGGCGCCGCAGACAAGCAGGACATCCTCAACTTGAGAACTCTACTAGGTGGCACACGGATAGTTGCGGTGCTGGTGAATCCAGTCTTCGATTATGAATCAAAGCTCCTGTCCAGGGTGAAGCGGAAGTAGAAGACGCTTCGTGCACCTAGTGAACGCGGCGCTCGCTACTTCTTGGTCTCTCTACACAAATTCAAACATGGAGCGTGAACTCGTGGAGCTATTCCCGAAACAGAGCGACCTGCGGCTTCAAGCAGTCAGGCTGCTGATGCGTCTTGAGGAATCCGGTCCCAGAAAACAAACTGAACTCGTGGAGGAGCTGAGCATGGAAGACTACGTGGTGAGCAGACTGCTCGCGAGACTGGGGCTTCATCGCCTCCATTGCGCGCCGGAGGAGGAACATAGAAGTCAGTCTCGCCTCAGAGATGAAGATCCCCAAGCCCGATCGTAAGATTCTTTTGAAATACGAGGGGACTAGCAAGCAACTCTACAATATCCTTACGTGCCAGACAGTCTTCTCGGCTTCGAAAAGCAGAAAGATCCTCGCGTTCGAGCCATCAACCTCAATTGAAGAGGGGACTGCAAAGAGTGTGGAATGGGCAAAATGGGCTGGCTACTACAGGTAGCCCCGGAGTATGCAAAGGACCACCATGCTAGGACCATTGGAATCGCCGGCTTCGATGGAGGAGCCTTGAAGACTATGACTGACGCGTGTGTGGTAGTGTCCGCCAATTCTACGCCATATGTGGAGTCTTGGCATGCAACGCTCAACATCTCATCTGCAGTTGCCTCAAAGAGAGGATCCAGAGTACTTGAGCGCTCCCGGCGTGCTGCTGGACCGTGATGGCGTAATCAACGAACTTGCCTACTTTCCAGATGTCGGCGTCACAAGCGTCATCAGCAGACTTAAGACATATGAGAATGAAGCGATTTGAACGAGTCGGGGAAGAGCTCGAATTGACGAAGATAATGCTGGTAGTGGGTACTCGGCCAGAAGTAATCAAGATGGCTCCGGTGATGCACGGCCTACGGAAAATAGGAGCCGATTTCGTCTTCGTTCACACCGGACAACACTATGACTACAACTTGTCGAAGAAGATGATCGAAGATCTGCAACTCCGCTCGCCGGACTACACGTTCAAGCTCAGAGGTTCCTCCCCGGTCGAGCAAATGACGCAGATCATGTTAAGCCTCGCGTCAGTGCTGACGAATGAACGAACGCGAATCATATCTGTTGAGGGTGACACAAACACAATAGTCGCTGCTGCGCTCGCAGCGCTCAAAATGGGAGTCAAGATCGCGCATGTGGAGTCTGGTCTAAGAAGCCGCGACTGGAGGATGCCTGAGGAACACAACAGGATCATGGTGGATCATGTTTCGGACCTTCTATTCGCTCCCACTATGGACTCGAAAGTAAATCTCTCATCCGAACACGTACATGGAAAAGTGTTCGTCACGGGCAACACGGCCATCGATGCAGTCATGCGGTACGTTCCCTTGGCGGAGAAGGTATCCAGAATACTCGAGACAGTACGATACACACGATTCATTCTTACGACGGCCCACAGAGCCGAGAACGTGGACGACCCGGTCGTTTTGAAAGAACTGGTCGGGACCCTCACTCGAGCTCCGCTTCCAGTAGTCTTTCCAGTACATCCGAGGACCGTGAAGCGACTCCGTCAGTTCGGACTCTATTCAAAGATAACCGACTCCGCGAACGTGCAGGTCCTTCCGCCTGTCGGATATCTCGATCTGCTATTGCTGATGAAGCGATGCGAAGCAATTCTAACAGACTCAGGCGGACTGCAGGAGGAAGCGACTGCGTCATCGATCAGAAAGCCAGTGGTGGTCTTCAGAAAACATACGGAGAGGCCTGAAGCGGTGAGAGCCGGATTCGCGAAAGTCGCGGGGGTCACTAAAATAGGTGCACTAAGGTCGCTCGGCGTTATGCTCTCTCCTGACAAGAGACTGCCCGCGAGGTCGCCCTACGGAGATGGAAAAGCCGGCGACAGGATCGCGAGCAAGACAATGCTCTACGTTAAGGCGCTCGAAAGGTGAATGGTAGCTTTGGATGCATCGAGATCGGTGCACGACAGAGCTCCGTGGAACGGAGGGTCTTCTTCCGATGGATAACTACACTTCTTCTTGTGGTCGTTCTCAATTCGCTTAATTGCAAGGTACCTTAGAGCCTGCTTCACGAGTCGTGAGCCCTCCTCTATCTCTCCAGTGGGTTCCAACCTCAGTGGTGACGACGCTTTTGCGATTTCACATTCTCAACTAGTGCTCTCGCTACGTCTCAGCTTTACATGGTGCGAGTTCATTGAGCTTGCTAGGATGGTTGAGCACGTGCCATTGCCGATCACGTGACGCTGGGCATAGGAGTAGACCAGTTGAACGCCATGTCCTCTGATGAGTTGGCCACGATCGCTCAGAAGAATCCAGTGTTCGATTATGAATCGAAGCTCCTCTCTGCCGTGAAGCGAAAGTAGAAGATCTTTCCTGGAGCTACAGCAAGCGGTGCTCGCTACTTCCTGGTCTCGAGCCCCAGCAGATGGTTGAGGCTTACAGGAAACGCTTCAAAGTACTTGCCCCGTTCACAGAGGACGCGCTCTTCACGCTCGCCCGGACGAAGGGGGCAGGCTTGAACAGAGCTATAGGAGTCGAAGCAAGTCTTCCGCTGTGAGGTTTGCCTGTTTGAGGATGGATCTCAAGGTGCCTTTTGCAAGTTCTCGGTGCATTGGGACTATGACGATCAATACCTCTTCGGCTCGTCGCCTCTTCAGCCTAACATGACCATAAT
>Ga0315280_10002702_pt1 | contig 28393 bp, 48 predicted proteins | sample YL17G06_40_MG_FD_203697 | JGI IMG/M metagenome (GOLD analysis project Ga0315280, IMG submission 203697) | Sediment microbial communities from Yellowstone Lake, YNP, Wyoming, USA - YL17G06_40 | ecosystem: Environmental > Aquatic > Freshwater > Lake > Sediment | place: USA: Wyoming | collected... | reverse complement strand
AACACTAATACACAAGACACACGACAACAGAAAGAAGAAGAGGTCTACGGCTTAGGCTCCGGGTACGACCAGAACACCCAAGGCCAACCGTAGACCCTCTTATGGCGTCGATAGAATTCGAGAGCTTCCTGTTCTGTGTTAAACGTCTCCTCCGCGACTACATGCGGTGTTTGCTTCTTGCTCTGCTCATACTTCTTACAGACCCACCGACGCGCGCGGGCTGCTGTCTTGAATTCTTCGCGGGCGTCCTCTTCGCGCTCGTGTGCCTGCTCTCTAAGTGTCTCCTGGCGCATGGCTTCCTGCTCAGGGTCTAGGCTCATGCTGAACGCTTCCCCTTGGGATCGCTGGCCTGTGCTCTCATCTCGACATGGAAGCCTTGATCGCGTCGCTCTTGGAGCATACCGACGTTTAGCATGTGTGTTATCTCGGCTGCCTCCTTCTGGGTCTTGTCGGTGAAGAGAACGTTAACGGCGACGTCCCCGCGAAACTCTACGACTTCATACTTTGGCAGCTCAAGTTTTCCGTATGCCCCTTCTGCCTCTTTCATGGCTTCGGGGGGAATATTGGCCGGCACCGCTTCTATTATCTCAACGCTTGGAAATAGTTCAGCGCGCGCGACGCCACGTTTAAAGGCTACTCTTCTCCGGACGGCCTTTAACTTGCCTATGGAACCTGTGAGGTTTTCGCCTCCGTAGACATGCACAGCGTCTACGACACCACTAAAGACTTCTACGATAACATGAACTTTGGCCATTTTTCTCAACCTCCCTTGTTTAAGAATGAACGGGCAGAACGGAGCTTTTAAACGTTTTCGCTAACGTGTAGAACATGAAGACAGAAGGAAAAGCGGGGGTAGCCGTGCTTACCTCCAAATTCTTTTGTATCTTCTCATGCGTTCTGCGCTGTTTCTGAGAGGTTTAAACGGATGTGCAAGGATTGTCCACCTATCCGCTGCGCGTTGCATGGCTCGGATGCAGTCGGGGCACAGGCCGTTCGGATACACCAGGATCTTGCGGCCACACTGCAAACATCGACGATAATAGAAAAGCGGCAACGGTGAAGGGTCGAAGCTGATTATGTGAATGTTCCCCATAATCACGCCTCGTTTTTCATCATGTTCTCCAAGGGTTCTCCTAAACGTCTCTTGTCTAGGAAGATCGCTAGTTTCTTGATGTAGAAGGCTGCCGTCACTATCCGGCCCTCGTTGACGTCCTCGACAATGTTCTTGAGTCGGCGCTTAGTCTCCTGTTCAATCTCGCTCATTTTACTCTGGCCTCGACTATCTGCTCGGCTCTCAAGGTAACTTCAGTTTGCATCAAGAACGCTTGGCCCTTCTGGGTTATCTCGTATGTTTTGCGGGGCCTCTCGCCGGCAATGCTCCATCGACTTGTGACTAGGCCGTCACGCTGTAACTCGCCCAGCAGGGGATATATGGTGCTCGGGCCGAAGTAAACGTGACGTTTCTTCCGGATAGTGGTGATGATCGCGTACCCGTGCCTTGGTTCGGCTGACAGCTCCGAGAGTATGATTTGGGGCAGGAGGGCCTTAAGGACGGCGTATTTCAAATCTCTCATCTTAACGACCTCTGATATATTACGGTTCACGACAAGGATTTAAGCATTTCCGCTAAACTGAACGACACAAATACAGATGGAAAGTGGGGGTGTAGCTGCCGCCCAGGGAGAAGAATTCCCCCCCGTCAAGGGAGAAGGGAATTCGCCAACTTGAAACGGCGGCTACGCCCTCTCCACTGTTGGAAAGGTCGTTTGGATTTGGCCTCCGCAGTAGGGGCAGCATTCAAGTTTTGTCTGGATGGGCATTGCCCTGTTGCAGCGTAAGCACGTCTTAACCGGTTGTTCCAAGAGGGTTTTTAGGTTGAGGTACAGGTCAACGTATGCCTTGCCTTTTTCTGTCGTCTCGTATTGGGGCTTTAAGCCTTTGCCATCGACCACTCTGATGAGTCCAACGGCCATCGTGGTTAAAATGGTTTCGTGCAGGTCTTTGATCGTGAGGCCGACGTGTCTCATTATCTCCTGTTTTGTTGCTTTTGGCTGCCGGCAGAACGCTAAAAAGTTGCCTATGATCTCAAGTCTCGCGCGCTTCACCCATTTCTTACCCAAGGTTTTGCACTGTATAAATCGAAAGGCTACCCGCTTATAAACCGCGATAGAACAATCCTCTACTTGGTTGGGTCGGCATCCTTAAACTCGTTACAGTATTCTGCTACCCGCTTCTCAACGTCCCATACTCTAGGCGGGGCAAACGCCTGGTCAAGTGCCCTGCGTTCCCTTTTGAACTCAACTATAAGAGCCACAATAACATACGGCGAGACGTTGAGGGCAAGCCAAGGATACATTCGTAAGCCATAATCATTGATGACGCCATAGGCCACGGCCAGGGACGTGTGGCCGCCGCACAGGATTATTACGGCGATTATCGTTAGGAACGGTTTGAGATCAGGCAGGCTAAGATCCATGTTTCATACACTTCCATCAACACAAAAAAAGGAGGGAAGACGCTTTAATCCTATCCCCCTAAAGCACCCGTGGCGTTGGTGTGTAGACGTAGTTGAGGACTCGCGGGGTTGGAGTATAGACGTAGTTTATGACTCTGGGTGTTGGCTCGTAGACGTAGTTGAGCACCCTGGGGTTTGGCGTATGCACGATGTTTGCCGTGGTACTCATCACTAAGCCTGTTGCTAGGCACGCCGTCATGATGACTAGGGCGATAGCGATGGCTGACTTCAGCTTCACTTTATCCCTCAAGTTTCTTTTAGAGTGTTTATGCTTATAAATCTAACTAGAATTAAGTTCCATAAGGTTTTTTACAGTGGAACCGGTAACTTAGCGTTGGAAACAGAAGGGGAAGGGTGACTGGGTGAAAACTCCTCGCGTCTTTTCTCCTAGACCTTATTAGGCCCCTTCTGTCCCTCCCTGTGTTCCTCTATGCCCATTAAAAGGCGCCTGAAGGACTTGGTTCTTATCCTCGCGGTAATCGGCTGGGTGGCTGAATGGCTAATAGTCCTGATCTGCTTGTGGACGGAGACAAGGAATGCCCGAAGAAAAAAATAGGCTCTCTAACGGCCAGAGTTTTTCTGGTTTGCTAAGAGTTTCTTGACGTAGTGTATAAGTTCCTTCAGTAGTTTCTTGAAGTCGGGAATCTCTTCCCTGAACGTTTTTACGATTTCCTGGACGTCCTTGTTCTTCATCACGTTGGCGATGAGGCTTCCGAACACGGCGATACCGACCAACTGAACGATGATTCCCCCCAGTAACCAGCCTAAGAGTCCTTTGAATAGGCCAGGATCATAGAAGTAAGAGCTTACCATGATGACGGCAATTATGACGACGGCTATTCGGGGCGAGATCATTTTCATTTAGTCGAATTCTCCTGTAGGCTTCAAGTATCTTGTTCATCTCTGCTTCTAAGCTTTTTGATTCCTGTCTTGCCCAGTGGAACGGAGGCCGCGAAGATGGAAGGTCTTCATGCAACTGAATAACTATGAGCTTCTTGCCCTTGTCCCTGACTGTCAAGTGGTACTCGTGGCGGCGCCACTCGACGACTGAATCTTTGGTTCCGAGTTGGCAGTAGCCGACGCACGTTAGGGCTTGTTCAAGGCTGCACGGAACGAAACGTCGGCTCAGCCTCAACCTGCTTCACCTCGTCGTGGTTTGGAGGATCCGTACTCTTGAAGGCTCGGCTCTGATTGGCTGAACGGTTTGTTGGCTACACTGGCCTGGCCACACGCATACTGCCCTGTATTTTCCATGCCCATTCGCCATTCTCACTACACGTTTATCGGGGCAACCTGTTGGAAGTTGGCAACCCCGCATTTGCCAAAATGGCTTTCTGCGGTGCTTACCCTGCCTAGCCCCTAAAGGATACGTCTCCCGCTTAGACCGTTTCACGTTGGCTCACCACGCGGGCTTTCCGTTTAGGCTGCTGCACGTCATTTCTACACATTGGCATCACGTACACCTCTTGCTAACATCAACTGTTTATGGAAATCCTCTACAGGAGGAATCAACGAATCTCCTTTCATCCTCCAATTTAAGGCGTGCCATTCAGAAGCGTGTAGCCATAAACCGCCATATTCAAATTTGTCTTTAGGTTTCAAGTAGATGTGCGCTCCTTCACGAACAGTCGTGTGTCAGCGTCTTTGAGAATTAGTTTGCCGTCTTTCTCAGCCCTGTTCTTCAGCCATGTAATCCGTTTCCAAGCTTTGTCTTTATCATCGCTGAATGTGGCTAAAATCCAATCCCACCCGGGCCACCATGCCGGGTACATTTTCCAACTGAAGGTCTTATCCCTCTCAGCGATGTCTCCACAAACTTTCTCTAGGGCCTCTCGAATCTCATCCGTCTTGAAAGCTATACAGCCAATGTACTGTTTTCTCTTGTACTTGCTAATTTCAGGCTCTATCTCCTTAGCCAACTTTTTAACCTCCTCATCTGCCTTATCATTCTCTCCCTTATCCAGCAACTCGTTTATGTTTTCAACCTCCTTTTCATGCGGTTTAAGGATATCCTCTAGGGGTAATGGGCGTTCTAGGCCATCGTTCTTCTCGTCAAACACCAAATCAACATACTTTTCCTTCGGGTTCAGTGCCCATTTTTTGAGTGCATAGACTAAGCGGTCTGCGTGATCCCACAAGAGCGCCCGAATCTTCAAGTCCTCTTCGACTGTTACCTGTTTGCGAATTTTCAAGTGAAATCCAACGCCACTAGGAGAAACAGTAACCTCTACGGGAATGGCCCTAGCATCCTCAATGAGAATGGAGCAAACCGTGGCCACCGCGAACGGTGCCGCGAAGTTCATGCGGAGAAGATGAATGGGGCTTGCTCTGTCCAAGTCTACGCTAACCAATTCTACCATCTGAGTCATTTAATGTTCCTTCCTTCTTTTCTCTGCTACTTGAGGGGTTTCCTTGAACAGTTTTTGGGCTAAAATTGTTAACTGCTTCTCTTCCTCCTTTGAAATGCCATGTTCTACACTTAGGTAATCATCGACCAGCAAAGCATACTTAAGCGCAACCCGGACAGCCCTAGGGTCTAACATCTGAATGACAGCCTTGTAACGGAACTCTCGAACCAGCAGCAGGGCAACCTTCAACTGCTTTTCCCAAACATCTTCATCGTTCACTTTAACTCACCTCTCCCAGTTTCATGTTTCTTTCAGTCCTAACCTGTTAGCAACTCTTGTTCGGGCATTCTTGAGCCTAACCAATGGTTTAGCTCCTCAAAGGTAATTCCAAAAGTTCCTTTCATATAATGAACTATCTTATGACATCTATGGCATAATGGCAAGAAGTCATTAAGGTGCTTGATGATGTACCACCATGGACAGGAAGGATGTTTTTTACCGTTTTTCTCATGAAACTGTAATCCATAAGGCCCTCTAGGATCATATCCCCGACAATCTCTCCCACATAAAGCACAATGATAACCTAACAAATCAATTACTTTCTGACGCATTTTCTTTTGATTCTTCTGTATAGTGATGTTGCGCTCCTTTGGGTGATTTCGGCTCCAAGCCACAATTTTATCCATGTGTTTATGAGAAGAATTATTGATGATTTCACGGCGACGCTTAGGATGGTCTTTATTCCATTTTGTAGCTCTTTTGATGTTGTTTTCACGACGTAGAGGATTATAAACTCTGCCCTTCAGCATCTTACCAACAGCAATTTGACGACATCTATTACTACAATATTGTCTATTCCAGGAGATAAAAGCCAAAAAATGCTTACCACACTCTTTGCACTCAACCTCAACGGTTCTCCCACGACTACCTCCGCTCATGCCTCTTTCAACCCCAGCCTATTAAGTAACTCCTTCTCTGATAGTTGCCACCATAATGCAGGAACTTCATACTCATTGTAACGACGTAATTGACTGAAGTCAAAATCGAATAATTCTAGCCGTAGGGTGACTTTTTCTTTGGTTTGGACTTTGGGTTCGGCTTTGACTACGCGGTTTTCTTTGAGCGTGTAGTTTACGGCTGATTCCCATTGTACGCCCCACTGCCACAGGGTTTGGCCGCTGACTTTTCTTCCTTCGTAGGGAGGCTTGGCCATTTCTGATTGCAGCAGGGGTACGGCGTAGCCGGGCTTTTCCTTGCCGTCGGGCGTGACTGTTGGCGAGGCGACCCACAGGCGTAAGAGTCTGTTGGCTAGTCTCTTGACGATCTGCTGCACCTTCTCGGCCCGTTGGCATTCGCCTTCAAGATGTGCTTCTAAGTGGCGTTCGGCTCCTGGGCTTGTGTACGCATAATAGATGACATAGACGAAGCTTTTCCATGGTCGGGGTAGCTCCTCAAGTATGAGTTTTATCCAGTAGCGTAGTTGGCCGTAGCGTTTTCTGACGAGGTTGACCCATCGGCTCATTGTTTCTTGTGGTTTTGGAAACCTGATGTGCCACTTTCTCTGTCGGGCGAGCCTGCCGGTTTCTTGGAGTTCGCGGCTTATGACGGTCATGCCGTCTTGTACGGCTTCGACGTTTCTTCTGATTCTCTCTCCTCTGTCTAACTGTTCTTCGGGCTTCTGCCATCGACGGATCTCTCTCTTCCAAGCTCGGAGTTCCTGAAGCCAAAGCCGAGTTTGCCAGTCTGCCCTTCTCACGCGATACCAATGGAACCAATACGTCCATATCGCCGTGAGTTGTGGCCTGTCCTTGATTTGTTGCAGGAAGTAGTCCATACGCTCCTCTGCTCTATGTATGATGTTGCGTTTTGCTTCCTGCTGCCAAGTCACGGGCTTTTACCTCGCCGCCTCTATAATTTCGGCCGTAAGCTCTTTCCACTGTCTCGTGTTGAGGTCGTAGAGCCAAACTTGCTCTCCCGTCATCTTGAACATCCAACTTAAATATGACGTCATGGTGGCGTTAGCGCGTAGAATGTCTTCTGGAAAACATTTTCCGAGTATTTGATAGGTTCCTTCTTCTCCGATTCCTAGCTCCTTGCATGTGACGCATCCGGAGTCTACGGAAGCTGACGTTATCCTCATTGTGGTAGGGTTCGCGTGTATGCTAAGGGGATGTGCTCTGCATACCATGGGTCTTCTTTCATATATTCTGCACAGGTTCTTCAGGGTTATGTATGGACAGTCTTTCACGTTGAGTTGAAACGCTTTTACGTCTGGTCTCGACCGGCTTCTTCCCTTGGTTCCGACTGCCCACATCGGCGAAACCATATCGGCAGGAAACAGGCTAACCTCTTGAGACATCAGAAAGAGGCCGATGTGGCAACCGCAGAACTTTACTATGAAATCTCTACAGCAGGCCCCGCAATGCGCGCATGAAAACATTATTCTTTCTGCCCCATCTTATGAATTAACGATTTTACTTCTTGTCTCAACAAGATATCGCTGCCCATGGCCAAGCCGAGAGTTGAGAACAGGGGCAGAAGCATCAGAACGGGGTTTCTAGGCTTCAGCCTATAGAATTTCAGAGATCCTTCCTGGGCATACTGGACTTCTACGGTTCCATCCTTGAATATCGCTAGGCTGAAAATTACTTGGCTACTCATTTTTCTGCTCGGCTTCCTTCAAAAGTTTCAGGATAACATCAGCATGGCACGGCTTATGAAGAGGACACCAACAAGCCAAATCCTTGCCCTTCAACGGGTCAAGAAAATGTGGGTCTTTGATCAGTTCATTTCTAAGGTGACGCTCATACATCCTAATAGCGGCTTCTCGCTGTTCCTCACGCTCAACCTTGAAGGGATTTCCATATTTTGAAGGTCGTCCAACGTAAATGGCGTTTTCTGGCATTCGGAAGCCTTTAGTTCTCTTTCGTTGGACTCTCTTCATCGCTTGCTTCTCCATACCTTGATACCGAAACCGATGCAAAGAAACCCTGGGACATAGTTCAGAATTGTTAAAGGCCACGATGAAGGGGCCCAGACTAATACGGCCGTGCCTTGTAGAACAGCGAAGCCTCCGGCAGCAAATTCTAATATTATTAGCGGGCGCCTTGGCAAATCAAGCTTCATGGTTTTTGCTTCCTCATGTAGTCGCGGCCTTCTTGGGTGAGTGTGAAGGGCATTCCTCTCTTTTCTTTTGGTACGGGTTCGACGAGTCCCATGTGCCGGAGTTGTGAGAGTGTCGCGCGAATCGAGCTTAGGGGCAACTCTAGCTTTTCGCTGAGTTCCTGCGTTGAAAAGTTGCCTTGGGATAGGAGCTTCATGATTTTTTCTATAGCCGTGTCTGACATGTTACTGCCATCCTACAACAATAACGATGACGCAGAGGATAACAAAAGGAGTTCCAAGCAATAACCCTCTAACAGTATCAGATTTGCCCTTATACCTCTTCTGCAACAAGTTACCCAACGAAAAAACTAGCATTCCGACAGGAAGACCAAGGATTAGATACAGCCAGTTCATGTTTTGACTGCCTCTCTTTAAGGTTATGTATGGTTAGATGGCTTTTAAGCGTTTTGGCTAACCTTATTGCTAGAAGAAAAGTTAAGAGTTTAAAAAACCTATTGTAGTTTCGGTGTCTGCCTTGGCTCCTGACGTTAAGGATATGAAGGCTTTGGCGACGGCTTTGAAGCTTGCCGCGGCCTTCAACACTCCTGACCGGTTGGCTCACGAGTGGATTGAGCGTGATAAGCGGAGTTTGAAGCCTGAAGACCTTGAATCGGATGAGAGGCGCGAGTGGTACGATCTTCGGGACAGTTGGGAAAACGCCATTAAGTCGCTGAGGAACAAGGTTGACAAGTTCCGGCTGGACACGGGTTTCAGTCCGATTTTGCGGTACTGGCGCCAAGTTGGTTCGATGGGGGAGGTGGGTAAAGTCTATTTGGGCTACGATTCGGCGCAGGCTAAGGGCTACAGGATCATTGAAATCACTTTTCCCGTTTGGTTTGAAGAGTTGAACTTGCCCACTGAGGAAATGTCCGAAGAGGACGTTTACAAACTCGTGCCCGTTGAAAGGCTCTCGGACGAGCAAGAGCAGACCCTTTACGAAGACTTCCTTGAAGACTTGCGACAAGGAGGCATTGACTTCACAGCACGCCCAGGTGTGGCTCAACAAACAGAGGCGTTCAGGCGTAGGTTTGATTCAACCATTGACAAGAGAAGAACCTACAACGAGAACGTGTTCAGGGTTGACGCTCTTGTCCAAGCGATAATACGGGAGCACGCCCTAGCCGTTGCGAAGCCCCCTGGAGGCCCGATAGTCCCTGTAACCGAGCTACCATGGCGCGCGAATGTGGTTCCAGTAGAGTTTCAGGGTAGAGTAATATTTGTTGATGCAGGCATAAAAGATATCCTTCAACAAATCTGGAAATGTGGATTTAAAACTACTTATTCTTGTTCAGGCTTAAGAGAAGACCATGAACCTTTCATTTCTGCAATCCATCCATACGTTCAGTTTGAAGGACACGAACCTCCTCTTAAATTAGCGATTGAAAGAGCTGGATGGCAACCTTTTCAGTATGAAGATGAAGTTTCCTTTAGAGGGTTTGCGAAATTACCACATGGACTAACCGATGATGACATTAAGCAGAGCTGGGCAAATTTAGTGAAAGAAGTTTGTGGAATAGCTCCTACAGCGATGCCAATACGTGAAGTCAAACGTGAGATCCCAAGTTATGTATGGGTGAAGCTTCGTGTGGAGGAAGGCATGAACTTGGGCGAGTATTTTGTCCATCTTTTCCATGATAGTTTCGAGGTCATGTTTTCTGGCGTCTTGAGCACTCAAGCCCTGAAAGATTACCTGGAAGAGAAAGAGGAATATTACGACTCAAGGGAGATGCTGAGTTTTCAAGGTCTTTCAGAGGGCGACGTTGAAGCGGAACTGAAAAAGATGCCGTGGCCATTCAGCAGCGGCGAAGAGATAAAGCTCGTGTGGACACCGGGGGACATCGAGTTTACGCCGAAGGCTATGGAATGGTGGAATGCCTTCAACAAGACATACACGAGAAACGAGCTGGAAGCCTTTGACGTTGAAAGGTTGAAGACCATAGCGAAACTGAAGGGTGTCAAGGTTGGCAAGGATAAAGCTGAAGCCGTGGCTTACATTCTGGGCGAGTTGCCTGCGAAGGTGAATCTTCCGACAACTGACTTGCTGATGTCGCTTATTTCTGCGATGGAGCCTGTTGACGAGCCTCTTCTTAAAGTAAAGATCAAGAACAGCGACTACGATGCTTACAGCGTAGACGGAGAGCGCGCATTTCGGGCGGCCTTGGGTGAGCTGCTGCGTTCGGGAAAAGTGTTTGAGCCAAGACCTGGATGGTATCAGAGAACCGAGAAGCCTGAACTTGTGGAAGCGATGAAAAAAGCAGCCGCCGAGACTAAGGCGAAGCTTGAAGAATTCGAGCAGCTCAAAAAACTTGGGGGGATACCCCCCGGAGCGGCGAAGCCTCCCGCAGCGGCTAGGCCCTTAACGACGGCCGAGATAAGCAAGTTGCAGGACGTCTACAGCGACGCCTTGTTCCGTCAGTTGGGCAGGGTTCCCCCGAACGCTTTGGCCACGTTCAGAGTTGAAATCGACAAGGTGAAAGACAAGTCCTACGCTGAAGCTCAAGACCATATTCTAGGAGTCGCCAACGACATAGTAGGCGGCTTCGTTGCCAGGGAAGGCATAGAACGCATTACGCCGGCACGCCGGTTTGAACCTGAACGGCCAGCAGAAGAACCGATAGTTATGGGTCGTGTTCCTCCGGCGCAGCCTCCGAAAGAACCTTTGGAGCCTGAAGAGATGAAGTTTCCGCGGGCGCCTTCAAGAAAGGAGAAGGAAGTCTTTTGGAACAGTTTTAGGTATAGGCTTCAGGAACAGGGCTTTAACGCTTTCGACTTTACGGATCAGTTTGAAGAGTACATTGAAAAGTCACAGTTTGCCAGTTGGCGAGATCTGCTTACGAAGTTTGAGTATTTCACTAAGAGCATCATGGAAGGTAAGGCCCTGCCGCCCTTGTGGAGTTGGAGAGGCGCGCCCATCCCCGTCGGCCTAGAAGGCGTCATACGCAAGACACCGGCCGAACGCCTAGATGACTTGATAGTGCATTATACGAGTGTTGTGATCCGAAACGCGAGAAGCAGAGACCGTGAGGCTGCGCTTGGCGACTTGCAGAAGGAACTTGAGGAAAGAGGTATCATTCCCTCGGACATGATAATCACGCCTACAAGCCCCCTCTTCACGGAGATAAGAAACGCGGTGATGGACGCTTACAAACGAAAAGACGACTGGTTCACAAACATAAGCCTAGAAGAACTCAGCAGATTCCTAGAAACCTAGCTTGGACACAGACTTTCCTTGATTCTCTTCAGCATTTCAACGTGGCTTCTTTGTTCCTCGATTATACGGTTAAAGATTCTGAGGCTTTCGGGGGGAAGCTGAAATCCATACTCCGCAGACGCGCCCACAAACTCTTCGTATTCTCCTATGCCCTTTTCCTCTTCCTCTATGAAATGCTCAAGCCTATCGCAAAAAGGTCTCCTTTCAACAAGGGTTGGATGCCCGCCTTTTAGGCTAATGTAATGCTCAGTCTCCTTTTTTATCCATCTTGGGTGTCTCTCGTGGCCACGGGTGAATTCGACAAGCCAATACTCTCTTTCACCATCATCGCTGATCTTCTCGATTAGCTTGGCTTCTCCCTCAAGCTTTTTCTCGGTCAACGGGTCTTCGTAGATTCTTACGACATCGCCGGCTTTGGGCATAGAAGTCACTGACAAGAGAGTATGCTAGAACTTAGATAAAACTTTGCGTGAAAAAAAGGAGAAGGGAGAAGGGCGTTTATTTCGTGCTGATTTCTCTGATGACCTTGCCCGGGTGTACCTTGCTTCTTGATCGGATGAGTCTCTTTCCGGGGCCTTTGCCTCTTACGGCGCTTCTGATCACTTCGTTCCTCTCATGTCTGCTTTCGACTCCGAGCGTCTTGTGAGCCGCGCTTGTGAAGGCTGCCTTAACGCCGGGATCTCCTGCGCCTGGCGCCATGCGGCTTCGTGAGAATACGGTGACGTGTTTCTTGGCTGCGGTGGCCATGACCATGACGGCGAACTTGCCCTTTCCTGGAATCTGCAACTGGATTGGGTTTATTCTTTGCCAACTTGCGGGCATTTCTTATTCTTCCTTTGTACTCCTTTACGGCGGTTTTTGAGTTAAGGCTTTCTTCGACTGGATAACGCTTAAATGTCTACTCCGAGTCTACTGTGTATAGTGGGGAAAAGTGACTCAAAAGAATAGAGTACACCGTGTCGAAGGCATGACGTCGGTGAAGAGTTACAGGCTTTTGCCTTACAGTGAAATCGTGCAGATTTTGAAGGAGGATGGTTCCGCTTTTTTTGAGGACTCGCAGGGGAAAGGTCGTCTTAAGCGTGGGACTATTTGGAAGGGTGCTCGGAAGCTTTCTGAGATGATGAAGGAGCCGGTGACGGCGAAGCATGTTGTGATGAGGCTAAAATCCGGGGTTGGTATGGAAGGATATTTATTTTCTGCATCATCTCGGCAATCTCGGCGCCAGAAAAGTAAACGTGTTTAGGCTTCGGTTGCTCGGTCAAGCTGATTCCTTCACGGCAGTAATGGCCAATTTTCTATAGTTTCGTGGTGTTTGCCGTCCATAAAGTCTACTGATGAAGCGTGCTTAAAGTTTTTGAGTGTGATTTTTGTTCCCTCCGTACTAAGGTCATAATGCCAAACGGTCAACCAACCTGGCTTTATAAATTCCTCCTCCTTAGTGACAAAGATACATCCAACAAATCCATCTTCAAACGTTATCTCTAACCCTCTGGCTTTTCGATGTTGTGTGTCATCCGCGAATTCGCGTTCTTCCCCGACAAACCTGCAAGTGCCTTTCACTCTTTTCTCACTAGACTGTTGGCTTGTATGAGTTTATGAGGTTTTGGAGTGCTTCTCCGTATTGCGCGCGCATTTGCCGGGCTTCGGTGCTTAGTAGTCCTTCAAGCGACTCGTAGATGATTCTTGTGAGGTCTACGCTATGGAATCCGAGGGTGCGGCGGGTTTTTTCAAACCATTTGTCGAAGGTTCCTTTCCCGTTGAAAACGTCTTTTAATCCTTGCCGGTACTGCTGCCTCACGAGCTGAAGTTTCTTTTTGATGTCGGGCGTGTAGTCGGCGTGTAAGGGCACGATCTTGTCTATTACGCGGTCTATGAAGGTTGTTTGGTCTACGTCGGCGTCGTCCTTGTTCGCGGCTATTATCTGTCTTTTGGGCACGTAGCTTTGTAGAAGCGGCCTATTCTGTCCGGGCTTGTAGTTGAAGCCGCAGACCGGGCAGTGAAGCAGGCCCGTGTCGTCACGTTTTAGCCGTGATCCGCAAGTTGAGCAGCTCATCGTTTCACTTTCCATTGTAGAGTAGAGGGCATTCTTTCCAAGGATAGGTTTTCGCTTGGATAAGTGCTAGGTGAACTAGGTTATTTGCTGTGGCAAAGAAGGGTACGGCTGCGGGTGCGAGTGCGATGGCCACTGTGATTTTTGGGTTGAGCTTCCATGCTTCGCCCCCGTAGAGGATGAAGGTCTGCGTGCCTAATACTACGACGGTTTCTAGGAAGGGGTTTGCTAGTGGTCTGGTTTCTACGAGTTCAGGGATTCGTGATGCGATGAGGCTTGTAGCCGCGTCTGCCCAAGTGCTGAGTAGGCCGATGAACAGGATTTTCCACTTGTTCATTTAGGGTCAAGAAAAAGTGGGGGGTTATGCTATTTTAGAGTTTGTGTCTTTTGCCACGAGCAAGGCCGTGCCTATGACTACGCGGTAGGGAAGCTTGTTTTCGGACGCGATTTTGTCAAGTTCTCGGCCGAGCTGCTTTTCTATTTGGATAACTAGGTCGGAGTCTGAGAGGCTTTTGCGGGGCGAGTTGCATAGGGCTATTTTTCCGATTTGAAGCTTCAGCGTGGACGTGAAGAGTTTGCTGACCTCGATGAGTTTGGGGTTGCCGTGTGGACGTCGGGCTTCGCTGAGGGCGTCCTTCACGTATATTTCCCATAACGTGTTAACTTTGGTGTCCATCGCTCCGATTTTGAAGCCAAACGTGTATAGCCAAGCGAACAGCGAAGCTACGCTTGTGGCTAGGCTAATGTAGACTGCTACCTCGCTCATTGGCCATTCACTAAGCTTGTGGTTTTGCAGGTGTGCTACGTGCGGCTATGGCCCCTGAAATCCTATTGCCCGCAGCGTCTATTCCTGCTCCTGCCAACCCTGCGACTAGGTAGTCCCAAAGCATCGGATTCTCCGTCGTTGAAAATCCGACTGCCGACACGATCCCGGCAATTCCAGCTCGCAGTAGTGACGATGAAAACTTGCGCGCGTTAAACGCTTCTCCCGAATCAAGCCAACCCGCAACAGCCATTCCAACCGCGCCTAGAACAGAGGCTAGAGCCAACATTACGATTTGAATGTCAAGCATTTTCTTTTCCCCAATGGTTCCTGGTAAGAAATAGGCTTCCTCTGAAGATAAGAGTTTCGTCAAGTTTGAGCGCGCGCGCGCTTCCTAGAAAGAATTATATGATCTTCGCCTCTTATAGTAGTTGGAGGCGGAAGCGTGTCTAAGAACGTGACCGTTGACATTAGAGTGTATGGATGGAACAAGTATCCTGCCCCAAGCGTCGGGTTGCTGGTCTACGAAGTTCACAGTTGGTGGATCTGGTCGTGGGAGGTCTACGTGACTGGGGTAAGGGGCGACGCTGTAGGACACATCATAGTGGTCTTGCCCAAGGATCAGCTCTACAGGTTCAGGTTCTCTTGGGCGTTCGGGCCGTCAAAAATGGAGCAGATAAGCTTCAAGGGAATGATAAGCGACTACTATCACATGGACGTAATAATGCCCAAATAAGCCCATTAGACCATTTTCAAGTGCTTGGCTCTGTACGGCAAGGTTTCGATCAGCAATCCTTTTCCAAGAACTTTTTGCCACATGTAAACACACTCGCATCGTCTATCGTTTTCTCTTCTCCAATCGTACAATTCCTTTAGGGCGGCGCTTCTCCAGACGCTTGTGCCGAAGCCCAAGTGTCCGAGTAGCTTCTCGTAGTCGATGGCAACAGCAGCGACTTTAGCGTTGGCCGTTAATAGGTGGATTGCCTGTATCAAGTAGTGGGGGTTCAGAATGTTGTCGTCGTCAAGATTAAGGGTGAATTCTGTTTGGACACGTTCATACCCAAGCTTTCGCGCAGTCGGCAGATCCACTTCGACGCTGATAGGCTTGTCCGAGGAGTAGTGCCATAAAAGCTGGCCTCCTCCACTGTCTACGACGATGATTTTTGCGTCGGACTTAAGCAGCCACAGCATTTGCTCTGCAAACTGTTCTATGAAGGGCCTAGCTGACCTTTTGACAGGTATCACGACGCTTAGTTCCTCAAACATTTAGGCCACCGTACAGTAAATGCTAACATCGCTTGCCCCTTGACCAGTATAGGCGAAAGGATCTGGGAACGCATCGTAATTATAGGCTCTGTATCGCCAAGTGCCGCCCGTGTAGAAAGCTGCTATGGTCAGGTTTACGTCGCTTACTTGAAAAGCCAAATAGTAGAAGGTTCCATCTACGACGCTACAGTTGAAGCCTGAGAACGTGTGCCAACCGTTAGCTGTGATTTCTTCGCTCGCGCTCTCCTGTATTAAAGCTCCTGGATCGCCGTTTCCGTCTACGGCGTAGATTGCCACTCTAGCATATCGGCCACTTGCTGCGCCTGATTGGATATACAAGGATACGCTTTCTACTGTACCCGTCCTTGAGGATACATGCTTACAAGCCTCTGCAAAGCCGAACTCTGTTCCCTCATGATCCCCGATAAGTGTCTGTCCAAACCTGTGAGGCAGGACTGTTCCCCCGCCTAATACCGAGCAATAAACATTCCAATCTTGTGCTAGAACTCCGTACAACTGCATCCAAGCAACTATGATCCTGCCGCTTATGGCGTCGGGATAAACGGTCAAGTTTTTCAATATGTTCCATACGGTCGGATTTGCGACCGTGTAGAAAGTAACTTGAGATTCCAAACCGCCAGCTTCAGTCCAGCGTTTATAGTAGATGTTGTGAAGGTCTGAATAGAAAATGTAAACAGCACTATTAGTTGCATCAGCAACGGGAGAGGCACAAAGGTTTTCTCCAGTCAATGAACCTACAAGTCCAAGGTCTTCCCATGTGTCAGGAGAGGCCACATTCGCCCTCTTATGTTGAACTGTACCATCAAGGCCAACGTAAGCGACATGTATCCAGTCTCCGAGTTTGCATCCTTCGGCTCCTGAGTCAACTGAACTTACGAACCAAGGCATTATGCCATGAGGTATATCACCATTATTGAATTCTCCATACCTGTAGCTTCCCAATTCCACGGGTTCATTACTTGCTTGTGGATCTCTGTATTCTCCGTAAATTAAATGGTTCAATCCTTCTTCAATCGGCCAATTTTGTCTTGGAGCTACCAACTGAATGAATTTGTTGCCATCGTTGAAGGGAATCATTCTAAAGTTTTCTCTTCCAAAATATATCAGGACGGATTGAGCACCTTCACCTTCCATTGTCCAAGTTGCGCCATCATCATCAGAAATGTATATAGGATCTGCGATCCCAAGTGTACTTCTAAGATATATTACAAAGAGTTTTCTATTTCCCCCAATTTTGGCTATTCTAACTCCCGATACTGCTCCATAGTTATACCCATTGTCGTATAGGGTAACAGGATCGTTAAAGGAAATCGTGCCATCTGCCTGAATGGTTCCAGTTCTTGACTCGAACGTAGTTGCGTTTAAATCAACGATGAAAACCTTATCATCGACGGCCATGCAGCCGAAAATAAGAGAATCGTCAAACTGTCCGAATCCCAACCAGGTACTAAGAGTCCAGAGGTCATACTTATCCCACGTTATCAAATCTTGACTCTTAGCATAGCAGACCTCATAATACGTGGTGTACGGGTAGATACGCAGGAAGTAAAACACGTAGTACCATCCGTTATAGTAATACGGCTTGCAGACATTGAATCCCAACTGGCCTCTGCCGACTGGCGGTAGATAATAGTATGCCGTGTATGTCCCTGTTACTGAAACCACTACAGTCGTGCCTGTCTCGCCGGTGCTCCATTGCAGGAACGGATGACCATTCGCATCGTAGCTTGGAACCGTAAACGCATGACTTCCCACAAGCCCTGCGAAAGTGTGGGAAGTATCAAAGCCAGTTGGCGCACCGTCCTCGGTAATAGGCACGCTGAGATCCTCACCTTCTGGATTACAATGTGCAGCAATCGTAACATCAAGTGGTGACGGTGTACCAGGACAGCTAATGTCACTTATGTCTACGTAGTTTGGTTCGATTTTTATTCTTGAAATCTTCTTAGACTTGTCAATGTCAGCTAAGACATCAACGGTTGATGAGCTGCTAGTATAGTACGAATTCGTATATGTGGAGCCATCATCGTAGTAAACCGTAAGGTCGGCTTCCCCGCTACCTGGGCCGCAAGGGCCACCGGTGTACGTCATAAGAAACTGTAACGCAGTAAAACAGGAGCCGAGAATAGGTGTGGGAAAAGTCTGATCTAAATTTGTGGGGTCGCATTGCTCTCCAACTGGGCACGCTGATTCGGGGCCTATGAGGACTAAGCCTTTAACGCCGATGAGGCACTTACCGCCTTCACTGGCCTTGCCCATCTGGGTGCGCTGCGAAACCCTCTTCTTGAATTGGGTGGCCACGTTTCCGTCAGGCGCCCTAACGCTTCATGACTACGATTCTGAGTGTTCCGGTGGCTCCGACCGTTTTCGTGTAGATTCTGACTGCGCCCTTGGCCGTTATGCTCAACGTGCCGCTTGCGAAGACTTTTGGGCTGTCGGCCGTTATGTGCCGGTTGAAGTCTACAAAGTGGTCTACTGTTTCGGCTATGAGTAGTATCTGTTTGGGTTCAGGCGTGATTATGTCATAGTAGCTTTCAGTCGTAGTTGTATCTAACGCGCGTCTTTCGGCGACTTCGTACTGTTCCTCGACGGCGATGGGTTTGACCACTATTCGTGAGGAGGGTTCTGCGCCCATGCTTGGAATCATGCTGTCTAGTTCATCAGCGACATGCTTAGAGAAAATGGGGGATGGTTCGGGCTTGAAAGGTTCTTTGACCTGTGGTTTCACTGCGGTTTCTGTGGGAAGCGGGTGTTGCAGGTCTTGTTCTGACAAGGACTTTCCTCTACTGTCCTACTTCATCTTCGAGCGGGCGGCCGTTAATCGACTTAGGGTTTTTTCTGTGTTTGGACTTTCGACCATGATAGCCTGTCCGTTGGCCATGATTTGAAGGTACGGCCGGTCGGGGACTCCTTCGTATGGTGTTACTTCGTACTCCATGATCTCGAAGTAGTAGTTCTGACTCGCTGTTTCAGTGACTAATAGCCTCATGCTTGGGTCGAAGCTCCACCTGTCAACTGCTATGGGGTTGGTTACGCCTGCGATTGTCGTGCTGAGTGTGACTTCAACGTCTTTGCTGAGAAGGGGTTCAGTTCCCCAGTAGAGCGTGGGCGTGTTGGCCGTGTCTATGGCCACGTATTGTATGTGGACGATTCGGTTCTTTTTGAGTTCTCCTGCCATGCACTCTAAGCCTGCGGGGCTACTCTGTCCGACGTCCAAGTCAAACTTCGTGAGTGCGCCTGTCAACGCGACTATGGGCCTGTTGTTGCGGGCGGTTATGACCATGTAATACTTGTCGCTGATCTTTATGATGTAGCCGGGCTTCAGGAATGGGAAGGCTACCTTGTAGATTTCGTATGGGGTAAAAACGCTCATTTTTCATATTCCTCCTTTTTCTTCTTCTTCTGAGAGTAGTATTTCGTTTTGGGGAAATAAGCTTTTTTACTGCGTTAGGATGATGGGGTATCTTCCGCTCTGGGCGATCATGTACTGGGCGCTTATTGTTGAGGGGGCTGTGATGTTTAGGGTTACTCTTGTGTTGTAGCTGACTGTTTGGCCGTTGAGTGTCCATCTGTCGAAGCCGTAGAGCACGACTAGGTTTGGGCTTTTGGGAGCGGCGATGAAGGTGTGTTGTCCCGGCGACAGGTTGACGCGCGCGGGAGTTTCAACTTCTCGGCCGTCAATGAGAAGTATGGTTTTAATGGGGTTCGCCAATACGGTGACTGCGACTGAGGGTTTGGCCTTGGCCCTTGTTATTAGCCAGCCTATGCCCAAGGCCGCGGCGATTGCGCCGCCGACGGCTAATGCTTTTTTGCTCATGGTTCAGCCTCACTACAGTATTGCCGTTCTAATCTTAAAAGTTTGCTTGTCGGACGGAAAAAAGAGGGGTTAGTTTATTGCTACTCCGCGCCTCGCGCCTATAGGACTCGGAAAACGGAATTGTGGAGTTGTGGGTGCTTGTGGTGGTGGATCGGTCATTAGTGGGTAGTGGTCGATGTTGGTTCCTTGGATTATGTAGGGCGTGTCGCCTATGCCGTCAAGGTTAATGTCAGTTCCATTGTAGTTGCTCCAATAGTTGCCCAGTGTTCCGTTATCCCATCTGTCGTTGACGGTGGCCTGTATTTGGACTTGGACGGTGTTGTTTATCATGTTGTTCAGGTAGTAGAGGTTGTTGCTTATGGCAGGGAGATCTCCGGCTAGGACGTCAGGATGGTAGAGGTCAAATATTCCAATTTTATTGTTGCTTAAAGTGTTTTGGGATAGAACGTCTCTGTAGCTGTCCTGCATGATTAAAGCGTAGTCACAGTTGCTAATGGTGGTTCCTGAGACTGTGTTTTGATGGTTGAGTTGGTTGAAGTATATTCCGATAGAACGTCCTGTGATGTTCAAGTTTCGGATTGTTACGCCTGTGCAGTTTTGCAGGCTTATGCCTTCCGCATCATTAATCAGTTGAGAGTTCAATAGCTGGACGTTCGAGACTGCTTGGTTCATGGTCACAGCGTAGTAGGAGTTCTGAATGGTTAAATTGCTCACGGTAACGTCGGATATGTCCCAGATTTCTATTCTTTCTGTGTAGTTAATGTAAGCGTTTATGATGGCTAGACCGATCCATCCGCCGACGATTGTGAAATGCTCGAAAGTCACCTTAGAAGCGTTTATCCTCACTACCTGAATCCACTGATCTGTCTGGATTACCGTGTCTGAACCTTGACCTATCAGAGTTAATGGTTTGTTTATCACTATTGGGCCGGAGTAGTTTCCGGCAGGAACGGTTAAGAGGCTGCCAGTGGGCGCGTTGTCGATGAGTGTTTGCAGTGAGGGCGCGTGTGCGACGCGGAGAGTGCCGCACATGGCTAGTAAAAGCACGGCAATAACAAGAGATAACGCTGTTCTTTTCATGTTTACTCTATCCTTCTGAGAAACTTTATGTTGAAGCAGGGTTTAAGGATTACCTTCCGAATTTTATACGTTGAGCGATCTAGGTCTGAAGGGGGGGAAGCGGGGTATCGGCTTAAACTTTGGCATTTGCAGTTTTGGCCTGTGCATTGCGCCTATGTAGACTGTTGTTGTTCCAACTTTGTATCCTGATGGTGTTCTGACGCTTGGAGGAGGAGCGGGAGCAGTCCATTGAAAATTGTCTATTTGATCTATCAGGTCTTCGCTCGTGTAAACGTCAAAGTAGTACCTGTACGTGTACTGTGTTACCAGGTTGATTATGTTGACGTTGTAGTACACTGTCCAAGGTACAGCGTCAAGATTGTTCGCTCCTAATTGCTCTGTGGTGAAGCGTAGAAGTACCCCGCCCGCGTACAACGGCCCCCACGCACCAGTACCTATTTTGTTTTGAACGTCTACGACGATTGAATCCCCCAGAGCTAAGGATGTTGAAGTAGGCGTCCATGTTCCTGAACCGTAAGCTGCGCCAGCACTAGACCGCTGAAAGACGGCGACGGGCGTACTTGAAGTTATTTGGTCATACGTGCCATCGCTGTGGTACTTCCAAACTAGGATGCCCCAATAGCCTGTTACCAGGGTTACGCTGTTAGGGTCTGCCTGAACTGCTATAGTCTGCGAGACTGTTGGTGTTATTCGGAGCGATCTGCCTGATACGCCGTTGACTGTTGCTGAAGCTTCTGAGAAATATCTTGTCTCTGTAACCACGGAGAATTACCACGTTATCGGAGGGCTGCCGACCCAGTTTGTCACGAGCGCCGCCATAGCTGAGAGTGTGGCGTACTTGTCTTTTGCGAGGGAAACAACGTAGTCCTTAACGGTTAAACTTGGATTCTTTTCTTTCTGTGTGAGGTAATCGCCTTTGGTGACGAAGAGGTTGATCTCTAGCGTTTGGCTTGAACCGTTAGGATCTGCAATGTCTGTTCCGAACCTGATGTTTAAGCCATTATCAACGACGAGCACGCTTAAGACCGTCAATTTTCCCATGAGATTCACCTTCTTCTAGTATGTTGCTTCGGCCAAATAAAAGTTAGGCTTCGTCATAGAAGAGGTCAGCGCGGTAGACTTTGCCCGATGCTCCTGCACTCGCAACTCGAATGTTAATTACTGTTGTGGCCGCTATGTTGTCGAAGACTGGGGAAGCTGACTCGATGAATATGACACCCTCACCAGATAAGGCCCCAATTCTGTAGGCGGTTGCGCCCACGTTAAGTATGAATTCTTTAGCTTCGTCTGCTATGATGTGCCACCCGAAAATGCGTCCAGTTTTTCCACCCGTTACAGTTTTCGTCACTAGGTCAGTGCTTGTTCCTGGTGCCGTTTGGTTTGTGCCGTTTATCCATACTGGTTCTCGTGGTATGCCCCATCGCGTGTAACTTTGCAGTAGCGCAATGTTCGTCTGCTGCACTGTCACGACGTCGGCGCTTGTCAGAGCGCGGATCTGCCGTGCATCGTATTCTGCTCCGGCTGTCCTCAACTGCACTAGGAGATCGTATGTCGTTGCTCTTTGGAGTAGCTGCTGACCTTGAGAACCATAAACGACTCCCAAAAGGCGTGCTGCTTTGTCTATCATATCAACGTAGCCAGGACGTGCTGAAGCGTCCATAGTTGGCATTACATTCGTTCCGTCAGTAACAGTAACATAGCCGCGTCTGGCAGCGGCATCCATTGAGGGCAAGCGATTTCCTGAAGCATCAACAATACCGGCGAAGATGGGGTTACTTGTGCTGAGTTCCGAGCCACCTTGTCTAATAGCCACAAGCAGATCGTAGGTTAAGGCTCTTTGTTGAAGCTGCTGGCCTTGACTGCCGTAGACTACGCCTAAGAGTCTTGCGGCCTTGTCCACGATGTCAACGACGTCTGAAGATGTGAGAGCGCGGATCTGTCGAGCGTCATAGGCTGCTCCTGCGTCTGTTCGCAGAACAGAATAAACTTCGTCTGTGGCCTTAGCGAGCGCCCTGATCGAACGCGGGTCTATCTCGACGCCAGCACTTCTAAGTTGCACAATCAAATCGTAGGTTGATGCTCTTTGAAGTAGAGCTTGGGTTTGAGAGCCGTAGGCCGTTATGATGTCGCTTGAAGTTAAGGCCCGTGTGCTTCTAGGGTCAATGATGGCTCCTCCTGCCGTGAGGATAATGCCTATTTTCCCTAGTTCTTGGGTTAGAGCGTAGTCGGATATTTTGAGTCTCGTTGATAAGGCAACATCTAAGTTTGAAGGGTTAGGAATTGATGCTAGGCTCACCGGATGAGGATTGAGCAAATTAGAAGCGTTGAAGCCTGTGTTTCCGATGCTTTGTCCGGCTTTGAAATAGTCTGTCGGAAGATTGGTTACGCCGACGCTCCAAGCTCCGCTTTGGACGGCGCTTATCACATCTGCACTCGTTAAAAGTCGGATTTGCCGGGGGTCAATCTCGACGCCAGCGTTTCGGAGCTGAACGAGAAGGTCAAGTGTCGAGGTTCTTTGGAGGAGTTGGCCGAGGCTTCCGTAGACTATGCCGACAAGTCGGCCTGGTCTGTCGGAAACATCAACTGTCCCCGACACTGAGATAGTCCCGTCAACCCTGAGCGTCCCGTCTGGGTCTGCGAGAACCTTCACTGGATTGCCGAGGGAGTCTATGGCCCAGAGGATTAACCCGCGGCTTGACATGTGATTTACCTCAACGTTGAAATTTTGGCGGTGGCCGTTTTCCCTGTGAGCACCCACACTTTTACTTCAGTTATGGTGGGTTTCCTGTCGGTTCCGAACGTTTTTGATTCTCGCTCCTCAAGTTTTGTAGCGGCATAGTCGGGATTGCCGTTTGCCGTGGCGTAAAGCGTGTCCGGCCCTTTGTTGAAAACTTCAACGGTGAACCATTTCCAAGGGTACGCTTCCAACTTTCTCATGTCGCCTGAAAGGCTGATTTCCTGTTCTTCACTTCTGCCTTCAGGAATCCAAGTCGGTACGGCCATGTTCACCAACTTTCAGAAAGTATTATATTGATTCGTGTAGATAAAAGGTTAAGCAAGGTGAAAATGTTGCCGTATGAAAAGGTGTATGTTGTGACTGGAGATAACCTTGAAAACAAAGAGATCGCTGTTCTTCAACTGATGGTGCTGGATGAAACCTCATCGCCCAACCTCGTCAAAACAGTCGTCGCCCGTTTGGCACTTTCAGACTACTTGGCTCTCGGCGTCGTCCTGAACAAGAAAGTGAAAGTCACGATAACCGTCGTGCCCGACGAAACTAAGCTACCGCAAGTCTAGCTTTTATAGAGGAAAGCCAATAAGCCGAAGAACGCCAACAAGCCGACCATACCGACTATAGCGACTATGGGCACGTAGTCTCTCTCTTTTCTCATCATGAAGTATTGTTCAGGCTCAACCGTTAAGGGCACTACTGTAGGCAACTGCCTGTACCTGTTCTCGATGTGGCGTGCAGTTTGAGGGTTGAACAGTTGAACCTCTTGATCTGCAAACAAGGCCATGTCCGATCACACTGGATATAGGAGGGGAAACTCTTTTAGTTTTTCGGTGAAGGCCAGTCCGGCGACGTCATGCCTCAGAAAGTGAACTATGGTTAGGCCGAGGCCGTATGGAAACACGTTTACGACGTCGAACCCGGCTGATTGAAAATGGCGTATGAAATGGTTTTTGTTGAGGCTTCTGTGCAGCTCGATTATCCACTCGTAATGTTGCTGTAGGAGGCGAGGCTCAACTTTTAAAAGGTGTTTTTCGGCTCCTTCAACGTCAACCTTCACGGTTTCTGCCGTGTTGGCGAGAACTTGGGCGAAGTCGTCGGGTGACTGAATGTTTTTGTAGACTGCGATGCAGTTGGGTAGGAAGCGCATGTTAGCCTGTAACTGCCTGTAGAGCGCGGGGTTTCCTTCGACGCAGACTACTCGGAGAGCGCCCCTACGGATGAAATAGTAGGCCGTGCTGCCGTAGTCAGCTCCGAAGTCGATGACGGTTTTTCCTTGAACGTTAATTGGCCAATGTTTTGAGTAGTCTTCGCTGTATATCGGCCTCTGGACGCTCATAGTCTCACGGAAAAGTCGCCCATGGCCACAAGGTTTTCTCTGTCGAACCGAAGATATTTAGACGATTCCTTATCGCCGGCTGCTTGTGTTTCGTCATAATAGTATGTGAACGCATCCTTTGTCGCTTGGATGGCTTGGCCGAAGTCGGCTCCCTTGAGGAGCTGTAGCGCGGGCTGCAAGAGGCTGAGGAAGAAGGGTTTGGCCGCCGTGTCCTTGGGCGCTTCTACGGTGTCGTCGTTGATGAAGATGAAGGGTTCACGAAAACCCATGACGGCCTCGGCGCCGTAGCTGATGAGGCCCTGCACGAGTTCGCGGCCAGCGTTGCATGTGAGAAGGAGAACTATGCGGCCTTGGAACCATTCGGGGTTTTGGTTGTCTATTTTTTTGTGTGTGGCTTCGTCGTAGCTTCTTATGCCTATGAGGACGTTGGGGCCTACGGTTAAGGTTTTGAAGCCTCCGTGCCCGTTTGCCACGACGAGTTTAGGATCATAAGTTGTTATGGCTTTGTAGAGGGCCTGTAGAGTGGGCGTTTTCTGAAAGATTACTGTGTGGCCGTGTTTTGCCGCGTGTTCAGCGAACAGGCGCATGTAGTAGTAGCCTATTCGCGTGGCAGGGTCAGAAGGGTTGGCGATTACGAGGATGGTTGCCACATTGACGTGCCGGCTAGATTTCCTTTATGGGAACGATGGTCGTCTGAACCGTGTATCCTCTGGGGCGATATCGTAGCTGAAGTGTTCTTGGCCTTGTGGCTAACCATACGTTATAGGTTAATCCTTGGTTCTGCGCGCATATTAAAATGTCGTCTACCATTACTTTTCCGTCGCCGTTGAGGTCTGCGTATGGATTCCAGTTAGGGGATGCCCTTGTTGTTCCGAAAAGTGCTTGCATTATAGCTAAGTCCTTCGCGTCGATTACCCCGTCTCCGTTGACATCACCGTGCTTGCGGAATTCGGCGAACAACGCAGCGTCTTGCGAGTGTTTGTAGAAGACATAGCCTAAACCGACGCCACCTACAACAGCCACTACGCCGATAGTTGCCTTCTTCCATCCTTTCGTCGAACTTCACCGACTTCAGATTTCTTTGATTGGCATTATGGGCACTGTGAAGTTTGTCAAGCTTCTTGTGCCGAGTTTGTGTGCTGCCATCAACCCTGAACGCGCGACGATTATGCGTATGAAGTTGGCTCCTTGAAACATTAGGCCACCTAAACCGAAGAGTCTGACTTTATCGTTTTTCATCCCGTGTCCTACGGCTGTTATAACTGCGGGGAATGCGAGTACGATCCAGTCATCAAGTCGGGGCAATGGGTTAAGTGTTGTCAGGTATGGGAATTTGTTGTCGGCTTCAGGGTGTAGAATGAAGTAAAGCTCCTCACCGCCTTTTATGGCTCCAGTCACCGCTGCCCCCGCGAAGAGTATGGCTACGTCATTTTTTGTGACCATTCAACTTCACCGACTTCAGATTTCTTTGATGGGGGCTATGGGCACTGTGGCATAACGACCGTATGAAGCAAATTTGACTCCTGACTCGTGTTGTGCACGGAGGATTATATGATGTATAAGCATTGGGACAGCGTAGATGATACCGCCTATGCCGAAGGTTCTAACCGCGAGACCGACCTTACTTTTTCTCGCCAAGTGTCCGACTCCGGCGATGATCGTGGGGACTGCTAAGACTATCCAATCGTCTACGGGTGGAAGTAAGGGTACGGTTCCAATGAAAGGAAACTTCCCGCTCCATTTTTGAGGGTTAGAAGCCCAGACCATTTCCATTGTACCGTCTATGACTCCGGCTGTTACTCCTCCCGCGAAGAGTATCGCTACGTCCTGTTTTGTGACCATTTCACATTACCATTCTAGTGTATCGGTGGTGCCGGTGGTGCTCCCCAGCGTTTCGTGACTTGGAAGCCGACGATTGGCAAGGCTATTGGCAAGACGATTAAGCCTAAGACTATGCCGCCTAAGAAGCTTGTTGTGTCGAAGGAGAACTTGAGTGTGCGCGCGTAGCTTCTGACTAGCCTGTTTGTGCCTTCATAAAGGATCGGCATTCATTTCACCTACTATCTGTTCTGCTGTTCTTGCTTATCAGCTTTTTTCAAAGCTTGCCCAAGAGTGGTGTTTCTGCGTTTTTCCTCTTCAACCTGCGCGGGAGTCAGTTGCTTGTCGAACGTGGCTATTTTTCTTTTTTTGCGTTCAGACATGACTTTTCACGCTCCCTTCTTTTTAGGCAACGCTCTAGTTATTAGGTATATGCCTCCTCCTATGGCGACTACGCTGAAGCCAACGAGTAGCAGGGTTGCGACAGCGGGCTTAAGTATTGGGGGGACAAGGTTGAAGATTTGCTCAATGACTTCTCTTGCGACTAGGACGATGTAGAGGATTATGACGAGTGCTATTAGAATCGTTAAGCAGATGATTATTACTGCGTATGGAATTACGAAAGATTTAACTGCCATTGTTGAAGCTTCGCCGAAATAAGCTTCGTAGCGGATGTAGTAGTCTGTCCAGAATCCTTGCCATACGGCCCACTCTTTGAGGATGGTGTAGGAGACTATTTTTAAGCCTTTTTGAGCTGCTGCATTGTCGAGTGATTCTTTCATTGTTGCTCTTAACTTATCAGGGGTTAGGTAGATGCTGCCGACCTTGTAGACTTCAACTACTCGCCAGTAAGGCGCCTCTTGATAGACCTGTCTACTCACGGATTTAGGCCGGACTTTCTGCGCTCGGAACGCTGACTCGTACAATAATGGCATACTGTCATGTTCTCCAAGCGAGTTTTGCGCCTACGGCCACGGTGACGCTTACTCCTGCCACGATGCCAAGGGCTACGGCCCACGTTGGAATCAGCTTGACAGTGAGTGGCCCAGTCATGGGAATCGCTAACGAGAATGACTTGCTCAAGTAGCCGCCGTTGCTTATAGAAACCGTGTAGGTTCCATTTGGCAAGTTGAGGACGAGTATGCCGTTAGAGTCTGATGTGAACTCTTTTGAGTCAGCGGTTACTTTAGCGTTGACGATGGGCTTGCCCGTCAAGTAGTCGGCGAGTACGAGCGTGTTGGACGGGTATGCCATTATGATCGTTAAGGTTTGTTCGCTGTCTTTAATTTGAGAAAAGGATTTGGGGAACTTGAAGTTTTCGTAGAGGATGGGCAATTTTATGCCCCGTGGCCTGCTTCGATCAACAAGTTCCAGTTTTTGTTAGGCATGAGAAGCGTTGGGATGTTGCCTCCTGGGCCTCCGAATGTGGCGGCTGCCCAAGTTACAAGTACGTTTGCGTTCACAGTACCGGAAAAGCTGCATGGTACGCCGTCTAGGCGAACGAGTATTAGGCCGGTGTCCTTGTCTTTTATCGTGCACCAAATCGTGTCTGTGTCGCCGTAGTTTCGGAATGTTACGTCGAGTCCGATGCCCTGTCCCGGATAAGCCTTCGTGATCTTGTTCAATGCTTGATCGAATGCCCAAGCGTCAATAATTGTTCCTTTGCCAGCGGCTAAGGTGATGGTTAAGGTTTGTTCTGTGTCCTTCACTTGCGCGAACCTTTTTTCTTGGGTTCGGGGTTTGAACAGGTCTTCGTAAAGCACCATGTTAGATTCTTCCTTCTAGTTTTTCAACTTAAATAAACTGGGAAAATAGGGAAAGGGGGGTTTGGGCTAGGCTTAGACTACGATTTTGACTTCTTCAAGCGTTGTGGGCATCACTGCGAAGGCTAAGAGCCATCCTTGGATCGTGGTTGATCCGTTGTTGCTGAGGTTGTTGAACCTGAAGCTCTGATCGCCTCTGAAGGCGTAGGGTTCAAGTTGGCCGCCGTAGGCTCCCTGTTGTTCCTCGAAGAAGTAGACGGGTCTGACGTACCAGTCGCCGATGTACTTGGTGCCGGCGCCCTCGTACCACTTTATCGTGAACCATGTGATGTCTTGGTTCATGACTCCCCATGGGAACAGTCCCACGTTGCTTTTGAGAGTGTAGTCCGAGTTTGCGCTTCCTGGCAGGGTGAAGATGGTCGCGCCTGTCGTGGTGTAGCCGAGGTGTATTGGCCTTAACAGTTCTATTTTGGTTTGGATGCCTCTCTGTTGGTATATTCGCATTG
>Ga0315280_10002701_pt1 | contig 28397 bp, 30 predicted proteins | sample YL17G06_40_MG_FD_203697 | JGI IMG/M metagenome (GOLD analysis project Ga0315280, IMG submission 203697) | Sediment microbial communities from Yellowstone Lake, YNP, Wyoming, USA - YL17G06_40 | ecosystem: Environmental > Aquatic > Freshwater > Lake > Sediment | place: USA: Wyoming | collected... | reverse complement strand
AGATGGTAGGATATACGACATCATCGGAATATTTTCTCGCCAAAAATTGAACGCAGACCGGTTTGACAGCATAAAAGATTTCACGAAAACTATTGCCGTAGTGCCTACCAGCGCAAAAACTGGCGAAGGCATAACTGAGCTGCTGATGGTTCTCGTAGGCTTGGCACAGCAGTACCTGAAAAAACGTCTGCAAACCACTGAAGGCCCAGCAAAGGGCACGGTTCTCGAAGTTAAAGAGGAACCAGGGTTAGGATTAACGCTGAACACGATAATCTATGATGGCGTCTTGCAGAAGGATGAGCTGATCGTCGTCGGCGGCAAAGAAAAGCCGATTACGACCAGAATAAGGGCGATTCTGGTTCCCAAGCCGCTGGACGAAATCAGAGACCCAAGGGACAAATTCTCTTCCGTCAAATCTGTTTCGGCAGCGGCCGGCATCAAAATCGTTGCACCCGACTTGGAAGGAGCCATGGCAGGAGCACCACTATACGGTGTTCCACAAGGTCAAGAACCAAAAAAATATGAAAGGCTCATCACAGAAGAAATCGGAAGGATCAGAATTGCAACAGACGTTAACGGTGTTGTCCTGAAAACCGATACCCTTGGCTCCCTAGAAGCCATCGCAACTATTCTCAAGCAAGACGGCGTTCCAATCAGGCTTGCAGACGTAGGAGACATTTCAAAAAGAGACGTCGTCGAAGCCTCAGTCGTGAAGGATCGTGACCCGCTCTATGGGGCAATCCTAGCCTTCGGAGTCAGAATCCTGCCGGACGCCGAAGAAGAGGCCTCAATAAAAGGTATCCGAATTTTCCGCGAGAAAATAATCTACCACGTGATAGAGAACTATCTAGCGTGGTCCAAGAGTCAACGGGAAGCAGAAGCTGAACAGAAACTCGAAACGCTCGTCAGACCCGCCAAAATCCAAGTACTGCCAGGATACGTTTTCCGAAGGGCAAAACCAGCAATTTTCGGCGTTGAAATCTTGGCGGGAAAAATAGAGCCGAAGGTTTCATTGATCCGAGCTGAGGACGGCGAAGAGGTCGGTGAAATACAGCAGATCCAAGAAAAGGGAGAAGCCCTGCCCGAGGCCGAAAAAGGCATGCAAGTAGCCGTTTCCATGGAGAAACCCATAGTGGGACGGCACATATTCGAGAAGGACATCCTGTACGCAAAAGTGCCGGAGCAGCACGCAAAAGCGTTGCTAGCCACATTTTTAGATCAGCTGAGTGAAGATGAACAGGAAACCCTCAAGGAATATGTTGAACTGATGAGAAAGAAGATGCCCTTCTGGGCAGCATAAAGAAGACCCTGAACAAAGCATGTGATGGTCGAGTTGAACAAAACGATAGAGACTTTTGACCTTACAAAACGTTTCGGGGATCTTGTTGCAGTGGACAAACTCAATATCAGCGTGGAACAAGGCGAAGTCTTCGGACTGCTCGGACCCAACGGCGCTGGGAAAACAACGACGATTTCCATGCTTTGCACGATCCTGAAGCCAACTTCAGGCACCGCGAAAGTCAACGGCTTCGACATCGTCAAACATGCTACGCAGGTGCGAAAGTCAATCGGCATAGTCTTTCAAGACCCAAGCATAGATGACAGGCTGACAGGACGAGAAAACCTGTACATGCACGCCAACCTATATGGCGTACCTACGAGCGAGCAGAAGCCACGCATTGAAAGGGTTCTGAAGCTGGTTGAGCTTGAAGATAGGGCGGATGACATCTTACGAACGCATTCTAGCGGAATGAGGCGCAGGTTGGAGATTGCACGCGGATTGATCCACTACCCCAAAATACTCTTCCTAGACGAGCCAACTATAGGTCTTGACCCCCAGACCCGAGAGCACATCTGGGCATACATCCAAGAATTGAAAAAAGCCCACGACATAACTATCGTTCTGACAACACACTACATGGAGGAGGCAGACAGACTCTCAGACCGCGTAGCCATAATAGATTATGGCAAAATCGTTGCCTCAGACACGCCTGCCAAACTGAAGGAAACGCTGGAAGGCGACGTGATAACGATCAAAACAAAAGATGCGGAGAAACTCTCGTCCGTAATGACCAAGATGGTTGCAATTCGGAATACCCGGATTGCGGATGACAACGTTGAGGTTACAGTACGAGAAGGAAAGAAGCTACTGCCAAAAATAGTCGATTTGGCAACGAAAAACATGGTAGACGTCGAGTCAGTGTCTATTCGTGAGCCGAGCCTTGAAGATGTTTTCATACATTACACGGGGAGAGCAATTCGGGCGGAGGGCAGCAACGAACTTCGAGGAATGTCTGCAATCAGAAGGAGAGCCGTCAAATGACAGAGGCAAGAGGCATCTACACTCTATGGTTGCGCGAAGTCAAACGCTATCTGAGAGACAGAGTAAGAATAGTCAGTAGCTTTGTCCAGCCCTTGTTATGGTTGTTGATCTTCAGCAGTGGAATAGGGAGCGCGCTCTCCGTTACTAGCAACTTTCTACCTTCAGGCGTAGAATATCAGCAGTACATTTTTCCAGGAATAGTTGGGCAAACGCTTCTCTTCACGTCGATGTTCATGGGAATATCAGTCATCTGGGATCGAGAATTCGGCTTTCTGAAGGAGATCATGGTTGCACCTATTTCTAGAATATCGATCTTCTTGGGTAAAATGCTAGGCGACTGCACGGACGCTCTGATTCAAGGAGTAATCGTTCTCATTCTAGGGTTGCTGCTTGGAATAAGATTTGATGCCTTTGCCCTCCTAGAGATTCTACCGATCATGGTGTTGATCACGTTTGGGCTGGTAAGCGTAGGATTAGTCATTGCCAGCTTCATGGAAAGCCTAGAAAGCTACGGAGTCATTCAGAGCTTTGTAAATCTGCCTCTATTCTTTCTCAGCGGCGCACTCTTCCCAGTCAGAGGCCCAAACGTTCCAAACTGGCTGCAAACAGCTTCAAATTTCAACCCGCTCACCTACGGAGTTGACGCTCTGAGAACAGTAATTCTCGGTAGCGCAGCACAACCTCTATACCCACTCTACCACGAGCTTCTCGTTGTATTGGGCTTTGACGTAGCCATGATAGTTATTGGAACTCTGGCGTTCAACAGAAGAAGATAGCTTACCCAGCATTGACACGTGCGCTCAAGAAACGTCGAACGAAGCCTTTCACACGCTCTACATCACCTCAAGATTTGATGAATATGCAGCTGTAGAAATTCTGAAACGAAAAGATCAAGAGGGACCTATTGCAGAAAACATTTGGCTGGATGGTTTTCACACGCTTCTTCGTTTCTTGAATATCCTAGCATACTTGGTAAGTAAGACAATCGCTCTACTTGGGTGTCTCTTCGGGTCAGTCGAACTCAGTTCGAGTTATTAGCGCGCACGGAAGTTGCCTACGTAGCAGAAACCTATACAATCCACGATCCAAATCGAAACCTCGGGTTGCCGCTTCTTGGTATTATGATTTGCGCCGGCGGGGTAACCATTTACAATCGCTAAACAAGCGCGTTGAGGTTAACCCCCCTTCACCTATTTAAGGAGATAGTGCGCGCTATCATTTTTCCTCTTCGGAGGGGCGGCGGAAGAGAGTTGCATTTATCTTTGGAAATTAAGATATAGATGTTCCACCGAAAAGGACTAGCGTGACTGAAATGGAATGGAAAATAGCTACGTTAGTTTTGATAGGAATTCTGATTGGATTAGGAGTCGGGTACGCAGTTGCCTACATGATGTATGTTCCAAACATTCAGACGGAGTATCCGGATTACGCAGCGAATTGGGCCTTTGTTCAGAGCGAATTGCAAAATCTGACGTCTCAAGTATCTGGAATAAACTCGACACTGAGTGCACTGCAAAGTCTGCAGTCCGAGGTATCTGAAATGAATTCAAAACTCAGCACGCTTACACCGCCTTGGAGCAAAGCCGTTCTGTATGCAGAATACAATCTCAGCTGGGGAAAAATCCCAAATACACAGGATCTGCGCAGTGGCGGCGGAAAACTTTACCTCGGGAACTATTCGAGTATGGCAGTTTTCCTTGAATTCGAAAACATAACGTCAGAGCATAATGGAAACTGGCTTATCGATGCCATGTGGACTGTTGCAGCAACATGGTCCCATGAACTCAGCAGCTCATTGAGCCACGAGTTATTGCCGTTCACCATGGCTGATGTCCCCATCCCTTCAGTCGGTGTAGCTACGTCCCTCTACTTGGGAGCCTACTCGGTTAAGGCTCCTTACGTCGAATTGGAGCCTCAGTTGACCAACTATCAGGATTCGCAGAACGAGGACGGATACAATGCCACTGCTGTATGCAAGATCTACGTTTACTTGACCCATAGTACGCAGGCAACGTCTGACCTAGCGCTAAGTGCTCACGATTGGGCCATGCCTCACAAGGCGGCAGCAGCAACTAACATGGGTTTCGGACCCTACCTAGTGAGAGGATACAGCGAAATCGACGTGGCATTGAGATCAAATGTCAGCTTTGTTTTCACTGCTTACAACCCAATGATTAGCGGAGGCTACACATACGAGTCAAACGTCTACGTTCCTGCGTATACGGTCGTGCAGAGAACATACAAAGTGCAATCACCATGGATTGCGATCACCTGCAGTAATCCATCAGCAACACCTTGGGAGGTGATAACCACCTTCTACGTAAAGCCCTAGCGCGCTAGGGTGTTTAGAAAATGGTTAAAAATGGTTTTATTTCTCCTTTGAGGATTTAGGGACAGTTTTGAGCTTTTTTCATACGTAAGTCAGCTGGCATATTTCGGGGGCTCTTTTTGAAAGAATCAGTGCTTCATGGAATGGAAAAGCCAGTTGTCATCTTAGAAATTCTGAAAAATGACGTGAGAGATCTAATCGCGCGGCTTGAAAGGCCGAAAACGATGGATAACGGATCTGCTAACCCTTACTGAAACCTTCGTCTGTGTCCCACAACCTCTAAAAACACGCTTACAAAAGAAGGCCAAAACATGCCTGAAAACGCAAAAAAGGATTTAATACCATTTTACACCAATTTCTAAACAGGCTAGCACGCGTGAAAACGGCCCAAGATATGGGCCTCAGACAACTTGAAGATGTCAGGATCATAGAATATGATCACCTGAATTCTTGAAGGCTTGAAAGAGATCTATAGAAAAGCAGGATTAGAAGCGTTTAGTTGACTCCGCTGGTTTCTGTAAGAGCTATTTCATTGCCTAGATATTTCTGGTTGCTCATCTTCTTGACTTTCAGGAATCTTTCCGAGCCTTTCTCGTAGATGTTGATCTCTCCATCGAATAAACCTAGAATTGCACGGACTTCTTGACGCGGATGCATCATGGGATCTATTACAGCTAGGTTGGTGAAACCTTTTGACCTCAATTCCGGAATAAGTGCATTTAGCCATCTCCTGGTCTGAACGGCTCCATGCTGCAGTAGAACGTCTGGAATGATTTCTATGCATACTCTTCTTGGTCCCTTCATCGAGTCGTCTAGTATGCGGAAAGCTGAAGATAGGGCAATGTTAATGTCGTTTAGGTTTTCTACTCCTCCCAGTTCGAATACGTTAAGGAAGCTTTTCGTGATTGCGGCTGCCTGGGGATTGCAGATCAAGAGGTAGAAGTGGGATTGCAATTTTTCAGTGAGAGTCTTCATTTCAAAGGGGTTGATGGTCACGTAAAATGTGACTGCACCACTTTTTGCCCCTGTTTCAAGAAACTTCTCAATCAGCAAATCCCTTTCATCACATGGTGGTGAGGTTAGGATAACTGCGTAACTCTCAGGTATTCCACCAAGAAGCAAGCTGTCAAGGTATCTATATCCTGTGGTTACACGACCCGGAAGAACAGTGTTTGAAGCTTCTGGTTCCGGAGGTTCGGGCACTGGGACCATTTTGCGTCTCGATTCTTGACGATAGGAGCTGAAGTCAGCTTGTTGAACAAGCTGTCTGTAAGCCGTTACGTCGTGGGTGGTGAAGATACCAACAACTTTGTCGTTTTTGACTACTGGAATGTGCTTTACTCCGTTTTTGGTCATTAACTTGGTTGCTTGAAGAACCGAATAGTCTGGAGAACATGTTATTGGAGACCTCGTCATGAACTCTCTTACCCTTACTTTGCCTGGATTCAGAGCTTTGGCAACAACCTTTGTTAGTACGTCCCATCCAGTAACGATTCCAACGAGTTTTCCCTTTTCTGTGACCGGAAAGCTATCTATTTTATGCTCCAGTATAAGCCTGGCTACTTCATTCGCTGTCACAGTAACATCTAGGCTAACGACCATTTTGGTCATTAGATCGCCCACTCTAACAGAAAGGAATTGATCTGTAGACATTCTAGCCTCCACCTTGGAAAGCAATGGAACATTTAAACTTTGTTTCATAACGTGCGCGAAAACCATAAGTATTCTCTTTTTGGGCTACCAGGCTGAATTACGAATTCGAACAGAAATCGAAAATACTCCATTCTTTTCCGTGGGCTCGCACACGCATTCCCCTTTTTATGTTATTGTCAAAGGTAGTGTTCTCCATACCATGCCAATTGCTTGCCTATGCCTAGATTCCCCAAAGGTACTTCGCACAAAAGGTCCATCTTCTCTAGCAACGGAATCAAGCATTGCCTGTATCTCTTTCCAGCATGCGTGCTAGCGTGTTGCTAAATTCGGGGTGACATGAACTTGTTCGATCACACTTGGGCTTGGATAACATCAATGATTTGGTACGCAGAAGTGTGAGGAGAGCGCACGCGTGCTCGGAAGGTAAGCAGAAATTGATACAAACAGTACGATTTACCAACGCCCTAGCACGCGAACAATTATTAAGGACTATGGACAATACGACATTCTACAGGATAGTCATCGGAATAGTGAAATAAGAAAACAGAGAACATTGAAAAATGACTTATAAGCGAAGTAATCGAAAAACTCGAAAGATTCATCGTAGGCGCCCTAAGAAAAAGTAAACAGATTTGAGACAAGCGCGCGTGTCAGACTGTGTCTTCCTCCAATTTAATGGTGAGTTCCCTTGCAAAATCTTTTGTCCGCTCGATTTCGCCTTCTTTAAGCGGTCCCTTTTGCCCCAACACAGCGGCTTTCAGAACTGGCAACAGTTGGTTCATCTTCTTATCTATGAGCTTTGCAGCAATCTTTTCGGCTGCACTGCCTTCTTTCTTCTCAATGTTTTCAGGATTTTCAGTATCAAAGGCTGTGAAAGGCTTGTTCACCCATTCCTCCTTCTTCACCTTGCCCAAAAAACCTCTGATTGCAAAGCTCATTGCGCCAAATCGGGTTGGAGAACCAAGTACAAGGAAACTATAGTCCTTTCCACTTAACTTCTTTACGGTTTTCACATCGAAGAGATCAACTTCTATTCCAGACTCTTTCAGTGTCTCTGCAATGGTTTCTGCAATTTTTTTAGTGTTTCCGTAGGAGGTGTCATAAACAACTATGCCCTTCATTCTCAAATCCTCCGCTTGAGGAAGCGGTGTTTTCTTCCATTTATCTCTAGCGCGCGCATGTTGTTGGTTGGTTTGGTTTGGGGTAAAGTTTTATCCAACCAACCAAACCAAAAAGGAATAAATACCATTTTTAACCATTTTAGGAACACGCATGCGCGCTAAGTGGTTAGCAAGGTGGGTGTTTGAATGGCTAGAACCGAAGTGAACATGGAACCCGTGAAAGTGATGTACGTGGAGGCAGAGGGTGGGCTTTCGGGTATCAGGCAAGCGTGGAATGAGTTGGAATCCAAGCTGCCAAGTCTCAAGGGGCGTAAGTTCTATGGCACCTATCACAATAACATGTACCGTTCCTGCGTGGCTATTACTGACGAAAAAGAAGCTGAAACTTTGGGGGTTCCAACTGCGACGATCCCAGGAGGAAAATATGTTCGCGAAAAAGTCGTTGACTATCGAAGTAGAGTGGAAGTCATAGCCGAAACCTTTGAAGCCATGGCAAAAGAATGTAACGCGGACCGTTCACGTCCAGAGGTCGAATTCTATAAAAGTCAAAGCGAAATCGTTTTGCTGCTTCCCATTCTGTGAGCGCGCGCTAGTTAATGAAGCGTCTTTGGAAGACGAAGCTGAAGCAAAAAAGAGAAAAGCCAAAGAGTCTAGAAAAGCACGCGCTGCGGGCAAAGGCAAAGTTTTGCTTATTTTTGGAGTGGCTCGGCTTGGATGCGTCTTCTAACTGTGACTTTTATTCCCGTGCCCTTTTCCCGCTTCTTCATGTGTCTAGCGCGCGCTAGGTTTCGCTTCCTGCAAAACATTCGAAAGTTAAGAAATAGTTGCGCTTGGGTTTGGGGCAAAGTTTTATCCCACACACATTATAGGCGGTTTCCTCTACTAGACGGCATTAGAGGAAGGACAGAACATGAAAAACGTAGTAGTGAAAGAGTCAAGGATAAGTGAGAAAGGGGTTTTTTCTACTGGGGGCTTCAAAAGGGGCGAGTTGATTCTGGAGATGGATGACTCGCACGTTGTGACAGACCCATCCAAGTTAACAAAGGAGCAACATAAGTTTGAGTTAGACTATCTGGCTGATGACAAGATTGTGATTATGCAGACTCCAGAGAGGTATGTCAATCATTCATGTAACCCGAACAGCTATGTCAAGACTGTTAACGGTATCCGTGGGGTTTTTGCAATGAGAGATATCAAGAAGGGAGAGGAAATTACGGGAGACTACTCCATTAATGGGTATAATAGAGGAACTTTCAAGTGTCACTGTGGAAGTGCGCACTGCAGAGGGGTTTATCAAGGCAACTTCTTTAAGCTTCCGAAGCAACTTCGAAAGAAATATCTTCCATATCTTGATGATTGGTTTGTAGAACAGTTTAAAGACAAGATAGATAGATTGCGCCGCTGTGAATGAGATTTGGTTTGTTTGGGGGTAAAGTTTTATCCAATCAACCAACGACGGACGGACGACGATGGACGGACTACGACGACCACAAACCACGACGACGACCACGACGGACGACGGTTAATGGACAACTATCGATATGCTGGCAATGGAAAGGCTAAAACCTGTAGCCGCTTCAGGATACATCTGGATACCACTGGAACAGGATAAGGATAGTGAATTGATGCTACGAGGGGTAGGATTCGCTCAAAAATTTACCCCCTCATAATGAACCTAGGACTTATATTACGAGGGGTAAAAAAGATTCGAAAAGTCACCCATCAACAATGCGCGTTAGGCTGTTTTTCAGGTGTTTGGTTCCGATCCCCATTGGGTTCAAATCCCGTATCGATCGAAAAGTAAGAAAGGAGACTTTCTTTTTTCGTTTTTGTAAATACAGATTGTGTTTTCACATTCTTTATATTCATTCCTGAAGCTTTATATTTGTTACAATGCTCTTGCGAGAAGACTTTCTTTCAATAATGCTGATAGAAAATGGCTATGACTATAGATCAATTGCAAAAAGGGGGAATTGAATGAACCTTTATGCTTGGCTTTCACTTTGCTCAAGCCTGACTTCTACCGTTTTGGGAATCATTGTTTTTTCCCTCAATCGCAAAAAACTCTTGAACAAGCTTTTCTTATTAACTGCCTTAGCAGGGTTTTATTGGGCATTCACAGAATTCATGATGTGGCAAGCAAGTTCCGTTGAGGTCGCTAACTTCTGGAACAAAATGGGCTTCCTATGGCCTTTTTTCGCGGTTCTAGTTCTTCATTTTTCCTTAGCTTATGTCGAAAGCAACTGGCTGAAAAAGAAAACTACTTATCTGTTACTCTACTTGCCTGCTGTATTCTTTGCTTTGACGGATTTAACAACTGAACTGATAAATGGTCCTGTAATGATGGAATATTGGGGCTACGAAGACACTACACCAGCAACCGCGCTCATTTACGGGATAAGCACCTTTTGGGTGGCACTCTTGCCTGTCTTGGCGCTTCTTTCATGCGTTATATTTTACATTAGGACTAGTGATGGCGCAAAAAAGCAGCAAAGCAAGTTTGTGACCGTGGGCTTTGCTATTCCTATTTTCGCCTATCTTGTAACCAACATCATATTTCCTTCATTCGCCATTAACGTTCCAAACTTGGGGCACATTGCCATTCTATTTTTCGGCATTTTTGTCAGCTACGCAATCTTAAAATACGAACTGTTCACTTTTGACGCTGCGATGGCCGCAGAAAACATCATTTCCACGATGCCTGACTCCCTTATTCTAGCAAATATGGAGGGAAAAATACTCAGGGTGAACAAACGTTTAGTCAATTTTTTGGGGTACGAAGAAAGCGAGTTGATAGGCAAATCAATTATCGCATTATGTGTGGAAAAAGAGCGCTGTGAAAGTGCTATGAAGGAGTTGGCTGAAAAGAGAGCAATTCGAAATTATGAATTAGCATACAAAACGAAGTTTGGTGAGGAGAAAATTGTTCTGTTTTCGGGTTCGGTTGTGCGGAGCAAGACAAGGCGAGATATTGGAGTTACATGTATTCTTCACGATATTACGGAGCGTAAAATGATGGAGGAAAGACTTGTTAAGGCTGAGCGGTTTGCTTCGATTGGCCAATTGGCGGGGCAGATTGGGCACGATCTTCGAAACCCCTTAACAGGCATTAAAAGTGGCGCTTACTTCTTGAAGATGAAGGGCGATAAGCTCACTGAGGCAGACAGCATGAAAATGCTCGAAATAATCGACAATGCAGTCGAGGACTCTAACAGGATTATCAGCGGCCTTATAGATTACGCGTCTGATTTGCAATTGGAGGTTTCGATGTGTACGCCTAAGTCTCTTCTTTCAGGTGCACTGCTTAAGGTTCAGATTCCAAACAGGATTGAAGTACTTGATCATCTTCTAGATGAACCTGAGTTTTTTGCAGACGCTGGCAAAATCGAAAATGTTTTCGCAAGAATAATCGTGAATGCAGTTGAGGCTATGCCCGAAAAAGGTATTCTAGAAATTCGAAGTATCCCAAAGGGGTCAAACGTGGAAGTAACCTTTGCCGATTCAGGTATAGGCATATCAGCGGACATATTGGCGAAGATTTTCTCGCCTCTAACAACTACTAAGGCGAAAGGAATGGGTCTTGGTTTGGCAATTTGCAAGCGCATAGTGGACGCACACGGTGACAAAATCGCAGTCGAAAGCACTGTTGGCAAAGGAACAACGGTCGCCATTACGTTGCCAATAAAGCCGAGAATTGAGTTGGCTGTCGTAAATGACTGGGTAAGCGCGCGCTAAGTTTCATTGCATGAGAGGTAACAATGGCCCTTAAATCTACCCCTTATGTTGATTACGCCTGTTATTTTCCACCGGCACCTTCGCACGTCCATTCAGCGCAGCGTCGTCGTGGTAGTCACAGGAGGAGGAGGCGGTAAAGTTTTATCCAACCCAAACTACATACGATGAGACAAAAAAAGAATGTAATGACGAGGCTCCTGCCCAGGCCTTCTGCAGTCAGGGAGTCTTAGCCTTTTTGCCTGCCTTGATTACAGGGAGGGTCTTGGTTCTGTTCGTTAGTCCTCTTCTCTTTATGAAGTCTGCCACTTCGGATAGAGTCAGGGGAATGAAATGATCCTTGAGGTTCGTCATCGCGATGAAACCCTCGACACTATCAACACTTACCATTGGATTTTCCTTGATTCCTTTCAGATATGTGAGGTATTCCGAGTAGCTTTCGTGCAATGCAAAAGCGGTTGTGTCCGCGCCTGAAGGTTTAGTGCTCAGGACGAAAAGAAATGGCTGGGGCGCTTTCTTCGCCAATTCACGAGCTTTCTTCCACGCTTCAACAGTTTCGTCTTCGCTGAGCAGTTCATTTTCCTTTGTGCTTACTATAGACATTAGTTCGAATCCGATCTTGCTAAAATCAGGGATCATTGTGTATTCTCTGATGACACCCTCTTTCTCCAGCTTTTTGATCATCCTCGAAACGGTTGGTTGGGAGACTCCTATTGCTTTGGCCAAGTCTCTGTCACTTCTGCGACTGTTTCTCATCAATTCAGCAATCAGGTTCAACTCGGTATCTTTCACGGTCTTCACACTTCTGATAATGACTTAGAGCGGTTCATAAAACTTTACCCCCAACCCAACCATACTTTCTTACTCTCTGAGGTAAGACAGACACAGATGGACACACTACTTCTTCTTACCTAGACGCTTTCTAACCAGAGTTCTGTCTTTTCCATAAATCAAAGGTTCTGGCTTTGTCTTCCATTCATGAGCTTTGGCTTCTTCGTCTGAAAGATATATCGTTGCCAGCGTACCCATTCTTGAGTAGCCTCCATTACAATACACTACGCTGCAATGCATTACATTACAATATTGTGACAGAAGCGCGCGCTGTTAGCTTCAACAAATGCGCTCAAACTGAAAGAGCAAGCACAAAACTGAAAAGGGTGAATTGACAACAACACGAAGCACGCATGAAGACTGTGGGGCTTTGGGGCAAGGCAAATGCGCTCATACGATAATGATCTGAACAGTTTACTTCAGAAGACGGAAGACATTCTTCGTCAAGCACAGAACTCGCTAAGAACTCTCTACGATGAGAATGGTTTGAAATACGACGGCAAAGGTATGAGCAGTGTGAAAGGCGATATTTACTCTAAGGTACTAGGCTCATACATTCAGAACCAGCTAGGTTACAGGATTGATTACGAACAGACGCTGGTAGGCAGAATTAGAGCGGATTTTGTGATCAACGATCTAATATCTGTTGAGGTGAAAAGCATGGGAGTCTTTACCAGCGTTGAAGATCTTGCCAAAAGGTTTGAAAGGATAGTCAAAGCAAAACCAAATATGAAGCATTGTGTTGTAGGATTTCATCATACTCATAACTGGGTTAGCAAGATTAAGAAACGATTAGCGCCGTTGGGCGTCGAACATTTTATGATGACCGACTCCAAAAATGAAATTTATGGCAAGGAACTGGAAAAATTCGTCAATTTCATAAAGGAAAATGGTGTCTAGCACAGTAACTTGCGCATGAAGAGACTACGTCACAAACATTCTAGACTCCTCAAAAATGATGGTGTTGATATTTTCCCTTTGAAAAAAGGAAAAAACTGGATTGCTACAGGTTCGTTACAGCATTTTGTTACAAAAGCACGTTAAAACCGCTGTTTCTCGGACTCTGCCAAGCCTTTGAGCTGCTTAGAAACAAGCTGGATCTCATCATCCAAAGGCTTCAAAACCCGCGCGCGTTCACTATCTTGCTCTCTTCCTGTTTCTCCGAAGCAAGCGTTTGTTTGGGAGTTTGGGTTTCTTCACACGTTCTGCATCCGTCGCAGCCAAGACCAGACCCTCAAAATAGTTTTGCCTCTCGGTTCTCTTAAAGCTAGTGTACAGCGCGCGCAAAGACATTTGTAACAATTCAACATTCTTTCAACATCACAGAAAGTCTCTTCTGACTCTCAGATTGTAACAAAAGCGTCGTCAAAGAAAATTTTTGGAACTGACTGTAACCGTCAAGTCTTGAGCAGTTCAGTCCTTCCACTTCTATCTGAAAGTTCTTGCAGAAGCAGAGCGCGCGCTTTTGTGCCCCAATTGAGAAAGCAGGAAATCAGAACTGCTCTTCCGATGTTTCGTAAGAGTTAAAGCTGAACCAAAGCAAATGAGAACCTGGTGCGAATGTGGAAAGTGAAGTTGAAAGACGGTAGAGAAGTCAAGCTCAGATTTCTGAAGGCGGATGACAAGAATGAGCTTTTCCAGATGTTTTCTTCTATGTCTGATGACGCTCTTGAATGGAGTATGGCACCATACACGATTGATGTTATCCAGAGATGGATAAGCAACTTGCAGAACCTGATTCCGCTCATAGCAGAATATGGCAAAAAGGTAGTTGGCTATGCGGCTATTTACAGATTTCCGGCTCCAAGAAGGAAGGGTGTTGGAGACTTCGGTATCTATCTGCATCAAGATTTTCACAATGTTGGATTGGGAACGGCAATGACGGAAAGGGTTCTCCAACTCGCAAGAACAGAAAAGATGCACAAAATAGAATTGGGCGACGTGGCAGACAACAAAACTGCGATACGTCTCTACAAGAATTTCGGTTTCAAAATCGAAGGAGTAAGCAAAGACTCATTTCGCGGTCATGATGGAAAGTATCATGACCTCTTTCACATGGGAGCAATACTCAAGACCTAGGAAAGCAATTTACTCATTGACGTGGAAGAAGGGACTTCTGCCTGAAACTCAGCAGGTTTGCAGGAATCATTCTCATAAATGCTGAAGCCAAAGTCCTTCTGCAGCTTAGGTGTAAAGATGAACGTCTATATCCAAATTGTTGGACTTTGCCAGGAGGAAAAGTTGAAAAGGGAGAAAGCCCAGAACAGGCAATAGTCAGGGAAGTGAAGGAAGAGTTGGACTGGGATCTTCGCGACTACAATCTCTTTAAGACCATGGTTGAAAATGCTCCGGATGAGACCATTGAACGCCATATTTACTGGGGTAACATTTCTGAGAGAGTGGAAAATCTAAGACTCGGCGAGGGAGCTGCCCTGAAGTATTTCACTCCAAAGATGATTTCAATACTTAAAGTCGCTTTCGACCTCAAACCAGTTATCATGGACTTTCTGAGGACTCACGTGTCCTTCATCGCGACGGATTATCATTTCTAGATGGGAACCGGGCAACTGAGTAGGGTATGAAAAACCCCAAAATGCTTTTCGAGACTGAAAGGAGATTGATTTGCTCAGTGAACCTGTCTAACGCGCCTACGCTGACTTTTGCGAGTCCCCCCTCCTTAAGAGAACGGTTTTGGCACGAGCTGGGGATCACCAGCTAAGTTTTTATCGTCATTGCGGGAATATTCTCTCAGTACTTCCGCGCGCGAGTCTGATCCTGAATGGAAGAGGCAAGAAAAATCAAAACCAGAGCTAAGCCACGTGGAGTGAAGTTCTGCCCAAGATGTGGTTCGCCCAACATCTATTGGGCTCGCGGTCTGCCGCAACTGTGGTCCATTTGGGAGTGCAGAAATTGCGGTTACTATGGAGCATTCATAGTCGAAGATGGCAAGATGTCACAAAAAATTCAAGAAGAATACGCGAAAAAACACGTTTGCACCGACAAAACGCAGAGATAGATCATTTGCTATTTCGATCATAACAGCTTGATGCACGTAGCACGTTCTTGATAGGGAAGAGACATGATCTTGAGAAGCCGCTGGGCATAGTCGAGAACCACTTTAACTTCGATGTTTTCTTCGCGTTCCAGCTGCCTCACGTGTTCAGCGATGTCGGAGCATTCTCTGCGCTCCTCGACTCTTGTAACGCTTCCACAGAAGACTTAAGCTCTTCAATCTGCTTCTCAATGCTCTCCCACTTCTCATAGCCCGCCAGCAGCGGACCGTAATCCTTGGCAGCTTGAAAAATAATGCGAAACCGCTCAAGCGCAAGCTTGTCAACTTCGACTAGGCTGCAGACCTGCTCGAAAGCCGTGCTGAACAGCTTGACAGCGTTTTCTATGCTCAAAACATCCTTTGCAGGCTGTACCGCGGCGACTACCGTCCTGGGCTTCGACAGGGGCATGGAGCGACTTATCCACATCTGCTTCTTAATAGCATCAAAAGACCTGTCTGGAAGTCTACAACTGTCAAATATCTGCTGGGGGCTTAACCCTTGGGCATCCATTTCCATCACAACTTCAACTTCCGCATCCGTCCAACGCTTGCCCCGCGCCATGGCTGGTCACTTCCGAAAACTGCCCTCTCCACACGAATCCAGCAGAACCTCACCGAACTCCACGCCTGGCACAACATCAGCATTAACGAACCTAGCTAGCAACGCAGGAACATCAGCCCGCGATGATCTGCAAGCCGTCTCGCATCTAGCCCTGCCTCGAAAACTGCTGTACAACATCATTCTCCGCGCCAGTTTCCTCTTTTTCCTTTCTATGCATCTTCTACGCGTCATGACTCCCATTAGCACAACTCGAAGGCGGCGAAAACTGCAACGTCTACCGTGATAATGCGCGTAATGAACTGAATTGTTCTACAGAACCCTAGAGAGCACTATGGGAGAGTCACTGAGCGGCCAGCATAATCGCTCATTGCGGAAGGTACTCGTAAGGCCCTTCAGGATAGACTGTGCACGTATAGTTGTAACTATTGCGAAGAAGTGACTTCAAACTATACTACGACCCTAGGCTAACATGGAGAAAACACCCTCGCAACCAGCGCGCGTCTACTCATAATGGGAGTTTCGTTCCCTTTCCCGCTTTCTTTGCTCTGTCATAGACGAGTTTTGCAGTTGCTATGTCGCCTATGGCTGAGCCCAGGTGCATTGACATAATGCGTTCTTCAGGCTTCTCTCGGCCAGGCTTCTTGCCGCTGACGATCTCGCTGAGCTCTGCATGCACTTCTGGTATGCTGGAGAAATAGCCCTGCGTCCTGTAGTAGGCCAGCTGGTCTCGGTCATCGGTGCAGAACTTGTCCACAGAATGAATGGCTTCAGGTTTCCAGTACGAATCGAAATCCAGTGGACAAGCGAACCCGCCTGCCTTAAACCATGAAGCCTCGATGACTGGCTGAGGATGCTTCAATATCGGACCTGAAGTAACCACTATGTCGCATTCTTCAACTGCTTCTCTAGGCGAATCGGCAGGAACGATTCCTACGCCGTGCTTAGCCGCCATCTCCTCAACGTATTTCTCCAGGTTTTCCCTGCTGATGTCATAGGCTCTAACCTCTTCCAAAGTGTTGCACACAACCATCAAGCCTTCAAGGTTGCTCCTACCCTGGGCGCCACATCCAAGAATTCCCAGCGTGTGAGGCTTGTCCCCTGCCAAGTGTTTGGCTGCCACGGCGGTTGCGGCGCCTGTTCGCTTCGCTGTGACCCAAGTGCAATCCATCACGCATACGGGAAACCCAGTGTCAGGATCATTCAATATTAGGAGGCCAGAAATGTAGGGAAGACCACGTTTGGGGTTCTCTGGGAAGCCACTCACCCACTTGATACCTGCGGATTTCATCTTCGGCAGATAAGCAGGCATAGCATGGATGAAGGAATCTTTTCGAGGGTGAATCCCAGGCTTCGGCGGCACTTCAGCTTTGCCTTCTGCCCTCTGCTGGAAAGCTCCTTCGACCACCTTGATAACCTCTTTCATCGGTATGCCCAGCTCCCCGACGTCACTCCTAGAAAGATACAGAAACTCTCCCAAGTAACTCATGCCGCACACACTGTTGAAACTGTTGCAACCACAAGAAAAGCTTATCGAGAACCTCCCAACAGGCCTGATTCAAGAAAAGGGCAGCCAAGCACCATTGCCTAGCCGCCGCCGACAGGCGGTATCATCGCCAGCACGTCGCCGTCTGCAAGCTTAGTGTTCAACCCGTCAGATGTTCGAGTGCTTCTGCCGTTCACCAAGAACTGGAGGAAACCCTTGACTTGGCCAGTCTTGTTGTCATAGACGTATTCGACAAAGTCCTTGCCATATCGCTTCGCGAGCCTGTTAAGAACACTGTTGATAGTCGTGTTTCCAGCATTTTCGAATGCCATGTTTTCTTCTCTTTTGCCTGTTATCTCTCTCAGGGTTGTGAAGAACCGCACTGAAACCTTCAAGGCTCTAGCCCACAATAGGCCGAACCGCATGGCGCAATTTAAACTGTTACGCATGAAAGCATGTGATTTGATCGTGTTTGCCTAAAAGTTTATATTTCTGGGCATTTTTGCTTATTGCGATTAATAACGTGTATATATTGAATGGAGGATTTGTATGGCTGTTTTAACAACAACTTCGACGGGACAACCCGTCCTAATTCTTAAGGAAGGAACGTCGAGAAACAGAGGAAAGGAAGCTCAGAGAAACAACATAACTGCTGCACGTGTCATCGGCGAAGTTTTAAGAACTACTTTGGGACCGCGCGGCATGGACAAGATGCTTGTGGACAGCTTAGGAGACATAACCATAACCAACGATGGAGCGGCAATACTGGACGAAATAGAGGTGGAGCATCCGGCCGCGAAAATGATGGTGGAAATTGCCAAAACGCAGGACACCATGGTAGGAGACGGAACAACCACAGCCGTAGTCCTAGCAGGCGAGCTGCTGAAAAAAGCAGAGGAACTCTTGGACCAGAACATTCACCCCACAACACTGATCAGCGGCTACCGCAAGGCAGTACAGAAGGCAATGGAAATCATAGACGACAATGCAATACCAGTGGAAAGGGATGATCGCGCAACCCACAAGAAAGTCGCAATCACGTCTATGGGAAGCAAGGCTGTAGGTCAGGCGAAAGAACACCTAGCAGACATTGCAATAGACGCTGTCAAACAGATTGTGGAAAAACGCGGAGACAAAACAATAGCCGACATCGACAATATCCAATTGATAAAGAAAACTGGAAAAAGCCTTTTCGAGTCCCAACTCATCACCGGCCTAATAATAGACAAAGAAGTCGTCCACTCAGGAATGCCCCGCAAGGTAGAAAAGGCAAAAATAGCCCTTCTGGACTCCGCGCTGGAAATTGAAAAAACAGAGATGAGTGCCGAAATAAGAATCCACGACCCACTCCAGATGAAAGCATTCCTGGACCAGGAAAACAAGATGCTGCAGGACATGGTTGAAAAGATCAAGAAGTCAGGCGCAAACGTGGTTTTCTGCCAAAAAGGCATAGACGACATGGCACAGCATTTTCTAGCCAAAGAGGGAATGCTAGTGGCAAGAAGAGTGAAAGAGTCAGACATGGAGAAGCTAGCACGGGCAACAGGCGGAAGAATAGTCACACACCTAGGTGACCTGAAACCACAAGACCTAGGAGCAGCAGGCCTCGTTGAAGAACGCAAAATGGGCGACGACAAGATGATCTTCGTGGAGAAATGCAAAGACCCGCGTTCAGTGGCAATACTCATCCGAGCCGGACTTGAAAGGATGGTCGACGAAGCAGAAAGAGCAATGACAGACGCGCTGTCAGTAGTCTCAGACATCATGGAAAACAACAAGATAGTCGCAGGCGGCGGAGCAATCGAAGTCGAAATAGCCAAAGGACTACGAAACTACGCCACCAAAGTAGGCGGAAGAGAACAACTCGCCGTAGAAGCATTCGCCGACGCAGTAGAGACAATACCGAAAACACTGGCCGAAAACGCGGGACTTGACCCGCTTGACATAATCGTAGAACTCAGAGCCGCACACGACAAGCAAGAAGGCCAATACCGCGGCTTGAACGTCTTCACGGGAAAAGTTGAAAACATGCGAGAAAAAGGCGTGCTTGAACCAACAATCGTAAAGGAGCAGGCCATCAAGTCAGCCGCTGAATCTGCAACAATGATACTCCGCATCGACGACATAATAGCATCTACGAAGCCGAAAGAAGGACCTGGAGGACCAGGAAAGACACCAGGCGAATCTGAAGGCGAAGACTAAAAAACCCCAAAATTTTTTCTCAAACCCATTTTGTTGCTTTACAAGCGAAACTCAGCCTGAACCTAGATTTTTCTCAACTGACCCACATCCAAGGTCAATGAGCCTAGATCGTCACCTCAACCGTCAGCCCGTCTCCCAGTCATCTGGACAGATATGCTGTCGTAGTCAAACAGCCTTACATGCTCATGGAATTGAATGGAAAGCTGTTAGAAAGAAACCTGAGGGCTTCAAAACTCTCAAATAGACAAGCTGGTTCTGGCAAGTGTTCCAGCTAGAGCCTCAGTCTTTGGAAAGTATTTGCCACAGGGCGATGAGCAAGTATGCTGGAAGAACCATGACCAGCAGAAGGGCAAAGAACAGGCCTATTGACAACGGCCATGAACCGTAGCTTAATGGATAACCTAGAGCAAGCACGACTACTAGAGATAATGCGACAGCGATAAGTGTCCAGATGACAGCAATCGCCTGTTTTGAATTTATCGTGAACTCCAACACCCTCACCTCCTTTGGCACGTTACAACCGTTTCCGAAGCCTTCTCCCAGCTTCCATACTGCTTTTTGTCGCAAATAAACCCATATTAAGAAAACTTACATATGTAGACTAACGAAACATTCTGACACTGCGATGTTTGCCAAGGCGGTGTCCATGCAACAATGGTTTACACCGTATCTTGGCAATCTTAGCAAGCGCTATATAGTCTTTGTTCAAAGGATTCGCGGGGCAGAAAAAGCGAACTCAGCGTGTAATCACCTATAAGGACTCTTAATCTTGATCAGTGGTTCATAACTGATTTATCTGAATTCATGCGAAAACCTTCTTAACCTATGATCTGGCTCACGTGAGAGATTTGTCATTGTCTGGAAGAGATTTCGAGAAGGTTCTGCTTGAGGCCATAGACGAGGGACTATCCGCCCTAGGCGAATCCCCAAAACAGGCGATCTACTTCCATCTAGACAGAAGCTTCAACATCAAGAAAGAAGAGATACCCAGCAGGATAATGGCTTTCACGCAGGCCATCGAGAACATTTTCGGAGTGGGAGCCAACTTCGTCGAGATCCTGATCATGAAGAAACTCTATGGAAAGATCGGCGAAGCCTTCAACTGGAACGAATCTGAAGGATTCGGATTCACAGCATACTTAACCGAGGCCAAACGCGTTTTCCAAGAGAAAAACACCATCAAAACAGTGGAGGAACTGATTGAATGCGAAGAAATAGCGAAAGAAATCTGACTGCCTCCTTTTTGGAAGGAAAGACTGAAGATAAATTCGGGAACGAATGCAGGAAGTCAATAGATAATACATTTTCTACGATTGAACCTGCAAAGCGGAGAGAACAACACGGAGAAGCTGAGGAGGCACTTTTGGAGTCAGAGTCAAAGTACAGGAACCTGTTTGAAAATTCTCCGTATGGGATTTTGATATTTGACCTGAAAGGAAATGTTACAGACTGCAACAGAAAGTTCCCTGAGTACGGATTCAAAACCGAAGACATCATTGGAAAACACCTTCTGCAGCTTCTTCCAAAGAAGTACTGGTCACGTGTTCGGCGCGACCTTCCAAAGCTGGCCAAAGGACAGCCGTCACGCGGGGAACTTGTACTCGAAAGCCCAAAAGGCATGTTGCAGGTAGAATTCAGCAGCAACCCTATCAAAAAGGAACAAGAAATAATCGGCGTCCAATGCATTCTGAAAGACATCACGGAACGCAAGAAGACTGAACAGGAACTTCAAAGATCTCTTTCGCTTCTGCACGCCACAATTGAATCAACGGCAGACGGCATTCTTGTCGTTGATAGGGAAAATAAGATGGTCAGTTTTAACCGTAAGTTTGCGGATATGTGGCGCATCCCCGAACCTATCCTCGCGTCAAGAAGTGACGACGAAGCGCTGGCCTATGTCTTAGATCAGCTGAGGAGACCAAAAGATTTTCTGGCAAAAGTAAGGAAACTGCATGCTCAACCGAATGCAGAAAGCCATGATACCTTGGAATTCAAAGACGGTCGAATCTTCGAACGTTATTCCAAGCCTCAGAAAACAGGAGGAAAAAGTGTTGGAAGGGTCTGGAGCTTTCGCGACGTCACTGACAAGAAAAAGCTGGAGGAAAGACTTTCCGCGCTGAATTATTACGGCGCGAAACTCAACTCTGCCCACAGCCTTCAGAAGGTCTACAAGCTGACGCTAGACGTGATGGAACGAGCATTAGACATCAGACATTCGACGTTCGAACTCGTAAACAAAAACAGACTTGAACTTGTGTGCCAACACGGGTATCCCAAGCCCCTCCTTAAGCGGGCACTTCTCTTGATCGGAGCAGGAAAAGGCATCGTGAAAAAAGCAATAGCCACACGTAAACCCGTTCTTGTCCCCGACGCGAGCAAAGACAAGGACTACATCGCAGGATGCCTGGGCATCAAATCAGAACTTGCCGTTCCAATCTTGACTGAAGACAAAGTTCTAGGCGTTCTGAACGTGGAAAGCAAGAGGCTCAACGCTTTCGACGAGAAGGACATAGTGCTGCTTCAGATTCTGGCTTCGCATGCCGCAACCGCCATAGGTAACATAACGAGAAGAAATGAGATAGAGAAACGCAGTCGCCAGCAGGCATGGCTTATGAAGAGTTCTGCACAGATGATTCGGACCATAGACCTGCACGAACGCCTTCAAGCAATTTTGGACGCGATTAAAGGGTTTGGATGGCGAAGAGTCGTATTGTCTGTGAGAGACGAGAATTTGGAAATAGCTAAGCCTGAGGACATAGTGACAGCCGGCCTGACCAAGGGCGAAAAAGAATATTTGTGGACAAACAGGCAGCCTGGCCGGGTTTGGCTGGAACGTTTCGGGCCGGAATACGAGAGATTCAAAATCGGCGAGTTCTCCTATCTTCCGTGGAATGACCCTTGGGTCAGAAAAAGGTTCAGCGAGGGCACAGTGCCAAGTCATCTTAAGCCAGAAGACATGGTTGACTGGGACCCGCAGGACCTGTTGTACGCCCCGCTCAAGCTGGCTGACGGCCGCATCGTAGGCGTCGTAAGTGTTGATGACCCCGTAGACGGCAAGCGGCCAACTGGAGAGTGTCTGGCACCTCTGGAAATGTTTCTATGCCAAGCGGCTGTAGCAATTGAGAACGGTAAACTGCTTGAGCAGTTGAAAGAACACGCTGGAAATTTGGAAGAAAAAGTGGAGGAGCGCACTAAGCAACTTGAACAGGCGCAGGGGCTACTTGTCAAATCAGAGAGACTAGCTGCGATTGGCGAGTTGGCTGGAATGGTTGGACATGACCTGCGCAATCCATTGACAGGCATCGCAGGCGCTGCCTACTACTTGAAATCGAAGCTAGGTTCGAAAGGGGAAAAGAACGTACTGGACATGTTGAAGCTCATCGAGAACAACATAAAATACTCAGACAAGATCATAGGCGATCTTCTGGAATACTCAAGAGAGATAAGACTAGAACTGGTGGAAACCACACCAGAATCAATCGTGCAGGAGGCAATGTTGGCAGTTCAAGTTCCTAAGAAGATAAGAATTGCAGGTAAGCTCAAGAGCAGACCAAAGTTGAGGGTTGACAAGGAGAAGATGCGCAGGGTCTTCATCAACATCATCAAAAACGCTCTCGACGCCATGCCTAAGGGCGGAACTTTGATGATAGAAAGCAAGACTGTGGGAAACAGCGTGGCTTTCGACTTTTCAGACACCGGAGTGGGAATGTCGAAAGAGACGTTGGATAAACTTTGGTCTCCGTTGTTCACGACGAAAGCAAAGGGCATGGGTTTCGGCTTGCCTATCTGCAGAAGACTCGTGGAAGCCCATGGCGGCAGGATCAGCGCTGAAAGCCACCTTAGCAACGGAACCAAGTTCACGATAACAATTCCAATAGAACCGAAGGTCAATGGAGGTGAAAAAGTTTGGGTGAACATACCCGAGTCCTTATCGTCGACGACGACGAAAGCATACGGAAGACACTAGCAACCATCCTTGAAGAGGAAGGCCACGCGGTTGACACGGCCCCGAACGGACGAGAAGCCATCAGAAAATCCAAAACCCGCGCCTACAACCTGGCCTTGATAGACATCCGACTTCCAGACATGGAAGGCACAACACTGCTGACGAAAATGGCGGATACAACGCCCAGAATGCGCAAGATAATCATCACAGGCTACCCATCACTGCAGAACGCCATGGACGCCCTTAATAGAGGCGCAGACGCCTACATACTCAAGCCCTTCGACCTTACGAAAGTCCTGCAGACCATAAACGAACAGCTGAAGAAACAAGAAGAAGAGGTCAATTACAGCCAAAACAAGATCGCACAGTTCATCGAAACACGCGTAAAGGAACTGGAAGAGGAAACAGTAAACAACAAAAAACCACATCGAAACACCTAACCAGTTTTTGTTTGCTGGTTCCTTTTCTAGCAAGAGGCAAGGTAGGCTGTTCTGAAGGTTTATTAGGAATATTCGGAACTAGTCTTCGGGAACACTATGGCCAAGAAGACTTGGACTGAAAAACTGAACGATGATGTGGGCCTGCCGAAAGTCGAGAAGATCACTGATAAGATGAGTAAACGGTGGGGATCAGGCACAGTCGTCATTCCAGCGCCCAGAGAAGTGGACGAACTGATGAAAAGCGTGCCCGAAGGAAAGCTCATCACCATAAACGAGATTCGCGCAGCCCTAGCGCGAAAACATAAAGCCACAATCGGTTGCCCCATCACCGTGGGCATTTTCGCTTGGGTTGCAGCCAACGCTGCTGAAGAGAGCAGGCAGAAGGGTGAGAGAATGATTACGCCCTATTGGCGCACGCTGAAGACCGGCGGCGTCATAAACGAGAAATATCCAGGAGGGGCAGAGGGTCAGAAGAGGCTTCTGGAAAAGGAAGGACACAAGGCCATCCGAAAAGGCAGAAACTACATCGTCGTAGACCATCAGAAAGCCCTAGTAGGAATATGACCATCCATGCGAGTCTGTTTTCAAAAAAGGCATGTGAGACAGTTTCTCTGGATGCGAGTACGCGCATTACGAGAATATGCGGCTTTTTCCGCGTTTCTGTAACAAGACGGTGCAACAAAACGGTTACAAACCTTTTTTGTCCGAATCACGCGCGCTAAATTTGGTCACGATTCTGCAATCTATATAACTTGCAACAGCAATTGATACGAACAGGAATGGCCTATGAAGGATGTTGAGTTGAAGCTGGTCTCTGAGCTTATGAAAAACAGTCGCAGAAGTGACAGAGAACTGGCGAAAGTATTGGGCGTTTCGCAGCCTACGGTCTCCAGGGCAATCAAGAAATTGGAGAATGAAGGCATCATCAAAGAGTACACGATGATACCTGATTTTAGAAAGCTCGGTATTAACCTATTTGTGGTGACTTTCGTCAAGCACGCAAAACAGCTGGACTCGAAGGATCTTGATGAGCTAAGGAAGATGGGGATAGAGCGTGCTAGGCAAGAGAATTCGCCTGAGACCATCATGGCTGAAAGAGGAATCGGGCTCGGCTACGGCTCAGTCATACTTTCATACGAAAGAGACTATTCTTCTTACTTGGAACTCGTTGGAAGGCTCAAAAAGTTCCAGCACTTAGACTTAGGCAACATCCAGAGCTTCTTGGTAGATCTCAACGATACTGTTCACTATCGCTCCTTAACCTTTGCAACCTTGGCCAAGTACATATCAGATTCCAAGAACACGCGCTACTGATCTCTTTCAAGTGACAAATCAGAGGTCTTACTTGATGCTTCTTTGTCTTTTCGCAAGATTTTTCTGAGTTCCTCCTCTTGATCTGACGTCATCTTAAGGCCCAGTTTCTCTTCGAGGAAAATAGCTACTAGGCGAACTGCCAAATAGGCCTCTGCAGCGCTCTTGGTCTTTTTCTTTAACAAATCTAACACCTTCCTTGAAACCCTCAATGATTTCTCCATGTCAACAGGGACTTTGTCAGGGGTCTCCGCTTTCTTCGGGGGCATACGGTTTTCCTCGCAATGAGCGTTGGTCATCTGCTCAGCCAGAGCTTCTAAGGCTTTGCGTTCGCGGGACCTCACCCGTACGCAAGAGCATCAACGAAAGGCACTGTTGAGTCTGGTTCTGAACGCATATTAGGCGCCAATCTTGCGCGCGCGGCCTTTTCTGACCTGCTGAAGAGCTTCACGAGTTCTTAGGTCTTTGGTTCCCTGTTAAACGTAGATTGCGCTTCCAGTTTTGCTGTTCCTACCCACTATTTCTGGAAAAGCCAATATAGCCCTGGCCATGTACAATTTTGTTGATGCGCGATGGTTGAGCCATTTGTTCTCTTCTTTGACGACAAGTCAGTTAAAGCCTTACGGAAGAAGTATGGCAAGGACTTTTTCAGTCAAGGCGCTCAACAGCAGAACCTACACGTTCGTGAAATGCCCAAAAAAGAACTGGACAAATGGAAAGCAAGTTTCAACAAGATCATCGGTGATGATGCCCAGTTTTTCAAAGAAATGGCGAGAGCAACTGTTCTCGGACCCTCTATAAGAACCAGCCTATCTGAGGTTGTCGGTGGATTCGAGCTTAAAGAAGCAAAAAGCGTCGTCTTGACATGCATATTTGAAATTGGCACCTTATTAAGAAAATTCGTCCTTGCAACAATTGTGGTTCCAAACACGATCGAAGACGGAGACCATATGTTCCGATATTTTCGCAGACTAGTTGCAGACGTGTCAACAGAGCCGATTTCCCAAGGGAACTGGAGAAAAATGGAAAAAATCCGAAAGAGAATAAGCTCAGGCTCTTCCGGGCTCGAGGGACTCGAGGAAAACCTCTGGGAGAAAATACGCTATCACTAGCGCAATTCAGCATGACGCTTGGCGCGCCGCACATCAGCTTTTTTTGACGATAGGGGTTCGCTTTCATCAGCATTTCGACTTCTTCGCGATATGCTCCGATAGCCTATGCAAAAGAGACTCCAACCGATCATCCAGATGAAGAAAACAAATGGCAGAAGCAGTAGCACAGCTGCCCGATTGCGCACACGCTTGTTTGTGTGTATAGTCAAAGCCACGCCTAGTCTGTCCGTGTACAAAATGGGAATATAACTTTTGTTGACACCAAGATGCGTTGAACCGGCGAATGCCTAAGTCTCTTGTTTCTCTGCTGCTTAAAAACGGGCTGACATAAGAATGCATTAATGAGAATCTATCTTTTCTCGGCGGTCTTCTCGATTCTGAAGGCTGATACGTTGCCAGTTTTAGCGTCGATTTTGAATTTCAGTTTCTGCTCAAAATAGTCTGCTTCAACGCTCCAGGCCTGCGCTTTCCCATCATATTCAACCTTGTAGAAAGAGCCTGGAATGGTGTATCGCCACATTGCTTTGGCTGCTTCGATGGCAATTTCCTTTGCTGCTACCGCATCAGTGACACGTAAGGCGTCGTCCATGAATGCTTCCTACCTTAACCATTTCTGATAGGTCTATAAGCGTTTCGCTGGAGTGCCCGATCTGAAAAAAATGAGGGTTGAGTATTCTTTTCTCTGCGTATGCGAACGTATTCTAGAAGCCAATCACGAGGGTCTCTGTCGTTAGTACTCCATTAATGCCCCTGATGTCGTCTGTGACGATGTTGCCCAGGTCTCCGAGCGTCTTTGTCTCGACTCTTGCAGCAAAGTCATAACGGCCGAAGACACCGTAGACTTCTTTGACACCCTTGATCTTAGACAGATGCTCCTTGACGGTTTTCATGAAATTTGCTGCTTCACCTGAACCTACTCGAACGAGAATTAGAGCCTCAACCATTTGAAACACCCTTAGGATGCATACACGCTGAGCATATAAATCATTTTGCGACTTACCACAAACGGGTCCGAAACAGAACTTTGTTCTAGAAGATTCTTCCATAAGCCTTATGGAACCGTTTTGGCTCAAGGGTTCATAAGAGAAGAATGGCGGCAACTTGAATGGAGAGAAGGGAGAAAGGAATAAACTTCATCTCCTTTTCTGCCGCCATTCTTCTCAGGTTCCACTTGGTTACATATCAGATTTAACCCTTTGCCTAATTCTCACCGCTCTGAACGCCTATTTCTCGCTGTGCGTCTGACGTGGCCTTTCTAAGGCTTCTGCTCTTGAACTGTTTTTTCCATGTTGGAATTATGGCTCTGTCAACCATTATGACGATTCCCAAGAAAACGAAGCAAAGCGGCACGCCTATGATTAGTTCCTGCGCAACCAACACCAACCCGTTGAAAAGCCAAGGAATGACGAGTCCAACTTGGCTTAGGACAGGTGAGCCGCCTCCAGCAGGTTCGGTCAGGCCTATGCTTACGTCTGAAAACTGGTTTTCAGCAAGGCCTGTCTGGTTCACTATGGTTTCTGTGACGCTTACGGTGATGTACGTGACCTTGCCGTTGTCGTTTATGAGTTTTCTCACGCCGAACGTGGAGTCAGCCACATTCTCTGTTGGAACGCTGCAGGTCATGGTTCCGCTCCAAGACTCGCTCTCGTTCGATTAAGATGAGCCCAAGCATGCGGTTTCTATGTTGCCGTTGTGATTCCAGGCGACACGTTCTTCAGTCTCTTCTTGTTGTTAGACCGGTTTGTCTGCCCATAGTAGGGTGAAATGAGTTCTGATGCTGTGAGTGAGGTTATGGATGTCACTGCGAGCCAGAGACTTATGTCCCAGAAGCCTGGGGGAAGCTGCATTTTCATTTCTTCAATTCATGGTGGAATTCCGTTTCTGTCAAGACCTTGACCTTAGATACTTTCCTGAAATCTGGGTCGTCGCTTATGATGGTTGCACCTTCAGAGTGGGCGGTTGCGCCTATGAATGCATCTGCTATGGGTATGCCGTATTTTCCTTTGAATTGTCCTGCCTTGATAGCCGTTTCTTCGTCTATCAGACACTTCTTGAGGTATGACACGCATCTTATTTGTTCCGTTCTCGTTTGCGCCAGGTCTTGTCTTCCCTCTTGACAGTATTTGTAGTACACTTCGGTCAGTGTAACAACGCTCACACTGGCTTCAAGTTCGCCAGCTTCAATTAGTGACAATATGTCTCTGACTGCTTCCCAGCCTTGCTCTTCGGCAAAGAGCTTGATTAGGGGTTTTGTGTCTAGCATTATTCTAGGCTTCTTTGACGCGCTTTTCAAAATCCTT
>Ga0315280_10002699_pt1 | contig 28400 bp, 25 predicted proteins | sample YL17G06_40_MG_FD_203697 | JGI IMG/M metagenome (GOLD analysis project Ga0315280, IMG submission 203697) | Sediment microbial communities from Yellowstone Lake, YNP, Wyoming, USA - YL17G06_40 | ecosystem: Environmental > Aquatic > Freshwater > Lake > Sediment | place: USA: Wyoming | collected... | reverse complement strand
AGCGAGATCAAGCGGATGGCAGCAACCGAACTTAGAAGAATGGATGCAACAGCCGCTCAAAAATACGAGACATTCAAAACGCCAAAGAAGTAGTTTCTGAGAACAGATAACGGAACGCGCAAGGTGCAAGGTTTTTAACCAAACTTGAACGATTCAGAAGAAAAACAACAATCGCCTTGTCCCTATCTTTTTAGAAGTTCAACCCTCGGAATGTTTTTAGGCCTCTCTTTCAATGATTTGCCGCATAATATATGTCTTACCTTATTGCCTAGGAAAAAGGAGTGGAGGACCACTCTATTTCTTTTTTGCCAAATGAAAGCTGATCCTAAAACTGACCAAAAGATGGACGCAAGGTTAAGCCTAGATCTTGATTGACTATAAAGATACTTAGTTGAAATCAACAGAACTATCAATTGAAAATAAATTTTCAACTCATTTTTTGGATATTTTTCCAAAAGGAAAGAAAATATAGTCGTAACTCCGATAATTTAAACCGATATTTGAACCTACCCCGGGCTACCAACGAAACTACTATGTCCTCGCGCGTGCAAATCAAGGTTCTTTGTCCAAAATAGCCTAGAAACAAGCTCTAGTTGGTAAAATGGCGCCGGGGAAGGGATTTCAGCACCAACTTACTAGTAAAAACATGCCACACGTATTTTTCTATGGGTGGCACACAGCACAAGGTGAGTACTTGTATCCTTTTCTGCGGATCTCTTCTGCTTTTGAATCAGCTTCATCGCGTTTTTCTGAATACCAGAATTCTCCGGTTTTGTTAAGTATCTTGCTGGATGGTTTGACACCGATAGAAAGGCCCGGATTGCAATACTTACAGTCAATCCTGTGCAATTTTACATCTCTCGTCGGATAATCTATGTTAACAAGAAACCCGGATGTTGACAGTAGCTTCTTTAACTGGTCATCACTAATAATCTTAGTGAGCAATTTCTAAAACACCCGCCCTATTTTGTGGCTGTCATTGGCAATAAGGTTTTCCCGCTTTTCTTTTTTGAATGATTTGATTTATAAAACAAGACTCTAAATGGGATAATGCGGAATTTGGATGTTTGGTCTAAAAGAACTGAAGAACGCAATTAAGATAACAAATACTACAGTTGAGTGCCCTGTTAGAGATTGCAGTGAAACGGTTCCAAGACAAAGAAGAAACTTCAAGCGTCTGGAAGAGTTCAAGTGCCCTAGGCATAACATTTACGTTTCACCGTCAACATTTGAGTACGAAAACGAACTGGATAGTGTTCTCTGGAAAGATGAAATTGATTCAGACTTGCTCAGACGAATAAGAAAAGTGAAGCGTGAAAGCAGGATTGCGCGTGAAAATAGTGAAGATGCAGTCACTTGGAATGTTTTCAGATTCCTTGAGAAAGAGAAGCTGCTGTTTGGATTTCTATCTGGATTGACCAAGAATACTGTTGAGAACCCTGAAGTTATCTATTGGTCCTATTCCCAATCTGAGCGAGATATATATTCACTACTACGAGAAGCGAGAGAAGAGTTTGAAACTAGGCCTCAAAGTGGCTCTGAACCAGATATTATTGTCAAAAGCGATAATGCACTCTTCTTTATAGAACCCAAGCTTACAGCTAACAACAACACAGTTCTACGATCTAAGAACCCACTGATTCGGGAAAAGTATGAGATTGGTGGTAATGAATGGTATTCTCAAGTTGTTGGCTCAGATTTTGAAACAGTCGCAGTGACTGAGAAGAGATATGAACTGCTCCGATTTTGGCTGATTGGATCTTGGATGGCACAATGTCTAGGCCTCAAGTTCTATCTTGTCAATCTTGTACTATCCGAAAAAGAGAAGGATATCGAAAGAGCATTCAAAAAACATATCGAGGAAAACCCAAGAAGGATTTTCCTGAGAGTTGCATGGGAAGATGTTTACCAATCTATTTTAGACAGTAAATCGAAAACCATAGAAAGGAATAGAATGATTGGATATTTCGAAAACAAAACCATTGGCTACGACAAAAATGGCAAACTGCAAGAAGCCTTTCAGCATCGTAGTAATTCGTGCTTTTCGAACTCTCGTGCTCATGGCGAAATTACGAGTAGAATGTAGCCAATTCAATACGAGTCAGCTAGTTTCCGCCCGCAAAGTGTGAGTATTCAGAGAAGTTTGAACCGAGAGTTTGAAGCTATCCCGAAACTACAGGGGGGCCAAGCACTTTTACCGGTAAACATGTGTTCGAATTTCAACCCTCCCACTCACAACATCCTAAATTCAAGCCTTCTTAGCTAAAATAAGCTGGAAAAATGTGTTAATTTGAGTGCGGAGGGCGAGACGCCCAATACAAACGTTGCACGCGCCATTATATTTACCCCAGTAAGGGGTGTGCGTGGTTCCCCAACTTAGAGCTGAGGGCGCACGCCACCACGCATGCGCTTAGCTTCAAGTCTTCAAAGAAATCAATATTAAATTTACGAACCCAGAATCAATCTCTACGATGCCTGCGATATGCTTGACGAGAATTCGTATCTCTCGTGAACTACCATAGAACCCAAGTCAGTACGACGCTTAGACTAGCTTGGAAAAATGATATAAGTTTAGATGTTGATTGGTCTGTAGAATTTGAGGCCATCTGGTGGGATCAATATTGTCCACGTTCAAATTGGATGAGGGATTAGCCAGCTGGTATATTCGTAGGGCCTATTGCAGTTATAGACAAGCACAAAATCTTTTCAACATATTCAACTATGTTGAATCAGTAATTTCTTCTTTCGAGGCTATTGAATTCTCTATAAAGGCATCCTGCAAGCTCCTTGATGTCTGTTTTGAAAGAGAGCATTTTGTTGATGCCGAGACATTAAGTGTTCTTGCGGAAAAGGTTGCGAAAGAGCACTTGGGAGACAAGGACAAAATCCTTCAAGTGATTCCCATAATACTTGGCTATACTGAAAAACTGCGGAACATATCAAGGTATGGTGTTGAGAAACAAGGTGTACCTCCTGTCTCTCCGATGGCGATATTCAAAAGGAGCTACGCTGCCTCTCTATTAGATGATGCGAGAGCTTTCCGCAACCTTCTTGGGGGCATTGAAATGAGAAAAAGGTGGAAACCGAAAGTAAAACTGGCAGTATTGAATGGGTACGTGACAGGAATGGACGAACAAAAGTGTTCAAAGTATCCGTATACCAACAGCAATCCTGATTTTTGGAAGAACAGACTCCAGGGACTAAATGCAACTTCAGATATGTTCGAAATCAAAGAAATAAACGCCGAAGAAATATGCGAAGAGTTTGCGATTGTCGTCAATCCATTCGGGGAGGCATATCCAGAAATTGACGTGAAAAACAAGGCTGTTTTTTACATCATTAAGAATTACATTGAAGACGGAGGTATTTACGTCAATACTGCTGGGTTTCCTTTCTTTTATGCTTGGAACGTTAAAGAAGGAAAAGACTACCCGGTCTCGGATGAGAAAGTGATTCTCCCAACAACGCTTCAAGTATCAGGAAAACTTGTGACTGCTAGTCAAATGCAAATGTTTATCCAATTTACTGGCACTTTATTTTACAAAGAGTTCAATGCGATGCCTGCGCCTGTTTCCAAAAAGAGAAACGTGTGCCAAGAGAGCGAAGATAAGGATAAATTTGGAGACCTTGTTAGTGGTCTTGGAGATATTGACGAATTCAGGGGGCTACCAAAGCAGACATCAGATTGTACGCCAATTATCAGAGCAAAAGATGAAGTTGTTGGAGAAGTCTACCCAATTTGCGCATTGAAACGTGGAAACGGGTATCTATTGCTCGCTGGAATGAATACTTCTAATGATGTGGAGGCAGATCTATTTGTGAAAGCATTGAATAGTTTTTGTCTTTGGAACATTAGTAGCTTGCCCTAGTTCCGCAAGTCATTTATAACAATTGTAACAAAAATAACAAAATCATGTATAAAACATGCGCCATCTGTGGCCGTAAAGTTTACCCTGGAACCGGAACTTATTACGGCGGCAGGTTAGTTCATCTTAGTTGTTTAGGTATAGCGAAAATTCAAAGATACAGACTTTATGAAAAGAGAAGCAAACATGCCAGAAGAAGGAGAAGATAAATGGCTAAAAATAACAATCATAACAAAAATAACAAAGTTCTGCCCAATCCATTTTCACCTCAATACCCAGCTGATCCCAAATACTTTGCAGATAGGACTGAGCACTTGGAGTATTTCACTAAGGCTATTGCGAATTCTGCGAAAATTAGACCACCAGCACCCAGCAACTTTATGGTTCTTGGAGATTGGGGAATGGGAAAGACTTCTCTCCTGTATAAGATGAGAGAAGTGGTGCTAAGGGAACTAAAAGGTGAAATCAACGCATTTTGCTTTCATTTCTCGCTTGATCCTTCGTGTTGTAGAAATTGGGATGATTTTTCGCTAGCTTTTCTGACGCAATTGAAAAAGAACTATGAGACAACTGCACGGCTCAGAGAAAAACTGGTCAAAGAGCTTTCGAAGTGGAAGATAGCCTTCTCTGTTTCGCCAGTTTCTGTCGAGAAAAAGGAGAAGAAGGAAAGGCTTTCCTTAGTAGACAGTCTTGAGGAACTTTGGAAGAAGCATCTAGCCCCTTCAAAAGTTGACGCATGCATTCTCTTCATAGATGATGCACACTATTTCCTCTTAACGGGACAACCGGACGCGTATTACACAATAAGGAATACCTTCCAAGAATTAGCCAGAAGAGGGTGCAATTTCTCACTTATTATGACTGGCCCAAAGATGTTATTCAAAGATGTTGCTGATCTAGCTGAACCGTTTACAAGATTCTTCCATCAATTCTATCTAGAGCCTTTTACTCTTGAAGGAACAAGAGAAGCAATAAACAAGCGAATTTTCGCCGGCAATTTGAAGTTGGAATTTTCGGAGGATGTGGTATCTGCCATCCATGAGAAATCTAGGGGACATCCGTATTTCGTCATGTTAATAGTGTACGAGCTCGTCAACTTAATCGGAACTGGAAAACGTGTCACTCAGAGAGAATTTGATAAGCTGTGGCCGCGAATAGTTTCATTGCTTGAAAAGAACGTGTTTGTCTATCGTCTTGGGGAAGTATCTGAGAGGGAAAAAGAAGTCTTGTTAAGAATAGCTGTAGTAAAGGAAGAAAAAGTTTCCCCATCTGACATCCAAGGTATAGGAGGAGTCACACAATTCTTCTCTAGACTCGAACGGAAGGGTTTCCTGCTGAAGAAAGAGCGAGGACTATACGAACTCTTCCATCCACTCTTCAAAGAATACCTGCGGAAACTTAAAAACTGAAAAAGTTTCTGTCACATAGATGTAGATCAGAGCTCCAGGTGAAGTGGAAGATAAGGAGAGATTATTCGGTCTTGAAACTTCTGCGAAATAATAGCATCTGGCAAAAAATTCCTGATCTCTTGTCTCTATAGTGAAAATGCGAGGGGAATATATCCATTCTGACCCATCAATTGCTCTTCAAAATGCTCCATGTGGCCGTCTCAGAGACGACGATTCTTTGGTGTTCGAATTCATCCACCATCCGTGACGCTCAAATTGAGCTTCTCTGCCCAAAACAACATAGAAATGAGCCCTAACTAGTAAAATGGCTCCGGGGAAGGGATTTCAGCACCAATTTACCAGAAAGAACACGCCCCGGAGTTCAAGACATGTATTTGCTATTGACAAGATTTATATCTGCCATTTGCAGAAGGTCACAAAGCAACGGAGTATGTTCCCACTGACTTTCCCAAACATAGCAATTCCAGAAACTAGCATCCTATTCCAGATTGTCCTCAAGGAAGGAGGTCACCAGCAATCATCCAGAGAAATCAAGTATCATAAGATGCGGCTTCTATTGAAGACCGTGGATGATGAGTTCTTCTTTGTGCTTGAAAAGAAGTTTGAACTAATAAACAAAGCACTAAAGAATGAAGGTTCATGCGCAGATATAGAAAGTGTTATTCAAAAGGAATTCTCAAAGAGCCCCACTAACACAAAGAAGTTGTGTCAAATTGTCGAGGATATAGTCAAATGCCTCAAAGAAAGAGGACTTGGATACTTGAGAGCCTGCAATGCTCTGGGTGCGTTCAAGCTGGAAATACTATCGCAATATGACGATACCTGCAATGATTTTGCACTGCATCTCATGCAAGCACAACGTACGGAGCATGAGGAAGAGAAGAGGAGACTAGTCTCTGGAAACTCGCAAAGGCTAGTCAGAAATTTGAAAACGATGGACATCGAGATAGTTAGCGAAGGAGTGGCTGTTAAGAAGCAACGTTTCGCGGACAGTTATATGAGTCTTATCACAACTGACCCAATGTGGAGGCGACTCATTCCGTATCTGCGTAGGCATGGGATCACGGTAAAGATCATGCCGCAAAGTGTGGGTGATTAGATATGGGAGAAGAACACTTTCAACGAGTTTGTATGTCTTGGAAAGAACTTGAAAAGTCGTTCAGCAAGGTAGGAGCGGGACTCGAACTCCAGAAAGAGAGTATTGAATTGTTAGTACGTGAATTGTTGGAGGTCAGAAAGAAATCGAGAGAGACAATACTGCTTGGGGTCGGTCGATGTGCGAGTATTTTGAACCTTTTCGCTACTCGTCTGGTCCAACCCATCGTCTTCGCTTGGGGACAAGAGAGAATGCTCAACAGAGCTCAGGTCAAACTAGTATCAGAAGACTCTTTCATATCCGTCATTGAACCTGAGGCTCTGGTTATCTGCCTATCTGGAACTGGCAAAACGTTTCCACTTGTGAGGTATGCAGAAAACTACAAATCAATGGGTGCCAAACTGGTCGCCATATGCTCGGTCCAAGAAAGCAAACTTGTGAACATGGCCTCTTTTCACATAATACTCCCTGGCATTTCGGAGAAAGATCTAGCGAAGAGCGAATTTGCTTATGGGCCAGACCAACCAATACACTTTGAGGACACGCATCCTGGTCCCACATTTTTCGAATGCAATGCCATTTTGCTGTTGGAAAGCGTATTCTCTTCGCTAAAAACACAAATAGAATTGGAACATTCTACCCAGATGAAAGGAACTTCTTGAACAACTTCACAGTCTTATCCCCAAGAACTTTTTCATGGGAACCATAGCCTTTTGAAGCAAAAAATCCATTCTTCTTCAATAGCACCACCGTGACATGGATTTGTCTCAATCCTTCAGCAGAGGTTGAAAGGGTCTGAAAGGTCTCGCTCTTGAGTACGTGTCGGCAAGATGCATCGAAGTCATTCTTAATTCCGGTGAACAAATTTTCAACGGCATCGAAAGACAAGAACGCACGGGTGAGCAGGTCCTCATATTCTAACGCGTAGTGAACCCCCTGACCACCATCTAGCATGGTCCTCTCTCCGGAAAAAGGAGATTCTCTCAATTTCTTAGCTGCATTACTCATGAACTCTCTCAAAAGAACAAATCCGGTTGTCCAGTACTCGCGATTTGCAGAAGGAATGTTGATTTCTTCAAGTTCCCTGATCGACTTTATTGTCTCAGTCTGATATGGTTCAGTAAAGAAGACCGAAGATTTCTCCTTCGGAGCAAGTCGATACTCTATAGCATCAGCGATTGTGTCTAAAGAAGGTGCAGCTCCTGCAGGTTCATTTAAGCTCCTTGATCTGATAGCTTCAATTACGCTAACAGATTGCGTTTTGAACCGACCAAGCCAATGAATGCTTTCTCTCATTCTGCCATTTAGTAATAAGTATTTCCCGAGGAAGAACTCCACATCGCGATTCTTGTTCTTATCTCCGTTCATTCCACACACGTCCGAGAACCCAGATACAGGACACTTCCATCACACAACGCCAGATAAAAAACTTTCTGAATTCTGTGTTCTCTTCCGCTCATAATGAAAAGTACTACTTGCAGAAAGCATATATAAGATTGATTGACTTGAAATAGTCAATCGCATCATGGTGGGAGCAATAGACATTTGTCAAAAATACGCGAAAATCTTTTGCCCTCTCTATTAGTCGGCAGCGCGTGCAGAAGGATGATAGGAGGCGACAGATGGAGAGGTTCAGTGATAGACCGATTACGCATATATTTTCTACTTCAGCATGCCGGCAAGCCAGTACTGTATAAAGACCTTCGGAAATTCTCGATTCTGAAATCAGACAACAGTCTAACCAGCCTGATTGGACACTTGATAAGTGACGGCCTCATAATCAAAACCAGCAGAACTTATACGATTACAGACGAAGGCCTAAGAGACTTTGAAACCTTGATCGACAGTCTGAATTGCTATGCAAAACTGATTCTGCAAAACTACTTGACGATTTTTCCTGATTGCTCGGAGCTGAAGAAACTTCTCCAAGAATGCAAGAGGGTCGACCACGATATCTATAAAAAGGCCATACAACGATTCGGCGATGCCGATGCTTACCTTTTCGCTAAGGCCCGGATCACGAGCCAATCCGAGAAGATAAGTTTCGAAAAAGCTCTCACGAATACCTACCATTCGATTTGCGATGTGCTATATGAATTTGTGCAGGAGTTTTGCGGCAAGTGACAGGCAGTCTCAGCATTGCTGAGCGTTGCTCAACTAATCCGAGATCTCTTTCTATCGCCCATCGCTTGCCGCATCAAAGGACAGGCAGCATTCAGCAATATAATAATTGCTTCAGTTGACTGAAGTGTGAAGAAGGTGAAGAGATGTCGAGTTCGATCAAGCATCTGGGGAAAGCTGAGTTTGATCGCTACATTATGCATGTAAAAAGTGGTATGGATTGCCTGACAGATCAATGGCTCGTTCAGAGCCTGCTGAAGCAGAATCTATTCAAAAACGCAAGGGTTCAACAAGCACTTGTGAATATTCCAACTGCCACTGCAGGACATGACATAGAAAGAGCGAGAGAAGCCGCGCAAGAGCTTTTTGTAGCATTGAGCAACGCCTTCGGAGAGGTTAACTTGGCTCCTTTGTTCTGCAAGGTGGCAGATTATGAGCGCAACCTATTCTCTCTAATTCCTTTATACCGTGATCATTCGGTTCACTCCATAAGAGTGTTTCTGACGGGAGCATACATCATGAACAGAATGGCCTATAAAACGCCGACACTTTTTAGCAAAGTTTTTCACAGAAACGAAATGGACTATTCCATGCTCCTTAAATGGTTTCTAACATCAATATTCCATGACATAGGAATACCGATCGAAAAATTCGCCGACCAGAATAACGCACTTGAAAAATTCTATCAACAGTATCCCGGTTTCGACTTTGAAAGAGCTAGACTTAATCCGAAGCATTCATGGTTGATTTCTCTTTCTGAATTCTCTGAGAAGATTGCACCAGAACCTAAGATCCGTGAACGACTTTTGAGAAACATCGATAAGAAAGAGCACGGAATTATCGGAGCCATCACTTTGCTTCACCTTGCAGGGCAGGGAATTCTTGATATGGAACGCATTCCCCCAGATTACTACGAGCTTTACATCGAACCTTACATAATGCCCGCGACACGCGCAATTGCTTTACACAACGATAGCGATACAGAGATTCTGTTTGAAGAAGACCCAATGTGTTTCTTGTTAATTCTATGCGACGAAATTCAAGAATGGGAACGTTCGATCGTTGCTGGGAGAATGATCGTCGGCTCAGGGATTTTCCATGGTACATATATTGGGGTTGAAGCAGAAAAACAGCGCCTAAAGCTTCGCACTTTGCTCTTTTCAAATGGGAAGACCCAACAAATGATAATTGAGTTGGATCCCAGCTATTCTCCAATCAGACTAGTCACCGACAAAATCAAGAATCTGCGCCGATTAAGATCCTCCGAAATCAGAGGAGATTTCCATGTTGCATGGACGAGTGCGGGCACTAAAGCGGATCCCGACCTCAGGCGAGGCACGATAAGCACAGTACTTTTCGGAAACTGAAACCCCACAGCACTCAACTGTCTAGTATGAGGCGCTTCGTATCTTTACCCAGAGACTGCTTACCACACGACTTGATGTGCAGCCGAGTCTACACAAAAAGGAAATGACAAGGGGGCTTGGAGGCCAAACCGACACTCTCTCGCCGATATACCGGCGTGGCGCACAGATGCTCGAAAAGCAGGCAACATTTCTATCATGGGATTGTGTAGGCATCTTGGTTTCTGGTCGACTGCCCCGACGAAATAGCGTCGTAAAACGTTTTCTTGAAGCATAGTTGCCTACTAGTCCGAAGGAATCTGTCGAGCCCATGCCGTAATGCTTGCAGAATGCCGACATATACTACAATTCAACGCGAGACAACCTGTAACGAGTCGGCTTCTAGCCGACATGTGATTGTCGGACTGCGAATGAGGCATAATCTCAATACGACTATTATTCTGTCGAAATTGTCGATTTATTTTTCAAGTGACTAATTCTTGCCGATTTCTCTTGGCATTTTCGCGTCGGCAAAGTGTATTGCTCTGACACTTTGTGACAGGAAAATGTCGGAGTCGACACGAATAATATTGCGATACTACACTCTAGGCGAAATAGAGTGTGCCTTATCTGGGCAGGACTGCAAAGAAGCGTCGGATTAAGGCAACTCAACTCCACATTTTTGGAATGTATCATACGACCCCCGACAACTGCAAATAGCTAAGATGAGACATGCGTGACCAGACTTCAATACTTGCATATAAAGCTTAAGTGCCGACGACCAAACCTTAATTGTGTCAAGCAGATTAAAGGAAGGTTGAAGCCAAATGCATTCGGCATACTGGAAAAGCGGAGATGTTAATGGTGTGGAGGAAACCAAGAAATGAAAGTGCTTGACCTGTTCTGCGGTCTGGGAGGCTTTGCCCAAGGATTCAAAAAAGCGGGTTTTGATGTCACTGGTGTGGATATTTCAGATCTTGCTGGCAAGGCATTTGAGTTGAACAACAATGGCAAATTCGCGAAAGCTGACCTTTCCAAGGTGTTGATATGCGATGGTGACTACGATATAATCATAGGCGGTCCTCCCTGCAAACCTTGGTCAGCAGTAAACACCACAAGAAGAGGCAAACGTCACCGCGACTATCGTCTGGTCTCGCGGTTCTTTCGGCATGTTGAAGAGCATTTGCCTCAAATTTTCATCCTTGAGAATGTTCCTTTACTTGCAAGTGATGTGACCCTAAGAAAGCACGTCAGAAAACTCGGTCAACAGGGGTATTCCATAGCGGGCAACATAGTCAAATACAGTGATTACGGTGCACCGACCAGTCGCCATCGGTTTGTAATGTTTGGCGTGAGGGGAGGGGAAGCGCATATCTTTTTTGACAAGTTGTCGGAACATATCCGCCCACCTAAATCAGTGAGAGACGCAATCTGGGAACTGAGAAACAAGGAAAGAGACGAAGCCTCAGATCACGTGTGGCCGGAACTCAGAACAATCAACAAGTATCGAAGTTATTATGAACGTGGAAAATTCGGCTGGTATATTTTGAAGTGGGATGAGCCAGCTCCTTCTTTTGGCAATATCATGAAAACGTACATTCTGCATCCTGACGCATTCAACGGAAAACCTGCACGAGTGATTTCTGTAAGAGAAGCGTTACTCATTATGGGATTCGACAAAGAATTTAGCTTTCCTGAAGGAGTTGGTCTTGGCATGAGATATCAGATGATTGTGGATGCAGTAAGCCCTGCGTTTTCGTACGCTGCCGCTGAGGTTATAAGAGAAAACTTTTCTTAGAGTGGCAGAGAATGGCAAAGAGCACTGAGCGAAGCGAATTCACCAAGAAGCTTTTCGAGTGGTGGAAAGAAAGTCATAGGGAGTTTCCATGGAGAAATACCAGAGACTCCTATCAAGTGCTTATCAGCGAGATCCTTCTTCACCGAACAAAAGCCCATCAAGTAGTTCCTGTTTATAATGAATTTATCAAGAGGTTTCCGACTGTAAAGGATCTTTCAAGTGCCTCGTTAAACGACGTGAAGAAAATCGTTCACCCTCTGGGTCTCCATTGGAGAACGGAACATATGCATCAAATGGCACGACACATCGTAGCTGAATTCCGTGGAGAGATACCTTCTGAAAAGGAAAAACTTGAATCATTGCCTGGAATAAGCCATTATATCGCTTCGGCAGTCAGATGCTTCGCCCTTGACTATCCAGAAGCTCTTCTAGATACCAACACCGTGAGGATTCTGGGACGGATCTTTGGAATAAAGGTTACAGATGGTTCGAGACGAAGTAAGCAATTCAGAGAACTCTACCAATCACTCTTGGACAAAGATCACCCTCGGGAATTCAACTATGCCATGATAGATCTAGGAGCTCTTATATGTGTACCTAGAGAACCCTTGTGCGACATCTGCCCTGCTAATAGAATGTGTATATTTGGAAGGGCAAGAATAAATAAATCGCCATGCTGCAACGCATGACGCAAAGACAGATTTAAAAAAAGCTTCACAAGCACTCACCCAGCAATTTGGATATTCGAATCGCTCTCATCGCTGACAGTAACACTCGACGCAGGTCAGAAAAGTCAACCCCCAGATCTTTGAAATATTGAGCTTCATCCGTGAATCTTAAAGTCAGCAGTTCTCCCCTCTCTGACCCACATTTCTGAAGAAGTCGAATGAATTTGACCAGCGCTGAGACATCTTTGCCTTCTATAATATCTGCCTTATCAAGCTCCATGAGAGCACTGAGGATGACAGGGTGCACAAAAAACGCAAGCCCTTCATACTGCACAACGATAGGATACAGTTCGTCAACGATATACTTCGTGGGGCTTCCAAGCCTATCGAAAAAGGAAGTTGCGAAGGCAGTCCGGCGCAAAAAGGGGCGATATCTGCGGTCCACTTCGGAACGTAACTCATCGACAGATCCAATCTGACCAAATGTTTCATGATTAAGATAAAACCGCTCAGCGGCGGAAAGGCCAGCAAGAGTCTTGAACAATTCTACATCAGATGGGAGAAAATCAGCCACAACGGATAGCAGTCTGAGTCCTCCTGATGGGTGAGCCTTATCCTTGAATTCGTATATCAATCCGTTGATCAAAACGTTCTCCGAGTTCCTTGACCCTGTTTCTGACTCAATCTTCTTAACAACATCCCTAGCCATATAGGCCCAGAGCGTTCTGGGTTGCCCTCGACGATCGAACACTTCAAATTCGATTCGCTGCACCCATGCAGAGTAGTATGGTGCAAGCCACTCGGCGCGGGGTTCATGGACGCGCTTAATGACGTAAATGCTCTTTGCAACTTTTAGGACGTGGTTGATGTTCTCACGCGAATGAATGATGTGCGCGCAGCATGCAAACCCTGGTCTCGGGAAAGACCAGAAAGCATACTTGAAATAATCGGACAATACAGATCTGATCGGATCGTGCACTTCGTTCTCGGTCGCCTTATGTTTTAGAATGAAGTTCATGCTTGAGAGCTGAGCTGGGTCGTCTGCGACCGGATCGAGTTGCCAAGTTACATCCTCTTCTCTTCTGAATGGCTGCGAGTATGGTGCGAAGAAATTAGAAGCCTGACCTCCCCAAAGTTTAACACATGAAATTCTGTTCAAATTAGCGAAATAAACAGGTATGATGCCAAGGTCAGCATAGAAGCTACGTTCAGTATCAATCGGAACGACGTATCGCTTATGGGCTTGGAACCGGGATAGAGGTTCAGAGAGAATAAAGAGTGCTGGCAGATCAAGATCAAGTCGAAAGAAGAGAGGGCCTACCTCATCATTATACCACTGCAGATTAGGATAGTCGTCCATCTTCTCCGCCAAGGCTGCGATATTCTCCCTATAGCTCTTTGCCATCACAGGAAATTGTTCCTCAAGCAGAGGGAAAAGATGAATCTCTTCCGCACGCTTTGGTGCCTCCGCACTCACTCAGTTACACCGCCTTAGTTGCACGCGAATCGTTGCGAAGCTTGTCTACAAGCTCAGCGATCTTTGATGCGACTGGTCCTGACACGATTACTGCAAGTTCATGATTTCCTACGAGACCCTTCCATGTTAGGTTCGCAGATCCCACAAGAGCTTTGCATCTGTCAACCACGAGTATCTTGGCGTGCAAATCCTCAGAGCTATTCTCAGGTTGAAAGTTCAAGATCTCGAGGTGGGGAAAGCGGTGGGCCATATCTTCTAGTCGTTGCCTGATAGGCAGAGGCTTATCGCTATATCTGTTAATAATCATGGTAACTCGAATTCCTGTGGCAAGGCGCTCATGTAACTTGTTAAGGAATTCCGTGGCACCTGATGTCATTTCGTAGACAGCGATCTGAATCTCGCTCCCTGCACTGTTCAACAGTTCTTCTATGGCTGATTGAACTGACCCAACACCACCACCCATCCACGCGGTTCCAGTGACCGCAATCGTCAACCCTTCTGCATCAATAGGGCGGTCCATATCATTCAGCTTCCTCTGGATAAACTCCCGGCCAGAAGTAGTCTGTCAAGGTAGGTGTTGTGAAATTCGCATGAAGTCTCTGAGATTAGAAGGCAAGCGTAGCAGGCGGCACCGTTGTTCCGCTCCAAGTGTTCGGAGCAAAGTGGATCATTCGAACACGCATTAAGGTTCCTTTCGCCTGCCGCCATTACTGGACCGAATTCTCTTTGTCCACAGAGTGCGATCAATCCGCCAAGACTGCCGTCGCTTCCCTGCTGTGAAGTGTAAAGCAAAACGCCTCCGGAAGTTTCATGTGTCCTTGAATCCTCTCTGAAATAAACCCGTTCGCGAATCGCAGCAGAAGAGTAGCCGGAGTCGAGCGAAAGTCCATAGATGAGGCGGTGAGCCAAGGTGTGCCACCACACAAAAAGCGGGTTGTAAAGGTATGCTTCTGGCGTTCCACGCACCTCTCTTTCTCGATCGAGCCAGAGTTTAGCCCTTTGCTCATTAAAGCAAGGGTTGCCATCAGGCAGATCAATAAAAATACCCTCGCCCTGCAATGCTACGCCTGGAAACCATCTCACTCCATCTTTCATGTAAAACGTCTCAATGAGCCTGATCGGGCGTCCATCAGTGTAAGTAGGTCCTCTTACTGGTCGCCTGTATCCCCGCTGAACCATAACGACCCTTAAGCGTTTCACTGGTGCGATTCTAAAGGAAAGCCCGCACGAATGGGTCAACCTCGTAACGGCATTTCGGTCCACTTCGAAAAGTGGTCCTGTAGACGGTTGCGGAGGATAGCCATGTAACGCAGCATCTTGCAGAGCCGCGAATTCCTCATCCTTCACCTGTTCCATGCTCTTGTTCCCCCCTGTAATGGCAAGAAGATCGTCAATAGCCTTTTCGACTTCGCCTGCAGGTATTCGTTCAATTTCTGCTATTGTTGCAGGATCAATTAAGTCGGGCTTACTTGCTACAATCGTTTTCAGATTTCTGAGTAGATCGTCCTTAGGGTCCTTGGTTGAAGCCGCAAGGCTCAAGAGTCCTTTCCCGATAGCAGGTTGCGACAGAAGAATATGGATTCGCAGAGCGGGAGGCGGAATGGTTATTGATGTAATCACCTCAGGAATTCTTAGGCTGGTAGCGCTTCGCAGAACTATTGAGGCCTCCTCGTCGCATGGTTCAGCCCCTCCTTCCTCAGGGAAATATCCTGAGCATTTGGAAGTTCGAAAATAGATATCCTGCAAGCTTACTTCGGCACCGCAAGTTCGACAGCGCACCCGTACGCTCTTTAGGTCGCTTCCTGTTTCCTCGACCCATTCAAATGTGTCGCCCGTGCATGGTCGTCCGCTATGTACAGTTCCGCGCCAGTCAACATCATCAAGATGACCGTTGGGACATGCCCTGACGAAACGAATTGCTTCATCTTGAGCGTCTCCGACCCTTCCCCCACACATCGGGCAGTTGCTTCTGCCCTGTGGACCAAGCTTGTAGAGAATTCGGTGTTGCTGGCAGAGTGCCCAATGTGGAAAACGCGTGGTCCTGAACAAGGGTTGCGCCGTTGGCAGGTCGAACTGTGGATTGGTAGGTATCTCAAAGATTTCTCCTCCGTTGAGTTGGGCGCTCGCATTGCGGTCCTCAACTCTGAATCTTGTAATGGTGCTTCCTGAACCAGAGAAGACAGTGCGCGATAGGTCCCATTTCTCAAAAATCGGAATGAGTCTTGGACCACTTGGAGCCTCGATGATGCTACCCACTCCATAGTTCAGGATAAACTGAGAAGGTCTGATGGGTTGGCCCACAGTCTACACCTCGTCATCAAACGTCGTGGTTGCCTCTACTTCTCTAAGAGATTGCGGAGTATTCCTGAAGACCTGCGGCAAGTTTCTCTGATCGTGAGAAGGATCCCCCAACACGACGGGTAGATTTGGTTCTTTTGTCATGGTGCTTTCGTAGTACACCAAATCCCTCGGTCGCTGAAGCGCAAACGCTTCCCACCGGTCGAGCTCTGAAATGATTTCCCGTTTGCAGACATTGGCGCCTGGATTACGTCCCAAAGGCTGCGCCCCGGCACGTAACTCAAAGGCATCAATTAGAGCTTGCACTTCAGCAGATCGTCTTCGTGCTCCCATGACTCGCGACCCACTCTGCGAAGCCGTTCCCCTCCTGATCCGCTCCTCCGGCCCCCAGATCGACGGAATTGGTACGCTTGAAACTTCGCGACCATTCCTAAGGACAAGCACACTGAGAGGACCAAGCCCTCTTTCACGAGCCCTAGGCGAGAACGGATATACAGTAATAGGTTCCACATGACGGTGCAGAGAGCGATGATAGCCAACAAAGAATTCATAATGGTCGAGATCACGTGGTCGAGTTGCGCGAAGAAATGTAACGACAAGCCCCCCAGTTTGCCTACCAACTCGCCCAGTTGCCTGAATGTAGTTGGCTGTTGTCTTAGGTTGACCATGCACCACCATGAGCCCAAGCCTCTCTACATCGACACCAGTGCCAAACATGGAAGTGGCGAACAAGGCATCGACGTCATTGTCAGGAAATTTGGCAAGTCTGTCAAGTTTCCCTGGTATTTCAAACGACTCTGTTCTTCCTGAAAGCTCGATATACTGGAGCGGTCCGCGACTGCGACCACCACGCCGTGCTGCCAAAACACGAAGACGTTCTGGAATGTCTTGCTTGTAAAGCCCCACCGCACCTGCGAGCTCACGCTTGGCGTTAAAGTAACCGACCAGTGTCCAGAATTGGTCAGTCTCGCGGTCGGAGCCCCCTCTTGCTAGCCGGATTTCAGCCATTTCCTGAAGGATTAGAGACCAAATCCTGATAATTGGTGTCTGTGCTCCTCGGCCGGGAGCGCAAACACCTAGATACAACCTTCCCGGCGGCACGTTCTCTAGAGGATGCGGCTCATGTGTTATTGCAAAGAAATTGTCATCAACAGAAAGGCTAGGAGGCGGGAACTGAGCTAGCTGACGGTTAAAGAGTGCTTGAACTTGTGAATGAGCCTGCCTAATTGTAGCGGTGGAAGCAATGTACTTGGGTCTAATAATTTTGCCATCTCTGTTAGCACTCGCGAGAATTTCGATCCCACCTTCATATAGTCCGACCATTGTCCCAAGTGGCCCCTCAATCAGATGAAGTTCATCTTGGATAATCAGAGTTGGAGGATCAAATCCCTCAACAGGGTAGCTCCTGCCCATTTTCATATCACCAGTTATGGGGGGCACATTTTCACGATAGTATCCCCATTCACTGTCATAATGAGTTACGTTACCGAATAAGGCAGAAGCCCGTGGCTCGAAAGAGAGCCTAGCGAACTTGTCAACTGTCCCGACAATCATAGATGGACAGCGACCATATACCTGGTCATCAACAGTATATGCTGGGATTGGAATGCCATATCCAAGACCATTGGATCTGGGTACGGTGAAAGGCGGTAGTACTGGAAGCTTAACATAGCCTCCTTGACTTGAAACGGATTCAGACCAGCGGACTTTGTTAAGGTCACAGCTTGGATTTGGGCAGTGTATTTCAAAATCAATTGGCTTCTGTGACAGCCCTAAACGCCTAAAGAAATAACCGGGTCTACTCGCCCGTGCAAAATCCTCATTGCAGTTCGAGTCGATTGCAGGTTTTACGATTTCATCCCACCATGAGTCGACCGTTTTGGGACCTATCTCGGATCTTTCTGGCACTCTGAACTGTACGGACACTATGCAGGATGAGCCGTTAGGCAAAGGAGTTATCTTGACACGCTGTACGGAAAGACCACGATATGGTTTTATTAGCGAAACGTCAGGCACCGAAGGCGGGATTCGACATGTGATGATCCAATGGATTTCATGAGTGCCCGGAACAAGAGTTGTCGGAGATACTGCAAGAATGCTACGGCAGGCCGGACAGTTTAGCACCTGTGCTGGTTCACTTTCCTCGCCTTGCACGCGCAGAGTTGCGGAACTGCGCAGGCGATGCCGACCGTACAGTTCACCAACAGCTCCCGGATAAAGCACTGATCTTTTCCTGTCTGGGTCGAACCCTCTGAAATCTACAAGGCGATTCGGTGTTACGCCAGCGCCGACCCATAATCCGATAGAAAAGCGCGAGGTTCCCCATGGACATTCTTCTTTACGGTAACCAGAGGGAAGCCACGAAACCGTTCTGAAATATTCGCATGCCGTGATCGCGCTCAACGCCCTCCGGAATTGCTGAATTGTCAGCAGCCTCAGCGTGTACCGTGAAAGCACGCTAACGCCGCCTTGGCTAGAAACTCTACCTAACTTCCGAGCCAGTCTTCTCCTAAGCGCAATGGTGAAGACCGCGAGTCCAAGGTATGCCTCAGTTTTGCCAGCTCCCGTTGGAAACCAAAGCAAATCGCAGAGCAAGCGATCCGGATGTTCCTCGTGAGTTATTCCCGCGATGCATTGTAGGATGAAAGCAATCTGGAACAAGTGCCACTCAAGAGGTTTTGACCGATCTTTCCAGATTGACTGCTGATGCATTACTTTGTTCATGAAGCAGAAAGCGAGTCTTATCTCTGAATCAGTTCGTAAGAGAACGAGCCCTTCCTTCATGCGCCTCAGAGTCTCTTTACATGTGTCAAGATTTCTGAAGGCTGTCTCTTGGTATTGTCTGGGAAGAGAGGACGCCACGTTTCTCTGGGTTATGATCCATCGTTCATAAGCATCGACAACAGGTCTCAGAAAGCTGTCCAACTTAGCAGAATCGCATAGGTCTGCAAGAGTATTTGTAGGGAAGGAACTAAGATTTTCTGAGGATGGACCAGATAATGATGCTTGCTCTATCGCATAGCAGGGCAGATATTCAGTTCTCGCGTCTGGGCTAGTGAAAATTCTCCTATCTGTAGGATCGAGAACCTCGCTGTCTACCCATCTGAATGGCGGACCGCTTTCTTCAGGTTCTTCGCGCGGCGCCTGACGTTCTGGATCTACCTGACGCCATACTGCCCCACACAAATGACCACGAGCCATAGCATACCGCTCTCTATAGAGCAGACCCAGCCCTTCTACGTCCTGTTCCTTTTCCTCACCCCTTATTGGGAGAAGCTGTGTGCCGTCCTCACATACGATCCGTATCTGCGGCTGGAAAACTAGTTCTTCAACCTTCGGGTAATTACTCGAAGGAGAAGTTGAATTAACAAAGTATAAGGAAACATGAATTCCTTCTCCGACTCTTATCTGTCGAAGATAAAGTGTGACACCTGAGTCTTGATCAGATGGCCATGACATATCGTTGTCTGGGGTAACGTCGCGCTGGATGAAGAAAAAAGGAATTCGTTGCCAATAGCCAGCTTCCCTTTTGTATCTTGCCCAAGTAACGCAAAATGAAAAACGTGCTTTGCCTCCACTATTTACGACAAAAGAAAGCCCCACCGATTTAGGAAGCGCCCGCGGGTCAAGTTCGGGAGTTATCTCCGCTGGACCAGTTCCATAATCGTAGTCCTCGTCTTCATCCGGCAACTTCTCATTTTCATCCATTCTGTTAACATCTTGATTACTGACCAGGATGGGACGGCCAAAATGTGCAAGAACCCCGCGATTGAGATTTTTGGGCTCCAATACGCCCACGATGTATTCGTCTGATGGATCAGGAGGAAGCTTACCATCACGACCAGCTATCTTTTCATAAGGACCCCCACGGGGCCCAAGTATTTCCTTAGCGAGTTGGACTGCTAATCGATCTCTTATAGGCAATCTTCTCGACACCACCCAGAAGTAACGTATTTGCCCAAGAAAATAGTTAATGCTCCCTTAATATAAAGGTGAATTGATCTTGGTATTCATAAGCAAGCAGGTTACGGTGATATGGTTCAAGGAGCGGGTCAATTTGCTCTTGATCACCAAATAACAATCAGGGTGTCCACATATGCCTTTTCTCAGAATTTGATTTCGCCCTTTTCCACGAGATCCTTCACTTTGAGCACGGCGTATTGGACAGCGTGACTTCTATCAGCAAAAGAGCCTTTATCGACTTGTTCATCGATCCAGTGAACGAGCTCAGGTAAAATACTAACAGTGAGCTTGACTTTAACCATTTAAACCCTGCAAATGCATATGAACTGCGCTGTGCTTAGGGTTTATCTGTAATTGTAAGCATATGTAAGCAAACGTTATATAACCGCTCGAACACTATTATGTAGTAAGACTTAATACGGTTCAAGGAGGTGTAACAATGTCTGAAATCCCGCCTACACCTAGTCCATATCCGTATCCAACGCCGCCCTCACCACAGCCGACGCCATCTGCGCCCATGTCACCGCTGGGGCTTCTACTCATAGTGGTGGCTGTTGTGAGTATTGCTTTGGCGCTGACCTATCTCGTAATAAGAAAAAGAAAGCATAGCTAGTTGTAATGTGCTAAGAGGCATCAAAACTTTGAAAACAAGGCTAAGAATGAAATGCCCAGCCTGTGGTTATTGGAATCATGTCCCTGCAAACGAGATTTTCATTGAACAGCCCGGCCTCAAATTTCGCCAGTCTCCGCCAAGCTGAACCCAATTAATTAATCAGGAAGCAAGGTTGTTGAAGGTACAAGTAAAATGCATAATGTAGGAAAGATTTCCTTAATTGTTTCTTCATATTGTTCTTGATAAGAGTTTCTAATATCCTCGATCCATTGAACCTTTTCACACTCTAGCAGCTTAGCAAATCGGTTAATCCTTTTCATGATCGTTGGATTATGCCTTTTCTGGATTTGAAGCAATTCATCTTTCGTGATTCTTCTAATCTCACCGTTAAAGAACCCCATTTGATCGAAGATATCATTAAATAGGCTATCAGAAAGATCAGCGATGACGATTTGTCTGACTACATTCACATTCTTGTAAAATATTTTTTTCCTTCTGAGCATTGACGAAAGACGAAGATTCACGTATACATCACTTGCCGTTTCGATCAACCCTAAGAGGCACTTCAAAAGCTTATGTTCGAAAGGTGTAAGTTGCTTCCCCGCCTTCTCATTTTCGGCTGTGAACGCAAGCAATCTTTTATGGGGGAGCCCGAGCATATACTGCTCCATTAATCCGTGTTGAAAGTAGTACCAATGAATATCTTGGCAAGTAGTCCAAGCCTTCTTTGCAAGTTCTAACGGTTCATATTCAGCTTTCAGCCTCAGCATTTCGTAATAGGTTTCAGCCTTCGAAACCTCAATTTTCGTCAGTATATCCTCTTTCAAAGCCTGTTTCACTTTGCGAATAATTGTTCGCCTATTCCAACCCTTACTTTCCATTTCGTGAAGTATTTCACAGTGCCTGACGCGCCTTTTTCCTAATACGGTGAAGCTTAGATACAAATCTTCTAGAAAATCCGCTTTCATTTTTGACCCCTTTCGAAAGGAAGCCAACTTTGCTTCCCGCCCGCCAAAGCGTCTGCCTTTCCTCATTTTGTCACTCCTTTCGACTTTACTAACCATAAAAAAGCAATAATGTGTCACTCCTCTTAAATATCTTCTTTTAGGGGCGCATTAAGATGTCAAACGATTATAAGGAAAAAATCTTGGAGTACTTGAAAAAAGCGGCAGAACCAGCCGACGTAGAAAAAATCCGAAAAGCCTGCGGAATAGGAAACTGGAACACTGCACTCAAACACTGCCTAGAACTACATGCCCGAGGCACAATCATAGGCCAAAGAACAACCAAGGGCTGGACCTTTTGGATCTTCGAAAAAACATTCCTCGCACCTTGGCAGGAAATTTTGGGCGTTTTAGACCGAGTCGAAGAAACGAACGAAACAGAAATCGTCGCCTTCCTTACCTGCACCTACAAAAGACAAATGGCAATCCCACTTTCAAGAAACCTACCGGAAACCAAAAAACTACAAAAACTAATAGGCCAAAAAATCCGCGTACTTCAAACAGACATCGCCGAAAAACCACTAATCATAAAAAGCTTCAACGAAACCACAGCAGCGTAGAAGATTGTTTCAGCGTGGCTGTGGTTTCGTAGAAGGATGTTAACTGTTTTGCGCGGTTCTGTGTTCTTTGAAAGTTTTTGATTTACAGGGGAAAGAATGAGATGAAAAGTACACATAGGAAATCGAAGAAGAGAAAGGGAATGCACGTCGGGTTGATTCGGAGGATTCTTAAGGTTAGGTGGGCTGGTCAGGTTTTTATCAGTAGATGTGCAACCGTTCAGAAACTTGTAGATTATCTCTGGCTGAGGAAAAGTGGGAGCAAGCAATCTGCGACTAATTATTTTTGGCATTTATCTCGTTTTTGTCATTGGGCGAAGATCAGTCCAGACTGTATTCTTGGTAAGACTAGGGAAGATTTGGAGGTGCTTGTCCAATCGTATCTAGATGAGGTTCGTCGAAGGAGTGTGCAACGTGGATCTACCGCCCGTTACGCTAACACCTCTTTGGCGTGTCTCAAGACTTTTTTTCGCGTTAATGGTTTTAACAGAGAGAACAATTTGGAACTGCGCTTGCATGGTTATAACGTTCCGCCGAGAACTCGCAGTAGGCCTGAGTACGTGCCTACGTTAGCCGAGGCTTGTCGAATGGCTGAAAGGGCTGGGAGCATACGGAATCGTGCGATCATATACACCTTGTTTTCTGCTGGATTGAGAAATACGGCTATTCGATCTCTCATGGTCAAAGATGTTATAAAAGAGCTTGAAGCTGGACAGAAAAATCTGTTGATAAAGGTTGAACCTGAATGGAACAGACGAATCCCTGGTGCATGCAAGAACAGTATCCCGTACTACACATTCACGTCTACTCAAGCAACTGAAGCGATCAGAGAAATGCTGAAGAGAAGAAAGGAGATTTTTGGATTCATCAAAGACGATGAACCCCTCTTTATTTCGATGGGATCGCAACGCAACAGAAGGATGCCTCTTTCAGCAAGAGAGCTGCAAGAAGTCGTTAAGAAGGCAGCAAGGGAGGCAGATATCGAAAAGTGGGAGCACGTAATTCCTCACTCGTTAAGGAAGGTTTTTGAAAGCATCCTCAGATCGCTAATGAAAGACGGAGGCAGAATGGACGGCAAAGACCAAGAATTCCTAATTGGTCACATATTGCCGGGGACCCAAGATCCCTACTATGACTGGAGCAAAATCGACAAATTAAGAAATGAATTCTCAAAACTTCTGTTCACAGAGGAGAAATCGCCAGAAGCTGAGAACCTCGGTATCTATAAAGAAATAGCCAAACTTTTTGGAATAGACCCTAACGAAATTAAGAAGAAAAAGGAGAATGAGTTGGGGCGATTATTGACCTTGAAAGAAGAGAAGGAAGAACTTGAAGCAAGCATCAAAGCTCGGCTAAATGGTTCCTATAAGAAAGAGGTCAAAGAACAAAAAATTATCTTGACAAGCAAATTGCAAGATTACTTGAATGACGACTGGAAGTTTCTGAGCATTGTAGATCAAGATCATGTTATTGTAGAAAGACTATAAGGAAAACTTGCACAGCCAGACTTGTTATGCTTTGACTTCAAGAATCAAGAAATGAGGAAGGCACTATTCAGACAGGGCAGTTCTATTGCAGACCATGAAATTGCGATTTGAAGTATTCCTCCAACACTTCGTCGGCATCTATCCCTGAGCCTTCAAAAGCTCTCACAACAGCCGCTCTCAAAACCTTAAACTTGTTCTGAATAACGATTCTTCCAAAATCGAGTTTTCCGTATTCAGACCTCAACAGTTCAATTTTCGTTCTGTCAAAGTAGGCGTCCTCGCTGCCTGGTAAGATATGCCCCATCAGAAATTCTTGGATTTTTGGGTCAAGGCGTCCTCCTTCAATCAGCTCGCTGTGAAGCACTGTCTCAAAGGCTTTACGTAGACATTGAGGGGTGACATGTTGCCAATCGTTTATTGACGCACTTTGGGCTGCTTGTTTTACAACGAGCTGCAGTTGTCGGGCGCTCACCGTTTTCGCACTTCGTTCTTCTCTCGGTATTTGATTATAGTCTGACGCAAACAGAGGTTCATCAGACTTTATTGCGCCACATTTTTCTCTTCGCTCTCTGAGGTAAAGCTTGAGTGCTTGGGTCGCTTCATCGCAGATGAAGCTGTAATACGGAATGTTATTTTTACATGCATTAGGCTCCATCAACTTCATCTCTGGATAAACTGGAAGCATGATATTGGCTATGTTTCTTGCCAATTCCTGCTCTACATCTTTGAAAAGAAGCGCTCTAATAGTAGAATTTCTGAGCCCACTACTGTATGCTGTGAGAATAAACGCTCTATCCCTAAGCGAACAGGCAGAGTCAGCCATCAGGTATATCTCATTCTTCTTCGGTACGTATTCGGGTCTTTTCCTGTACCTAGCAGACATGTGATATCCTTCGACCTCAAGTGCCTTGATCCCCTTGAAACCATTGACTTTGAAGAATGCTTTCAGCAGATTAATCACGGTGTTTGCGTACCTCAAGCTGTGTTTACCATCATTGAATTGATCAGCATAATCTTGCAGCTGTTCTTCGATCGTTTCTTTTGGCATCGCAATTAGTCTATCGGGGTTAATTCCAGTGTATACGCAGAAGGAATAAAGTCTGCTCAAATAGGCTCTTCTTGATGCCTCGCTTTTGGACTTTCTTGAAAGGTGTCTAAGCAACAGATCTACACTGATGTATTCACTTTTCCAGCCATCGACCATGAGAAAAGTGAAACATGAGCTTGGTTTGTTCAAAATGCCAGCTTTTAGTCCCAAGCCTCTGCTCCTTTCTTCAACCGCTTGGTGCATTGACGGCAATATTGACTGTGCTCTACAGGTAACCACTATTACCACCGTCTTGCGGATAGAATGCCTGCATCAACTCATGACTCCCTCTATCAATGATCTCAGAAAGTCTACATTTCTGTGAGTTGAGTCTGCAGGGATGACAGTTTCCAGCGAATTTACAACTCACTATAACTTGGCTCTTTTCGCTTGGGAAAAGCTTTTGGCATACTTCCCAGCTTGAGATTGCCTCTTCTGAGTCGGCAACTATGGTTAGGATTCTGAAGTCCCTATCGTCAAGTGGAGTTTTGTTCAAGCTAAGCCTCTCCTTCAGTCGAACACTTAGGGATTCTCTCTATTGCTTCCAGTACCTTACTAGGGAAGAATTTCATTTCTTTGTACCTGTTCTGTCTGTACTTGAAATCTCTCTCGTCTCTTTGCTCCAGATTCTGGGCTATGGCCAAAAATCCATCGAACACTGGCTCCAGAATCTTCAACAGGTTGTGCCCTTTTTCAATCAAGGACCCCATGTCAACTATTCCGGTTGTTGCAACATCAAACCAGACTTGGAGATGAACAGCGTATTCCGTAATTCGGGTAACATATAATCCAGCCTTTGGCACTGTGCGTTTTATTTCTCTTAATGCTTCAGGGTCAACACCGGCATTTGGGATGATCACGTACCCAACATTAGCATTGAGCCCTTGCATGTAATCTGCAATCTTCCTAACTTTCTCCTTGATTGAGCCTACATCTTCAGTTGTTACTTCATCAGCAACAATCTTCACCTTGTGGTTAGTAATGTAAACATCAGGAACATACTGCCCAATTTTCTCGTTGAACTTCACTTCGCCGTTGTTTGGCCAGAAGATCGTTGTGATTTTCTTGACACTCTGCTCGTGCACAGCCTGAGCGGTTCTCGCTTCGCCAAGTTCCTCCAACTGAATCCTGAGCGGGTCCCTTTCAAGATCATCGATCTTAAGTCTGAGCGCCGCCATCTCCTCTCGCATTTGTGCATGCTCTCTTTCTTCAAGCATCTTGAATGCTGACTCCAATTTCTCGGTCATGTTGATAAGTTGCGTCGCGGTCTGCTTGTAAACCTCGACATTTCGGTTGGTGATATCTCTGAAGGCATTTGCAGTCGTTGCATTCATCTTTCCGTAGGTATCTTTCAGCAAATCTACAGCATCCTGCAGCCGTTTCGAATATTCGTTATAAAGCCTGTCCCGCAATTCTCTGGAATCGGAATCCTGCTTGTCTTCGATCCTCTTGATTTTCTCCTCCAAACCTTGGAGCTGTTTCGTACGTTCCTCAAGCGTCGCCAATTGAACTGAAATTCCGTCATTTTTCGCTTCGCTTGAGGACCTCAGAGCAACTCTTTTCCATCGCTTAGCAACAGCAATTGTGACAATCACTATGAGGGCTGCCGACAAGACTATCCATAACCAAGTCATGTGTTTCCCTTATCTTATATCCTATATCCGATATCCTATATCAGGCAAGCCTTCTAATAACCTTTTCGGATATAGTAAATCTTATATAAGATAAGCTCTCAGCTAAGAACGTTAGCCGTTCGGAGAATTATTATGGGCAAAATCAGCGTTTCTATATCTAACGAGTTGGAAGAAAGAATGCGGAAGAAGGCCATAAAGGAGTTCGGTATCAAAAAAGGATACTTGAGCAAAGCAGTTATCAAAGCATTAGAGTCGTGGTTAGAAAAAGAATGATTTCAGCGGTATTCATGCTGCAAATTGGCTGACCCCTTCCATTAATCTATTCCGAGAAGAGGGATAGCAGCTAAGTACGCTCTTCTCAGTTCTTTCTTGTCAATGTGATCGTAAATGTCGACAGCTTCTTTTCTGGCGTCTCCTCTCAGCTCTTTCAAATATTCGCGCCTCAAGCCGTTTCGTCTACAATGCGTAGTGAACCAGTGCCGGCAGCAATGTGGCGTGAAGTGATCTTCAACCCTTTTGCTTTTTGGATTATGCAAGCCAACTCTTTCTGCATATTTTGTTACAATACTGTAGACGCCATGTCTTTCGAGTCGTTCTCCTCGCTCGCCAACGAATAACGCTTTACACCGCGGTGGTATGTTGTAGTTCTTCCTAGCTTTTAGCCATCGTTGCAGAATACGCGCGCATTCATCATCAAAGAAAACTGTCAAGTTGCTCCTTTTTGGGTGAGGCTTCAGTTGGATGCTTTGCTCTTCCCAGTAAATATCATCAATGTCTATGTTGATAAGCTCCTTGCGCCTGATCCCTGTCTTTGCTAACAAAGTGACAATTGCCCTATCCCTCGGGTCGAGAATCGAGTTTATGAGCATTCTCATCTGTTCCACTGAAATCAGTTTTCTACTAGGCCCTGGGTTATGCCTATCAGCTTTGTATTGCCGCAGGTATCTCTTTCTGAAGGGAAGGATAGGATTTCGATCGCTAAGTCCTTCATAAGCGAGATAATCGCAGAAGCTAGAAAGTGCTGAGAAATAGTTCTCCAAGGTTTTCCCCGAATAACCACGGTCATTTGTTAGGTGCGCTAGCAATTCCTTCAATGCATATTTGTCCAGATTGAGTAGGGACAGATGATTGCGGGCAATAAACTTGGATGATATCTTTAGAATCGACCTGTAGCTTCTGATGCTTTCATCGGAGAATTTCCTCAGTTTACAATCAAGAATAAATTCGTCGATCAGTTTGTCATCATTTGCGTTCTTGCTTTTCAAAACTGTTGTTACAGTGCTCATCCTGTCCACTTCCATCCTCTTGACGACGACTTCACAAGCCCGCAAACTTCCAAGCTTTCTAATTGTTTGGCAATAGCCCGGACAGCATCACCATCTGACGGGGCAATGCCTAATTGAGCAAATATCTGTTCATCAGCTACGATGTCTCTGCTCTTGAGCAGGTCTATCAATCCCTTCTCATAACTTCTTACACTCTCGAAGCTGGCCTCCAAAAATGGTTTGCCTCTGTATCCTCGCAGCTCTTGCTCCAATTTATCCACCACCGTTTCGAGAAGCCGGCACTTCCTTGCCAAATCCTCTATCTGCTGCTTCAACTCATTGTTTTCCTTCCAAAGCATGTTGCGAGACTTGTAGTCGGGCTCTTCTTCTTGCCTAAGTGAGTTCTCAACGTACTCTGTAACGAACTTGGAAATGCTGACGCCCAGTTTCTCAGAATGCTTCTCCCATCTCTCTTTGTGCTCCACCGACGGAAGATATACGTATATTGCTCTCTCCTTGATGCTTTCGGTCTTCCCCACAAAAACACCAAGTACATTATTGATCTGTTTTCTATTTAAAATTTACTAGTAAAATGGCGCCGGGGAAGGGATTCGAACCCCTGCGAGCCCGAAGGCCCACTGGCTTACTTGTCCATTTCACGTTTCAAGTCCCCTTCTATTTTGGACCTTTGATCTCGAGGCCAGCGCGATAACC
>Ga0315280_10002698_pt1 | contig 28408 bp, 31 predicted proteins | sample YL17G06_40_MG_FD_203697 | JGI IMG/M metagenome (GOLD analysis project Ga0315280, IMG submission 203697) | Sediment microbial communities from Yellowstone Lake, YNP, Wyoming, USA - YL17G06_40 | ecosystem: Environmental > Aquatic > Freshwater > Lake > Sediment | place: USA: Wyoming | collected... | reverse complement strand
GGCAAGTCGCCCACGTACGGGAGAACGGTGCCCAGGCGGAAAACAGGATACTCTTCAAGCGCCCAGCGCTTCTCTTCAAGCAGTCGTGCACGCTGACTGGACGGTGAGAACAACCTAACCATCTTAATCTTGGCAGAGGGCGATACTTCGGCGAGCAGTTCCCTCGCAACGGTCATCGAACGCACAATCTCTTCAGTCCTAACCGGAGAAGCCCCCAGTGTATTCTGAATCGTCTTCTTCGAGAACTCCCAGAGCAGAATACTACTACAACATCGGCACAAACGCAAAAATCCAAATGTGCCTCGGTCGAGAAGGAGCACGAACCGCGAAAACATCCGTACAGCACGAGAAATCCTACACGCACGCAGACAGAAAATTCTCGAACAAGAAGAGACTCTAGATAGACTTCTTAAATCAGACAATCGTGCCATCCGAGCAGAGCAAGAACATCCTCTCACTTAGGATTTCCAAGAACTTAGACGCCTAATGACGTAAGCCGTTAGGCGCCTAAAGGCTCAAGTCCCCGACGAATTTTTAGACACCCTAATGCTACGTAGTGCCGGGGGCGAGGTTCGGATTTCCGATTTCCTTCGGAAACCTGTAATCTCCTCGCTTCGCTCGGAAACTTGCGGCTTCTGGGCCTTCTGTTCTGTCATTGGACCTTGACCGCCTTGTAGATATGGCCCTTGCCATTGAATCGCCGCACAACATCTAGGAACTTCTTGGCTAGTTCCTCATCCTCAGTGAAATAGCAGGACTGGGCAGAGAACTTCACGTCTTTCCTCAGATGCATCATAAACAAATCGTGGACCGCTTGATAGAACATAACTCGCTTGCTGGCGTTCTTGGTCGGAATATCATAGTCTACGACGTACACCCAATTCACCGCAGACAAACACTTACACCTGTAAGCTACTTATGCGCTGCGGTCTATTGAACTTACAATCGTAGTTACATATGTAATCAGTGAGCCGAGTCTAGTTTAACCCCTTAAACTGTGCACGACCATTTTAAGCAAGGTCGGCGGAGGATTTAGCTGGCCCCACTTTAGATGGGGAAGGGTGTTCCTGCTGAACGAGGCTCCCGATTACTCTCCCTTGCGGGTGGGGCCAACTACTGAGTATTCCAATAACATTTGTATGCTAATAAGTCTAGAACTTACACCTGTAATTAGATTCGCTCTAATGCTCTTTCAGATGGAATAGCATCAATTTCGTATGGCCATTTACCACCCGTATTTCTCGGCAAGTAGGTAAGTGGCGAGAATCGCCCCCACGAACCCCACCATGAACGCAAGTCCTGCGAGGTTTGAGTTACCTGTTAGCCCCCAGACGACGAGGGCAGCAGCGATTGCGCTCGCCCAGACGCTGCCGATAAAGGCGTAGAGCTGCCATTCTCTCATCGGCTTTTGCGAAGGGACGTCTCTCCATTCCGATTTCCGACTGTATTGGAATGGCTCGTCCCATAGATTCCATTCCGTGTACTCCCACCATCTCTCTTCATCTTCTGACATACTCTGACCACCATGAACAACAACTGGTTAGGTATAGTGACTTTCGGTACTACACCTGTAAGGCGGAAGATGGAAAAACAGATAGGGGGTTTTAACAGCAGTGAAGGCTTCAGCTTTCAGCTTACGCGCGTAAGGTAACCGCTCCGACCATCATGCCTGACTCTTTCCGCACTCCTTACAGAATTTGCTGTCTCTTGTTATCTTGGCTCCGCATTCCCGACAGAACATCATTGACGGCTCGGTCTTTGGCATGACTTGTGCTGTCTCTGCTGCTTTGACCTCAGGCGCCCCTGTTGCTTGTCTTCTTAGCAAGAGCCCGAACACGATCAGGACCAGTCCGGCAACTACTGAGCCCGCAATTCTAATCACAAAGCCGCCTTCAGCATCTGCTGCTTTCCACGGGTCTATGACTCTTCCAAGACGTCTAGCAGCCTCACTCCAGACCATTGCCCTGTAAATGAAATCTGGTAAGACCAATACCAATGCGTACAAGCAGAGGACAAGGCCGACTAAACCTACTACCAATCCTAGCGTCTTGCTCATTTTTGCCAACTATCTCACCACTCTTCCACTTTATCTCTCATTTTTCTCTCACGAGGAGACAGAGGTTCATCGCCGTAATGCATTCTGTAACGCTTCACGCTACCCTTGCGGTGCTTGGCGAGATAATAGAGAAAGGCAAACAGAGCCACTATTCCCGCCACTGCGACTCCGTATCCGAGTGTGCTGTTCAAAAATGCGGAAGACCCGCTAGCATACTCCACTCTAATGTAATCAGGGTGCGTCATCCCTTCCATCATGTATTGCCTTTGCTCTGGAGTCTGAGTTGCAAGTGGTTGGATTTCCTTTATCAAAACTGTGACCGTACATCCGCCGCAAATGGTTGTGGGTGAAGAGCGTCTGGGAGAATAATCAAATTCTGTCTTGATAACTGCCACTACAGTGACTGTTTCAGAGCTGCGATTTCTGAGAACAATCTTGTCATAGTACAAACCGTTTTGGTATGTCAATCCACTTTCCGAGTACAGAACATCAACTGGAGGAGTACCTTGGCCTGTTACGACAGGATACCAAGGAAGAACTAGTGAGAGAAGAATCACAACAACGAGAAGAGCATAGCATGCTCCGCAGTTCTTGCAAAACGGCATGGTCATCAATCTTACGTCTGAACTCTTACGATTTTCCAAATTGTAGAAAATGACCGTGCAAAATTTAGCAAATGGAAGGGTAGAAAGTAGTAAAATACGCTCTAATCGGCGTAAATCGGCTGAAGTCGGCTCCGATTGGGAGGTTTTTGACATTGAAGTCTGGTTTTACGCATACAGGTATGTGTATTTTGTATTGAGTATGAATTGTTGCTCTCAGGTTATGCGCACGGAGCTAGTCCTAGACTGTGGATATTACGGCTTGAGCCCTGAGCAAGCGGCATATTCGAGTACTATATCCATTAATGTAATTTCTAACAATCGAGCATCCGAAGTCTCATATGCAACTGAAGGTCCATTAGTTTCCCTAGGTTCCAATTCCAGGAAAAGTGAAGGTGACGGACATGCCAAGACTTGAGGCAAAGGTGGCTAAATCTCAAGTCCATCCAGCTTCTATTTGGCTTAGCTCGATTTACAGATTTGTAGTTCCACATCAGACACCAACAACCACGGTGTACAAAGAGCTTTTCTTTGATGTCACGAAATCCGCTCCGAATATCAGCGTCGGGAAGGAGCTAAGAGATACGTTCGATTGGGCTCTGACAGCTGTTGGGTCCTCTAACCCTACCATCTTAGATTTTGGGGCAGGCCGACTTCGCAATACCATTCATCTCCTTCGCAGGGGCAATTCAGTCGCAGCAGTTGAGTTCCGAAAACTTAGCAGCTCACGAAGTGTGGAAGGATTTGGAAATCGTTTCCGTCAAGCGCATACTCAGCGAGTCCGATAGAAGTCACAAGGAATACGCCATTACTGAGAAGCCCGCACACAAGGCAGGAAAGCATAGGATTGCCGCTCAAGAGTATGGAACCCCCATTGATTTTAGAGGTCTGCGGCATGCCCCGTTGAATGAGAACGGTGTTGTGTATCTGTTCGCTCTCAGACCGGGGGTTAGTCGGTAGTGCCGGGGGCGGGGTTCGAACCCGCGGCTTCTGGGCCCAAGGCTCTCCAGATTATGAGTTTCGTCCCTAAGCCTGGCTGGCGCTCTACCAGCTGAGCCACCCCGGCTTCGCCAACAAAACCGAAACAGCATGTAAAAACGTTCCCTATCAATCACGATTTTCAATTGCAAAGTGTTTAATGAACCGTATTCCATGCTTGAGAACTCGGGCTGGATCTAGCGCCCATGGAATTCGACTATCTAACCCTAGACGACTTCTCTCTCCGGAACAAGCATGTCTTGTTGAGGTTGGACATCAACGCCCCTTTAGATCCCACGACGAACCAGATTCTTGATGATACGAGGATTGTGTCCGCAAAGCCCACGCTTGATGCGCTGAAACAATCGAGGGTTGTGGTGCTCTCTCATCAAAGCCGTCCTGGGAAGGAGGATTTCACTTCCCTGAAGCAGCACGCTGCTCTACTCCAGAAGAACTGTTCTCAGCGTGTAAGGTTCATTGATGATGTGATGGGACCTGCCGCCCGCGAAGCTATCAAGAAAACCAAACGGGGCGAAGTTCTCGTCCTAGACAATGTCAGATTGTGTGCGGAGGAGAACTTGGAGGATAAGGGTGAGAAACTCGCCAAGACCAACCTCGTTTCGAGATTGGCGCCTCTCTTCAATCTGTACGTGAACGACGCTTTCGCAGCCGCGCACCGGTCACAAGCCTCTCTGGTTGGCTTCCCATACGTGCTTCCATCTGCCGCAGGGAGGCTGATGGAGAGAGAGCTTGCGGCCATGAAGAGAGTGCTTGAGCGACCCGATCGACCGAGCACATACCTACTTGGGGGTGCGAAAATAGAAGACAAGGTTCCTGTAATCGAGAACATACTCAAAGCCGGAAAAGCGGATCATGTCCTCGTAGGAGGAAACGTAAGCAAGCTCTTCCTCAAAGCAACTGGTCAAGAGTTCAACGACGCTGAGGAAGAAGAGCTCGCGAAAGCTCCGGAGCAGGTTCAGAAGGCCAAAAGTATCCTAGCGAACCACCGAGACCGCATACTCATGCCAACTGACTTCGGAACCCTCGACGATGGCATCCGAGTGGAAAACTCGATTAGCAAGCTGCCTCGAGCAGGCAAATGCCTCGACATAGGAGCAGAAACAGCTGAAAAGTTCACAAGGATCGTACGTGAATCGAAGACTGTCGTCGCTAGCGGGCCGATGGGTGTGTTCGAACAGGATGGGTTCGAGAACGGGACGAAGATCATTCTTGAGGCAATGGCTGACAGCAGCGCCTTCACCGTCATAGGAGGGGGCCATCTGGCAGGTTACGCAGGAATTCTAGGAATAGCCGGAAAATTTTCTCATGTTAGCACTGCTGGAGGAGCAATGCTCTCGCTTCTTGCTGGAGAGGAACTGCCAGCTATAGAAGCTCTTGTTAGGGCTGCGAAGCGTCATAGGATGTAGTTGCAGAAACAAGCGAGAATTTTTAGCAGGCATATCCATACTCGGCGTATGCCTCGGTGGCTCAGCCTGGCAGATGCCCCTCAATCGAAGGGCACCGGTGAGCAGCCGCCTTGTAACCGTAGCTCAAGAAAGCGGCAGGTCGCGGGTTCGAAGCCCGCCCGAGGCTCCATAATACTGGTTCATAGCCGTGCCGCGTCCCAGACTATGATGAGGTCGCTGTCAAGAACCTGCGCATGATTATGACTCTCCGAAGCAAGAAGCACCCGGTCCACATAGATGACCCGCAATATCTGAATGCATCAAGTTACTTCGGGTTCACTGATATCCCGCCCGACTGGCAGAATTTGTGGGGTGCAGTTCTCAAGAGATATCTAGAGACTCTTCAGGCTCTAATCAACGCCATACTTAGGATTCAGTGAGAAAATTCTCTAGGTTATCGGGGTCGGATTCGCGAGCGATTTCTTCAGGAATTCTGTGCAGTATGATTTCGCTGTCTCTAATCTCAATTATCAAGACAACGCCTTCGCTGAGTCCGAGCTTGTTCCGAATTGAGCTCGGAATCACGATTCTTCCTTTGCTATCAACCTCAACAAGCTCTCCCGCTTTCCCACCTATTGCTATATGGAGGCATAGTGGGATTTTCCTACATCAGTCATCATCATCAATGATCAGCTTGCCTAATATTCGGTAAGCAAGATACGCCACACTTGCTGTTCGTCATCACGAGTAACCTTGGACGCATTGAGCAAATGATGGATGAATCTTTCCCGGATCATACAGATTTCCCAAATCCTCAGTGGTCTTGCAGCCTGCTCGTCTCGGAAAATGTCTTTGGCCGCTGCCACATGTGCCGTTACTTCATGTTTGTGCTGTAGTAAGAATCGTGCCGTCTCACCGGGCTGGTGGAATTTAGTCTCTAACTCTTGCCTGTACTTCATGAAGAACTCGATTGAATGGCAGGCAATGTAATCGACAACAATCTCATCAGGAAGCGGGGGATCCTTGCATTCCCCTGTGGTCGTTTCAAATCTGCCTTTGTCGATTACGACATCTCTGTGACCGTCGCACAGGTTGTCGAGCAGGGAACTCATCGAGTCCAAATCTGCGGGATTGCCGTACCGAATTCCAACCTTCACGTGAGGCGGAGGCAGAGACTGATGGGAAAAGTAGGCACTCTTTATTCTCCTATCATGTCTGAGACTTTTCAACAGTTCGAATATGCAGTCGCCCAGACGGAAAACACCATTGAGACCAAGCTCTGGTTTCGTGTAGATGTTTCGAATTTGCAGGTCTTTGAGATGTTCAATCCTACCATTGACTTTGGATCTCTGTCCTTAAGAACATGAAAACTGGGGCATACTCATCGACTGCATCAATCAACTTTGCAGGAATCCTTCAGTCCCAGACGCTCACCAACTCCCCATTTCTGCTCATTCTTCGTGATTTTGGCGTCTGGGGTCAAAGACGAAGTGTCTATGCCCTCAGTTGTTCGTACAATTTTGATCCTAATAGTATGCTCACTCTCTTTCTCGACAAGCAGAAAAGTCCCTTGGGCTATTCTCATCTCTTTTCTGATTTCCTTCGGTATCACCATTCTGCCACTGCCATCAACCATAGTCGTCGATGCCATTTTGCCATCGGCTCAATTAATCGGTGCCTCACGAAAAACGGCTTCGCAAAGCTTTAAGTCAACTGTTGTACAAATACAACATATGATGGAAGAATACAACATCAACCAGACGACGCTCAAGATTCTAGGGCTTTACAGGAGCGACTACAGGAAATCCATGCACCTGAGGCAGATAGCCAGAGAGACGAAGGTCGACGTGAAGGCAATCCAGCTGCAGCTCAAACGGCTGGAAAGGGTGAACATCCTCTCAAGCGTCCGCAAGGGGAGGAACAAGGAATACACTGTGAGTCTCGGGAATTCGATCACGAAGTACTATCTCATACTCGCCGAAACTTTTGCCTCCATCAACTACCTGACCAGGAACTTCCTTGTAAAGAAAATCGTGACTGAGATCGGAGATCGTCTAGGGGGACCGACGGTGCTGTTCGGCAGTTTCGCAAAGAGGGAACAGACAAAGCAAAGCGATATCGACCTCTTTGTCATGGACGGGAAGAAGCTCGAATCACCATCGAAGAATATTGTTCGAGAGATCGGCGACATGATTGGCAGGGAAATAAGTGTCAAATTCGGCAGCAAGCGGGAATTCCTCAAAGGATTGGAAGAGGGCGATCCGCTGGTCAAGGAAGTTGTTTCGAACCATATCGTGTTGAGAGGAGTGGATGATTTCTGCGATCTTATGTGGCGATACTATGCGAGACGATAAGCAATACCTGAAGTGGTGCCTAAGGCAGGAGCGGGGCATACGGCTCATCCCCCCATCCGACAATCTCATGAAGGCGTATCTGGAGAAATCACGCAATGCGCTGAAGTCAATGGAAGTGAACGCGCAGGCGGGCATCGAGGAGTGGACGGTGTCGGCCAGCTATTATTCGCTAAGCTTGAGTACTTCAGCCCTGGAGGGAGCATCAAGGATAGGACTGCGTTAAAGATAATTGAGGAAGCCGAGAGGCTCGGGAAACTTAGGCGAGGCCAGAGAATAGTCGAGTTAACAAGCGGCAATATGGGAATCGGCTTAGCGGTTGTTAGCGCGATAAAGGGATACAGGTTCACTGCTGTAATGAGTAAAGGTAACTCTCCGGAAAGATGGAGAATATTGAAGGCTTTGGGTGCGGATGTTGTACTTGTTCCTCAAGCGAAAGGAGGTATACTTGGAAAGGTAACCAAAGAGGACCTTGAACTTGTTGAGAAGAGGACAGAACAACTGGCCAGAAAATACGCCGCCTTTAGACCCGACCAATTTGGCAACCCTGCAAATCCGTTGGCACATGAGACGGGCACAGGTGAAGAGATATGGAGACAATTGAATGAGAGAATAGACTATTTTGTTGCAATTGTCGGGAGCGGAGGCACATTTGTAGGTGCTGCGAGGGCTCTAAAGAAACACAGTCCGAACATAAAATGCTACGTGGTTGAGCCGTCGAATGCACCGGTATTGGCAGGAAAAAAGATCAGATCCACGAAGCACAAGATCCAAGGGACAGGATATGCATTCGTCCCCCCGCAATGGGATCCTACGATCTGTGATGGTTATCTCACAGTGACTGACAGAGAAGCAGTGAAGATTGCAAGACTGCTTGCACAGAAGGAAGGAATAGTAGCAGGATTCAGCGGTGGCGCTAATGTTGCAGCCTCCCTAAAACTGGCAAAACAGACCGAGGGAGATGAAGTAATAGCTACAGTAGTACCTGACACAGGTTTGAAGTATCTAAGCACGGATCTCTTCTCGTAACCTATCGTGAAGGCCGTGGATGAGGTAGATTTCGCTTTGCAAAGAGGTGCGTGTTTGGCGCTTGTGGGAGAAAGCGGATGCGCCAAGAGATCTTGATGCTCATTCAATGCGCGGGTTTCAGCTTCTGCAATCCACTCGTAACTCTTCACACAATGACTTTATGTCATCCCACGTGGAATCCTCGATAGGTATTCCTTCCTTCAACCTCTTCTCCCGCAGTTCGAAATCCGGCTCGCCTGGGATTACTACCTTTTCGAAGCCAGCCGCAGGTGGGCAAGCCCTTAGCCGTTTGATCAGTCTGTCCACCGTAGCCTGAAAATCCTTGAGCGGTCTGAAGCCCTCGATATTGATCGCTTCGAGAAACACATTGTTGAAAGGTCTCGGGACCTCGCCGTCAATCTGCCCAATTGTCAAGGCTCCAGCCAAAATGTCGATGACCAGCGCAAGACCGAAGCCTTTGTGAGCGCCCATGGGTAGTAACGCTCCGCCCTCATAGAGGTCTGATGGATTCGTGCTGCCTGTGCCCTTACTATTTACGATCCAGCCTTCAGGTAAAACCTCACCTCTCGCTTGTTTGACTCTCACCTTTCCCTCCGAGCTGGCGCTTGTAGATACGTCCACTAGAATGGGTCTGCTTTGGCCTGATGGTATTGCAAAGCAGATCGGATTTGTTCCAAGAAGTCTCTGTGTTCCTCCCCACGGTGCGACCCAAGCGGGCGAGTTGCAGGCAACTACCCCGATCATCCCCCGTTTCACAGCCATTTCCGCGTAGTCCGCGAGCCTGCCTATGTGAAATGACTTGAAAAGTCCGACTGCGCTTACTGTAGCCTTTTCTGCCTTCTCTATTGCAATGTTCATCGCTGCCTCACATGCCACTTGACCAAACCCATTGCCACCGTCTATGAGAGCAGTTGATGCGGTTTCTCTTACGACCGTGATGTCTGCGTTAGGATTCATCTCGCCATTTCTGATAGCTCTTACGTATTGTGGAATACGTATGAGGCCATGGGAATCTACTCCACATAGGTTTGCGCTCGCAAGATGGGTCGAAACGAGTTTCGCGTTCTTCTGACAGACGCCTGCCGCAACAAGAATTTTGACCGAAAGGTCAGTCAATTCCTCGGCCGATAGCAAAGGCATGATAAGACTTGCTGAACGCTTGACGATAAGTGTTTTGTCAGCGATGCTTTGTTCAACGACTTAACCGTTCTCGTTCTCATCGGATGTCTTCTAGTCATTGATATTGCGAACTAGATTCTTGGTTTCTTCCTTTCCTATCGTTCGATCTTATGCAGTCCGATCTGGAAAGTAGGCCCGCCCGGAGTTATCTGGTATTTCGTTCGAAAGTCTCTTAGGTGAATCAGATAAGTCATCTGCTGAGAGTTCACTAGTCATCAAGCTGCAGCCGATCATAATCACCAACCGAGCTCAGATCGTAGTCTCTAAAGGTCGTTCACTCATAGTTCGCAGGCGACATAAAATCCTCCATGAATCGCTTCCATAGCCTTGCGGGGTTTCAGACAATCTCCTACTATGTACAACTCTCGAACCTTACCCTTGAGAGAATCAGCTAGCTCTCTGATTGGAATTGCCCCTAGCGCAAGTACCACAGTCTCTGCTGGCAGATGCTGTCTATTCCCCTTCTCATTAGTAACGGACACGCCGGATTCGGTTATCTCCTCTACTCTTACCCCTGTAAGAATCTCAACCCGACATTTGACAAGCCTTTGCAGCAGAAGATATCTGCTACGCGACTCCATGTCAATTCCGACATGACTTAGCATTTCGACCACGATTACGCTAATGCCCTTTGCCGCCAAGAACTCCGCCGTCTCGAGACCGACCATCCCGCCTCCAGCCACAACAACGTTCTTACCCACCGTCACTTTTCCCTTCAGGACGTCCCAAGCTGTTACCACGCTTTTTCGATCGACCCCGGGAATAATTGGTATCAGCGGGGCTGCTCCAGTTGCAAGGATTACTGTATCCGGCTTCATTTCTTCTACAGTCCTGATCGTTGCCTCTTTGCCCAGCTCGATCTTTACTCCGAGCTTCTTAATGTGTGAGACAAGGTACTTGATCTCATTTTCAAGCTCTTCCTTATGCGGCGGTGTTGCAGCAAGGACGAGCTGTCCACCCAACCTCTCCTCTCGTTCGATCAGAGTCACCGTGTGGCCCCTTAGCGCGGCGACACGAGCGGCTTCCATGCCTGCTGGTCCGCCGCCGATCACGAGCACCCTCTTCGTCGCTTTGGTGGGTGATATCTTGCGTTCCCTTTCTCTGCCGGCTGCGGCATTTACAGTACAGCTAACTGGCAAGCACAGTCCCATACGCATGACGCACTGGTTGCACGCCACGCATACCCGTATGTCATCCAGTCTTCCTTCTGATGCCTTTCTTGGTAGCTCTGGATCCGCGATTAGAGCCCTTCCCATGGATACTAGATCGGCCTTTCCCTCTCTGATAATCGTCTCAGCGAGCGCTGGATCATTTATTCTACCAACAGCTATGACGGGAATGCTCACAGCCTTCTTGGTTTCCTCGGCAAGGTGAACTAGACATCCACGAGGGACGGCCATGGGCTGGACTGACCAGGCATAAGATTCACGTAACCCAGCTGACATGTGAATCGCGTCAACCCCAGCTTCCTCCAGTTCCCGTGCGATTATCTTCGTATCTTCTATTGTAAGACCTCCCTCCACGTATTCATTTCCGCTGAGCCTCATGATAACCGGAAAGCTACTGCCAACTTTCTCTCTTACAGACTCGACGACGTCTATGGCAAACGTGATTCTTCGTTGCGGGTCTCCCCCATACCTGTCTCTTCGCTTGTTCGTGTATGGCGATAAGAACTGCTGTATCAGGTAACCATGTGCCCCATGCAGCTCGACCGCGTCGAACCCGGCGGCCTTAGCTCTTCTCGCTCCCTCTGCATACTTCTCAACGAGGCTTTCAATCTCTTTCACCGTTAGTCGTCTTGGCCGCGTTCCCAAGGGAGGGCAAGGGACAGTTGAGGGAGAAACTGGCCGTCTACCTTCGGTGGCGACTAGTGTTGTTTGCCTCCCCGAATGGTGAAGTTGAATAGCGATCCTTGCGCCGTAAACTTGAACGGCTTCCGCCAAGTCGTTCAGTCTAGGTATGAACTTATCGCTGTCAATGCATAGTTGAGTTGGTGATAGTCTGCCCACAGGGCTGTCGACGCACGTTGCCTCTACTATTCCTAGGCCAACTCCACCCTTCGCGCGCTCCACATGGTAATCTATCAAGCGCTGACTTACAGCGCCAGTGTCGCTCCCATAGTTCGTCACCATAGGCGGCATGACTATTCTGTTTCTAACATCAAGGGTTCCTATGTTGATCGGCTCGAAGAGCTTGGTTAGATTTGGCATGCGATAGCCTCGTTCTTATCGCGACTATGGACTATTTAGTTCTTATATCCGTAGAATGTACGGTACGTGCGCATATTTCGGGGGCCGGGCATCTGGAATTTGACATTAGAATGAATCACGTTAGCTTCACATATGAGGGTGCCACGGAACCCGCTATTAGAGGCATTGACCTTGAGATAGAAAGGGGGGAAGTTGTCCTAATTACGGGTCCGGCTGGGGCGGGTAAAACAACGGTTTGCAGTTGTTTGAATGGTTTAATCCCTCATTTCTACGGCGGAATCCTTGAAGGGCAAGTCGTAGTCAAAGGAATAGACACGACACAGGCTGGGATACCGCGTTTATCTAGATATGTGGGTTTACTGTTTCAGGATGCATCCTCTCAGTTATTCTGCCCTACGATTGAAGATGACATCGCCTTTGGTGCAGAAAACCACTCTATTCCGACGGAAGAAATTAATGAGCGCGTCGAGGAACTCCTTGAGATTTTGAGGCTTGAAAAGTACCGTGGGAAGTCTGGTTACAGTCTTTCTGGCGGGGAGCAACAATCTGTTGCTCTTGGGGCCATCATGGCCATGAGGCCTAGCATATATGTCCTGGACGAACCCACTTCCAATCTTGATCCATTGGGAACCGATCAGGTTTTGACAGCGATTAAAGACGTAGTCAGGAGAGAGAAGAAGACGCTTGTCATAGTGGAGCACAAAATAGAGGAACTAGCACCATTTGTGGATAGAATAGTTGTGATAGATAATGGACGAATAGTCATTGAGGGCACGCCGAGAGATGTTCTCAAAGATGCCGCAACAATGAAAAACATAGGCCTTAAACCTCCTCAAGTCAACCTGTTGCTTGGGGAACTTGAAATAGGGTCGACCGAGGTCCCGATAACGCTAGATGAGGCCTACGACGTCTTGTTGAAAGTCATTAGACGAAAAGAGAGACGCCCTATCCTGCATGAAGAAGCCGTGCAGGTCCTTAAACGACTTGGACCACCAGCCATTGAAGTTCGAGACCTATGGTTTGTTTATCCATACGTTGGCACCACAGCGTTAAGGGGAGTCAACCTGGTGGTGCATGAAGGTGAGTTCATAGGACTAATTGGGATGAATGGTTCAGGTAAGACAACCCTTGTAAAGCATTTTAACGGTTTGTTGAAACCAACAAAAGGAAAACTCTTTGTCTGCGGCGAGGATACAACCGCAGTTCGCGCCTCTGAACTCGCTCAGAAAGTTGGTTTCGTATTTCAAAATCCGGATCATCAGATATTTAAGAACAAGGTGAAGGACGAAGTCGCATTTGGCCCGAAGAACCTCGGACTATCAGTTGAGGAAGTCCGGAGACGTGTGATAAATGCGTTGAAAAAAGTAAATGTTGAGCACTTGATCGAGAAGAATCCATTTGAACTGAGCATGGGTGAAAAACAGAGAGTGAACGTCGCATCAGTCATCGCTATGGAGCCAAAAATACTGGTGGTCGATGAGCCTACAACAGGCCAGGATTTCTTAAGGGGAAAACAAATAATGGAGTTGACGATGAAAATGCATAGAGAAGGCAAGACTATCATAGTGATATCGCATGATATGAATCTCATTGCGGAGTATGTCGAGCGAGTTGTAGTCCTAAAAGACGGGGAAATCACCTTTGACGGACCCACGAGGGAGGCATTTTCGCAACCGAAGATGCTTGCAAGAACTTGCCTAAAGCCGCCTCAAATAACGAGGTTGGCGCAAAAGTTAGAGGAATTCGGCGTGCCTCCTGATATCTTGACCGTCGAAGAGATGAAGAACGTGTTAAATGAAATGCTGTGAGTCCAACTGAAATGGCACTTGAATATGTACCCGGAAAGACAATATTTCATAAATTAGATCCGAGGGCAAAATTGGTATGGATGAGTGTGGTTCTCACACTCGCAAGCATGTTTCTTGATCCAATATTCATAGTCGTGGTCCTCTTTTCTGTTTACACATCGATTTGGGTAGCGAAGGTACCGTGGGAAAAAATAAAACAACTCTATCGTCCGCTGATTCCCACATATTGTTTGTATTTCATTTTGAGCTTGTGGTGGTATAGGGGGCCAACAGTATTCTTTTCCCTATTTGGCGGATTCTTGGTTGTCACCTTGGAGGGGATTGTGTATAGTCTGGCCAACATCTTAAGATTCACATGCATCATAACAATAGTGAGAGTAGTAACTCTCATCACGGCCATTTCCGATTTCATCATCGGACTTGTGAGATTGCGGCTTCCTAAGGAATTCGGTATGGCCTTGAGCATAGGTCTTGGATATGTACCTGTGTTGATGGAGCAGACCCTTAGCATCATGAACGCGCAGAGAGCGAGGGCATGGAGATTTGAATATCGAAACCCCATAAAGAGAGGCCGAGCGCTTTTGGCCGTACTTTTTCCTGCCTTGTTCATGTCAATGTATCGGGGCACAAAGATCGCAGCTGCTATAGAATCTAAGGGGTTTGGTTATGACATTGCACATCGAACCTATAGAAGACAGTTGAAATATGAAATGCGAGACTACGCTTTTACTATTATTTGTGTGATTGCACTTGTCGTAGGTGGGGTTATGACGTGGTATCATCTGGCAGAGTTTGATAATACCGTAAGTTTGTTAAAGCAGTTGTTTAGGCTTTGATATTGAGAGAGTCAGTGTGCCTGCCTGAAGAAGCCTAGAGATGTTGTGAAGCTGCGACGGTGCAGCATGCGAAGGAGGGGGGAGGCGGTATGTATTTTACGTATTGTATTGTATTGTATTGCTTTTTGGATCATGAATCATAAATCCTTTACTCCTCCTACTTGCGTTGAAGGATTTATGAAAATGGCAGAAGAAAGACTTCCGTTATTAACCTCACGTCAATTGGCTGCTGCGGCTGTCTTTGGTGGATTGGGCTTCGCATGGAGAGCATTAGGGTTAGTCATACCAATCGCTCCACCATTTGTCGTTGATCTGAGACAAGTTCTCATAATCATTGGGGCTGCAGCGGCAGGACCCTATGGTTCAATGATCATTGCCGTACTATTCGCATTGCCCTCGGCACTCCCCGTTGCTGATATCTTCTATTACGGTTGGCAGGGCTTGATCTTTTGCATATTTTACAAGAGACTGTACTATATGAAAAGTCGACTACGCTGGGTACTCCTCTCAGTATTAATTGGGTTTCTTGCATTCTCAGCTAACGCATTTATGTCTATGGCTATTTCGTCATTTGTGTTCCGTCTGTTTCCTTACTGGCCCATGTTCCTTACCACTTGGGTGTTTCCAGGCATCGGATACACTTGGGTCATCTTCGAAATAGTTGGCTTCCTAGTAACCGCACGAGGGGCGCCACGTCTGATAGTGCCCACTTGGAGTTGGACAAGACCAAAGGCGAAAGTAGGGAGTTGAACATGACAACAAAGACCGTTTCTGAAAGACCGCCTAGACTTATGCTTTGGGTAGTAACCATAGTGGTCTTTGTGGTTGCTGTACTATTCAGCCAATTATATCAGCGCGGACGAAAGCTATTGGCAGGCATCTATCCATGGGACACCGTACTGATGGTTGTTTTCGTCGTCATCGCAGTAATCGCTGCCTACTACCTGCAGGGGAAGTCGAAGTAGTTTTTCAACCTCCCTCGCTTTTTTATTATGTAAGAGAGGAGCAACTCCATCCGATAATCTTTTTTGGTTCGTCTGAGCTATACGGAGTGCAATTTTTGAGGTTTCGAAACTCGGCGCGCCTAAGGTGATTCTCATCAAGATTGGAGAAAGTCAACGGCTGTGCTTGCAATCACTTTTGTAGCCTTGAGGATATCCTCAACTCGAACATATTCGTTGTAGGCGTGAGCTAGGGATAGCTCTCCTGGGCCGTAGTTGATTGTTGGTATGCCTTTAAGTCTGAAGTACCTTCCGTCAGTTGCCCCTGTTACATAGAGCGGTTTCAGATCCGCTCCCACAACTACCTTCACGTTTTGTTTTAGAATGGTATAGATTTTTTCAGTTGACGATGTGTAGTTTGAGTTGGATTTCTGAATGAAGTCGCATTTGACGTCAACTAAACCTGCACCTTCAAGTAGTTTCACCACGTGGTTTCTAACGTTTTCTGGAGTGGTTCCTGGTGGAATTCGTATGTCAACCTCAACCGAACATGATTCTGGCACTATGTTGATTTTTGTTCCTCCTTTGATTACTCCGAAGTTTACTGTGTTATGATCTAGGGCGCTTGCGACCTTTTTTAGTTTAGACTTATCAGATATACCCCGTGAGCTTATGAATTCGGTATAGAAATTCTTTGAAGCTTGAATAGACTCCAAGGTATCATCTGGGATTCTAATTCTTTCTTGCTCTACTTTACGGATAAGTGGCAGAGCCCGCGTCAACTTTTCTATTGCATTTTCCCCCAGCATGGGCAAGCTGCCATGCGCGGGCGTACCCCTTGTCTCAAGATGAAGCCAACAACACCCCTTCTCCCCGATCCACGACTCACGAATCCCAGAGTTCTCGCCAATTAAACAAGCATCCCCTGCAACCTTGTTGTTCTCCAGAAGCCAACTTGAACCGTACAATCCGCCTGTTTCTTCGTCAGGCACGGCTACTAAGAGGATCTTTCCTGAGAGCTCTTCGGCAACTTCGGAAACGGCGACGAACGCTGCAATGACGCTGCTAAGACCTCCCTTCATGTCTGTGGCCCCTCGTCCAAGAATCTTTCCTTCTTTTACTTCGCCAGAGAAAGGCGGGTATTCCCACTGTTTTGGATCTCCAGCAGGAACAACATCCATATGCCCGTTCAATAAGAGGGTTGGACCTTGCCCATCCCCAGTAGCTGTAACAAGGCTTATTCTGCCTTTTTCAGGTTCAAATAATTCCACCGTGAAACCTCGATCCTCAAGCCAGCTTCGAATGAATGAGGATATCCCGTTCATGTCACCCGGTGGGTTTTCACTAGGAATCTTTACCATGTCTGAACATAGCTTGACAATTTCGTTCTCGTTATCATCCACGTGAACGTGCAATTTCCGCTCAAGTTCCTTTGATGAGTTTCTGTGCGTACTCATTATCTCATACCGCGTACTTTGGCGGTGACTTGGAAAAGTCTATTTCATAAGAGTACCTGACCACGACCATCGGTGGTAACAATGCCAGCATTCTTGGAAACAGGATTTTAGAGAACGGAGCATGGACTATGCAACGTCGAAATTCGATCTGCTTTCGTGATTTTTTGCTCTTACGACGGCTTCGATAGTTGACGTTCAGGCCGATAGTTATGCTGAAGCAAGATTCGAATTTAGATAATTAGTGAAAATTATACGGAGACATGCGTGTGCTTCCCTTCGACAAGAAAGAGGCAATTAGACTATTCGTGAGAACGGTTGCAAAGAGTCATATAGCAATCTGTGAGAACTTGATAGCTTGGGGTTTTTTTATGAAAATTCCTGAATTAGATGAAGTCCCATATGGATCGCGAGGTACTATTGGCCTGATAGTTGTTGCCAACAATCCAACTCCCTTGCCTGACTTCTATAGAATGATGCCCCCAGGCGTACTCGTCCTGGAGACGCGAATCCACTTCGAACCTGTCGTGACAGTAGAGAGCACGAGCAAGTTGAGCGCTTTATTATCGGAAGCTGCAAGCGTCCTAGCCGAGTACAAGAAGATCGATGTCATATCCTTCACTTGCACAGCTGGTAGCCTGATTAGAGGGCCCGGATACGATAAGGAGGAGATAAAACTCATGGAGAAAGCCTCGAGAGGGGTACCGAGCACGACTACTACCACATCCAGTCTCAATGCCATGCGCTTCTTGGGTTGGAAGAAGATCGGTATCGCCGGACCATACATAGAAGAGGTGAACCAGAAGTTCAAGGAGTTCTACGTTGGAGAAGAATTTGACGTTACGACGGTCAAAGGCGTTGGGATACTCAAAATGGAGGATCTAGCTGCTGCCCCTCCAGCTGAGGCGTATAGAAACGCAAAATCTGCCTATAGCCCGGACGTCGACGGCATCTTCATAGCCTGCACAACATTTCGCGCCATCGATGTCATAGAACGCTTAGAACGAGACTTGGCCAAGCCTGTAATAACAGCCAATCAGGCTACGGCTTGGGAGTGCCTCAGGCTCCTGGGGATCAATGAGCCGATAGATGGATATGGTGAGCTTCTGAAGAAAGTTCCAAGAACGAACTTCAAGGGTTCTCCAAGGTAGATCTCGTCGATATAGAGTATACAGTCCACCGCTCAAGCTCAGGAGCGATTCGAGCATAGATACGCAGGTCCAGCTCGTCCAGGTAGTCTACTCTCCCGTCCTTGAATACGAAGCGTCGATCGTGGCCCGGGACGATTACGTCGCCCATAGCCTTAATTTTCTTGATACTCTCTCGAGCATCCTTGCTTTCCCCGAAAGTGATTTCCGGCTCACCTCGGTTGAACTCCCACGCGTTCTTCACAGCATCCCCCACAAGGATTGTCCTTCGACCCTCGCCTTCTACAAGCAATGAGATGGATCCTGGCGTATGTCCAGGAGTTTCGACCACTTTGACGCCTTCAGCCAGTTTGACTCCCTCGTTGGCTTCTATCATCTTCCTATTGTGAACAAGTCCAATTATTGGTTTGGGGATAGAAAAATCGCCTCGCTCTTCGGGCATCTTTGAGGATGCATAATCCAGCTCTCGTTTGCTGAGCACTAGTGTTGCCTCTTGAAAGAGATCGATGTTCAAGCAATGGTCAAAATGTAGATGGCTCAAAACGATCTGGTCTATACTCTGAGCCTCTACATGTCGTCTCTTCAGCTCGGCCAACAAATTCTGGCGGTCTGAGTAATGGCCCGTGTCAAACAGTATCTTCACGTCAGAGCTGATTAGGCTAACTGTGCAGAATCCTAACACGCCTCTATTTGTTCGAGCAGGAAAGCCAGGCAAGATCACTTCCACTGATGCTGGCAAACCTTTCCCCTTCCACGTTCTTATGATCAGCCAATGGTCGCGGCTTTATCTAACTCGTTTAAGTTTGCGGATGCTCTCAGGCACATCGCTGGCGGGAGCCATCACCCAGATCCAGGATAGCGGTTGCGAACCCGCGCAACGAACCTGGTGAAGAGTTTTTTTGGGTACAAATATCGCCACGTCCGGGCTGATCTCATATTCTTCACTTCCAACAATGGCGAAGCCTTTGCCTTTCAAGATCCAATAGACCTCTTCCGCGTTTTCATGACTATGCGCGCTTGATTTACTCCCTGGCTTCAGCTCTCCCAATCCCATGACAATATTCTCGGCGCCCCCTTTCGTCTTATCGATGAGTATTGATAAGGTTCGACGATACGGTTCAGGAGCTTCGTACACTTCAGCGTCCGCAGCCCTTACGACATTCTTCATCTTTCGGCCCCTCGGCTTTCGGTTTAATTTGGCAGCAAGAATAAAAGGCTTGAACTTGTACCCCGCCTTGCTCTGTTATCACACAACCCCAAAAAAACATGCTCTTTCTGCGGAAATTCGGACACGGCTGAATGTGGTTGGCGAAGACGCGGAGCATGTTGCAGATAGCATGGTCAAATCGAAATCGTTTATTGAGAAGATCATGATTGCGCGGGCATACAAGCCTATGCAGGTCCTAGGCGTAGCGATGTCCATGTTCCTATTTCAAATACTCACTGCACTCTTGGGAATAGCCTATGCAGGCGCGACGCAGGTTGATTGGCGGATTCTCCTATCCATAGGAGTCACAGCAATGGTCTTCGGTGTCTGCGTGCTGTTGTACATGGCGCTTCTTATTTCATCGACTATCCGCTTACGTGCTCGTTACTTCCATGGCTTTGGCTGGCGGAAAATTCACTTGTGATGTTTGGTGGAAACGAACAGCGCGTTGGTTCTTTGGAAACATGTATGCTCTTGGAAGAGTCTTTTACATCACAGGCGTTCTCTTCCTCTTAGTGGCATTTGCATATTTTCTAGCGGTGATGATTATTGTTGTGCCGGTCGTTGTCCTCCCGATTGCCTTTTCTACTGATTTGGGAGAGTCATTCACCGCTGCGGAAATGGTTTCGCCATCGGGGTTTCAGAAAGAAGCGTTAGCAGAAGAAGTTCATAAAAAGGACTAGCCTAGGCGGCGAGGTATTCGATTTCGAGTTCTTCGCCGGTTTTGTCGTTGCGCATGATTCGGTGCGTGTCGCTTTTGCGCTGCGTCATGAGGTAGCCGTGCTTGTTGGCTAGGCGGACCAGGCTTTCGGTCGCATGCGTCGGGCATGGAATGCGGGTTGTCTTGTTCTTCGCAGGATCCTTCTGCCCTCTGATTAGGCATTGATCCTCCCGCCTAGGACTCCGATCGATTCGGCGAGAACGTCGCTGAGGTGGTTTTCGCAGAGCTTGCGGCCCGTGTCGGTTACGATGTATGGGCCTAGTGGGGCGCTGCAACTGTCGCATTCAAGGCGGGTCTGGAGGTAGAAGCCGCAGAGTGCGCAGCGGTTGTGTGGCTGGTAGGTGTCGTATTCGAAGCCACAGTTCTCACAAATCCGAATCTGCAACTGTCATTTTCACCGCGCTCGTCGTCGCGGCGAGCAGGGTTAAGGAGAGCGCTCTAAATCCGCGGACGCCGCTGACTTTGGGGTGAGACAGCTCGGAGCAACAGAGGGATTTAGGCAGCAAAGCTCTGGCCCTCACAATTCCCTAAGCTTAAACCCGCAGGCCGATGAATGTCAACGCGGGTCTTGGAATAGGCTTGCATGGCGTTGTCTTCGAATGCCGGAATTGTGGGAGGCGCTTCGAATCGCCGAAGCCATTCCCCAGAAGCACGAGTTGCCCCAAATGCGGATCCAGTGACACTATCAAACGGCTGTTGGCGCGTCGAAGGTGTAGCCAATCGGATAACTCAGAGCTGAGAGTAGAACCCAAGCCACCAGCGAGGCTGGACCAGCAATAGTGGCCGCTATCGCAGGCGCAACGAGAATACCGCTTCCTAAGACGGAGCCAATGTACATGAAGACGCCCTCCCGCAACCTTATGCTCTTCCTGAGCGAGGGAGGTTCCGCCACCAAAGTCACCTAGGCACTGAAACCAAAGACTGTTCAGTTAAGAGAGTTGGACAGATCATGTGGAAGAAGCTCTCATGTTGCGTTAGTCCTTTGCTATCTCGAGGACAAATTCGGCGGCTCTGTCGACAACGGTTGAAAGCATCTTCTCGCCTTTCTCTTTGGTCGCCTTAGATGGGTGGCCGACGGATCCAGTGCTGCTTAGTTTGTTCATCGGTGGGTTGGCGGCGTGTACTCTAGGTCCGCCCGCGAGGAAGTCGTACTTTACGAACGTGGGCTTGAGCTGTGGTATTTCACCTTTGAGTTTGCTTCTGTCAACGCGTTGGTCTAATGCATAGGCAATGGAGGTTTCGGTTTCACAAGCATGGAAGAAGGGGGGATCGCATGTCTTCTTGATTTCATCTATTACGAGATCCCACCAGTTCAGGATGTAGACGTCGCCCGCGATCTGCTCCTTTAGTTCTGTTACTGCTACGATCAGCGCAGCGTCGTTTCCGCCGTGGCCATTGAATATCACGATCTTTCTGAAACCGTGTTTGTTCAGACTTAAGCAAACGTCCTTTATGACATCTATGAATGTCTGTATTCGTAGTGCTATGGTGCCTGGAAAAACCATGTGGTGTGGTGAAACACCGTAAGCTACGGGGTGTGTGATGACGACACTGATGTTCTTCGCCGACACTCTGTCACTGGTTCGTTTGGCGATTTCGTTAGCAGTCCACCAATCATTGTCCACTGGCAGATGCAATCCGTGTTGTTCCGTCGATCCAACAGGTACAAACGCAATATTTGATTTCCCTAGGTAATCTTTGACTTCAGGCCATGTCATCTGATCTAACAGCATTATTCAATTCACCTCCCGCTACGAATAATCAATTTCACATTGTCGAAGTATACTTCTGCTGGAGTATTATAGCTTAGGGCCATGTGTGGTCTTTCGTAGTTGTAGTATTGGATGAATTTCCAGTGGAGTGGGAATCTCGCATGCTCGAGGTCGTAGGTTTGACTCAATTGTAACGTAGTCGGTCTTCTCAGGGCGACTCATGTCAGTCGTGGAGTCGCCTCTGCGCCTTGGAATGGATGGTTAAAAAAATAGCGGATAAGAAGAGAGGAAGGGTGAAGGGTTGTAAGATGAATTCCATAGTGGCGGGTATAGATTTGGGGGATAGGGAGAGCATGACTACGGTTCTCTCTCCGATTGGAGACGTGGCCGATCGCTTCTCCTTCCCCATGAACGAAGAAGGGTACGCATATTTCGCGAACAGGGTTCCGAAGGAGGCAAGGGTAGCGTTCGAGTCCACGATAATGGCCTATCCAATCATGCGGGCCCTCAGAGGGCATGGGTACAGGGACGTCACTGTCGCGCATCCTAAGGAGCTTGCGTGGATCGTCAGATCCAAGAAGAAGAACGACAGGGTGGATAGCTTGAAGATTGCGAAACTCCACATGGCTGGTATGCTGCCGGAATCACATCTTCTCGACCGAGACGCGCAGATCATTAGAGATCTGCTGGTGCAGAGAGCCAAGCTAGGCGTCGAGATTGGCCGATTGAAGAACAGTGTGATAGCTTACTTGAAGCGTGAAGGCGTCTACGAGACCCTCCCAAGCAGCAGGGACTCGTTCTCAGTCAGGCGGAGGGAGGCGATTCGAGGGTTGAGGTTCAACGATAACCGAGACCTGATTCTGGGAACAATGATTGATAGACTCGAGTTCCTTGAGAAGCAGTGCATTCCCCTGGAGGACAGGGTGAAGGAGAACGCGAGGGTCAGCGACGACGTGAAGCTTCTGATGACTATTCGCGGGGTCGACTTCTATTTGGCCTCGTTAATCTTCAGCTTCATAGGTGACGTGAACCGGTTCCCGTCGGACGACCACCTAGCCAGCTTCTTCGGCATCGTGCCCACAAGCAGAGACAGCGCTAACGTGAAGAGGAGGGGGAAGATGACGAAGGATGGATCCTCAATCGCCCGATGGACGCTCTCGGTGATGGTGGACACGGTGATGCAATACAACCAACCAATCAAGGATTACTATCTGGCGGTGAAGAAGCGGACGGGCTCAGGTAAGCTTGCGCATGTTGCGACAATGCGGAAGCTGACGAGGATGCTGTATCACATGCTAAAGACACGGAAGCATTGGAGGTGGGAGGATACGTTACTGACGGAACGGAAGCTGGCGAAGCTCAGGATGGATGGAGGTGTTGTGTCCTAGCTCCGGGTGAATGGGGATTGAGCAGCACATCGAACCACTAATGGTTCCTGAATCATCCGGGTTCTTAGGTTTGAATGTGGAAGCCCGGTCTCCACGCAATCGTCAGAATGCGCCGCTGGAGCGCTAATACGCGACTGTGGAAAAGACGGGCGAGGTATGCTGCTACCCCCATCAAAAGGAGTATAGGGAAGTTAAGGAATATCCATAGCTAGGCGGCACAAGAAGACCGAACCACGTTACATACGCGGAACCAACGTTCGATCTTGCCTGGTCTATACGCATCTCGTGAATTTTGAGTCGGATGAATATGTATACGTGAGGTCAGTTCGCCCAGTCTTATTTTCCAATTAGATACGCATGCCTCTGGCCTAAGTGCTTCCACAGGCTTCCCTAAGCGCAGAGCTGACAGCTTCAACGACTTGCATCGGCCGGTCTATCACCTTCACGCCAGCGCTTTGCAGCGATTTGATTTTGCTTTCCGCTGACCCTCTGCCGTGCTCTATGATCGCTCCCGCGTGCCCCATCCTTCTCCTTGGAGGAGCGCTTCTGCCAGCGACGAAGGCTACTAGGGGTTTCGTGATCTCTCTCATGACGTACTTAGCCGCCTCCTCCTCGACGGTCCGTCCTATCTCGCCAACCATCACTAGCGCCTCTGTCCCCGGATCCTCCTCGAAGAGCTTTAGCATGTCAACGAAGGTTACTCCCGTGACTTGGTCTCCGCCGATTCCGACGCATGTGCTCTGTCCAATCCCAGCCATGCTCAGGTTCCCAGCTATTTCGTAGGCCAATGTTGCGCTTCTAGCGATGATTCCTACCTTGCCGGGCTGGAAGAGGTTCCCGGGCATTATGCCAAGCTTCGCTTTACCGGGACTGATAACGCCTGGTGTGTTGGGGCCTATGACGATCGCTCCTTCTTTTTCTGAGAGGGCCCTTATCTTTAGGGTGTCATGAATCGGAATGTGCTCTGTGATTATCACCAGCAGCTTCACTCCGGCGCGAATCGCTTCGAACGCCGCGTCCATAGCTACGGCGGCGGGAACGAAGATTATGGATACATCAGCGGGATGGCTTGAAATAGCCTCATCCACCGCGTCATAGACCGGGATACCCTCCACTATTTCTCCCGACTTCCCTGGCGTGACGCCAGCAACAATCCTCGTTCCGTACTCAAGCATCAGCCTCGTTTGGATAGAGCCGATGCGACCGGTTATTCCCTGGACTATGACTTTGGTTTCCTGATCTAGGAGTACTGTCATCTCTTCCTCCCCATCAATGAACCAATTCGATTATGCGTTGCGCCGCCACTTCTGTTCGAATGTCCTTGACGATCTCGATGCCGGCTTCTTGCAGGATTTCCCAGGCCTGTTCCTCAAAGTTTCCCCGCACCTTCACTACGATTGGTACGTTTAGTCTCCTCTCCTTTGTCAAGGCGACTATTCCCTGCGCGGCGTCGACGATCGGGTTGATTCCGCCGTACATGTTAATGAGGACTCCACGCACCTTAGGATTCATAAGTACAGTGGACAGGGCATTCTTGATGTGTTCTTGAGTTATCCTTCCGCCGGTGTCGAGGAAGTTCGCGGGCTCGCCTCCGTAAAGCTTCACAAGGTCGACGGTAGCCATCGCGAGCCCCGCGCCTGTGCCTATCAGGCCGACGTCGCCATCTAGGCGCACGTAGGCTAACCCTAGCTCAGTTGCGCGTCTTTCAATCTCGTCTTGGACCCGTTCATCTGGTCTCGCCTCCAGTTCCGGGTGGCGGTGTAAGGCGTCGTCATCCACTTCAAGGACAGCCCCAACCGCGCAAGTACTGCCTCCTTTACTGATCACTAACGGGTTTATCTCAGCGATTGTTCCGTCATACTTCCTGAAGATCTGATACAGCGCCCAAAAAGTTCGGCTGACGTCAAGCATAGTTTCTTTGGACAAGCCTGTTCGCTTGATCAGCCTTCGAGCCTGATGCTGCTCTAGCCCCGAGAATATTTCGATCCGCTCTGCGACAAGCCTCTCGGGATGCTTCGCGACGATATCCTCGATTTCGATTCCGCCTTCAGAGCTAACCATGGCGATCGGCGCGCCCGCCGAGTCATCTATGGTGACCGCCGCGTAGATCTCGCGTTCAAAATCGACACGTTCCTCGACCAGTAGCTTTCTTACCGGTTCGCCTCTCACTCCGTCAGCGAACATTCTCTCTGCAATCTTGGCCGCTTCTTCAGGATTGCTTGCGAACTGCACTCCCCCAACCTTTTGCCTTCCCCCGACAAGGACCTGCGCCTTGAGCACGACCGGTCTACCGATCTCAGCAGCTATCCTCTTTACCTGCTCTGGCTCCGATCCCAACCCGCCTCTTGGTGTTGAGATGCCGTGAGTTTTGAAGATGGCTTTGGCTTCATATTCGAAGAGACGCATCGGGTCAATTCTCCCGCTTCAAGCCCTTCGCAGTCTGGAAGCCTCTCTCAAGTGCCTTCAGATTGATCTCCTCTGTCCCTTTCGGAACATTCTCTAGTATCGCACTTCTCAAGGCCTTCTCTGAGACAACATTGGTTAAGCCGGCCATTGCCCCGAGCATTACTACATTGGCAACAACTCGACTGCCGAATTCTTGAGAGGCGATGCGCGTCGCTGGAACCTTGTACAAGCGCATATTGGATCCTTCATGTACGTCTTGAGTCAAGTCGGAATCCGTCAGAACTGTTCCCCCGGGTTTAACATCTTTCAGATACTTATTCAACGCCTCTTGGGACATGGCGACCATTATGTCCGCTGAAATGACCTTAGGGTAGTCGATCGGCTCGTCAGCTATGATGACCTCTGAGCGGGCTGCTCCACCTCGCGCCTCAGATCCGTAAGATTGGGTTTGAACTGCTCTCTTGTGATCATGAGTTGCGGCAGCGTGTCCTAGGAGAACTCCTGCCAGCACCACGCCTTGTCCGCCGAAACCTGCTATCCTCACTTCGAGCCGCCTCATGCCGCGGTCGCCTTGAAAAGTTTCTCGTACTCCTCCGTTAACTCGGGCGCTTCAAAGTCAGCAAACTCGCCAACGATGAATTTTCCCTTCAGTTGCTTATCGCCCATTCCACGGGCTTTTGCAAGGGGGATGGATGAATCTCTGAACCAGCGCATCATCTTTTCCGGCTCTGCCATGCCGACGTTGCGTCCATACCGGACTGGACATTGAGAGATTATCTCGATGAAGGAGAAGCCCCTTCTACGCAAGGCCTTAGTCATGGAGGCAACGAGTTGACCAACATGTATGGTTGTCCATCTCGCTACATATGTTGCTCCCGCTCCCATCACCAGTCTTGGTAGGTCGAAAGGTCTCTCTAGGTTTCCGAAAGGTGTTGTCGTCGTACGAATACCCTTAGGAGTCGTGGGAGCCACCTCCCCTCCCGTCATGCCATAGATCATGTTGTTGACCAAGAGAACTTTCAAGTCGATGTTTCGGCGCGCCGCGTGGATTAGATGGTTACCTCCGATGGCCGCACCATCACCATCTCCTGTGAAGACCACAACGTTGAGTTCTGGACGAGAGAGTTTCACGCCGCTTGCAAATGCTACCGGCCTTCCATGAGTAGTGTGAAGCGTGTCAGCCTTGAAGAATGGGCTTGGTATCCAACCGCTACAACCTATCCCAGAGACAAACACCATCCTGCTCATATCCAAGCCTAACCTGTCGATGGCTCTCAGGAAGCATTGGGCAACTATCCCGTTGCCGCAGCCGGGGCAATGTGTATGTGGTAAGGCCCGTTCACGTATGTACTTCATCAAAGGATGTGCATACGTCTGAGCCAATTCTAAGCAACCGCCTTCAAGATGGATTCGAGAACATAGTCCGGCCTATGTAACGTTGCTATGATCTCTGGTGGTAGGAAAGCGACTTCTGAGTGAGCTGGGATGATGCGCTCGACCTCATGAACGATTTGACCAAGGTTATTCTCAAGGACGATTACTTTTTTTGCGTCACCAATGGCTTCAGCCACAATCTCCCTAGCGAAGGGCCATAGGCTTATCAACCGAACAAAGCCAGCCTTCGCGCCATGTCGCCTCGCCTCCTCGACTGCATACTGAGCCACCCTGGCACAGCTACCGTAAGTCAGAACTATGACTTCCGCGTCTTCCGTGCATCTGGTTTCAATCCTTGCAATCTGGTCGATGTGCTTTCGAATCTTATTCGCAAGCGCACGTACGAGCTGATCGATGGATTCCGGGTCTGTGACATTTCTGTATCCGAACTTGTCGTGGCAAGATCCCGTGACATGCACTGAGTAGCCCATCCCGAAGAGTGGCATTGGGGCGACCTCTTCGTCAAGGAATGGAGCGGCGGCTTCTCCGGGTGTTTTCGGGATCTTTCTATCGATAATCTTCAAGTGTGATTGTTCCGGGATAGCGACATCCTCACGCATATGACCGATGATCTCATCGGCCAGCACTATGACAGGCGTCCTGTATCTCTCCGATAGGTTAAACGCCTCCACGGTTAGGGTGAACATCTCCTGGACGGAGGATGGCGCCAGTACTATGATCTCGTACTCGCCATGACTTCCATGCCTTGCTTGGACGACATCTCCCTGCATGGGCAGAGACGGAATGCCCGTACTCGGCCCTGCCCTCTGCACATTCACGATGACACATGGGGTTTCAGTCACAACCGCGAACCCGATGTTTTCCTGCATCAAGCTGAAGCCCGGCCCCGAGGTCGCGGTCATTGCCTTGGCCCCTGTCCAAGAGGCCCCTATCACGGCGCTGATGGATGCGATCTCATCCTCCATCTGAATGTATGTCCCTCGCAGCTTGGGAAGCAATCTGGACATTTGCTCAGCGATCTCTCCCGCCGGCGTGATCGGATAGAACGCGAAGAATCGGCAGCCCGCAGCTATTGCGCCACGCGCGCAGGCCTCATTCCCCTGCATGAAACGTACGCTAGGTCTGCTCGCGTCGAGCAACTTTCAGCCCTCTTTAACTACGTAGATAGCAAAGTCCGGGCAATAGAACTCACAGATACGGCAACCGGTGCACTTTGCCTCATCAACAATGATGGGGGAGACGAATCCTCTAATTGTGAGATCCTTGCCGGGTTTGAGGATATTCATGGGACAGAACTCGACGCAGATCTTGCAGCCCTTACAGAAGCTTTCGTTTACTCTGACCTTAGGCATCTCCGTCGCTCCCGACTCGATCGCGCGTTGATGGCAAGTAGCTCTTAAGACTCTCTGCCCGGAATCATGGATCATCTTATAACTTGCTGCCTTCTTGTTCTTGTCTCGTTTCCCGAAATCATTTCGTATATGAAGCTAAGCTTCCGAGGGTGAAACTCAACAACAGGAAGGTCCGCTGGCTCATCCAAGAGAAGCTGAGGGGGAGAGGCAGCGGGGAACTAGCCCTCAT
>Ga0315280_10002697_pt1 | contig 28409 bp, 29 predicted proteins | sample YL17G06_40_MG_FD_203697 | JGI IMG/M metagenome (GOLD analysis project Ga0315280, IMG submission 203697) | Sediment microbial communities from Yellowstone Lake, YNP, Wyoming, USA - YL17G06_40 | ecosystem: Environmental > Aquatic > Freshwater > Lake > Sediment | place: USA: Wyoming | collected... | reverse complement strand
GTATGGTCTTGACGGAAAGCATCTTAACCTTCTCAGCCGTTCTAGGTGTATATCTACTGACCGCAACGATAACATCATCCACACTTCTTGACCCTTTGAGCGCATTGATCACATGCTCGATCATCGGCCTCCCTACAACGTCAAGAAGCGGTTTCTCAACTCCAAGCTTCATGCGCGAGCCTCTGCCGCCAGCCATGACTAGTGCTGTTAGACCCATCTGGACACCGCCAAGATGGCGAGCAGAGAGAACATTCGAGCGAGGTCGTTCGTCGCACCGAAGACATCACCTGTAACCCCCTTGAAATGCCTATTCGAGATCAACACCATCAATGAAGAGGTAAGTATGCCTACGGCTAAGCCGAGAAGCCCAAGAAGCCACAGTAAAGGAATCGCAATGATGACCGATACTATGAGTGCTGCTGCCAATCGAATATAACCATACCTACTATGCATGGCTTCAATAAAGTGGGTGTTCATGCCTGTGTGAGCCGACTTACCAAGCCACGCTTCGCATACCATCGCAAGCTTGGCCGACACTTCAGACACGACTAATACTTGAAGAATGATGCTTGAGCCGATTGCACCAATAGAAGAGGCTGCGGTCAGCAAGGTTACGAGACCAAGGGCTAGGCCGCCAGCGCCTGTCCGCTGATCGTGCATAACCTCGATCTTCTTCTCAGGAGAGCCCTGATACATCAATCCGTCACCGAAGTCTAGTAGGCCATCGGTATGATGTAGCCCTGTGACCAGTAGGAGAAAGCCTAACGTCAAGATGCCGGCTACAGGGCCTTGGAATATCAGGAGAAGAGGGAGTGCAAAGAGTCCGGCGAGGAGTCCGATGAAAGCGCCCAGTAGAGGGAATAGATGCATGAATTTCGCTGCATCCCTTAAGCGTTCAGGGTCCATGCCTACGGGCAGAATCGTGAGGAAGGCTATCAGATTTCTCACCTCTTTGATCATGTCGAGCCCTCCCTAGTTACAAATCATAAGATACAAAGAGGATGAATGAATGAGCTCTTTGCCTTACGTCAGAGCAGCTTCTCATAGTTCGTCTCAACCTCACTGAGGAGAGTACCCTTTGTTATCGAGCCATTTGACCTCAACATAGCGGCTATTGCGGTGCCTCCAGCACCAACCCCCTCCTTCACAACACCTGCTTCATAGGCTTTCAAGCCGCTGAATCTTGAAGATGTGAAGTCCAAGTCTGCGGCCAGTATTGGAATATCAGTTATCTGAGCGATTATTCCCTTTAGGTCAGATGTTCTGTCAGCTACGATCCATCTGGTCGTTCCGACCGCCACGTTTCCCAGCAACACAGGGTTTAGAGCTTTGAGCACAGCTAGAACCGCGCCCATCTGCGTCCCACCAGCCATTAAGATAGGAACCCTTTCCGCTGCTCCAAGAACCAGACCCGCAAAAGCAGGAACCATAGGATCTCCAATACATGAGATTGCTTTGGCTGGATTATTCGATAAAGCGCCAAACTCGATACCTGAAGCCTTCAAGCCCGCTTCAACAACCTTGATCTTAAGGTCATGCGGGTTTTGCGGTATGCTACTACTGACCTTCCCCCTAGCATCTACGCCCATTGCAAGGAGGATGCCGAGGGCGGTCGTCGTTCCACCGGGAATACTTTCCCCTATCACCAGGTAGTCCGCTATCTTAGCCAAGTGTTCTCCAGCGATCCTCGCTCTCTCAATAACCTCTTCAACATTTTCGACTGCTCTTCCTGTTCTAATGTCTCCTCCAGGGCCTCCGCCGAGATCGAGGAAAGGCACCTTAGGTTTGACTTTCAGTCCGCCGCTCACTATAAGCATGGGTATACTGGCGAGTCTAAGGGCTGATCTTGTGATTAGAGCTGGTGTGGGTATCCCCTCAGGTGTAACTGGTACGCCTGAAATGCATTTGCATCTGCCTAGCAGAAGGAGTTCCGCATCCGCGGGAGGTGTGTAGTCGGTCAGTTCCGGGTTTCTTCCTGCAGCTGATAAGCCTGAAATCTTCGCGGTCTCGGTGGTGCTTATCACACAGACGAAGAGCGGGTCCTTCCCCAGTAGTTGCGGGAGAAAGTCTTCGCCTTTAGAAGCATTGTGAGCGAAGATGATGTCGAATCGGTTTCTCATTTTTCACCTACCTTGCTCGCTTCAACGTTCCCGAAGTTTTTGAGAGGAGAGGTATGCAATTTCTTAGGCTTCAAGAAGCATTCTTCCACCTTGATAAATAAGACTCGGTTCCTTTCTTCTACGCTGAACTTTGAGATCTCAACAGCCTCTTTGAAGATCGGCCCATCAATCACCATCGTATGATATTCGCCATTCTCTCCACAAGGATCGATTCGATTTTCACGACTCAGCGTCTTCACTGTCTCAACATGGTCATTGTCAAGCTCTCGCCCGAGCCATTCCTCGCTGAACCAAGGTCGCCTTACGCACGTGAAAATCGCTCTGAAACCTTGCGAGACAAATTCATCTAGGATCCGATTCGGTTCAGCACCCCACAGTGGCAAGATAACATCGATGCCCAAGCCTTCACAGACGCTTTCATACCATAGTTTATGTTCAGCGATCCAGATGTCTCCCGCCACAACTCCACGTATCCCCGTCTCCTCCTTCAGCCTTGTCAAGCTCTGCCTGTATCCTTCCTGGTAAGGCTCTCCAACCTTGAAGGTGAGGTGAGGTATGCCCAAGGCTTTGGACTGCAGCGACATTAGATGAATAGGGTGGCACAGACTCGGCCAACTATCGAGAATAAAGGTCACGAGAGAGGCAACATCGTAGCCCTCGGCCATAGTTTTATAGCATGCAAAGGTGGAATCTTTGCCACCGCCCCATAATACAGATACTCTCACGATCTATATACCCTCCGTAGCCGATTCGCCTACGATGGTTTTCAATGGCCCTTGACAACCGCTTGGAGATTCATGATGGCTTGTAGGCATTCCTTGGCGCTTCTCACGACTACGGCACTCTTCCTCAGTCTAGCCATATACTCCGCCGCTATGCCACCCGTGAAGTCTCTATGTTGAACAGGGGTGGACTCTATGACCACGACAGGCCTTCCTTTTTCCAGCGCTTCTTCCACGGCTTGGAGGTTTCTTAGATTGCCGGGTCCTACAGGAAAATCGGTAAGGACAACTATGTCCGAATGCTTGATCAGAGCAACATTTGCCGCGAAGGACTCTTCAGTTATCATGGAGAAGGGGATCTCTCCGACAACGGATAGATCTAGGCTTCGCGCAGTCTCATAGTCTGTATCGAGCACATTTAGGACACCCGCCGTAACCTTCATACTGCTTTCCAGAAGGAGCTTCATCAGTACGCTCCCTGACCCCCCGCCGCAAACCAGGTGGACAGTAGCTCTACTGTTGAGGCTGTTCCTTTTCGGGGGCAGATATGGAGCCACATGTAAAGCGTTCGTTACAGGGTGCCTTTTTACTACGGCATCAACGCCATATATCCTTCGGATACTTTCAGGTGTTAGAACCTGCTCGGGTGGACCGATTGCCTCAATCCTTCCATTATGAAGAAGAATTATTCTGTCACAGTGCTGAGATGCTAGATTAAGGTCGTGGAAGACCGCGACGATTACTATCCCTTTCTGCTTGTTCAACTTCTCGATTAGTTCCAACACCTCGAGCTGATACTTGATGTCAAGATGCACCGTCGGCTCGTCCAATAGAAGCACCTTCGGCTCCTGCGCAAGGGCACGTGCTATGATAACCCTCTGCCTTTCACCTCCACTTAGCTCGTCAAAGGTTCTGTCGGAAAGATGTAAAGTGTCAGTCATTTTCATAGCTTCCTCTACGGCTTCCAGATCTTTTGCTGATTCGGCTTCGAATCGGCCTATGCGGGATGTGCGGCCCATCAAAACTATTTCAAAGACAGTGAAGGCAGCGTCAACCACAGGACTTTGCGGAACCACACCTACACTCTTCGCAACCTCGCTCCTCGAAAATCTCCTTAAATCTCTTCCGTCAATAAGTATGGTTCCTACTCGGGGTTCCAAGACTCTGCACATACACCTCAGCAGCGTCGTCTTCCCTGAGCCGTTTGGGCCCATGACGCCTAGAAACTCACATTGTTCTACGCTGAAGGTAGCATCCTCCAGAATGGGCGTGCTCTCATAGGAGAAGCTTACGCCTCTAACCTCAAGCCTCAATCGCATCACAGCCAAACTCTTCTGCCCTTCCGTAGGAGATATGCAAAGAAGGGAGCACCACAAAGGGCTGTAAGCACACCAACTGGAATCTCCGTTGGTGCAATGATGGTTCTGGCTACGGTGTCTACAGATGTCAGGAAGAGGCCTCCCGCAAGGGTTGAGGCTGGGAGGAGCACTGAATGGTTTGGGCCGACTCGTAATCTCATTATATGAGGGATGATAAGGCCTACGAAGCCTATGATGCCGCTGAAGGCTACGGCTGTTCCTGCTACTAATGAAGTGAGCGCAAGAAGGATCTTCTTTACTGTCTCAACATCTATCCCAAGATGGATCGCCTGCTCCTCACCCATGAGCATAGCATTCAGGTCTCGGGCAAAGAGTTGAAGCAGCACCGTGCCAATAGAAACTATTGGAGATACTATCAAGACGACCTTCCAGCTCGCCATCCACAGACCGCCAAGCAACCAAAAGAAGAGAAAGCGAAACTGCTGTCCCGACAAGTATAGCAGGAAGGATGTGACTGCGGCGAGGAATGAGCCGACCGCGATGCCTGAAAGCAGCAGGGTTTCAACCCTAGCTCTCCCCCGCGATTTTGCAATTTGATAGACTAGGAACACTGTTAAAGTAGCGCCGATGAAGGCCAGAAGGGGAAGCGCGTAAATACCGATGTCTTGCTGCAATGGAAGGAAGGTCGATACGGATGCGCCTACAGCTGCACCTGCCGATAGGCCGATGATGTAAGGATCTGCCATTGGGTTCTTGAATACACCCTGCATTGTCGCCCCCGAGACTGCTAGAGAGCATCCGACCAAGACTCCCAGCAGGATTCTTGGCAACCTTATGTCCATGATGATGGCTCTAAAGTTCTCAGGCCAGTTCCCGCCTTTTCCAAACAGAATGTCTAGTACGGCTTGCAGTGGAATCTTCTCACCACTACTAGGGCCGATGGGCCCCGTTGAGCCGATGAGAGTCGTAAGGAATATGGTCAGCGTAAGAGCGATTGATAAAGCAATTGTCGTCAATTTCCATCCATGACGCTTTCTCTCGAAACAGCTGACGATAGTCTTTTCCGCCGTCATCTATGCAAACAGCTCCGGGTGAATCATCTTTGCTAGTTGTTCAAGGGCATCGATCAGCCTCGGTCCTGGTCGGGTGACGATGTCATCGTCGATTGTGTATATTCTACCACTCCTAACGGCTTCCGTATTCCGCCATCCAGGCCTATTCTCGATGTCCTGGATAGTAGTCTCTGCATGAGGACCAACGGTGAAGATTATTATCTCAGGGTTGCTCCCTACAACAAATTCGTTACTTACCTGAGGATAGGCGGCTAGAGCGCCTTCGGCTATATTTCTTCCTCCAGCCATTAATATCAGGTCGTGGCCAAAGGACCCAGGCCCGAAAGTCCAGTATGGGTAATATTCGAGATAGACTCTGGGTCTTTGAGTGCTGCTGTTGCTGATCTTCGATGTGATGGCGTCAATCCTTTGCTCCAACTTCTCCGCTATCGCATTTGCTTTATCGGCGTTACCTGTTATGAGACTGATGAGCCTAATGTCGCGGATCACTTCATGTAGCGTCTTCGGCGCCAACACGAATACCGTGAGGTCCTTTTCCTCAAGATTCAATACCATTTCCCTAGACGTGATGTCTGAGGCCAGTATCAAATCTGGCTTGAGAGCAACTATCTTCTCCAGATCGGGGTTCAAATAGCTCCCGATCTTTGCCTTGCCTCTCGCTTCATCAGGATAGTCGCTGAAATCATCTACCGCCACGACTCTCTCGCCGACCCCGATCGCATACAAAGTCTCTGTGACACTTGGGGCGAGAGATATTATTCTCAACGGTCTCTGAGAGATAGATACAGCCCTTCCATAGCCGTCAATGAACTTCAGCTCTTGCTCCGCCTCTTTTGACGGCTGAAGACCAGCAAGATAGTAGCCCACCGCAAAAGAAAGCGTCAAACCCAGCAGGAGCAGAGCGAGCGAGATCAGTTTGCCCCTAGTCATCTACGGTCATCTGGATGGATAATCCAACCGAACGGATATTAACCTTGCTACGGAAGCGTGGAACAAGGCTTATCAAGCGCTGAAACTTCAATCTCGGTTCGCTAACAGCAGTTGTCTGGTTTCGCTTCTTATAGTTACAAAGTCCAAATCTTTCGTAACGAATTTCCGAATACGAATAACACTTATCCCATTTGACATCAAGATTTTAAGCCCAAGCGTATTTTACAGAATATGGGAGAACCTATTGAACACCCTTCATCTTTTGAGGAGAATGGCGAGTGAAAGAGCTGCGGGACCATCTCCCTCTTTTACAGACCTTCACTTGGCAAAGGCCGTCGAAGTCATTGGCGAAAAACCGATCGGTAGAGCTGGGCTCTCAGAAAAACTACAACTGGGCGAAGGCGCTACCCGAACTTTAATCGATAGACTTCAGACTGAGCGTTTGATCAAAGTATCGAAAGTTGGATGCGAATTGACAAAGAATGGACTGTCAATTCTGAAAGACTTGAAGTCTAGATTCCCTAAGAAACTAAAGGTCCCTACAAGCTCAATAACGGTTGGCGCCCATAATTTTGGAATTCTTGTCAGGAACGCTGCAAGCAAGGTCACGAACGGGATTGAGCAGAGAGATTCAGCTGTCAGAGCCGGCGCATCTGGAGCGGTCACCCTTATTTTTCAGCAAGGAAGACTGTTCATGCCTCCACCTACCAAGATAGAGTCTAAAGAATGGCCTGAGATCTCGAGGCAGCTCTTGGAGCTATTCCAACCCGAGAAGAACGATGTCATTATAATCGGCGGTGCAGCTACTGAAGAGAAAGCTGAACAAGGTGCGAGAGCTGCTTCTTGGACACTTGCCGATTAGAATTCTCCGAACTCAGTGGAATTGACTGAAAAGCGGCTTTTTCATCAAGGTATGTTTTAAAGGATAAGTTAGCATTAACTCTGAAACGTAATTGGTGTCCTGCGCATGATTGACAAAACAGCAAAGCTAGATCCATCGGCTTCCGTGGATGCAAAAGCGGAAATCGCTGAGAGATGTTTCATCGGTCCTGGGTCGAGGCTCGTCGGCTACGTGAAAGCGGATAAGTCCGTGCGAATCGATTCAAATGTGATTGTTTATGGACCTGCTGAGATAGGGGAATCAGCCTACATCGGGCCGAACTGCATTCTAGGCTATCCTACAAGGCGGGAATTGCCGAAGATCTTGGAGACCGAAAGTCTAGAGTCGAAAGCTGTAGAAGGGAAGATTCTCAAGGTTGAGAGAGGCTGCAGGATTAGAGCTGGATGCACTATCTATTCAGATGTAACTGTCGGCAATGAAGTGGAGTTCGGACATAATGTTCTAGTGAGGGAGAATGTGCGAATCGGCGACAACTCCCGGATAGGCACGAATGTAGTTATCGATGGATCGTGCAAAATCGGGAGAGGAGTTTCGATACAGACAGGCGTCTATCTTTGCGCATATTCGAATGTTGAAGACTATGTGTTCCTCGGTCCGTATTGCGTGTTCACGAATGACAAGTACGTTATGCAGAAGAAGGTGAAACTGGTTGGGCCGACGGTTAAGCGTGGAGCAAGCATAGGAGCGAATGCTACGTTGATGGCTGGGATAACTGTGGGTGAAGGCGCCGTCGTCGGGGCTGGATCTGTCGTAACAAGGAACGTTCCGAGGAGATCGATCTGTTTCGGTGTCCCAGCGAGGAGAAGGAAGAAGATTCCAGAAAGGTGGCGTCCAATTCTTAAAGAAACAGATTTGATGCGGAATAGATAAATACGGTGCGGACTTTTGGTTTTTTCTCGTATCGTATCATACTACTTAAACCTCGTATCAGGAGCTGCATTGAGCATTGCCTGATCTTCATTCCCACTGTTTACGTGCGACTCGTCTTATTGCTTTTTCTCTTATTTGTTGAAGAAGCGCTGAAACTCTCTCTCGGTGCGAGTGGGTCCTAAGTCGAAAGTATCGACTCTAGACCGTACCTTCCTGCCATTTAGCCATAAGTTTTAAGGGACAACAGTGTTTACTCAAGCCTTAGTGAAAAGAGAAATGGATCTGATCGAGGCCTTCAAGAGAACATTTAACCTATTGCGGTCGAACCTGATCCTGTTCCTTCCGCCCCTCATCACTGCCTACCTCATACCTACGGCGTTGGCGCTCGCTGGACTCTACATCTTTGCGCCGATACTGGTTGTGGCTGCGAATAGTCCAGCTCCACTTTCAGTTCTTATTCCAGGAGTCATCGTGGCGATACTTGTCATCATCGTGCTTGCCCTCCTCGCGTATGCTTATGTGTTGGCTGGCTGGGCTGGAATGAATAAGAACACCACTTTGACTGGAAAGACTGAGTTCAACGATTTCTGGGCGGGAGCCAAAGCTTACTTCGGAAGGATTCTGTGTGGGATCGTTATCCTAGCTGTGATCTACATAGTACTCGCCGTTGTCGGCATTGTGGCAACGTTTTCCGTTTTCCTACCGCTCATCATGCGCTTCATGCCGACCGGTGTCATTCCTGGTGGCTTCCCGCCGGTTCCAAGCGGTGCACCTGAGATTTCACAGATCATCGCCGCCGTTGGCAACACGATAGGGATATGGCTAGTCATCGGCACGTTGGCTGGGCTCGTGTTTCTGTTCACTGTCTTCTGGGTGCAGTCTGCCGCCCTTGATGATGTTGGAGCTCTTGGCGCTCTGAGACGAAGCATCTCATTCGTGAAGAACAACTTCAAGACTACGTTGGGCATAGCTGCGCTGTACATAATCGCCACAGGTTTTACGGAAGCCATCTTCCCAGGCGGTGGAGGAGGAGGCGGGGGAGGCGGATTAGGAGGAGGCTACGGCTTCAGCCTGGTGATTCCTGCACCACTCGCGGCGATCTTTCGACTCCTCATAAGTACATTCTTCATCCTCTACATGTTCGTAGTCTACGCCGACAAGAAGAAACCAGCGAAGGCTTAAACGCACTCTAAGCCATAACAAGAACTCCCATTTTTTTCAAGGATTTAAGGGTTCGATTGCTCCATAAGCACGGAGCATCCTATACGTCAAGCAGCTCCTAGACCACAAAAGGATTGAAAACAACATGCTGTATACGCAGCTGATAAGCTTCGGGAGCGATGAGTACGCGTCAGCGGTGGCCAAGAACATTAGAGGAAGATCGAAAACGTGGAAACAGAGTTCGAAGGTTACCTTCTCTCATCTCCCGAAGAAGAAGCTAGGGAAGGCAAGCAAGTATAGAAAGAAGAGATGAGAACTCAAAGACGGCTGGTTAATCTTGGAAGCCAAGTTTCTTCAGTATCTGTTCTGCTATTCTTGGCAGATCCACCTTCAACAAGACAACTGTGATGGCTATGGTCAGAACTATTGAAATGATCACCAAAACTCCTTGGCTTAGGTATCCGCTTAGAAGCTGGTCACCAAATCCTCCTAAGAAAGCCCCGATAAAAGCTATGGACAGCTTTCCAGCGAAATAGGCCAATGTGAATTTAGCCGGACTGTATCTCATGAGGCCAAGCGGAATGATTACAGGGTCATCAGGTATCGGAGTTGCCGCTGCGATGGACACTGCTAGAAAAGCCCACCGTTTCGTCTTTGCGGCTGCTTTGTCTAATCGTTTTCTGCGTTCCTCGCCTACGTGTTTGCCGACGAAGAAGGAGATTATGTAATGAATGAGTTTCGCGCAGGTTGCCCCTAACGCGACTAGGACACCGAGGCTCAATGGGTCGGAGTTGACCAGTAGCGCTGCATTTGAGGCTATCAAGAGGTTTGATGGCGATGCGAACGGAATCATGTTTATGCCAAAGGAAACTAGTAGAACCCCAAGTAGTTCGATCAGTGAAGCCATTCTTGCCATTACTCTTGTAGTTAGCCTATGCCACGTTTAGGTTTGAACCTTGGAGTAGCCGTTTCCGCCATATAGGCTTCTCCCTAGCCCTTGATCTACTTGAAGTTCCTCAAGATCCTTTAGAGCATAGACAACATATCTTCTCCAAGCTTCAATTAGAGATCGCAGCATTCAAGAAGAACATAGTATAGAAAATCAACTGTATCCCTAAGCGGTTTTATACTCGACTTTTTCGATTTGATTGTTCGTATTGGCATGTCAACTATACGTAGCCCTCTCTTGTGAGCTTGAATCAACATTACTGTTTCAGCAACATACCGAGGAGCCTTCGTTTGAATCGTTTCCAGCGCGCTCTTGGTCCAAACGCGGAACCCACATTGCGTGTCCCGCAAGTTCAGGCCGAGAAAATGGAGAATCAAGGATGTTAGAGAGTTTGAGAGTCTTCGAATCCAAGGCATGCCTCGCTTTTCTCTGGCTCCGACCACAACATCCGCATTCGCTTCGATGATCGGCAGCAGCAGCTTAGGTATCTCATTTGGATCGTGTTGAGCGTCTGCGTCAAAGGTCACAATCACGTCTGGACTCAGCGTTAGCGCTCGCTTGAACCCTGTTCTAAGAGCGTCTCCCTTCCCCTTATTGTCCGGATGCTTCAGAACAAGCGCTTCAGCTTCCTGCGCTCTAGCGAACGTCTCATCAGTGCTTCCGTCATCAACGACGATTACTTCATCAACATATCTCTCAGTTTCAGAGACAACTCTGGCTATTGTTTCTTCCTCATTGAAGGCTGGAATAACAGAGATGATCTTCAACTGTAGATCACCTTGTAGAGCATAACCTCACCGCTCTTCCTCAAGAAGCCTTCTCTCAGTCTTACGTATTCAGCGGTCTTATGTATTCTGTTCCTTCTTCCCCATCCAGCTAAACCGTAGAAACATTAAGAACACGTTGATCTACACTCAACTGGTCAACTTTGAAAATGAAGACGAGCACATATGCAAAGCAGCTATGACGGTGGAAGAAGCGAAGGACCTCATAGAACATGGTTTTGAATATGTCTGCGCCGTCGAGGATGTCAAGCTTTTTAGAAAACGCAAATAGTCTGTGGGTTTATGCTTTGGAGCCGGGTGTAGGAGTTGAACTTCAAGTTCAGAGCCTCCCGCGATGAAACACACCATTCCCATGATATACGCGCATAATTGATTTTCGGTTACGATCGAATAAATCTGTTCAGATTTGCCCATCTTTGCAGAAACCATTCTTCTAACCCGCCGCTCTGAAAGAGGCAGAGGATTATCGCTCTACTCCTCAACCTCACTTTACCCTCCTTCCTGTAAACATCAGCCATCCTGTAGATCTGGTCTTTAGTAGGAATAACCTCGTAAGCTATCTTCTTGCTCGCATACCTGATCCTATCGACGCGTTTGAACCTGATCGCTCGATCATGATACTCAAAGAAGCTCTTCACCACACCCTGGATCAAACGCACCGAAACAAGCTTATCCTCCCTAAGATACGCCTGCACAACATTCATCACAACCCTCCGAGCGTCATCCATACCTAGATCCAGCAGTTGCCTAGGAGAAGGCCCCGACTTGACGCATAGAGCATTCAATCAACGGAGATAGCGATCTTTCGTACCAGAACTGCGATAAACACTTATCCAACCGCGAACCAAAGAATCCTCTAACAAACCATCATAAGACCTAGAGCCCGATAGCCCATTTACGCGCAGACGATTCAAGATGTCCCCTACCTTAAAAATGTAATAGCGCACGACAAAACCGCGAGAACCAGAACATTAAAGATAAATACGGTACCGTATTACGGAAATAAGTTTAGTCACGATGAAGTGAAGTGATGAGAACTGCGGAGACTTGCCCCGCTACTACTGATTGCTTTGGTGGCTTTCGCTTTTGTCAGGACTACCGCTGCGGGCGCCGAAGAAGCGTATTCCTTAGGCGTGAAGAGAAGCATAACGATAAGCGAGTATGCGCTGGTAACGGTGGATGACAAGTTCAACTTCAAGAACAATGGAAATGAGCCCGTAAGCAGCTGGACAGTCGGTTTCCCGCGAGAGTTCGCAGACCTCCTTAAAGATGTTTCAGCTAAGGATTCTGATGGAGTAAGTCTAAGGGTAGACCGAGACGTCGATTCTTCATCTCCCATCTACTGGCTTCGATTGACCTTCTCGAAGGATGTTAAGCCCAATGAAGAGTACAGGTTCAACTCGAAGATGCTCTTCTCCGGTCTAGTGAGCTTCTCTGACCCGGGATTCACCTTCAAGTTTGCTCCTCACCCGACACTTCAGTCCAGAGCTGAGTTCTCGAATGTAACGATCGTTCTTCCTGCTGATGCGCAAGTTACGGTTCCACCCAATTCAACATTCATATCGGAGAAGTTCGAGGGCAAACCTGTAGTCTTCAATTCGAGTCGACCGCTTGAACCCTTGGCGGACACTATATTCTCCTTCAACTATACGTCAACCACTCAAAGGATGATAAGATGCGACTGGGCTGAGAGACAGATAACATTCGATCCTTACAGAGGCATATCTGTTGCAGATACGTACCGTGTGGAGAACTTGGCGAACGACGCTGGCTCGATTCGAGTGCTCTTGCCTCAGAACTCAACCCAGGTTATGCTCTACGACCTGCTAGGTCCAATCCGGGAAGTAACTGCTCAAGGGAACGAGACGACAGTCGCCCCTCGATACCCAAAGATAGGGAAAGGGCAGACGTTCACGTTCACACTTCGATATCAAATTGAACAGAAGAGGTATGTGAAGCAAATGGAGTGGTGGGGGCTGTACAATTTCACGATGGATCTAGCTCCGCATTCAGAATGGATCATTGAGAAATTCAACGTCGTAATCACCTTGCAGACAGGCGCCTCAGTAGAGTGGGAATCTCGGGAACCGAACGCTGCATTGAAGCCATCGGCGCTCAGGACCGCGATGGTCTACAATCTTACAGAGCTACTGCCTGAAGAGAATGCTTCCGTAGCGATCAGGTATAGATACCTGAGCTTCTGGGCTGCCTACGAGCCTCTACAGTGGGTATTCACTCTAGAGATACTTGTAGTCGCTTTAGCTGTAACATTCAGGTTGAGGAAGCAACCTGCTCCTAGTGTTCCAATCCCAGTTGAAAGGATTCGTGAGTTCGTTGAACTTTATGATGAGAAGGCAGCTCTGAAGCTTGAGGTTGAGAGGATGGAGGAGGAGCTGGCTCGAGGAGCTATTACTAAGCACGATTATAGGCATAGAAAGAGGAACATCGACCTCCGGATCGACGAGATAAACAAGGCTCTGACTACAGTAAAGACTGAGCTAAGATCTATCCAGGCGAGATACGACGATATGCTAAGGCGGATAGAGAAAGCTGAAGCAGAGGTGGATGCAGCACGAGTCAGTCAAACGCAAGTGAGAACGCAATATAGAACAGGGAAGATCACGAGAGAAGTCTATGATACATTAACAACGGATCTGAACAAGCGTGTAGACAAAGCGAGAGAAACAATAGACAGCATAATAATCACTCTACGAGAAGAAGCGCGTTAATAGGCTTCTTCCCTAGTGGTGAGAGCTCAACCTTTCTGGGCTTCCATCCTTCTTTTTCAAGTTCCGTCTTCTTGTTATCTTAAAGATAGATAAGCATCGAGGCAAACATTTTTATTTCTTAAAATTTCATATGGTGAAGCCGTTTGGTAGGCGAAGGACAGCAATGGTAAAAGTGACTGTTGATCTGGAGAAATGCAATGGAGACGGATTGTGCGCGCAAGTTTGCCCAGTTGCCGTCTTTGAGATGCGAGATGGGAAATCATACGTAGTCAACAATGACGCTTGCATAGTATGCAGAGCTTGCGAGATTCAATGCCCAACTCAAGCGATAACGGTGACTGAGTAAGCGCGCCCCCTTCTTTTCTGCAGTCTCTGTTTCCGCAGCGTATTCCTTAGGTTGCTAAGGAGTATACCTGAATGGGTGTCTAGCTCTCTCCTTGTTCTCTAGAAGATTGTCGATTGTCGGTCTGCCTTCCATGGCCTTCCTTATCGAGTGCCTCATCGCTTTGTAGTTATTTATGTAGACCCTCTTTCTATCTACTGCTGCAGGATGAACGAAGACATTCGCAATCAAGATTAAGTCGTCTGCAGTGCCTTTAGGCAAGATACCGTCGCTCACACTGTCAATAACCGCTTTCGCAACCGCGGTCTGCGCAGGCCCATAGATCATGCTGGCCTGCCTCATACTCTTTATCGTCACAGTCGGAACTATCAATGTCAGCGGCTTGACTGTGAGGTTCGGTTCAAGTATAGCTACGAGAGGTTCATGCCCCGGCGTAGGCGATGCCTTCGCTTTCGCAAATGCTTCTCCAACCGGGCCGGCTTTCATTCCGACCATTAGGTCTATATGTGCAACTTCAGGTTCCTCGCCGGCTAATGCTTCTCCAAATCTCAAATTGAAGTCTTTGATAGTTTGAGGAGTTATGCCGATGGCGGCGAATCGCTCTTGAATAGGTTTGCCCGGAACCACCTCGATAGTCACAACTTTCCTTTCAATCTTCCCGATCTTCTCAAGGTCTATTCTAAGCTCCTCCATCTCTTCATACGATAATTCGCCACCGATCGAAAGCGGAAGCCTTACAGGACCTACTGGGACGTCTACCATGTTCAATCCAGCCTTAACCCCTACTGAGCCGCTCTTCGCTATGATCCTGCAGATCTTCTGAACTTTCAACTGGAGCTCTTGAGCTCTCTTCAAGTCGCCTTTATTCACAGCTTCATACACCTGCATCCAAATATCCACAATAATGTTGCCGCTAGCGAGGATAGCTCCTGAGCATCCAGCTGCTAATGCGGGTAGAACAACTTCATCGTGGCCGCATAGAACTGAGAGTCTCGGCTTGGTCTTCTCGAGGACTGCGAGAATCCCCTTAAGTTCACCGCTGCTATCCTTGACGGCTACGATATTCGGAATATCGGCCAGATCCTCAACTATCTGCCAAGGCAGAGTCACTCCTGTAACTTGCGGTATGTTGTAAAGTATTATCGGGATGTCAACGGCTTCAGCTACACTTCTGTAGTGCTCGTAGATGCCTCGATTCGCGGGCTTGTGATAGTAAGGGGTTACTATTAGTGCTGCTTGCGCACCAGTTTCCTTCGCATGTCTTGTCATCTCGATCGTTAAATCGGTGCTACTGCAACCCGTCCCAGCGATGACTGGAACCCGCCCCTTGACTTCATCTATAACTATCTCGACAACTTTCTTTCGCTCTTCATAAGATAGGTTTTGGAATTCACCTGTCGTTCCGCAGGGAACTACTCCAGTCGCACCTTTCGCAATAACATAATTGACGAGCCTTCGAAGCCTCCCTTCATCGATCTTCTTCGCGTCGTCGGTGAATGGGGTAACTAGCGCAGGCATGATTCCTGTAGGATTGAAAGACATGATTAAGCCCTCATTCTGGGATGGCTAGATCCTCAACTCCTGGCTTCGAGAGTTTCGCGTCCTTGTAGTATTTCTCGACGAACTCGATCACTACTTGAGCTTGCCTGACTTTCTCTCTAGCTAGATCAGCGAGCAGCTGTGGACTTGTGTAAGACTTGTAGTATTGAGCAGCTGCCAACCCTGGCTCTATCTTGAAGTAGACGGGGGAAGCGACTCTAGCGATCTCCGGAGCTTCATAGAACCTCACAAATCCGCCGAAGGAATCGAAGATACTGACGAAGATGTCCAACGGCATATTGGTCACGGATCGTAGTGAAGCAATTTGCGGGAGAGATAGATCAGCCAACGGATTGACAGTGTTAGCGCCCAAGCCTTCGAGGACTTTGATCGCGGCTGGGTTCGCATGCCCAGCGAAGACTGAGACCTTGAATACAGTGTTCTTTGGAATCGCCTCTGCCTTCCTCAATTCATTCAAGGCCCAGAGCAACCCTTCATCGAATACTAGGAATCCCCTCATACCGCAGTCGACGGCACGCTTCACGTCCTTAACAGCGTTCATCAATTGGTCAGCTCCACGTATTCTAAGTCCAGCTGTGATTCCCTCAGGGGTCTTCGCTTGAGCTCCAACATCATAGAAAGACCTTGGGCCCACTCCGAGGATAACTTCGAGCTTCGCAGATTTCGCTGCCTCAGCGAATTCTCTCAATTCTTCTTCACTAAGCAGCATTCCGCCCATGACGACGCCTATGATCCGGTGAACTGGAACATCCCTCTTCTCCATCTCGTCGATTAGAGCATTAAGCACATTCGGCCTTTCGATACCTGAGATCTCTATCCTATAATTCGCACCATCAGGAAATCGGGATTTAGAGGTAGGAAGATCATACCGGTCGGTAACAGGGAGACCGAGCCTCTGAATAATCTTCTCAATCTCACTCAAGATAATGTAACCTTCACGTCGTAACTGGAATTGGGAGATATAAATAGAAGATGGTGCGCTATTCGATGGCTGAAGCCGATTGGCTTTGTTTTTGTACAATACGTATGCTGCTCTTTTTCCTTTTGTAAAGCACCACATATTAATCTGAACGTTGGCAAGAGTATCCCCAGCATGCATACTGTGAGACCTTCGAGTGTAGATGTTACCGGGTTAGGTCTGTGATCAAGAAATTGAGATAAGAGGTGTAAACGCTTGAGTGGGAAGAGGAAGATGATCTTGTACGTTCAGACGAGTGGGATAGATACGCCTGAGAGGCTCTACTCTCCTTTTGTGTTGGCAACAATGTTACTGCCACGTTTGTCTAGGAGGTATCCTGTTGAGCGATAAGACAAAGGGATGTCCAGCGTGTAGAAGAGAAGGGCACAAGCTCAATTCTGTCATAGTGAAGACCACACATGGTTCTCGCTACTTGAAATATTGCATCTGCTGCGGAGAGAATTCAACCCGCGGTTCGGTGAAAAATCGGGTAAAGAAGAAAAACATTCATTGTACCATTAGAAATGCCGTAGCCGCAGCAAGCTATTGCCTATGTTACATGGGAAGCAAGGATCTTCAGACACAGTAGGTATTTAATCCGTTCCAAGTGGAATATTTGTCCTAGATCGAGAAATGTCTATCAGCTTGAATCAGTTCCAAGTATGGCTTAATGAAGAACTCGAAGAATATCTTAGAACAGTAGACAAGGAAGCGTCTAGCTTTCAAAAGAATCTAGACCTCGTACTGCGAGACCTTAAGCAGACTTGTAGCGATATCCTCAAGAAATCTGAAAAAGATATGGTCGAAAGAAAAAGAGAACCAGCATTCTATCGAGCAGCGAGAGCAGCCAATCGAATGTCACGCGAAATATCTGAGACCATAAGCGAAACGCTCATCAAAGCGGATCGCTCCTATCAAGGTTTGAAGACTTTTCATGAGAATGTAGAGAAGATCTTGACATCGGCTAGCAGAACCAGAGATCAGTGGGCCCCCCAAATAAGGCCATACTACATTCTCGACGTGATGAGCTTAAACGCGTCAATCGATAAACTCAAGCGTTTGATCAGCAGCCTACGCGAATTCCAATTGAAGAAAGCGCCGACTCTAAGAACCGTAGAGGAAATACACGCGAAGATCGCTCAAATCGAGAGCCTCCGCCAAGAAGGTGAGACGTCGAATCGGACGATTGCCGACTTGAAGGATAGGCTTTCCGAGATTGAAGAAGCGTCGATTGAAAAGCAGAACGCGTATCAGAAGATCATGGAAGACCAGAGGATTCGGACACTACTGGAGACGGAAAGAAGGCTGATTGAGCTAAGAGAGGAGTTGACCGCTTCAGGTTTAAGCCATCTGGGTAGACCTCTCAGAAAGTTTTTGTCAACAATCGAGAGAGGTGAATTCTTCCTTCCACCCGAGTATAAGCAGCCAATAGTTGACTACCTCAATGCTCCGCTTCGAACATTTCTCAAAGAGAAGGAGGGCTATCCGATGTTGAAGATGATATTGTTGAATGTTCAGAAAGCGATCCAAGACATGAAGCTTGGTATTAAGGAGAAGAAAGCGAAGAAAGTTCTGGCTCAAATAGACGCCATAGTGAACAAGAACTCACTGGACAGAATCCATGATGAAGGACGTAGGCTAATCGCTAAGAGAAGAGGAGAATTAGCTAATGCAAATGTCTTAGAGATGTACCGTGAACGAGTCTCGATAAAGAAAGAACTTGATGAATTAAAGGGAAGAAAGAGTGAGATTCTCTGGCGGATAGAAGGGATTGAAGAAGAAGCGAAGACACGTGAAAGACAGATAAGGGAACATAGGATGCTGATTGAGAGGAGGATCAAGGAAGTTACCGATAAACAAATAACCATCAACATGGCGTAGGAAGTGGCATCGAAACTTTCGGTTGATCTGCCGGATGAAACCTAAGGCTTTCATAGTGGTTCATTCAAAATGGTGTCCGTATTGTGGAATTGCCATTAAGACAGCTGAGACTTTGAGTAGAGAATTCCAAATCGTGTTGAAGCTGCTCGATATAGATCTTCCAGACGAGGAGGAGGAAGCGGACTTCTACGTAAGAAGGTATGGGAACTGGTCTGAGGACTACGTGATTCCCCAATTGTTCATTTAATGTGAAGATGGAACGGTTCAGCATCTTTTTACTGGAGCTTTAGGCATCGAAGCGGCGAGAGCGAAGCTGAACAAGATCCTGAAACTTGCTTGATAGTCTTGTCAGTATCGCTCTGTCCAGATTTGTTGACTTGCTAGATTGTCTAGGGACAAACCTCAAATAGACTTGCAACCCCACATAGCGCGGATTATTCCCGTTGTTCGCCACTTAATCCTAGTTCATCAAGCTTCTCTTTTGTGGGGATGCCTTCTTCCGTCCAGCCTCTGTATTGATAGTAGTCGCTGAGCATCTTTCCTATGTGAGGTAGGCATGTTGCTTCTCCTCTATCTAGCCGCTTGTTCGTTAGGATTCTCGGCGGTATCATATCGTCCTTCCTGCTTATTCCTAAACGGACGTTATAGAGCCTTTCCAGATTGAAGATCCTCTCACCAATCTTGAGTAATTCTTCTCCCGTTAAGCTCCATCCTGTTATAGCGTTAAGCCAGTCGACTAAGTTCTGTACCTTTATCTTTCCGAAGACTAGGAACTTGCATGCTGGGAGTGAATCGAACATACACATAAGGTTCTGCATCTTAGCGGTCATCTCCCCCTTGCCTTCAGAAGCATAAGAATTCATGAGCGTCTCATAGCCGAACTCTGGGAGCGGAACGCTCCTCTCTAATGCATGTGTGAGCCCTTCAAGGTGGCATGCACCTCTATTCGACGTAGCGTATCCTACAGCTAGACTTGCGTAGGTTCTAGGGTCGTGCATCGGAAGCTCCAAACCCTTAATGTGTATAGCGAATTCTTCTGCATTTCGACCGATCTTCTCGGCTGCGGCCCTCACCCCTTGGCCGAGTAACTTCCCTATTCCTTTCTTCTCTCCGATTTTCCTCATTATAGCGAGTAGGGCTTCATCACTCCCCCATTTTACTTCAATCCCGTCAGTATCTTTCTTCGAGATCAAACCTTTCTCGTATGCTTCCATAGCGAAGGCTATAGCTCCGCCTGTTGAGATCGTGTCTATGCCGTACCTGTTGCAAACCTCATTACCCATAGCTACAGCCTCGAGATTGTCGACCAAGCATAAAGAGCCGAGTGAGGCTACAGTCTCGTACTCTGGGCCAGATCCATCAACGCCTGCATACTTGCCAGTCGTGATCTTGACGACCCTACCGCATCCGATGACGCATCTTCCGCAGAAGTATCTACCAACAAGTATCGTTTCAGCCATCGTTTCGCCGGAGATCTTCTTAGCGCCTTCCTCCCACCTCCCTTGATACCAGTTCTTTATAGTCAGGTCGCCTGAAACCTCAGCTGACTCAACTATATTCGATGTCCCATACTTCGCCATCCGACCTGTATTGTTCACGATGATCGGCGTGGTCTCCTTCACCAAGCTCTGAAGCTTTTCGCTATCCGCAATCTTGACTGACTTCGAGCCTTTGACTGCGATGGCCTTAAGGTTCTTTGAGCCCATCACTGCGCCTACTCCGGCTCTAGCAGCCATTCTAGCATGCTTTCCGTCATGGAGGATCGAGGCGATCTTGACGCACTTCTCGCCAGCGGGGCCTATACATGCTACTTCCGCTTTCTCATCCGTCTCCTTCCTGACGGCTTCGTCGGTCGCATATGTGTCTAAGCCCCATAGATGTCTTGCAGATCTTAATTCTACGTCGTCGTCCTGAATCCATATGTAGACAGGTTTCCTAGTTTTACCCGACAAGACTATTCCGTCGTGACCTGAGAACTTCAGCGCTTGACCCCATGTTCCACCAACATCTGAATGCGCATACAACCCTGTTAAAGGAGACTTGCAGGTTACACAATGCCTAGAAGAGTTTAGAGCAGAGGTTCCTGCGAAAGGCCCAGTCATAAAGATCAGCAAGTTCCATGGGCTTAAAGGCTCAGTCTCAACCGGAACCTCATCGTAGAATATCTTTGCTGCTAAACCTCTCCCTCCAACAAATCTCCTCGCCAATTCCTCGCTAGTTTCTTGAATCTTGACTTGCTTACGAGTTAAATCGACTCTGACTATCTTGCCTGCATATCCTGGAAACATTCCGCTTCCACCATGTCGAAAATAGTAATCCCTTCGAAGCATTTTCTCCATTTCAGCTCCTATATAAAATGACTCCATCTAAACGACGTATTTTGAGACAAGAAACTTGATCTTACCATCAAGTTGTTTACACTTCGAAATCCCAGTGAACGTTCAAGTTTGCAAAAATGATACTTTTAGCGATCTCTTTGATTCAAGTTAGCCGCTGTACACTTGAAGCTCATGCTCGGCTTCGGTGAGATCAGGGTTTATGTTCTGGACGATTTATTGAAGCGGCTCGGCAAAGATTGTGAGAGATGCATCTACGGTCCGGCTAAAAGACGTTTCTTGAATGATGAATGTTGCAAGTGCATACAGCGAGCTGAGAAGCTCGTCCACTCTAGCGCCCCCGACGAGAATTACGCATCAAACTCTGAGAAACTCGACAAATGGCTGATAAGGAGAAATTCTCCCCCATGAAAGTATCATGAGGAAAAGATATTTGGTGGAAAGCCGACACAGCCTCAGAGAATCCGCTGCGATAATAAAGTGGCTATAAGACAGTTGCCCTGAAAAATGATGGTTCAAGTTCATAAAAAGAGCTGCTTTAATAGGCTTGAAGCTACGAGAAAGATATCTACTGCCGAGTAAGTCTTCCCGGTCCCTCCGTGCCCTATTGTGGTGTTCGCTTGACGGTTCAAGACCAGCAAGTTTTCGATCTTACTAATGAAGCGAAAAAGATTATCGACGAGGCTGAAAAGACAAATGTGATGTTGAGGCTTCTGGGAGGCCTAGCTATAAGGGTCCATTGCCATGGTCAACATTCATCTCACATAAGGGCGTATCATGACACGGACTTCTTTGGGCTGAGAAGTCAGAGTGCTCAGATTGAATTGCTCTTCAAGAAACTTGGCTATGTCCCGAACCCAAGGTACAATTACCTCCACGGGTATAAACGACTTGAGTTCTACGACAAATCTCATAACCGGAACGTTGATGTCTTCTTGGACAGGTTTGAGATGGAACACAAACTGAACTTTAAGCGTAGAGTTGGCCGTGACAGATATACGATCCCGCTTACTGACCTGCTCCTGACAAAGATTCAGGTTGTGAAGGTGAACGAGAAGGATCTGAAAGATATGGTTGCCATCTTGGAGGACCATGAGGTTGCCAGCAAGTCCGATAATGAGACGATAGATCTCGAATACATAGCCAAACTCTGCTCAAAGGATTGGGGGCTCCACAAGTCTGTGATGGCAAACCTCGACATCCTTGAGTCATTTATCACCGGGCATAAACTTGTTGTCAGAGATGAGACAGCCGTTATGAAGAAGATAAAGGCTATTAGAGAAGCCATCGCACGAAGACCGAAGTCTCTGAGATGGAAGATACACGCCAAGATAGGTGAGAGGATGCGCTGGTACGAGGAAGTGGAGGAAGGGTAACATATTCTCCCAGACTGATCTTGGTCGGTGAAAGCGAATGATCAAATTGTCTCCGAAACAAGTTGAGTTTCTAAAGAAGCAGACCGTAGGTAGAGTTGCGACAATCTCCCCAAAGGGCGAACTACATGTCGTGCCTGTCTGTTACGTGTTCGATGACGGCAACATCTATTTTGCAACTGATTATGGAGCAAAGAAAGTAAGAAACCTCAAAGAAAACAGGAAAGTCTCTATGATTATCGATCAGTATTTCGAAGACTGGTCAAAGCTCAAAGGAATCCTAATTCAAGGAGAGGCTGAGCTTCTAGAGAAAGGACCGGAGTTTGCAATGGGTCGTGACCTATTGCACAAGAAGTATCCCCAGTACGTGGCGATGCCCATCAAAGAGGGTGAGTGCCTCATAGTGAAGATTAAACCTTCACGCATTTCGCGTTGGGGTTTCAAGTAATATGAAAACGTCTTCTAAGCCACGGGCGGCACTACCAGTTCCATATGGCATATAGCAAATACGCGAATTAAGGTTGGACTAGTGCTTCCTGTCAACGGATTCCTATATCGTGTTTAGCGTACTGTAACGGCTAAAACGTAAAAACAGCTTTAAACCACTCCATGGTGTGGAATACCTGCATTTTACGAGGTAAAGGTGAACCTGCTCGGCGGATCTAGCGTGCTCTGGCTTGAACCCTAGGCTCTATCAATGTCCAGATCCAGTCCACAAACTCCTTCAAGTTCTTCGTCTGAATCAATACCTCTCCAGAACCCGTTATCTCTGTTACCAGTCCTTCGCCGCCGAGGATTGTCTCTTTCAATCCTCCAAACTTCATGACTTTGTATTGGCATGTGTCGCTGAAAGCTACGAGGTGGAAGTTGTCTACAGTCAGCTTCTCACCCAGCTCTAGTGTATGGCGATCTAAGGCGCCGAAGGTGTTGATGAATAACTGTCCTTGACCCGTCACCTTTATCATGAAGAGGCCTTGACCGAACAAGCCTTTGGTGAAGCCTTGCCATTGAACATCTAAGTCGACGCCGGTTGTGGAAGCTATGTATGCAGCCTTCTGGATTATATACCCCTTTGCAGGCGTTACCTCGAGCACGTCTATGTCGCCGACGGGGGCTGACACGAAGGCTACCTCTCCTAGACCACTGGTAGCGGTGTAGTCGTTCACGAAGAGAGATTGACGACCTAGAACCTTGAGTCCTATCGTTCCTAGGATACTCTTCTCCCTCATCCGGGTTTGAACTCGGATGCTCGGGCTCATATAGGTCATAGCTCCTGACTCGGCTGTAATCGACTGGTTTGGTTTGAGGTGGACGACGAGCATAGAGTAAGAGGGCCTATACTTTATCTCAAACTCCAACGGCTGTGTTGAGAGAATGCTGGGCATCGAGTTTCCGCAGTTCGGACAGAAGGATGCTCCTTCCGCAACTTCCTTACCGCACTTTGAACAGAACACCATCTTCAACCACGCAGCCATATCGGATATAAGAGACTCACTAATAAGCACTTTGTAACTCTCTCGTATATATGGGGATCTTTGGCTATAGTTACATATTGGGTTGGTCATATGCGTCGCAAGGATTATGTTGAGAGTACTCCTAGATCCAAAGAGATGTATGAAAGAGCTAAAAGCGTCTATCCTGGAGGCATCAGCTACGGGATTAGGTATTTTGAACCCTATCCTTTCTGTGTAGTGAATGCGAATGGCAGCCAGCTTTATGATATTGATGGCAATAGTTTTGTAGACTATTGGTGCGGCCATTTCGCACTCATTCTCGGCCATCGCCACCCAGCAGTTGTTAAAGCAGTTAAGGAGCAGCTAGAGAGGGATTACAATTATGGAGTCTTTCATGATGTGGAAATCAAGCTCGCTGAACAGGTTACGAAGATGGTTCCTAGCGCCAAGATGGTCAGGTTCACCAGCTCAGGAACAGAGGCGAATATGTACGCTGTTAGGTTGGCACGCACCTACGCAAAGAGTGTAAAGATAGCCAAGTTTGAGGGCAATTGGCATGGAGGGTACGACTCGCTACATGTCGCTGTTAAGCCTCCCTTAGATCAGCCGCAATCTGGCGGTCTAGCTGAAGGCGCGATCAAGGATACAATCGTACTTCCCTACAACGATCTGGAGGGCGTGCATAAGCGTATCAAGGGATTAGAGTTGGCTTGTATGGTGATCGAGCCCGTTATGGGCGGTGGCGGCATCGTTCCTGCTGACAGGGAGTTCTTGAAGGGGCTAAGGGAACTCTGCGACGACACTGGAACACTGTTGATCTTCGATGGGGTGATGACTGGGTTCCGTCTTTCGCCAGGCGGTGCTCAGCAACTGTATGGTGTCTTTCCCGACCTTACGGTCTTAGGGAAGATAGTGGGCGGCGGTTTCCCAATCGGAGCGGTAACTGGCCGTGCCGAAATCATGGAGCGTATGGACCATTTCAAGTATCAAGGGGTTGAGTACTCCTTCCATGGAGGAACTCATGTTGGCAACCCCATCTCAACATCCGCCGGATATGCTACATTGAAGTTGCTGGAAGACGGTACAATCCATTCTCGAATCGATAAACTTGGGGAGAAGGCTTCGAGAGGGATGCAAGAGATCTTCGATCGTAGCAATTTCGAAGCGCAAACCTCCGGAATAGGTTCGCTTTTCGGGTGCCACTTCACTAGGCAAAGGCCGATAAAGGATATACATGCGGTTAGTCTCGGGAACGTGAAGGTAGCAAAGAGGTTCCATAGATACTTGTTGGATCGAGGTATCTTCATCCTGAGTCCTGTCTTGACTCATGGAGCCGTCTCTTCAGCACATACAGAGAAAGATATCGATGAGCTTCTCGCAACGGTCGAGGATTTCGTTAGGAGCGAAGCCGGGAGATAGAGGAGGCTAGGTAGGTTGGCGAGGCCCATAAAGGGTAGTGCAAATATGGAGTCGGGCCTATAGGAAGCGGGATCGTCAAGCTTCTTTCAGCTAAGCAGGGCATGAAGATCGTCGGCGCCATAGATATCGATAAGGAGAAGATCGGGAAGCTCCACCTACAGTAATAACATCATATAGGCTACCCTCTCCTAGCTCTAATTCACTCATATAATCTTCAACCTCTTGTCAACGTTCGATAGAAGTTCAATATATAGTGATTTAAGTATAGAGTGAGTTAACACAAGCGAACGCAAAGCTCAACGTCGCGACGCAACTCGAAGTCTCCAATTCTAAAGATAATTACATGGAGAGCCTTGTTTTTACAGCTGACTTGCTTGCTGAGAGCTGTTCGGATAATGACTCTCTCCTTCTCAGCGAAGATTTAGCATCTCACACTTTATCGCACATTGGTTCTAGAACAGAAAACCTAAAGGGACCTTTCTTTCAAGCCCGTCCATGTATCGAAGTCTTGGGGCACAACACGGCCGCTAGAGCAGGGATATAGACTCCGTCTCTTTGCAAAGCTTATTTGATAATTAGGAACAAGCGATCGAGTTGTTTTGGTTGGAAAATAAATAAAGGCTTAAATTGAAACGCTGTTTGTTTCTAGTGCCTGAATAATCACAAGATTTGATCGTATGTCTTCAAACTCAAGGTTTCTCAGGAGATGAAGCAATGGGTCTCGTCAATTGGGCCAGGAGCAAAAGTCCTTGGCTTGTGCACTTCAACACAGGGGGATGCAATGCTTGTGACATTGAAGTCGTCGCGGCCTTGACGCCGAGATATGATTTGGAGAGGTTCGGCGCTCTCCTCAAAGGTAGCCCCCGCCATGGAGATGTACTCGTAGTGACCGGTCCTGTCACTCGCCAGATTAAGGATAGGTTGTTAAGAGTTTACGAGCAGATGCCTGAGCCTAGGTTTGCTGTTGCTGTGGGAAACTGTTGTGTCAGCAGCGGGGTTTATCGTGGCTGCTACAATGTCTATCCTGGACTCGATTCTGTCATCCCTGTTGACGCGTATGTCTACGGTTGCCCTCCCAAGCCTGAAGCTATAGTCAAGGGTGTGGCAGTACTACTATCGAAGATCAAAGGTGGTTAATTTGTCGACATTCAGTATCCCGATAGGGCCTCAGCATCCAGCTCTCAAAGAGCCTGAGTCGTTCACTCTTACTGTTGATGGGGAAAATGTCGTAGGTGCAAAGGTTCGGATCGGGTACGCTCATAAAGGCATAGAGAAAGCGATGGAATCTCGAACATACATTCAGAATATACCGCTTGTTGAACGGATCTGCGGGATCTGTAATGTTGCGCATACGGTGTGCTATGCACAGAATGTTGAGTACTTGTACGAGAAGAGTATTCCACGTAGAGCTGAGTATATCCGCGTTGTTATTGAGGAGTTGAATAGGATTCACAGTCACCTCTTGTGGCTAGGCATAGTCGGCCATGAAGTGGGCTTCGACACTTTATTCATGTATGTTTGGAGAGATCGAGAGGTGGTTATGGACCTCATCGAGTTACTGACTGGAAACCGAGTTTCTACGGCGATGAACACTGTTGGAGGGGTGAGGAGAGACATAACTCCAGATAAGATGACTCGTCTGAGAAAAGGTATGAGTATACTTGAGGAACGTACCAAGTACTACAGGAAGATCGCGCTGGACGAACCTACTGTTCTAGCAAGAGCTAAAGGAGTTGGAGTATTGACGCCGATTGAAGCGATCAAGCTTTCGGCGGTTGGACCTACTTTAAGGGCTTCAGGAATAAAGGCGGACGTCAGAATGGACGACCCTTACGCAGCACATGACGAAGTCCCATTCAACGTTATCACTTATGACAGTTGCGATGTCTTCGGTCGAATCATCGTCAGGATCGATGAGACGCTTGAATCGATCGCGATGGTTCAATACTGCCTCGACAACATGCCCTCAGGCCCAATAAGAATGAGGCTGACGAACACACCTCCGGTCGGAGAATCCGTGAGCCGCGTTGAAGCCCCAAGAGGCGAGGACATCCACTATGTGAAGTCCAACGGCACGGAGAAGCCTGCTCGATACAAGGTTCGCGCTCCAACACTTGGAAATCTCCCAGCCGTCCTAGAGATGTTGACCTCGAAGGGCGACTACATAGTCCGCATAGCCGACATACCCGTTGTCATTGCCGGGATCGATCCCTGCATGTGCTGTATGGACAGATCGATCAGATTCATCGATCCTTCTAAGGAGAAAGAGTGGGTTTGGAGCTGGGACCAACTCAAGAAGTACGCTGCTAGGAGGTAACTGGAGTTTGGCGATGATACGCGAAGTCTATAGACACCTCTTCAAGAAGAGAGCGACAATACTCTACCCATTCAAGGAGAGAGAGAAGGTCCACCTCCCAACCGACTTTAGAGGAAAACTCGCCTTCTACAGAGAAAGATGCATAGGCTGCGGCCTCTGCTTCAGAGTCTGCCCATCAGAGACCATTGAGATGATTACTGATGAGAAGGGCAATAGACCGATCTTCTATCTCGACCGATGCACCTTCTGTGCCCAATGTGAAGAGATCTGTCCGGTAGACGCGATCGAGATGACATCTGACTTCGAGTTCGTCGGCTTCGACCGGAAAGAGATTCTGCTGAAGTGACCGCTGGAATGACAGAAGCGCAAGATCGCAAAACGATTCCGGTTACAGGAATGGATTGCCCATCGTGCATCGTAAACATAGAGAAAGAATTGAAGAACCTCAAGGGAGTCAAAGAAGCTCAAGGCAACTACATAATGGAAAAAATCATCGTAACCTACGACCCGAGCAAGATAGATGTTCCTGCTATCGAGAAGAAGATCGAGGATCTTGGCTACAGAATCTCCTACAAGATATACCCCAGCATCACTCAAAGAATACGAAGCTGGATGAAACGTGGCAAGTAGAATGAGCTCCCGCTGGCTTCCCTAAATTGCTTGAAAGCACGCATTCCAACCCCGAAAAAAAACCTGTTGATTTGAAAACGTTCCTAGACGGTTTCAGTCAGCATATCCTCGATTGATATCAACTCTCTTGGAATCGCGACTCGAACCCCTTTCTTCGGGTCAACAACTTGATTCACCTTAATGTCACCGCACAAGCTTGCGAACATGTAAGCTCTCTCGAAAGACCAACCGTAGGCCTTCATCAAAGCTTTCACAGTGGCTTCAGCCCCCCGAACAGCAGCCTCATCAAGAGTATCACCGCACGCGATGTAAGCGTAGTAATCTTTCGTCTCGAGTATAGGCCACGGAGGACGATGACCCTTTATGACGTTGAACCTGAGAAGAATTTGACCTCCAACCTCAACAGCTGATACGCAGAGTTCGCCGTCAGCTTGAAGAGCATGGAGATCTCCAGCAGCGAAGAGAGCACCATCAGTAGATGTCCCCCAGGCAGAGCCTGGGGGCTCTTTAGCGCGTTAAGGTTCTTGTTCTGTCATTATGTATTGGCGTACGGTGTCTAGGTTTAGGCCGCCTACGCTA
>Ga0315280_10002696_pt1 | contig 28410 bp, 23 predicted proteins | sample YL17G06_40_MG_FD_203697 | JGI IMG/M metagenome (GOLD analysis project Ga0315280, IMG submission 203697) | Sediment microbial communities from Yellowstone Lake, YNP, Wyoming, USA - YL17G06_40 | ecosystem: Environmental > Aquatic > Freshwater > Lake > Sediment | place: USA: Wyoming | collected... | reverse complement strand
CGCTCATGGCCGGGCACGTCCACAAACCCGATGCGCAGATCCGGCGGCAACTCCAGATGCGCGAAACCCAGGTCGATCGAGATCCCGCGCCGCTTCTCTTCTTCCAGCCGGTCCGTGTCGATGCTCGTCAGCGCGCGCACCAGCGCGGTCTTCCCGTGGTCAATGTGTCCCGCCGTCCCAACGATGATGTTCCGCATGGGGCCGTTTCTCAGCTTACACTGAGTGAATGCCCCGCAGATTCCGGCTTTTTCTTGCCGTTCTGCTTGTTGCCTGCTTCACGGCTGCCGCCCAGAACAGGCCGCTGCGGTTCCGGGTCACTCTGGCCAAGGAACTGGCGGCGAAACCGGCAGCCGGCCGCCTGTTTGTGCTCATGACCGATTCACCGCAGGATCGCGAACTCCTCTCCACCGGGTTCGGACCCTCCAGCACGTGGCTTTCCGCCATGGAAGTCGCCAGCCTCGCCCCAGGGCAGACCTTCGAGTTTAATCCGGACATCCAGGCCTTCCCGCACCGCTTCTCGGAGGCCAAGCCCGGAACCTGCCAGTTCATGGCGTTGCTGGATCCCGATCACAGCTATGCCTATACCGGCCGCAACGAGGGCGATCTGTACGGCCCGGTGCGCAAGGTCGCTGACTTGGACCCCGCCAACACCCCGCCCATCGACCTGCTCATCAACAAGCGCACCGAGGCGCTTGCCAAACTCGCGGACACCGACGACATCAAGCTGGTGGAGCTTCAAAGCGCGCGGCTGACAGCGTTTTGGGGGCGGCCCATCAAGATGCGCGCCGGGGTGGTGCTCCCGGCGAGTTACAGCAAGGTTCCGTCCCGGCGCTACCCCACGGTCTACCGCATCCACGGCTACGGCGGCAATCACCGAGGCGCCTGGAGCACGGGGCCTGGGCTGATCAAGCAGATGAGCGCAGGCCGGCTCCCCGAGATGGTTCACGTCTTCCTGGACGGCTCCTTGCCCACCGGGCATCACGAGTTCGCTGATTCGGTCAACAACGGCCCGTGGGGCTCCGCGCTCAACCGGGAGTTCATTCCCTATCTCGAGAAGAAGTTCCCGCTGGTTGCCCGCCCCGGGGCGCGTTTTCTGACCGGCCACTCCTCCGGAGGCTGGAGCTCCTTGTGGCTGCAAATCACCTACCCGGACTTCTTTGGCGGCGCCTGGTCAACTTCTCCCGATCCGGTGGACCTGCGCAGCTTCACGGGTGTTGACGTCTCCGTGGGCTCGACCGTCAACGCCTACCGCACCCGGGACGGCCAGCCGCGCAACTTGATCCGACGCGGCGGCCGCGACCTGATCAGCTTGGAAGACTTCGCCAAACAGGAGGAGGTGCAGGGCGAATACGGCGGGCAATTTGCCTCCTTCGAGTGGGTCTGGAGCCCAAAGGGGCAGGACGGCCGCCCCATGAAACTCTTCAACCGCGTGACGGGGGAGTTGGATCCGGAGGTCCAGCAAGCCTGGCAGAAGTACGACATCCGGCTGGTTCTCGAGAAGAACTGGACCACGCTCGGTCCGAAGCTGCGCGGCAAGATCAACGTCATCTGCGGCGCCGAAGACACCTTCCACCTCGAAGAAGCCGTGAGCATGCTGTGCGACTTCTTCAAACGCGCAGGCAGCGATGCGGTCTGCGAAATCGTGCCCGGGCGCGACCACATGAACCTGTTCAGCAGCTACAAAACCTATCCCAACGGCCTGGCACAACGCATCGCCAAAGAGATGCAGGCCCGCTTCGAAGCGGCCCGCAAAGCGGCTGAGAAAAAACCGTAGCACCCCTTTCGGCGCCGCCGAGGAATTGACGATTGAGTCATTGACGATTGTTTTGTCTGCGGCCAGCCCGCGAAGGCCCCTTTCCAACCCGGCCTACGGCCCGGCTCAGAGATTTTTGCCTTTTGATTTTCTGGTTTTTGCGGCTTGCCGCGCTGTGCTACATGGCACCCACACCCCTGTCTGTGTTCTGCTTACCCCTCACCCGCCCAGGCGGTGGAACGCGGAGAGAATCGGGTCCCGTAGCAGGGCCACCACCAGGGCGGCAGAGCCCAGAAAGGTCCCGAAGGGCAGTTCGTAAGTGGAGGCCTGCTTGCGCATGGCAAAGATGTAAACCAGCCCCAGCACGGAACCCACCACGGAGCCCAGCACCACCGTCAGCAGCGTCCCCTCCAGGCCCAAAAACGCCCCGATCATAGCCACCATCTTGACGTCCCCGAATCCCAGGCCCTCCCGGCCACGCACCTTCAGGTACAACGTGCCCACCAGCCACAGCAGCCCGGCACTCAAGACTGCGCCCAGCAGGGCCTCTCCCACAGACTGCCAGGTCCGCCCCCAGTCCGCCGGCATCAACAGAGCGACAAACCCCGGTTCGGAAGGAACCACCACCGCCAGCAAGAAACCGGCGACCAGCCCGCCCACGGTCAACTCATCCGGCAGGATGCGCTCCTCCAAGTCCGAGAAGATCAGGCCGACTAGCAGCGCGTTGAACAAGCCCCACTTTACGGCCGCCAGGGTGGGGCCGTACGAGAACACGACCATGAACAGCAGCGCTGCGGTGAGAAGTTCCACTACCGGGTAGCGCAGCGAAATGGCCTGGCCGCAGTGACGGCAGCGCCCGCCCAAGAGCGCGTAACTGAGCAGGGGCAGGTTGTCGTACCAGGCCACGGGGTGGTCACAGGCCGGACAGAACGAGCGCGGGCGCACCACCGACAGGTCGCGCGGCCACCGGTAAATGCAGACGTTCAGGAAGCTGCCGATCAGCAGTCCTCCCAGGAATGCGAGCGCCGCGGCCAGCATCAGCTCCTGTTCCTCGCTTTGGCGTACTTGAGGAATGTGTAGATGGCCGCCATGTAGGCGATGGTCAGCCCTTCGGTCCCGTCCAGGAAGCCGCGCTCGATGAAATAAGTGCGCACGAACGTCCAGGCCGGGTCCGCGATCAGATGCCGCCAGCCGATCTTCTGCTTGTGAGAGACCACTTCCTGGGCCGCCAGCGTGGTGTAGCGGTCCATGGTCTTCAGGTGCTCGGAGAGCGAGTCGCAGGTGAAATGCAGCAGGTTGGACCGGAGCTGGCCGATGCGTCCGTCCACCTGGACCGATTCGTGGACAAAGTCACCTACCCAGCGCGCCTTGTGGCGGTCGTACAGGCGCACCTTGCGGTCGGGGTACCAGCCCGAGTGCAGAATCCAGCGGCCCAGATACTGGGCCATGCGCGGCACGGTGTAGGCGTCATATTCCGGGCCGGTCTTCTTGAGCTGCCAGATCTCGCCTTCCAGGGCTTCGCTCAAGGCTTCATCGGCGTCGATCGAGAAGATCCAGTCGTGGGAGGCCTTCTCGGCCGCCAGGTTCTTCTGCCCGGCGTACCCGTGCCAGGGAGACTCCACGACTCGTGCGCCAAACTTCTCGGCAATCTCGACGGTGCGGTCGGTCGAGCCACTGTCCACTACCATGATCTCATCGCAGCAACGCAGGCTCTCGATGGCCCGTGCGATCTTGCTCTCCTCGTTGGAGGTGATGATGGTGGCGGAGATCTTCATGGCCGTCTCGCTAAAGCCCGTTACCAGGCTGGAGTGGCGCCAGGGTGAAGGATAGCAGGAAGGCCAGTAGAGCCAGCCAGCCCAGCTTCCTGCGTTCCGGATCCAGCGTGCTGGAGTCGTAGATGGCCGGGTGGCGCATGCCGAAGAAGAACAGCAGGCCCGCCCAGAACAGCCACCCGTACCAGTAGAAGAACCCGATCGGAATCAGCGCCGCTACAAAGATCCTCGACAGCAGCCGGTGCTTCTCCCCAATCAACGAATAGAGAATGTGACCGCCATCCAACTGGCCGATGGGCAGCAGATTCAGCGCCGTGGCGAACACCCCCACCCAGGCTGCCCGGGCCACTGGGTGCAGGTAGATGTCCGCCGGGGAGACTCCCGGGAAGATCAGCTTCTCCAGCAGCCACAGCACCGGGGGAGTGCCGAAAATCAAGTCGCCGCGATGGGCGATCCCCGGGATCACCTTCGAGTACGCCAGTCCGATGGCCATGATCGGCAACAGCAGCACAAAACCGGCCAGCGGCCCGGCCACCCCGATGTCGAACAGGATCCTCTTGGAAAAAATCGGCGAACGGATGCGGATGAACGCGCCGAAGGTCCCGATAAAGGTGGGCGCCGGGATGAAATAGGGCAGGCTGGCATCCACCCGGTAATAGACGCAGGCCAGGAAGTGCCCCAGTTCGTGAGCCAGCAGGATGGTCAGCAAGCACAGCGCGAACGGCAGACCCTGCAACAGGAAGGAAGGATCCGACCAGATCTGCGCCAGGCTCTCCAGGTCCCGTTCGATCTGGAACGCCGGCCGGTTGTGCCGGAAATTCTCCGCCATGTGCGCTCCCATGGCCGCCGTGGTCACCAGTGTGAGCAGCAGCAGCAGCCCATGCAGCCAACTCCGGCGGCGCCGCGCCTGGGCTCTCACCACCTGTACGCGGAGGCCGCTTCCGTTGGCCGGCTCCAGGGGGTAAGGAGCTGCAGAATAACTGTGGGAAGACACAAATCCAGCTAGTGCAACAACTGCAATTCCTTGCCGGGCTTGAAACGCACCGCCTTGCCCGGTGGAATCGAGACTTCTGCGCCGGTGCGAGGGTTGCGGCCGATGCCGGTTTTTCTGGGCCTCACGTTGAAGATCCCAAAGCCCCTCAACTCGATCCGCTCGCCCTGCTCCAAGGCCTTCTTCATACTTTCGAAGACCGTCTCGACGGCCATCTCGGCCTTGGTCTTGGTGATTCCAGTGCGATTAACGACTTCGTTGATGATATCCAGCTTGATCAAATCGCCCTCCTTCGCCCCAGGATTCTCCAACCTCTGCCCGGGCGCCCTCGAACGGCAAACCTCATGATAGGGTTAGGCTTAGCCGCCTGTCAACTGAATCTGCCAGCGCCCGCTTGAGCACCGCCGGAACTACCCGCCCTGAGCTCCCGCGGCCAGCGGGCGCGCCACCTTCAGCGCGGCTTCGTAGTCCGGGAAATCAGTCACTTCCCTGACGTACTGCGCGTGGCGGATCACGTTGTCAGAATCTACCACAAAAATGGCCCGGCTCTCGATGCGCAGGTCCTTGATCAGCGTGCCGTAGCTGGCCCCGAACGAAGCGTCCCGGTGGTCCGACAGCATCTTCACCCGGTCGATTCCGAAAGCCCCGCACCAGCGCTTCTGGGCAAACGGCAGGTCCACACTGACCGTGATGATGTCCACGCCGGGCAGTTTGCTGGCCTCTTCGTTGAAGCGTTTGGTCTGCGCATCGCACACCGGGGTGTCCAGCGACGGAACCACGCTGAAGATGCGGACCGAACGGCCGGTCTGCGCCAGGTTCACCGGCTTTAAGTTGGTGTCCACGCACGTGAAATCCGGAGCCTTATCTCCCGCTTTCAACTCCGGGCCGATCACCGTCAACGGATTCCCCTTCAAAGTCACTGCGGCTGCTCTTTCCATTGTCACCCCCAGAGAATTGAGTCATTGAGTCATTGTGTCATTGTGTCATTGACTCATTGCACCATCAACCATTATGACACCGCCATCGGCCAACTAACCAATCGTCAATGGCTCAATGACCCAATGGCTCAATGACCCAATGGCTCAATGACCCAATGGCTCAATGACCCAATGGCTCAATGACCCAATGGCTCAATGACTCAATGACTCAATTAGCTCTCCTACGTCGTTGGTCGGCAGCCGGCAGGCGTAGTTCTCGCACACGTAAGCGGTGGGCTTTCCATCGATCTGGGACATCGTGTCGATCTCCGGCGCCCACCTGGCCAGGGTGCGCCTGGAGTGATCGTCATCCACCAGCAGCACGGTGCTGTTGGGAAGGAAACGCCGGTTGACAGCCCGTTCGAACGCGCGCATGTTCTCGTCTTCTTTCGGGCCTACCAGGACAATCTGCTGGGGCCGCGAGCGGCTGTACGCAAACGCCGCCAGCATCTGAGGGACGGTCTCGGGCGCGTCCGCCAAGTGCTCCGCGAAAGCCTCGAGCGCCCTCCCGGCTGAATCCCGAAAGTCCTTCCGGCCGGTGATCCGGGCCAGTCGCAGCAGATTCAAGATCGTGACGGAATTGCCTGAGGGCTCGGCGCCGTCGTAGTCGTCCTTCATGCGCAGCAGCAGGTCGTTCCCGGAGGCGGGCGCGCTAAAGAAAGCGCCCTGCGCAGGGTCCTCGAACAACTCGATCTGCGTTTCGGTCAGTTCCACGGCCAGCGCCAGGTCCCGCAGATCGAAACCGGCTTCGTAAAGGTCCAGCAGGCCCTGTGCGAAAAACGCATAGTCGTCGAGAAATCCCGAGATGGCCGCTTCCCCATCTCGATACCTCCGCAGGAGGCCAGCCTCTTTGGGCCTCCACACCTGAGCGCACAGGAAGTCGGCGGCCCGCCGCGCTGCGGCCAAATAGCGCGCCTCTTCCAGCACCCGCGCCCCTTTGGCGAACGCTGAGATCATCAAGCCGTTCCAGGCGGTGAGGACCTTGTCGTCCAGGTGCGGCCGGGGACGCCGGGACCGCTCCTCGAAGAGCTTCTGCCTGGAAGCCGCCAGCGCGGCGCGCACTTCCTCGGGCGGGGTGTACGCTTCGTGAAGGATGCCGCGCTCTTCCAGCGCGTAGTAGTAGCAGAACCGCTCTGCGGCCGGCTGGCCCAGCACCCGCTCGATCTCCGCTCGCGTCCAGACATAGAACGCACCCTCGTCCTTGACCTCGGGCGCGGACGGGTCGACCGCGCTATCGGCGTCCTCCGCGGAGTAGAAGCCGCCCTGGCGGTCTGTCATGTCGCGCGACACGTAGTCCAGAATCTGCCGCGCCACCCCAGCGTAGAATTCCTCACCCGAGATCTGGAAGGCTTCCAGGTAGGAGCTGGCCAGTTGGGCTTGGTCGTAGAGCATCTTCTCGAAGTGCGGAACCAGCCAGCGCTCGTCCACCGAATAGCGGTGAAAGCCCCCGCCCACATGATCGTGCAGGCCACCCCGGGCCATGGCCTTCAAAGTTGCCAACACCATCTCCTGCGCTTCGCTGTTGCCGGTGCGCTGCCAGTAGCGCAGCAGGAAGTTGTGTACCGCGGGTCGGGGGAATTTCGGCGCCCCGCCGAAGCCCCCGTGCTGCGGATCGAAATCGCGGCGGAAGGCGTTGAACCCGGAGTCCAGAATTGAGTCGTCCAAACCCACCCGACCGGGCGTCACTTCCGTGGCCCTCCTGAGATGCTCGACTACCTGCGCGCTGGATTCCAGGATCCTGGCCCGGTCGGATTGCCAGGCCTCTCGGATCCCTTCCAGCACCTCGTGGAACCCCGGACGCCCGTACTGGCCGTCAGGAGGAAAATAGGTGCCCCCGAAAAACGGCTCCAAATCCGGTGTCAGCCACACCGACAGAGGCCAGCCGCCCGAGCCCGTGGTCGCTTGCACGAAGGTCATGTAGACACGGTCGATGTCCGGCCGCTCTTCCCGGTCCACTTTGATCGGCACAAAGTCGCGGTTGAGCACCTGGGCGATCTCTTCGCTCTCGAAGGATTCCCGTTCCATGACGTGGCACCAGTGGCAGGTCGAGTACCCGATCGAAAGAAAGATCGGCTTGTCCTCCGCGCGCGCCTTCCGAAAAGCTTCCTCACCCCACACATGCCAGTCCACAGGGTTGTGCGCATGCTGGAGCAGATACGGACTCTTCTCGTGAACCAGTTGATTGGTATGCATCCCTTGCCCCTTTCAGAGATTGTGGATTGTGGAATGTGGATCGTGGAACCAGCCATCCACGTTCCACAATCCACGATCCACAATCCATTCAAACCGCGCGGACCGGTTCCGGCACGTACCCTTCCTCTTTCAGTCTATCGAGCACGGCGGCCAGCTTGGCGCGCGCCTCCGGCGGCATGGGACCCACCGGCCTGCGGCAGCGGCCGCCCGGCAGCCCGAGCATGTTCATGGCCTCTTTGACCACCGAAGGGAAGGTCGCCAACGAGAATGCTTGGCGCAGTGGCTCGACCAGGGCTTGGAGGCGTGCGGCCTTCTCGAAGTCTCCCGCCTGAAATGCGTTGTACAGGTCTACGAAGGCCCGTGGCGCAACGTTGGCGCAGGCCGTCACCGCGCCTGCGCAGCCCTGCTTCAGCCCCGCCAGGATCATGTGATCGCGCCCGATGAAGACCGCCAGCCCCGCGGCCAGGTACTCCGGAATCTGCTCCAGCTTGCCGCTGGAATCCTTGAGCCCGGCGAAGTTCTCGCAGAGCTCGCGGATGCGCCGCAGCGTGTGAGGCGTCAGTTCCACACCCGTGCGTTCGGGAATGTTGTAAGCCAGCACCGGAATGTGAACGCTGCGGCACACCTCTGCGTAGTGCTCGATCAGTTCGTCCGCCGAGGGCCGCACGTAGTAAGGCGTGATCACTACCGCGTAGTCCACGCCCTCGGCTTCGGCCATCTGAGCCAGGCGAATGGTTTGCTGGGTAGTGACCGCCCCCACGTTGGCGTACACCGGCGCCCGCCCCGCCACGGTCTGGACGCAGAAACGCGCCGCCACCTCGCGCTCTTCCTCGGTCAGCGCGAAAAACTCGCCCTGCCCTCCGATGACGAACAAGCCGTGGACTCCGCTGGCGATCTGCATTTCGATCAGCTTCTGCCAAGCCTGGTAGTCGATACGCTCATCCTCGCGGAACGGCGTCACCACAGCAGGTACGATGCCCTTCAGTGCTCCCGGCATGCCTCTATTCTAGCCCTGCCGAATTGATTTATGCTGGACATGTGTCGAAACGATCCTTTTTGGTTCTGATGTGGCTGCCACTCCTCGGGGCCCAGCCCAGCCCCGTTCCCCCACCCGAGCATCCCCGGCTGTTCCTGCGTGCGCGAGACCTGGATGATCTGAAGCGCCGCACCACCCATCCAGTGCTCAAGCCGGTCTGGGAAGAGTTGCAGGAACTGGCCAAGAAGAACGTTCAAATCCGCGTCGAGGTGGACGCTCTGCGCTATCTGCTCGAGCGTAATCCGGAGCTTGGGAAACGCACGCTCGCGACCGCCCTCAGTACGCTCCAGCAGAGTGTCTTCCCCAAGGATGTGCAGGACATCACCCGCCCCATTGGGCGCATGCTGGTCACGGGGGCGGTGGTCTACGACTGGTGCTATCCGCTCCTGACTGCCGCGCAGAAAGAGGCGTTTCTGGCTCAACTGCTGCGCCTCGCCCAGGAACTCGAGTGCGGCTACCCCCCGCGCGACATCGGCTCGGTGACCGGCCATGGTTCCGAGTGGATGATCATGCGCGATATGCTCTCGGCCGGCATCGCCCTCTATGATGAGTACCCCGAGATGTACCGCCTGGCGGCTGACCGCATCTTTCAGCGATTCGTGCCCGTTCGCAACTGGTGGTACCCGGGGCACGCCTTCCATCAGGGGTCGGCCTACGCCGAGACCCGCTTCAGCTCCGACATGTATCCGCTGTGGATTTTCGACCGCCTCGGCGCCGGCAATATCTTTCATCCCTCGCAGCAGTTCGTGCCGTACCAGTGGATTTACCTGGGCCGTCCCGACGGCCAGTTGCTGCGCGCCGGCGACGGGCAGAGTCGCCCGCCCAAGCTCCGCTCCCTGTTGTGCGCCAGCTACTACGGCGACGGCTACGTCTTGAGCGACTACCTCAAGAACCCGGGCATCGACCCCATGAGCAAGCTGTTCGAGTTCCTATGGCGAGACCCGGACCTCAAGCCGCTCCCCATCTCGGATTTGCCTCTCTCGCGCTACATGGGCTTCCCTTACGGCTGGATGGTGGCGCGCACCGGCTGGGGTGAAGACAGCGTGATCGCCGAGATGAAGGTCAACATCTACAACTTCGGCAACCACCAGCACCACGATGGGGGCAGCTTTCAGATCTACTACAAGGGTCCCCTGGCGATCGATTCCGGCCTGTACGAGGGCACCACCGGCGCCTATGGCAGCCCGCATCATCTCAACTACTACAAGCGCACCATCGCCCACAACAGCCTGCTGATTTACGACCCGGAGGAGAAGTTCGCGGCCAGCGCCGGGCGAGAGTACAGAAACGACGGCGGGCAGCGGCTGCCCAACAACTGGCGCGAACCCAGGACCCTGGAAATGCTTCTCACCAGCGGCGTGTACAAGACCGGCCAGGTGTTGGGATATGGCGTCGGCCCCGATCCGCACAAACCGGACTACAGCTACCTGAAGGGCGATCTCACTGAAGCCTACACGGCCAAGGTCAGCCAGGTGCGGCGCTCTTTTGTGTTCTTGAATCTGAACGGCGGACCGGCGCCCGCGGCCCTTGTCGTCTTCGACCGGGTCGTCTCGGCCAACCCCGCTTTCAAGAAATACTGGCTGCTCCACAGCATGGAGGAACCTGCAGTGGATGGCAACTCCGTGAGCGTGACCCTCTCACAAAGAGGCTGGAGCGGCCGGCTCGTCAACACCACGCTGCTGCCCCAGCCCAGCAACGCCGAGATCGCCAAGGTGGGAGGGCCTGGCAAGGAGTTCTGGGTCTTCGGAGAGAACTTCCCCAACGAGGTCAAGCGCGGCAACCCCAATGACTACGAGATCGGCGCCTGGCGTATCGAGCTTTCTCCGAAGGAACCGGCGGCGGCGGATCTCTTCCTCAACGTGATGCAGGTGATGGAGCGCGACAGAGGCCAGGCCCTTCCGGTGAACCGGCTCGACAGCCAGGACATGGTTGGGGTGCGTCTGGCGGACCGGGCGGTATTCTTCAACCGCGCTGCCGAGCGTACCAACCGCCCGCTGGCCTTTTCCATGAACGCCACTCTGAAGTGCCTGGTGACCGACCTGATGGAGGGGACCTGGCAGGTCTGGCGCGACGGCCGCATCGTCGATCCGGCCATCGCCGTCAGCGGCGATGCCGGCACGCTTTACTTTGAAGGCCCTGCCGGAAATTACTCGTTGCGCCGCTGACGCCCGGCGGCGGCGCACCGCTTCGGGCTAGTGCCAACACTGTTCAGTTAGGCAAAACCGGGACTCCCTCGAAAGTGCCTGCAATTCGTGGCCTGTCCCCGAATTGCCCTGTGCGACTCCCCAGAGCTCTCAGAGTTTCTGGAACGATGGAGCGCGCCGCAGTATTCGCCGGAGCCTGTTTTTCATCGCCTTCGGTGGGCGATCCGACCATGCCAACAGACACCAATTTCCTGCCTATGGAAATTGGCTGTCTGTCCCAGCGTTTTGCCGCCTTAACTGAACAGCATTGCCCCTACGGCTGCGCCTGCATCTTCCTTTGAAGGGCCTCCATCAACCGGCTGCGCACTCCCTCCGGGACGGGGTAGGGATCCATGCCCTTGTAGATCTGAATGGTCTTCTTCGTGGTATCGCAGATCACCCAGCAGTTCGGACACTCGGCCAAGTGGGCTTCCAGCTCCTTGCGCAACTCGGCTCGAGCGCTCTCGTCGAGGTAGTCATTGAGCTCGGCTAGGAAGTCTTTACAGGAAAGCAAAGGAATCGCCTCCCTTCCGCTTAAAATAACCGGTCAGTCTCTCCCGCAGCCGCAGCCGGGCGCGGAGCAGGCGGCTTTTCACCGCCGGCACCGAGATGTTTAGCACTGCCGCTGTTTCCTCGGTAGACAATTCTTCGATGTCGCGCAGGGCGAAAACGGTTCTAAAAATTGGCGGCAGGCTTTCAACGGCCTTTTCGAGGATCTCGCGGATCTCCTCGCGCGAGTAAGTCTGCTCAGGGTTGTCCCAGACCGCAATCTCGCGGGTGACGGTGTCCTCGCCCGTGTCAAAGGTCTCATCCAGCGAGACCGAGCGGTCGCTGCGGCGCTTGCGCAGCTTCATCAGCGACTGGTTGACGGCGATGCGCACCAGCCAGGTGTAGAACTTCGAGTTTCCCTGGAAGTCGCCCAGGTGCTCGTAGGCGCGCAGGAAGGTTTCCTGAAGGATGTCTTCGGCGTCTTCCGGACTCTGCGTGATGTGCCTGGCCAGACGAAAGACCTTGCCGTCGTAGCGGTTCACCAGCTCGGTAAAAGCGCCAGCATCCCCGGCGCGGGCTCTGGCGACCAGAGGCGTCTCGTCGAATTCGGAGGCCTGGGCAGCAGTCTCGATCACGGCATGTCTCCCACCACTATACCAACCGGGGGCCCACAACCCACAGCCCACAACCCACAACCCACAACCCACGATCCACAATCCACAACCTCCCCCGTGCTACGCTGAAAACTCACCCTTTTTATGAGCGATATTGCGATCACTCTACCGGATGGGAGCCGCCAGCAGTTCCCGGCGGGCAGCACCCCCCTGGACATTGTGCGGTCCTTCAGCCGGCGCCTGGCCGAGGATGCCATCGCCGCCAAAGTCAACGGCGAGCTGAGCGACCTGACGCGCCCGATCACCTCGGATGCGAGCCTCCAGATCCTGACCTCGAAGGACCCGGAAACTTTGGAGGTATACCGGCACTCGAGCGCCCACTTACTGGCCGCGGCGGTGCTGGAGCTTTTTCCCGAGACCAAGCTGGGCATCGGCCCGCCTACCGAAACCGGCTTCTTTTATGACTTCTACCGGGACACTCCCTTCACTCCGGACGACCTGGAAAAGATCGAGGCCAAGATGTGGGAACTCCAGCGCCTTGGCCTGCCCTACGAGCGCCGGCTGACGCCCAAAGCGGAAGGTCTGGCCCGCTACGCCTCCATGGGCGAGGAGCTCAAGTGCGAGCTGATCGAGGAGAAGGCCGGCGAGGTGTTTTCCGAATACACCTTGGGCCCGCACTTCATCGACTTCTGCCGCGGCCCGCATGTGGCTTCCACCGCCAGAATCAAGGCCTTCAAGCTGCTGTCGATCGCCGGGGCCTACTGGAAAGGCGACGAGCGCAACCGGCAGGGCCAGCGCATCTATGGCGCCGCGTTCTTCACGAAGAAGGAGCTGGAGGACTACCTCAACCAGCTCGAAGAAGCCAAGAAGCGGGATCACCGCAAGCTGGGCCGGGAACTGGACCTGTTCAGCATCCAGGATCTGGCGGGGCCGGGCCTGATCTTCTTCCATCCCAAGGGCGGCACGGTGCGCCGGATTATTGAGGACTGGATGAGGGACCAGTACGTGGCGCGGGGCTACTCGCTGGTCTACACGCCGCACGTGGCGCGGGCCGACTTGTGGAAGACTTCCGGGCACTACAGCTTCTATGCCGAGAACATGTTCAAGCGCATGGAGCTGGACGACGCCGAGTACCAGCTCAAGCCCATGAACTGTCCGTTCCACATTTTGATTTACCAGGACCGGCCGCGCAGCTACCGAGACCTGCCGGTGCGGCTGGGCGAGCTGGGCACGGTCTACCGCTACGAGCGCTCCGGGGTCATGCATGGCCTGTTCCGCGTGCGCGGCTTCACGCAGGATGATGCGCACGTTTTCTGCACCCCGGAGCAGATCGAAGACGAGGTGGTCTACTGCCTCGAGTTTGCTCTGGACGTGCTGCACACTTTCGGTTTCGAGCAGTATCAAGCCGAGCTGTCCACCTGGGACGGCGGCGCCAGCGGCAAGTACGACGGGGCCCCCGAGCAGTGGAACCTGGGTGAAGCCGCCCTCCGGAAGGCCAGCCAGCGGCTGGACCTGCACGTCAAGCTGATGCCGGATGAAGCGGCCTTCTATGGTCCTAAGATCGACCTGAAGCTGGTCGACGCCATCGGCCGGCTGTGGCAACTCTCGACCATTCAATTCGACTTCACCTTGCCCCGCCGCTTCGGTCTCCAGTACATCGCCGAGGACGGCAAGGCGCACCAGCCGCTGATGGTACACCGCGCGCTGTACGGCTCGGTCGAGCGCTTCTTCGGCATTCTGCTCGAGCACTACGCCGGGGCCTTTCCGGTGTGGCTGGCGCCGGTCCAGGTGACCCTGCTGCCGATCACTGACCGCCAGATCCCTTACGCGCAACAGGTGACTCGGCGGATCCAGGAGGCTGGCCTGCGCGTGACCCTGGATGACCGCAACGAAAAGGTCAACCTGAAAATCCGCGAGGCGCAACTCCAGAAGATCCCGTACATGCTGGTGGTCGGGCCTCGGGAAGCGGAAAGCGGCAATGTTTCGGTGCGCAACCGCAAACACGGGGACCAGGGCGCCAAATCTGTGGAGGCGTTCCTGGCCGAAATCCGGCAATTGATCGACAGCAGGGCGCCTTCCGAGTAGATGGCCATGGCCTTCGCCGCGGCGGTGGTACTGGCTCTGGTGGCCGGGTCGCTGGTCTACTGCGTGCTCATTGTGGTGGCGGTACGGCGCTACCTGACGGCGCGACCGCCGGCGCTCGAGCGCCCTGCGCCCATCTCGATGCTCAAGCCGCTGGCCGGGTTCGACGAGGGCCTCGAGGAGAACCTGCGGAGTTACTTCCAGCAGGACTACCCGGATTTCGAAATCCTGTTCGCGGTGCGCGAAGCCAGCGACCCGGCCGTCCCGGTGGTTGAGAGGCTGTGCCGCGAGTTCCCGCGCGTGCCCGCCCGCCTGCTGGTCACCGGCGAACCGCCTTACCCGAATGCCAAGGTCTTCAGCCTGGCCCGCATGACCGCGGAGGCCTGCTACGACCTGCTGGCCATGAACGACAGCGATACCCGGGCCGCCCCGGACATGCTCCGCGTTGTGGCTGCCGAGTTTCAGGATCCGCGCCTGGGCGTGGCCACCTGCCCCTATCGCGCAGTTCCTGGGCGGAGCTTCTGGTCCAGACTCGAGGCCATCGGCATGAACACGGAGTTTCTGGCGGGGCTGCTGGTGGCGCGCCTGGTCGAGGGCGTGAAGTTCGCCTTGGGGCCCTGCCTGGTGGCGCGCAGAGAAACGCTCCAGCGCATGGGCGGCTTCGACCGGCTCAAGGACTACCTTGCTGAGGACTTCGTCATGGGAGCGTTCGCCTTCGAGTTGGGCTACCGCGTCATTCTCTCTTCCTGCCTGGTTGAGCACCGCATCGGATCGCAGCCCTTTCGGGCGAACCTGGACCACCGCTTGCGTTGGGCGCGCAGCACCCGATGCTCGCGTCCGAAGGGGTACGCCGGGCAAGTCTTCACTTACCCCGTGCCTCTGGCGATTCTGCTGGTGGCTCTGAAGCCGGCCTGGTGGCCGCTGCTGGCGCTGGCCGCGTTGTGCCGCGCGCTGGCCGCCTGGGCCACCGCCGGCTGGGTGCTGCGCGATCCTCTCACCGCGCGCCGCTGGTGGCTGGTGCCTGTGCAGGATCTGGCCAGCTTCGCCATCTGGATCGCGGGTTTCTTCGGCAACACCATCACCTGGCGCGGCCGCCGCTATCGCCTGTTCCGCGACGGGCGCTTCGAACTCAAGCAAAATCTCACCGCCGAGACGCAGAGACGCAGAGGAAACCCTGCCTAATTCTCTCCGCGCCTCCGCGTCTCCGCGGTGAATTCGAGGGTCTGTTTCGCCTCCACCTTCTGGAACTGCATGGGAAAACTTCGCCCTTCGTAGTACGCCTCCCACTGGTCTTTGTAGTACGGCGACAAGATCTGCCCGGACTGGCCGGTCACGATGTTCTGGTAGGAGCGGTCCCAGTCGGAGAGATCCACCGTCATCCGCATCGAGGGCGCCAACTTCCGTGTGATCTGCCGCACAGTGGTCGAAGATCCGCTCTCCGGCAGCGGGCCGATGTCGAAGTACCCGGAAACCAGCGGCAAGTGGTGGCCGACGGGGTGGGTGATGAGTAACTGGTTGTATCTTCCGTAGCTCCACTTCCTGACGTCGCGCCCCTGGATGCGGCGCCCTTCTTCGATCGCGTCCACAAACGTCCGTAGCAGTAACTGGTCGTAGTCAGTGAACCAATCAGCCGGCTGGGTTCGCAACAGTTTTTCGAGGGCTGCCGGAGCCATCAGGTAGTCGTAGCCGGCGCCCTGGCCTGGGCTGGCCCGCTCGGCGAACGCCTTGCGCAAATGCTGATAGGTGAGCGCCACGATGAACGGAGCGGCCTGGTCCTGCTCCATCTGGCCGTTGAAGGCGCGCAGCAGGGCAATGCCGTCCCTGAGCCCGGGGTTGGTGACGCCACGGCGGTCGCAGGCCGCCACCACCTGGCGGGCCAGGTAATGCGAGAACGCCGAGTAGACGTCTTTCTGCACGGCCAGCATCTCGTCGGGGCGCCAGCGGTTGTGCGCGGAAAGCAGTGCATGAATCTGCCGGAAGCGGTAAGTGGGGTCAAAAACGCCGTTCACGCGGTAGGGGTAATTTGGAGGGAACGGGTTCTGGTTGGCCGCCACAATCACGCCCGACGCCGGGTTGTAGGCCTGCGGGAGTTGCTCGAAGGGGATGAACCCCTCCCACTCGAAGGCGCCGGAACTGCCGTCCACCGGCAGATCGCCGTCGTAGGTCTTCCGGATGGGCGCCCGGCCGGCCACCTGGTAACCGATGTTGCCGTCCACATCCGCGTACATGAAGCTCTGCATCGGCCCGGGATGGCGCGCCAGGGCTGCCCTGAACTCCTGCCAGTTTCGGGCGCGGTCGAGATCCAGCAGCGGCGCGGCCAGCCCGAACTGCTCGGCCGCCACCCAGCGCAGCGCCAGGTATTGATTGCCCTCCACCGCGATGACTGGCCCGTGCCGGGTCACCCACTGTGCGAAGGTCACCGGGCTTCCGCCCCTGACCGGAATGGTCTCGTGCTCCAGGCGCGCCTGTTCGAGTTGCCCGCGAAACCAGTACCGCCCACTCTGCCCGTCGAGCTTCTCGATGTAGAGATCCTGCACATCGAACTGCACATTGGTCGCGCCCCAGGCGATGCGATCATTGTGGCCCAGAATCACACCGGGAAGCCCGGGGAACGATACTCCGATCACGTTGAGCCCCGGGGTCTGCAACTGCACCATGTACCAGATGCTGGGGATGGAATACTCCAGGTGCGGATCGTTGGAGAGCAGCGGACGCCCGCTGGCTGTGCGGCTGCCGGCCAGCGCCCAGGCGTTCGAACCGGGCCCAGACTCGAAGCCGGTTCGAACGGGAAACAGGAGCGCCACCTTGCCAGGCTCTCCCCCCTCCAGCAGAGTCTTCTTTTGCAGTTCAATGCGCCAGCTCTCCGTCAGGGTGCGGTAGATCTGGAGGTAAACCAGGATCGAATCCACCACGCGCCAGGGCCTGGGGTCGTAACCGAGCAGCGTGAATTCCAGCGGCAGGTTGTGGCGGTGGGTTTCGAGGAAGAAGTTCACGCCCCGCGCGTAGGCGGCCAGCGTGGCCCGGTCCGAGGCCGCCAGCGCCTGAAGGCGATCCTCGGCCAGGTGTTCCATGCGCAGCCGGCGGGCCTCGCGATCCGATTCCAGCGCAGCGGCCCCGAAGACCTCGGCCAGCCGTCCGGCGGCAAGGCGCCGCAGGGTGTCCATCTGCCAGAGCCGGTCCTGCGCGGTCACGTATCCCTGCAAGAACAGGGCGTCTTCGATGGTTCCTGCGGAGAGGTGCGGAACTCCCAGAGAATCACGCGCCACTGTGGCGCGCTGGCTGATGGGCGCCTGCACGGTTCCGGAGGTCTGTGGCAGCGGGCGATAGACAAACCAATAGCCCAGTGCCAGAGCCCCGGCCAGCAGCACGGCTACGGCTATGTTGAAATACTTAAGTAGCCGTTTGATCGCCAACTCAAATTGTACAACCCAGAGCCTGGCGGGAGCGCAGACCTATGACTGAAACTTACTTCGGTTACCGCTTCTTGCTTCTGTTCCTCATCGTCGGCATAAACGCGTTCTTTGCCGCCGCGGAGATCGCTTTGGTCTCGGTCCGCAAGTCCCGGCTGCGCGAGCTGGCCGGGGAGGGGCATGTCGGCGCGCAGTCCGCGCTGAGCCTGCTGGGCCGTCCGGAGCGGCTGCTGTCAACCATGCAGGTGGGCGTCACGCTGGCCAGCCTGGGGGCGGGTTGGGCCGGCGAAGACACGCTATACCGCCTGCTGGCGAGCTGGCTCGAGCCGCTCGCCACGCCGGCCACGGATCCGTTTCTGCACGCCGCCAGCTTTGTGCTGGCTTTCCTGATTCTGGCCTTCGCGATGGTGGTCCTGGGCGAGGTGGTTCCCAAGAACCTGGCGATGGAGCGCTCGGACCGCTTCGCCGTTCTGGTGGCGCCTGTGTTGCTAGTCTTCTACCGGATTTCTGAGCCGTTTGTCCTGGTTTTGGAACGCTCCGCCGCGGCGGTCTCGAAACTACTCGGCCGCCGGGGTGGGCATGGCACGGCCCACTCGGTCGAGGAACTGCGCTTGATCGCCAGCTCGGTCCGTGCTGCCGGTCAGATGTCCCCTTTCGAGGAAGATGTGGTGCATCGCGCCCTGGAGCTGGCCAACATCTCGGTGCGCGAAATTATGGTTCCCCGCAACGACATGGTTGCCATCCCGGCCGAGGCCTCACTGGACCATGTCCTGCGCATCATGATGGAGCACCAGTACTCGCGGGTGCCGGTCTATGAGAACCAGCCCGAGCAGATCATCGGCATTCTGCACTACAAAGACCTCTTGCCGGTCTGGGAGCGGCAGCGCGTTGCCGAGCGGTTGCGCGCCCCGCTTCCGCCCTTCCGGCTGCGGGCCATGCTGCGCAAGCATCCGGTCGTCCCCGAGAGCAAGCCGCTCAACCAGATGATGGACGAATTCCGCCAGGGCCGCGCCCACATGGCCCTGGTGGTCGATGAATTCGGCACCATCGTCGGCCTGGTCACCTTGGAGGACGTGCTCGAGCAGATCTTTGGCGAGATCGAAGACGAACACGACGTCAAGAGGCCACGCCCCGCCTGGCAGGCACGGGTGCAGGAACTCGAGGGCGCCATCAGCATCCGGGACCTGGAGACTCAGTACGGAATCGAACTCCCCACCAACGCCGGCTTCGAGACCCTGGCCGGCTTCCTCTTGTTCCGCCTGGGCTCGATCCCCGCGGCCGGCGACACCGTCGAGCACGAAGGCCGCCGCTTCACCATCCTCGAGATGGACCGCAACCGGATCGCCAGCGTCAGAATTGAATCATTGAATCATTGAGCCATTGAGTCATTGAGCCATTGCGCGATTGTCTCTTCAATGACCCAATGACCCAATCACCCAATGACTCAATTCTTCAGTACGGGCTCACCGCCTGCTGTTGTCCCGCCCCGGCCTGGGCGAGCAGTTTTTCGACTTCCTTCCGCAACGGCTCCAGCGCTTTCGCGTAGATCATTTTGTAGGACGCGCAGAAGTAGTCCAGGTCTTCGAAACGCCGGTTGGGGCCGTGGCGCAGCTTCGGGCAGCCGGCCTTGCAGATCGGCTGGTACTCGCAGACCTGGCACTCCGGGCGCGGCAAAGTCTTCTTGGCTGCAAAAGCGAAGCGCCGCTGGCGACGCGAGATCTCCGGCCACGAATCCACGCTGATGTTGCCCAGCTTCCAGTCCTTCTCGACGAAGAAGTCGCAGGGGTACACGTCACCGTTGTACTCCACCACGCAGTAGGAGTCGCAGGTTTCGTGCATGGTGCAACTGCCCGGCTTCTGTCCGGCCAGCGCCTCGGCCACGTTGTCGAAAAACCGCACCCGCACTTTGCGGCGCTCCGGCCACCACAACTCAAAAATCTCGCACAGGAAGCGCCCGTATTGTTCCGGCCTCACCGTGTAGGGCAGGGCATCGCCCTGCCCGTCGAATTCGGCCAGCGGGATGTATTGCACGTAGTCGATGCCTAGCCCCCGGAAGAATTTGTACAGTTCCTTGGGCTGGTCCACGTTGGCCTGGCTCAGCACGCACAGCACGTTGAACTCGACCTTGTTCTTCTGGAGCGTCTCGATGCCGCGCATCACCTGCTTCCAGGTCCCGTGGCCAGCCTTGTTGGTCCGGTAGCGGTCGTTGACTTCCTCAGGCCCGTCGATCGAGACCCCCAGCAGCCAGTTGTACTCGCGGAACAGGTTGCACCAGTCCTCGTCAATCAGGATGGCGTTGGTCTGAAGCGCGTTGCTGACGTTCTGCCCGTCCCGCCCGTAGTACTTCTGGAGCTCGATCAGTTTCTCATAGAATTTCAGCCCAGCCAGCGTCGGCTCGCCCCCCTGAAACGCGAACACGCTGTTGGGGTAGGAATAGAACAGGAAGGTATCCACCAGCCGCTCCAGGGTCTCGATCGTCATGCGCCGCGCCGCCAGATCTCTGTACGGATCCGCCTCCCGGTCCAGGTAGAAGCAGTAGGCGCAATCCAGGTTGCACACCGCCGAAGCCGGCTTGATCAGCAACGAAGTGATCCGCGGCGTGACCCCCTGCCCGCCACCCAGAATCGGAAGGCTGTACCCACCAGAGCCCATTTCCGAAGTGTAGCACCCGCCGGGGTGCTGTTCTGTCTCGCTGGCCTCGCGGTCCATGCTGCTGCCCGAAATTGGCTTTCCTGCACTCCAAAACTGGCTTTCCCCCGCGCCAAAATTGGCTTTTTCAGACCATCTGCCCCCGCCCGAAAATCGTTTTCCTCCCTCCCCCAACCCCTTTGCGCTCTTTGCGTCCCCTTTGCGTCCTTTGCGATAGTCACAAGGCTAACAAAACCTTGTTCTCCCGTAAATTCAATCACTTCCACAGAAGTTCCCCTAGCGCAGGCTGAACCATCCGCTATCATCGAATCGGGATGCCGCTGGTCCCAGCAGTCGCCTTTCAGTCGCGCAGGCCGTGTCCCTCTCCACATCCCGGCCGGCAAACTGGGTTCGTTCGGCCAATAAAAGCTATTTTTCGCGCCCGAAGGCCCCGCTCCCCCCTTGACCCACACCCCCATAATGTGTAATTATTCAGTTAGCTGAATAATCATTCGGCTTACGGGCTACCGCCCGAGGGAGGTTTTAGTGTCCGCCGCCGCGCCTGCGGAGTCGATTCTCAAGATCCTGGCGCAGGATCTCACCTGCGACCTCGACCTGTCTCACGACGAACTCACCTACCTGCTGGACCTGGCCGAGCAGGTCAAGTCCTCACCCGCACGCTACGCCCGCGCCCTCAGCGGGCGCTACCTCAGCCTGCTGTTCGAAAAGCCCTCCCTGCGCACCCGCATGACCTTCGAGCTGGCCATCAAGCAGTTGGGTGGCGACTCGGTCTTCAGCAACGGCCTCATCGGCGAACGCGAGCCGCTCAAGGATGTGGCGCGCAACCTGGACCGCTGGACGCAGTGCATTGTGGCGCGCACCTTCTCCCACGAGACCATCCAGGAACTGGCCTGCTGGTCGCGTGTACCCGTCGTCAACGCCCTGAGCAATCTGTACCATCCCTGCCAGGCGCTGGCCGACATCTTCACGCTGCGGGAGCGCTTCGGCCAACTGCGCGGCCTCAAACTCGCCTTCGTCGGCGACGGCAACAACGTGGCCCATTCCCTGATGCTGACCGCGGCGCGCCTGGGGGTCGATTTCGCGCTGGCCACCCCGGCCCGGTATGCCCCGAACGCCGGCATCGTCAGCCAAGCGGAAGGCCTGGCAGAAGTTTCCGGCGCGAGCGTGAAGATCACGCGCCAGGCCGAAGAAGCCGTGGCCGGCGCCCACGCAGTCTACACCGACGTCTGGGTTAGCATGGGCCACGAAGCCGAAGCCCGGCAGCGGCAGCGCGATTTCCGTAAGTATCAGGTCAACGAACGGCTGTTCGCTTTGGCCGCCCCGGAGGCGGTCTTCATGCACTGCCTGCCCGCCAAGCGTGACCAGGAGGTCACCGGCGCCGTCATCGAGTCCTCTCGCTCGGTGGTCTTCGACCAGGCCGAGAACCGGCTCCACACCCAGAAGGCCCTTCTGCTGATGCTGTTGGAATGAGTGGAACAGGCATTCCTGCCTGTTACAATCCTTACTTTATGGACAAACCAAAAAAAGTGGCGCTCGCCTACTCGGGCGGGCTCGACACCTCAGTCATCATCCCGTGGCTCAAGGAGAACTACGGTTGCCAGGTCGTGGCGGTTTGCGGCAACATCGGCCAGGGCGATGAGGAACTGGCCGGTCTGGAGGAGAAGGCGCGCAAGACCGGCGCCTCGGAAGTCTGCATCGAGGACATGCGCGAGGAGTTCGTCACCCAGTATCTCTGGCGGCTGGTGCGCGCCGGCGCAGTCTATGAGCACAAGTACCTGCTGGGCACCTCGGTGGCGCGCCCGCTGCTGGCCAAGCGGCAGGTCGAGGTGGCGCTCCGCACCGGCTGCGACGCCCTAGCGCACGGCTGCACCGGGAAGGGCAACGACCAGGTCCGCTTCGAGCTGACCTACAAGGCCCTGGCGCCGCACTTGCGCGTCATCGCCCCCTGGCGCGAGTGGAGCATCGTCTCGCGCGAGGACGCGCTGGCCTACGCCGCCGCCCGCCACGTCCCCGTGGCCGCCACCTCCACCAAGATCTACAGCCGCGACCGCAACATCTGGCACATCTCGCACGAAGGCGGCGCCCTCGAGAATCCCGCCAACGCCGCTCCCGAAGAAATCTGGATGCTCACCAAAAGCCCCAAAGACGCCCCGGACACTCCCGGAGAGGTCACCATCGGCTTCGAGCGGGGCGCGCCGGTCTCAGTAAACGGCAGGCGCATGAGCGGCGTCGAGCTCGTCGAGACCCTCAACCGGATCGGCGCCGAGCACGCCATCGGGCGCATCGACCTGGTCGAGAACCGCTTCGTGGGGATGAAGTCGCGCGGCTGCTATGAGACCCCCGGCGGCACCCTCATCACCGAGGCCCATCGCGAACTCGAGGCCCTCACCCTCGACCGCAACCTGATGCACTACAAACAGCGCCTGGCGCTGGATTACGCCGAGCTGGTCTACAACGGCTTCTGGTTCACCCCGCTCCGCGAGGCCCTGGACGCATTCTTTGACTCCGCCAGCCAGGCCACCACCGGCGAGGTCACCCTGCGCATGTACAAGGGCAACCTCGAGCCGGTCAGCCGCTCCTCGCCCTATTCCCTTTACTCGCTCAACATCGCCAGCTTCACCATGGGCGCGGGCTACGATCAAAAGGATGCCGAGGGTTTCATCAACCTGATCGGCCTGCCCATGCGGGTACGGGCCGCGATCACCGGAAAGCCATGAAACCTCCTCCCTTTCTCACACCCCCCAGCCGCCTGCCCTCCAGCGCTGCGGCCCAACAGCAGGCCATATGAAACTCTGGGGCGGCCGCTTCCAAAAGGAACCCTCGGAGGTCTTCGAGCGATTCTCGAACTCGCTCGCCTTCGACCGCCGCTTGATCGGCGCGGACATCCGCGGTTCCGAGGCTTGGGCGCGGGCGCTCGAAGGGGCCGGGATTCTCACCGCCGAAGAACGGGCCGCCCTGCTCGAGGCCCTCGCGCAGATCGGAATCGAGTCCAACGAGTGCGGCTTCTTCGAGAGCGCCACCGACGAAGACGTCCACACGCTGGTCATCCGCAAGCTCCACGAGCGGGTGGGCGGCTTGGCCGACAAGATCCACACCGGGCGCAGCCGCAACGAACAGGTTTCCCTCGACGTCCGCCTCTGGCTGCGTGACGAACTCGACCAGGCGCGCCGCCTGTTGCTCGACTTCCTCGAGACGCTGCTGCAACTCGCTCGCCGCTACCCCGATGCGCTCATCCCCGGCTACACGCACCTGCGGCGCGCCCAGGCGGTCTTGTGGCCTCACTACCTCTTGGCGTACTTCGAGATGTTCGCGCGCGACTTCGAGCGGCTGGGCCAGGCACGCGCGCGCATCAACCTGATGCCGCTGGGCTCGGGCGCCCTGGCGGGCAGCGGGTTTCCCTTCGATCGCCCGGCCCTGGCGCGGGAACTAGGCTTCGACGCCATCACCGCCAACAGCCTGGACGTCGCTGCCGACCGCGATTTCCTGCTCGATTTCCTCTACGCCGCCGCCATGACCATGCTGCACCTCAGCCGCCTGGCCGAGGACTGGATCCTCTACTCGACCGAAGAGTTCGGCTGGCTCGAACTGGGCGATGAGGTGACCAGCGGCTCCAGCCTCATGCCGCAGAAGAAGAACCCCGATTCACTCGAACTCATTCGCGGCAAGTGCGGCCGCGTCTTCGGGAGTTTCACTTCGCTGTTCGTCACCATGAAGGGGCTGCCGCTGACCTACAACCGCGACATGCAGGAGGACAAGGAGCCGCTCTTCGATGCGGTCGATCAGTTGAAGGGCGCGCTCGAGATGGCGCGCGCGGTGGCGGCCTCCCTGCGGCTGTCCCCGGAGAAGCCCGCCGCCGCGGTCCACGCCAGTTGGGTGGTGGCCACCGACCTGGCCGAAGCCCTGGCGCGCGCCGGCACGCCCTTCCACCACGCCCACCAGATCGTCGGCCGGCTGGTCGTCGAGAGCCTCCGGCAAGGCAAGAAACCGGCGGACTGGACCGCCTCCCAACTGGCCGCTTTCGCGCCGGAATTCACTCCCGAGATGGCCTGCTACCTCGATCCGCGCGAGGGCCTGAAAACGCGCGAGATTCCCGGCGGCGCCGGCCCACAGGCCGTGGCGCGCGCCCTCGAAGATGCCGCCGAGCGGCTCGCCCGGATGCGCACATGACCAAGAGCTATCGCCAGGGACAGATCCTCCAGCTCATCCAGCAGCGCAAGATCCACACCCAGGAAGAGCTCGCCCTCGAGCTCAGCCAGATCGGCATCGCTGCCACCCAGGTGACGCTCTCGCGCGACATTCGCGAACTGGGTTTAGCCAAAACCCCCGATGGCTACCGGCAGATCGCCGCTGCCCCCGCCGGGCCTACTCTCGCCACGCTCGCCGCGGAGTTCCTGCACGACGTCCGCCAGGCGCAGAACCTGCTGGTGCTGAAGACCTCGCCAGGCAACGCCAACACCGTAGCCGCGGCCCTGGACCGCGCGGAGTGGCCCGAGGTGGTCGGCACCGTGGCCGGCGACGACACCATCCTGGTGGTGCTGCCGGACACCGCCACCGCCGAGGCAGTGCGCCGAAGACTGCTTCAGATGCTCGAAGCCTAATACACCTCGAAGCAGAACACCGCGTTGGACCCGCGCGGGGTCAGGGAGTATTGCCCGTTCTCCAGGCCCAGGTTCTCGCTGACCTCGAGGCGATACAGCTTCTCGGCAAGCCGCGTGTAGACCAGCCGATAGGCGCGAGGCCCGCCCCTTCGCCCCCGATCGGAGAAGACCGCTTCGCGGTTCCCGCCTTTCACTTCCATGCGGTACAGCTCCAGGCTGTCCGGCGTGATCTTTTCCGATAGCAGCAGGAAAATCGGCTCGGCCAGCGGCGTTCGCGCCGGCGAACTGGCCCCCGCCACCCGGTACAACGTATCGTTCTTGCGCTTTTCTTCAGTGGCTTGGGCGACCTCGGTTTCGATCAGGTTGTCGGCGTGCATCAGGTAGGGAATATCGGGCTTCGGCGGCTTCGGGCCGGTGTACTTCTCCCTCTGGGCAAAGCCCGCCGAGACCAGCAGCACACCAACCAGCAGCGATGTGGGCCTCATGGGATTCTAAGTTCTATTGTACTCGGTTGATCCGCTAGGCCGCCGAGTCCCGGGCGACCTCCCATCCCGGGAAGACCAAGACCGCCGGATGGCACTTCAAGGCTCGCCCGAGAATCTTGGCTCGCTCGACGCCCAGCCGGATGCGGTCATTCTCGATGGCGGAGAGGGTTGCCTGGGGAATGCCGGTCAGCCTGGCCAACTCATTCTGGCTGTGCCCCTGCAGCTCCCGGATGATGCGAACCGACTCCCCTGCCGATACCTCGATGCGCTTTCTCGCTGGACGAAAGGTCTTCATCCTACACTCTCCGATAGTCATGCGGTGTAATGTGAACCACCTGGAACAATGATTGTCCGGGGATCACTCGATAAATCACCCGGTGCTGCGACCCCAAGCGAGACGATCGAAAGCCATACCATTCTCCACGAAGTGCTTCATCATGGAATCCTCTGATTAGTCGCAACCCAGGCGGACCAGAGATCATTGCGATGTCTTTCCACTTTTCGTATCGCCTCAAGATTTCGCGAGGGGCACGGTCGAGCTGTCTCTCAACCCGGCGGTGCTCTTCGATCCGCCACACACCGCAGTTTATCCATATCCAATATGGTATGTCAAGAAACCATCTGCGGCGGCACTCAGTGTGCCGGCGAAGTCGCGATATCGGTCTTACTCGTAGCGCAGCGCCGCGATAGGCTGTACTCGCGTGGCCCGGCGCGCGGGCACATACCCGGCGCCCAGCGCCACTTCGGCCAGCGCCAGCGAGACCGCCACGAACGTCAGCGGGTCAGTCGCGCTCACACCGTAGAGCAGCGTCGCGAGCGCGCGGGTCAGCAGCAGAGCGCCGGCCAAACCGGCCGCCAGGCCGATCAACGCCAGCCCCATGGCCTGCCCTACCGCCAGCTTCAGCACGTCGCTCGGCTGCGCGCCCAGCGCCATGCGGATGCCCATCTCGTGGCTGCGCAGGCTCACCGTATAGGACATCACCCCGTAGATCCCCAGCGAGGCCAGCAGCACCGCCACCAGCGCGAACGCCGCGAGCAGGGTCAGTGTGAGGCGCGGCGCCGACTGAGAGCTGGCCAGGATCTCCTCGATGCTCCGGATGTTGTACACGGGCTGGTCCTTGTCCACCTCCCAGATGGCGTTCTTCAGGACCCGAGCCAGCGTCTCGGGAGCGCCCTGGCTGCGCACCATCAGGTTCATCCGGAAGGCCGGGATCTGAAGATACGGGAAGTAGATCGTGGGCTTGGCGGTCTTGTCCAGGCCGGAGTGTTTCACCTCCCCTACGATCCCCACGATCTCGAAGGCGCGCTCCCGGATCAGCAGGCGGCGACCGATCGGGTCCTCGTTCGCTGGCCAGCCGCGTCGGGCGAGGCTCTCATCAATGACCACCACCGGCGGAGCGTCCTCCTTGTCGCGGTCGGTGAACTGACGGCCCTTCTTCAGCGGAATGCCCATGGTGCGGAAGTAATCCGGGTTGATCTTGCGAACGTCCGCCGGCCAGCCCTGGCCGGAGCCGGGCTGAGGCTGGCCTTCGATCAGGTAGGTGAGCCGGTCATCCGCCTGGGCCAGGGGAACCACGTGGGTCAGCGCCGCCGAGCGCACGCCGGGCACCCGCTGAACGTGCTCGAGGAATTGCCGGAACACCGCCGCTTGCTCGCGACCCTGGCGGTACTTGGTGTCGGTAGGCAGTTCGATCTCGAGCGTCAGCACATGATCCGGGTTGAAGCCCGGGTTGACCTTCTGGAGATGCCAGAAGCTCCGGATCATGAGCCCCGCCCCGACCAAAAGCACCAGCGCCAGAGCGACTTCGGAAACCACCAGCAGGCCCCGCAGACGGGCGTGCCCCTGAGAGGCCGAGGCCGACCGGCCGCCTTCCTTGAGCGTTTCGCTCACGCTGACTCTGGAGGCCTGGAGCGCCGGTGCCAGCCCGAAGACCAGCCCGCTGGCCAGCGAGATCAGCAGCGTGAACAGCAGCACCCGCGCGTCCATGCCGATCTTGGACACCAGCACCTCAGCCGAGGCTTCCGGAACCGGGATGCTGTGCGGAATCACCGCCCGAAGCACGGCAATGCCCCAGTACGCCACCAGAATGCCCAGCGCTCCGCCGATCAGGCTCAGCACCACGCTCTCGGTGAGGAACTGCCGCACCAGCCGCGTACGAGCCGCGCCCAGCGCCGTGCGGATGGCCGTCTCCTTCTGCCGCGCCGCCGCCCGCGCCAGCAGCAGGTTGGCGATGTTGGTGCATCCGATCAGCAGCACGAACCCGACCGCTCCCAGCAGCACCAGCAGCGCCGGCCGGAGGTATTCGACCAAGTTCTCGTGCATGGGGACCACCGAGGCGCTCCAGTCCTGCATAGCCGGATAGCCCTGCCACACCCGGCGCGCCACCATGCGCATCTCGGCGTTGGCCTGCTCCAGCGTGACGCCCCGTTTCAGGCGCGCCACCAGCCCCAGTTCATGAGAGTTCCGCGACTGGCGCCGCAGATCGTCGTTGTCCCAGGCCGCCATGGCCTCGCAGGGCACGGGCAGCCAGAAGCTCGGCGAGAGCACCCCGATGACCGTGTAGGGCATGCCGTCGATAATGGCCTTCTTGCCCACGATGTCAGCATCCGAACCGAAGCGGCGCTGCCAGAAGCCATGCGTCAACACGGCGACATTGTTGTGCCCGATGCGGCCCTCGCCCGCCCGGAAAGTGCGGCCCAAAATGGCCTTGGCGCCAAGCAGTTCCAGAAGATTGGTGCTGACCTGCATCCCGGCGAACTGCTCGGGTTCCCCCAGGCCCGTCAGCGTGCCGGTCCCGGGCTGCATCACCGCCATGTCCTCGAAGCTCTGGCTCTGCTCTTTCCAGTCCAGGTAGGTAGGGCCCGAGACGCCCACGCGGTTCCAGCCCTGCTTCAGGTTGTTCTCCCAAACCAGCACCAGCCGGGCGGCCTCAGGGTACGGCAGCGGCCGCAGCAGGATGGCGTTGACCGCGCTGAAAATCGCCGTGTTGGCGCCGATGCCCAGCGCCAGTGTCAACACAGCCACCGCGGTGAAGCCCGGGTTCTTGCCCAGCAGCCGCAAGCCATAACGAAAATCCTGAAAGAATTGAGTCATTGGATAGTTGAGTCACTCAGCCTGCGGTTCGATCTCAGCAATGATTCAATGACCCAATGACTCAATTCTCTTACTCGTACCGCA
>Ga0315280_10002695_pt1 | contig 28416 bp, 25 predicted proteins | sample YL17G06_40_MG_FD_203697 | JGI IMG/M metagenome (GOLD analysis project Ga0315280, IMG submission 203697) | Sediment microbial communities from Yellowstone Lake, YNP, Wyoming, USA - YL17G06_40 | ecosystem: Environmental > Aquatic > Freshwater > Lake > Sediment | place: USA: Wyoming | collected... | reverse complement strand
TCTGAATTTCAGTAAAACAATTGCGCAAATTAAAGCCACCAAAGCCAAAAATATTTCCACCCCTAAGACAAAATGAGACACCGTTGTTTTTGACCAGCGGGAAGAAGCAAACCGGATAAGATTAGGAAGATAAGGGGTTAAGACAAATATTCCAATTATATAAAGAACAACAATTCCCCATTTGCCTAAAGTGGTCAAGCCAAAACCGTTATGAGGGGAGAGGAAATTCAGATCTGCGAGGATTTAGATGAATTATACTCAATCCCCATTTCTTCCAGACACTCTATAACTTTGTTTTCATGACAAGCATGAGCTGCTTTTATTAGCTTGTTCAGGTTATTTGAAAATTTGTCTTTATCAATTTCAATAGGAGGAGCTATAAAAATCTTCTCGAAATGAGTCGCCTTGGTTTTTTCTTCGTCGATTAAAATTTCTTCGTATAGTTTTTCTCCCGGCCTCATGCCAATGTATTCAATTTCGATACCCTCTTCCGCAAGCCCGGATAATTTTAATAAATCTCTTGCGAGTTCTTGAATTTTTATCGGTTCTCCCATATCTAGAACAAAAACTTCGCCTTTGTTTCCGAGAGTTCCGGCCTGGATAATGAGTTGAACAGCCTCTGAGATCGACATAAAATATCTTTTTATATCAGGATGAGTTATCGTGAGAGGCCCGCCCTTAGCTATTTGCTTCTGGAACAAAGGGACGACGCTTCCCCTGCTTCCTAAAACATTCCCAAAACGTACGCATGAGTATTTTGTGCTGCTCTTAGAAGCATCTTCCTGAATAATAATTTCGCTTATCTTCTTGGTGGCTCCCATCACGCTTGTCGGATTAACAGCTTTATCAGTAGAAATATAAATGAATTTTTCAACTTGATGTTCAGCCGCTAATCTGGAGACATTTCTCGTTCCCAGAATATTATTTAAAATGGCTTCTGAAATATTGAATTCCATAAGAGGCACATGTTTGTGTGCTGCTGCATGGAATATGACCTCGGGGCTATATTTTTCGAATATATATTTTAATCTCTTAAAATTTCTGATATTAACTATTAACGGAACTGTTTTGAATTCCGTATACTGAGAATTTAGCTCTAAATCTATTTCATAAATACTATTCTCATCCTTATCGATTAAAATTAACTCTCGTGGTCTAAAATTAGTTAATTGTCTACAAAGTTCAGAACCTATGGAACCTCCGGCACCAGTGATTAATATTTTTTTATCTTGGTATTGACTCACAATTTCAGGAAGGTGATTTTTAAAATGGACAACACTCCTTCCTAAAAGGTCGTCAATATTTATTTCTCTTATTTTGCTGACTCTTACTTTATCATCCAGGATTTCGAATAACCCGGGGACAATTTTGACTTTTATCTTTGTTCCTTCGCAGATGCTGACAATTCGCCTTATATCCTTTGATGAGGCGTTGGCAATAGTGACTATTGCTTCTTCGATATTTAGCTTCTTGATAATATCTGGAATTTGGGCTGTATTACCCAAAACTCTTATCCCTTGAATCACCGTCTTAAATTTTTTCGGGTCATCGTCGATAAACCCAAGAACCCTGAGATCCGTTCTCTGTTTTAGCTCCTTAATAACCATATTTCCCGTATTCCCCGCCCCAACAAGCAATACGCGTTTCCTGCTTTTGCTGTTCCCGCTTTTGCCAAGGTGTTCGCGCTCGGACATCTCACAATAAAGCCTGCGCGCCATACGAAGGCCCATTGTCCCTGTAAGAACAAACATGAATTCCAAGGCGATGACGGTCAGAGGAGCCCGGAGCAGAGACAATTTATCCGGGAGAACGGTGCGACCCAACAACAATACCAAGCTGACTGGCAACGTCGCTTTGAGAATCGAATGAGCGTCGACGATCGAAACATATCTCCAAACGATCGAATAAACGGAAAACAAGAAAAAGCTCAAGACGCGGGCCAGCGCTATATAGGGGAAAAGATAGAGGAACTGCTTCATAAACAAGCCCGGAGGCATTCCCTCGAAACGGATGATGTACGATATAAAGAAAGAAAAAACAAAAATGAATAAATCCAAAATAAATTGGTTGGCTCTTTTGAAAAAAAATCTTTCCAATGAATTAAAGGCGGATTTAATTCCCGTCATAGTCTTCCCCTCCTTATCATTTGGCTCTGTGCGATTTTTTGATCCAGCCTTTCTAGCTGGCCCCGGCCGATGGCCGCGAGGATATTGCTCAACCGATAGTTATAGCCGACCTGAACGTGCTGATAATAAGGAAAATGGAATAAGAATTGCTTCAAATGGGTTCCGGGGGGCACACCCTCGAAGCAGATGACAATAAGAATGACAAAACAAAAATGAACAAATCCAGAATCAATTGGTTTACTTTTTTTAAAAGCAATCTTCTTGGTTCAACCTTATCCAAGACAGTTTTTCCCATGGCCATATCTTTTTCCTTACTCCTTTATCTGAGATCTCTGTGAAAAGAATATCACAATAATCTCATTTTTTAAGGATAATCTCAATAATTCGGTGAGGTCATCGCTCACATCGCATCCCCGGATCCTGCACCCGCGAAACACGGGCTGTAGATACATGGATTTCCAAGACTGGTCGTGACGGCCTATCTGAAAACGAGAAGGACCGTTTTCCAGATGTAGCCGAGGTCCCGGAAGAGGGAGCACTCGTCCAGGTATTTCAGATTGATCCGGACTTTATCCGGGAAAATAACCGTGTTGTTGTACGCAACCGGGTCCGCCGGCCCGGCGAGGATCTTTTCCTCGTCCGCGTATTTCAGAGAGGACGGGCCCGTGATCCCAGGCCTCAGAAGGAGCACCCGACGATCGTTACCACGGAGTTTGTCGTGATAGCCGGGAACGTCCGGCCGTGGCCCGACGAAGCTCATCTCCCCTTTTAGGACGTTCCAGAGCTGAGGGACCTCGTCCAGCTTGTATTTTCGTAGGAGCCGCCCGACCGGAGTGACGCGAGCGTCCCCGGCCACTGTGACCGACGAGAAGTTGCTAATCCCGGCGTTCATTGTCCTGAACTTGATGACACGGAACAAGCGCCCGCCCCGCCCCACCCGGTTTTGGATGAAGAAGACCGGCCGGCCGGACGTAATGAGGACTGCGAGCGCGACGAAACCCATGGGGACGAAGACCACCGTCAGGCATGCCAGCGCGAGCGCGGCATCGAAGACCCGCTTGCCATATCGAAAATACATCAGCGCGGTTCACCGAAGGGGCCGGGCACAATCTCGGCCGCGATCATAGTCGACGCTGCCACCGCCTTGGTGATCCTGCCCCGGACCGCCAGGGCGAGACTTTTCCTGTAGGGAAGAATGTCCGATCCGGAATAAGTGGTTTCCAGCCGGGACAGCCGCACGCCGTGCTTTTCCGCGAGAGCAGCCACAGCCTTTTTGGAGAAGCCGTTGATGACGAACGGAGGGCGCAGGATGCCCGGCCGGCCGAGCCATTTCTTGATACGCGCAACGAGGCCAAACTGGTTGAGGACGTCCAGGAATAGAACCCCTCCAGGCTTCGTTAGACATAGAAGATCAGAAAAGAATTCCTGGAAATCCTCGATGTTGCTGAGAACGTTCTTGCACTGAACGACGGAATAGGTCTCGTGGATATCCTTCAGGCTCATGAAGACCGGGCCGAACGCTTCGGCCTTGGCCCGGGCTTTCTCGTCCACCTCCACGCCGGCGACTGGAGACAGCCCCAGATCCACGGCGCAATCGAGATATTCGCCGTTGGCGCATCCGACGTCGAGGAAGCTCACGCCCTGAAGACCGTCGAAATATTTCAGGATCCGAGCGCGGAGGCCACGGATATACCTGGGGCGCATCGCCCGGTAGTCCCGCTCCAGGGAAACGTTGTATTTATAGGATTGATAAATCCCGGTGAGGTCCACGTCCTTCATCCTGGCCCGGTCGAACCACTCGAAGGCGCCGTGCCGGCCACAGAAATGGATTCCCTCGAAGCGGGTGGGCCGTTCCGCCGGCCGGCCGCAGAAGGGACAGGTAGGGTAGATCATCGCATCATCTCCTTTTCGTCGGGATTTATCTTAAATCCCGAGCCCGCGAAACGCATCGCGTAATGGACCATTTCCGACAAGAAAGGCAGGGGATCCGAAAGCCGGAAGTCGTCGTAAATCATTTTTTCTCCCGGGCAAAAGATCCTCCGAAAGGAACGGGGGAGAGCTGAAATGTCTCCGCGTCGGAACTCCGAGAACGCCGCGATCATCTCCCCCAGGATCCAGAGCGACTTGACGCGCTCCGGCCGGTGGACGAAAGATTCCGGCTCGGGCTCTCCGGTTTCATGCATTGTGACCAGACCGCGGGGAAAATCGTACCCGTTCCCGACGGCCAAGTTCAGGGCCCCCCAGAACCGCGGGTTCATTTCCAGGAGAAAAGTCCGCGACGCCTCCAGATCGCCGACAAAGTCAAAATGTCCGATCCCGGTCCAACCGAGGGCCCGAACCATCTTTTTCGTGGCCTCTGTAAGGACCGCACCTTCCAGCGGCTCTCGAAGGACGCTCGTTCCGGACTTGCCGTCCTTCCAGCGCAGGTACTTCTCCGCAAAGCAGGCTTTAAGTTCCCCGTTTTTCGCCAGGAAGCAGGTCCCGAACAGGTCACCCTCGATGTATTCCTGAAGGATGGGAGCGCGGTCCGGGGGGAGGTCGAACCGGTCGACGAAGTCCTCGAAAGCCGATCGGGTCTCCTCGGCGGACCGGGCCAGACGGACGCCCTTGCCGCTGTTGCCCCGGCGGGTTTTGACGATCACGGGGAAACCGAGGCCCGAGGCGGATTCCGCGGCTTCGTCCGCGTTCGCCGGGACGATTTTCCTTGGGACACGGATGCCGACTTTCAGGGCTACGTCCGCGATTTCGTTTTTGTCCAGGGCCCGGACAAGCTCCTCATAGGACGGGCAGGCGACGATCAATTCTTTCGGGAACAGGTCCCTGTGCCTGGCGATGACGAGGGCGTCTTCGTGGACGGGGAGAAGGACATCGATCCGGCGCTTCCGGACAACCATCACCAGGTCCTCGACGTAACGGAGCGGGAAGCGAAAAGGAGACGCGACGCGGTCGAAGCCGCGCGTGAACCGCGAGAAACGGACCATGCTCGCGGGCGAGTTGGCACAGCCGAAGACGTCGTACCCCGCCCGGCAAAGGCTTTCAGCCGCGCTATAGGCAGTCCGGCACCAGCCATAGGTGACAAGGACGCGGCGGCGGGGTGGAGCGTTCATAGTCAAATTTCTCCTCATAGGTCAATGGCGAATATCACTATTGTGAGATATAATCGAAACTTGTGTTTGGAATGAAAGAGCGTATCCTTTTAATCAGAAAATTATGGGGTGATGGCAGGAGAAATAAGAATTTTTCCAATTTGGGTAGACACTATTTTGGAGAAAGTCTTTTGATGATCCCAATGATTCTTTTGAGGTCAGCATCAGTAAGCTGGGTGCCGGAAGGCAGACAAAGTCCCCTATCAAAGAGGTCTTCGCTCACCGCGCCCCCTCGAATCCTGCATTCTCGAAACACGGGCTGGAGATGCATGGGTTTCCAAACTGGCCTGGCTTCGATGTTATCTTCTTCCAGGGCAAGTCTCAATCCTTCACGATCCGCTCCGAACGCTTCGGGCGTTATCAGAATCACGGTTAACCAGCAATTTGCGGTGCCATAAGGCGCTTCCGGCATAAACTCAATGCCCGGCAAATCGCCCAGCGCTTCCCGGTAAAAACAATTAACAGCCCGTCTCTTCTCGATTTTCTGGTCCAGTTTTTCTAGCTGGCCCCGGCCGATCGCCGCGAGGATGTTGCTCAACCTATAGTTATAGCCGACCTGAACGTGCTGATAATGAGGAACAGGCTCCCTGGCTTGAGTGGCGAGATAACACGCCCTTTTAATATATGACTCATCGTCCGAAACAATCATTCCTCCTCCCGACGTCGTTATGATCTTGTTGCCATTGAATGATAAAACTCCCATTACTCCAAATTTCCCGGCAGCTTTGTTTTTATATGTTGCTCCCAACGCTTCCGCGGCGTCCTCTACAACGGGGACACAATACCTCGCGCAGACGTCGAGAATCGTATCGTAATCAGCGCATTGGCCATAAAGATCGACGACAATCACTGCCTTCGGGAGACGCCCGTTTTTGGCGCAGGTCGCCAACTCTTCTTCGAGCAGTATCGGATCTATATTCCAGGTCGACCGGTCGGAATCAATGAACACCGGATGAGCGCCGCAATAGGCGATGGCGTTCGCGGTCGCGACAAAGGTCAAATCCGAACAGATGACTTCATCTCCCGGCTGGACACCGAGAAGGATCATCGACAGGTGCAGCGCCGCCGTACCGCTTGACAAAGCCGCGGCATGGCCGATTTGAATTTTTTGGCAAATCTCTTTTTCGAACAAGTCGACATGAGGTCCGAGCGTCGTGATCCAGTTCGATTCATAGGCCTCTAACATCAGCTCTTTTTCCCGTCCATCCAGGTGCGGCGGAGAAAGATAGATACGTTTCATCGCTTCCCCATTATAAAGCTAGCGGGAAGATTCTTTTCCTCTGATCGTCCCTTCGCCGATCCGGACGTTATCTGCGACCCAGGCCCTGGAATGGATAGTGGTCGCGAAACTGGTATGCCCCCAGGTTTTGAGCTCTTCGACGATCTTTTTTTTCGTTCTCGGGTCGCAAACGGCCACTGTCAGGAATATCTCCGGTTTCCCTTTCAGCCATTCTCTGTCGCCCAGGACGGGAACGCCGTCCGCGGATGTCCCCGCAAGTTCCGTTCTGTCATCGATAAAGCCTTTGACTTTCCGGCTTCCGTTGACCCTGTTATTATCCCTGATGCTTTGCAGGACATGCCTGCCCACAGCGCCGCATCCTATAATGATCAGTTCATTAATTTTTCCCTCCGTTTCATCGTCACCATGAAAAGCGGCATCGTGAGGTCTTTTCCGGCGTTGATGCTTTCTCTACGTATGACTTTAATCAAGGTCAGCCAAACTATCCTGACGTCCAGCCTGAACGTCAGATGATTGACGGACCTGACATCCAATTCGAACCTTTTCTGCCAGGAGATGACATTCCTGCCGTTGACTTGGGCCCACCCTGTCATTCCTGGTTTGACTTCGTGTCGGAGCATTTGTTTAGGCGTGTATCGTTCCAGATACCGCATCAACAAAGGCCGGGGTTCCACTAAACTCATTTCTCCTTTGAGGATATTGAATAATTCCGGAAGTTCATCGAAACTGGGTTTTCGTAGACAACTTCCAAATGTCGTCAATCGGTCTTTATCAGGTATAAAATTTCGCCGATTATCATATACGTTTTTCATCGTCCTGAATTTATAAAGGATGAAGGGCTTTCCCATGGCCACCGTATGAAAAGTTAGGTTACTGAGTGGTAAGCATCAATTTTTCGAACTGATTTACTCCTGAAGTGAAAGATAGAAAATTCTTATAATAATTAGAGCCCGATTCTCCCATGAGCTTCCTCTCTTCATCAGACATCGAATATAATGTTTTTATAGCCTTGACTATTTCACCAGGGTTTTCGGGCTCGCAGATAATACCCGCACCGGCTCGTCTGACAAGTTCTGCAGCATCGCCGCGAACGGCCATGATAATCGGTTTCCCAATATAAAGATACGCCTGAGTCTTTGAAGGAATTGTGATGCGAAACAGTGAATCATCTTTTAGGTGAACGATAAGGGCATCCGCAATAGCAAATATTTCTCCCATTAATTCCCTCGGTCGGGGCGGCAAAAACATAAGATTATCCAATCCCATTTTGTTTGCACGTTTTTCGAGCCGTGGACGGTCAACACCTCCACCAACCAAAATAAATTGGACATGCGGCAATTCGCTTCTACAAATCCTGGCGCAATCCAGTAGGGTATCGAGCCCCTGAACAATGCCCATTGTACCCGCAAATAAAACGATAAATTTTCCAGCCATTCCCAGTTTAATGGCCAGATCAGCATTAGGCTTCTCTCTATGAATACTTGATTCATCGCACCAATTATAAAAAACATCAATTTTATCTGGTTTGATTCCGCGTTCGACCAGGTTATCTTTAAATCCCGGAGACAATACCACGATTCGGTCTGCTTTGTTATATATAAATTTACATACTCGTTTCAAAAGAGCCAGAATTCTTTTGTTTTGAAGCATCCTGGATGCAGCAACGGATTCTGGCCAAAGATCTGTCACATCGAAAATAACTTTCGCTCCATGAAGCAAACGCAGTAAGTATGCTGTTGGCCCAAGCGTGATTAAATTAAAGACGTATATTATATCCGGCCGATTCACAAGCCAAGGGCTTACGAAAAAAGAAGAAATTGCAAAACTGAGGTAATTGAGAATCCGTCTAAAAACTGCTTTATCATGGCTTGGATAAAGTGGGACACGACTAACTTGTATGCCGCCCATCAACTCACGCTGATAGAGGTGAATGCGATAGCCAGGATAGATTTTTCCTCCTGGGTAATTTGGAAAGCCGGTCAGGACTTCCACATGATGTCCCTTTTCTTTCAGGGCTTTGGCGAAAGGCAAACCCTTAAAAAAGGGTTCGGGTTGAAACCACTGCGACAGGATAAGAATACGCATTTATTTACTGTTTATGCCAGACGAACCGATTAACGTAATTGATGTAACTCAAAATAATCCTTACAACTTTCTCGGAAACATTGGGTACTTGATAATCCCGGACCATACGAAGAGTTCGTTCATCAGCCCGCCCCTGTGATTGAATGATTGCGAGTCCCTCCATAATACGATCAAATTCCAATCCCGTCATCATGACGGCGCCTTCCTCCATCCCCTCAGGCCGCTCGTGAGCATTGCGAATATTCAAAGCAGGGAAATTGAGAATGGAAGATTCCTCCGTAATCGTTCCGCTGTCCGAAAGCGTACCAATGGCATGTATCTGAAGATGCACATAGTCGCAAAAGCCGAGAGGCTTCATCAACTCCACCAAGGGATTTAATATCACACCCATCTCATCAATCATCTTTCTTGTTCTGGGATGAGTTGAAACAATAATGCGTTTGCCAAAATGCTCTGCGAGGCCATTCAGTATACGGACAAACTTTTCAAACTGTTCCCGGTAATCGATATTCTCTTCTCGATGTGAACTCACAACAAAATAACCGCGTTCTTGTAAGTCATAACGTTCCAGTGCATCAGATGCTTTGATCTTTGGCATAAAAAAATACAAAACCTCGTACATCGGACTACCAGTCTTGATGATCCTATCCGGTGGGATACCTTCCCTTAAAAGATTTTCCCGTGAGATGGAGCTATAAGGCATGTTAATATCACTGATGTGATCGACGATTTTGCGATTGATCTCCTCCGGTACGCGCTGGTCGAAACAGCGGTTGCCCGCCTCCATGTGAAAAATGGGGATTTTGCGGCGTTTAGCCGGATATGCGGCGAGACAACTATTTGTATCGCCCAGCAACAGCATCGCATCTGGCTTCACTTCTGCGAGCACTTTGTCTACTCGAGAGATGATCTGGCCAACCGTCTCGCATGCCGTCTCCCCCGCCGCTTCTAGGAAATAGTCAGGTTTTCGAAGTTCTAGGTCCTTGAAAAAAATCTGGTTCAGTTCAAAATCATAATTCTGGCCGGTATGGACAATGACATGGTCCACATATCTGTCCAATGCCGCCATGACGCGAGACAGCCGGATGATTTCGGGCCGTGTCCCGATGACGGTGACAACTTTCACGTTTTACCTCACTGATGGTAATTAAAGATGATTATACCCACAATCATATTTTCTGTTCAATCGCCACTATTTCTTGACGACTTCCTCAAACGCCGTGTCCGGCCGCTCCGGGTCAAAAATTTCACTGGCCCAAAAGAGCGTCACCAATTCCCCCGGGCCTACGTTGGTGATGGAATGCGTGTATCCGGGGGGGATATCAACGACCCGGCACTCATCGCCGCGGACGCGAATATTGATCACGTCGCCGCCTTCTATCGGCCGCAGTCGGATTGCCGCCTCTCCATCGACGACGATGAACTTTTCCGTCTTGGTCTGATGGAAATGATTGCCGCGCGTGATTCCCGGTTTGGTCCTTGAGATAAATATCTGTCCAAACGACGGAGATTTGACGATTTCGGCCAGAATCCCCCGTTCGTCCCCCTTCCGTTCCAGCCCATAAGAAAATTGATCCGGCCTCAAGTAGGATAGATAGGTCGCGTAGAGCGCCCGAATAAAAGGATCACTGAAATCGGGCAGCAAGAGCGTTTGCTGTTGAGCACGGAAGCCCTCGATGATTTTCGCCAGCTCTCCCAAGGAAATCCGGCGCGATGGGATCTGATCCGCGAACCGGAGTCCGGGCTGCGAAGCAGCATCAAGTTCGCCCATGAACGCCGAAACTACATCATCGATATAGGTAAGATCTATTTCCTGCGCCGGATCCGAAATCCGAATAGGGAGATCTTGAGCGATATTATGACAAAACGTTGCCGTAACGGAATTGTAATTCGGGCGGCACCATTTGCCGAAAAGATTTTTCAGCCGGTAAATAATGCATTCTCCTCCTGTGACTTGCACGAACGCCTTCAGGACCTCTTCAGCAGCCCTCTTGCTGACCCCATAGGGGTTATTCAATTCCGCCTGGACGGAGGATGAAAAAACGATCTTTGGAGCCTTTCCGAAATCTCTGAGTCTTTCACAAATATGCCTTGTGAAATCCAGATTGCCCGTTGTGTAGTCTTCGACCCGTTCTGGCCGATTAGTCCCGGCAAGGTGGAATATAAGATCCGCCTTATGCAGGCCTTCCTCCAGTGTCTCCAGCGCGCTCTCGACGTCCACCTCGATCAGCCGCAGGCCAGTGCGCCGTCGAAGGTTAACGCCCAGGTTGCGCCCGACAAATCCTCGGGCTCCGGTCACCAGAATCGTCTTCATAATTCGATTCTCTCGCCCTTCAGCGCCTTCTGGATATAATCCAACTTCAGCAAAACCTCACATAGGTTATCCACGTCCAGTTGTTGAGTGTTATAAGAGTTGTAATCTTGTTCCTCGGAAACACGTTTCTCGCCTTCGGTGAAGAATAAGCTATAATTGAGATCTCGAACATCAGCGGGTATGCGGTAGTAGCTTCCCTTGTCCTCGGCTCTAGCCATTTCCTCCCTGGTCAGAAGGGTTTCATAGAGCTTTTCACCGTGTCTCGTTCCGATGATTCGGATAGGATTTTCGGCATTGAAAACGCATTTGAGAGCTAGGGCGAGAGTTTCGATAGTCGCCGCAGGCGCTTTTCGCACGAAAATGTCGCCGGGACGCGCGTTTTCTAAAGCATACAGCACCAGGTCCACCGCGTCGTCGATCGACATCATAAACCTGGTCATTTTGGGGTCCGTGATCGTTATCGGTTTGCCCTGCTTAATCTGTTGGATGAAGAGGGGAATGACGGAGCCACGTGAAGCCATGACATTGCCATAGCGCGTTCCGCACAACACGGTTTCGCTATGAGTCGTGACCCGCGCTTTGGCCACCATTAATTTTTCCATCATCGCCTTGGAAATGCCCATGGCGTTGATTGGATAGACGGACTTGTCCGTGGAAAGCATGACCGCGCACTTGACGCCCGCCGCCATAGCTGCGTTCATGACGTTCTCCGCGCCGAGAGCGTTTGTCCGTAGCGCTTCCAGCGGATAAAACTCGCAGCTCGGCACCTGTTTCAGTGCCGCCGCGTGGAACACAAGGTCCACGCCTTCGGTCGCGGCGGCTACGCTGTCATACGACCGCACGTCTCCGATGTAGAACTTCATTCTGGGATCGTTATATTTCAGCCTCATATCTTCTTGTTTTTTTTCATCTCTAGAGAAAATTCTTATCTCCGCTACCTGCGTTGGAATAAATCTTTGAAGCACCGCATTTCCGAAAGTTCCCGTACCACCTGTAATAAGTAATGTTTTGTTGTTTAACATCTTGATCTCTCTTTAGTTGACTATTTTTTATAGCCTTTTGAATCTAAAAAAAATTTAGGTTCATCTGACATTCGTGTAGGCAACCGGCTAAAAACCTAGGTCGCTGCAACAGGTTCGGTAGCCGGTGCGGGAATAAAGCGTTGAGATTAAGACTGACGATCGGGTCCTTGGCAGTGGGCAACTGCTTGATAATGCCAATACAGTTGGTGCTTGAGCACTCTGCACCGGCAGTTCCAGTATGCATCCGGCTTCGTGCATTTGTTGATCGCTGAATTCAGTCTGTTAAACTAGCACTATTCGCTATTAAGTTGCCTTCGAAAGTTCGATATAGTAAACTAGGCAGGCAGCAAAATCAATTAGAGTTATAGCGTCATTTTATGACAACACTTCTGACAAACTCCCATGTCTTCTTGATACCAATATCAAGTGGAGTTGTTGGCCGCCAGGCGAGGTCCACCTTTGCCCTGCTGATATCTAGATAGATTTTCGGAACATCAAACGACCTTCTTGCCGTGTACACGACGCGAATCTCGCCTCCAACAACTTTACGCATGATCTCGATGATGTTGTTCAATGAGTGCCCTTCGCCACTACCGATATTGAAGATGCGAGACGGCGTGTTCCAGATGGCTGTCCTGTAGATACCTTCTACCAAGTCCTCGATGAAAATATAATCTCTAACAATCTCGCCATCACCCCATATATCAATGGTCTCTCCCCGTGCAATTTTACCTAGGAAAATGGGCACTGCACCCTGGAATCCTAGGGGATTCTGCCTTGCACCATATGGGTTAGAAGGCCGAACCACGACGTAGTCCATTCCATAAAGATGGTTAAACAGGCCGAGATACTTTTCGATCATCAGCTTGGTGATGCCATATGAACACTCAGGGTTTGTCGGACTATCCTCGGAAACAGGCAAAGAACTGGGAGTGCCATACACCGTCCCCCCGCTTGAGACAAACACAACCTTCTTTACGCGTCGTTCAACGCATTTCTCAAGGAGGTGAATTGTCTCGGCTACATTGGACATGACATCAAAAACAGGATCGTCGTTAGAAGTCTTGGGAACAGTCGTGCTGATCAAATGAAAGACTATATCCATGCCTTTGAGAGCCTCAGCGACAAGAATGCGGTTCCCAAAATCAGCATAGAAATACTCCACGCCATCAAGAGGTTTGCGATAGTGTTCCTCATCCCGGTCAAAGACGCGTATAGAGTGTCCTTCTGCAATGAGCTTATCCACCAGATGAGATCCTATGAACCCGTTTCCGCCAAGAACTAACGCATTCATCAATTATCCTAGAAAAACCGGTTAATCTACAACGACGAAACCCGGCTTATCCCGTCGCCCGAGAAGCCACTCATAAAGATCGAGCGTCTTCTGAGCTGATGCAGCCCACGTATACTTCGAAGTCACTAGATCGTGTCCCCGCTGCCCCATCGCCACCAATTCCTCACTAGACAGATTGATAGCATTACGGAGCGCTTCGATCAATCCGCTGACCGAAACATCCACCCACCAACCACAAAAGTAATCATCTAAGTTTTTCCAAGGTGCAGCCTTGGTCGTAATAACCGGTACTCCTACAGCTAGGCTATCAAGAATGGCTACGGGCGACCCTTCACTGAACGAAGGCAAGACAAATAGATCAGATGCAGCGAATGCGTCCCGTTTCGGTTGGTCGAAAAGTGGGCCAATCAGCCTGACCAGATCCTCCATACCAAGCTGTTTCACGAGTCTTTCTACTTCCGCCTTATGGTCAAACTCGTCTTTGCCGGCAATAACCAATATCCAATCCGCGAACTCCTTCCTGATTGCGTTGATTGCCTGAATCAACATCAACAAGCCCTTCTTGGGAGTGATGCGAGATAGAAAAAACAGAATTCTACGGTCAGCAGGAATGCCAAACGATTCACGGAAGTTCTTGGCATCACCCCGGCTATTTAACCAGCGACTCGAGACACCGTTGGGAATGAGTGCCACCGGAGCTATTAGGCCAAAGTTCCGGAAGTCCTCAATTTCCGATTCACTCGTCGCGTGAAAGCAAGCTGCCCCAAAAAGATTGGCGCGTTCATAAGCGACTAGTGCGAGGAACTTCTTCCATCTCGCACGCCGTAATGCCCAACTTTCCAGGGAACCATGCGGCGCAATCACGTAAGGGGTACAGTGTCGTTGGTGAAACAGATGGGTCACGTATGACCCATATGTCCAGATTCCGTGCTGGTGCACGATGTCGATTTCTCCACCTTCAGATTTCGCGGCGCGCATCATGGATGGGCTATAGGCCAGCCATCGTGGTCCGACAGTTGAGAACCTGACGATTCTGCCTTCCGATAAGTTGCTTGAAGCATAGGCCCAACGGACATCGTCGGCGCTACTCATGCACCATACCCTGGCGTCGCATCCCAACTCAGCCTGCTCGCGCGCCAGATTCAAAGCCACTTGACCCAAGCCGAAGGAAGTCTGGCCAACATTAGAGGTGTTGTGCACTATATGAAGAATATTGTCCTTCAAAACCAGCTCGGATACTCAACAATCTAAGAATGAGGCATCATTTCCAATATGCATCCACATTTTATTTGAGCACATCAAAAGCCGTCGCCTCAATCGCCTCGTGCTACGCCTATCCAGATTGAACCTGTCGCATCATAGCAATAATCTGGCTTCCAGCAGAACGAAAATCAAAGTGATTGAGAGCTGTCTGACGTGCATTTATTCCTAACCTTGATCGTTCAGCCGGCTCGTTCAGCAATCGGGACAGTGCATTGGTCAGCTCAGACTGATCATCTGGGGCACACAATAAGCTGTTCAGGCCATCGTGGAGGTAAAGCGGCACATCACCGACACGTGTAGCAACCACCGCTTGCCCCATTGAGAGGTATTCCGCCATCTTTGTTCCAACACCAGCCCGATTAGCGAAATCATCGGTTTTGGGAATGACCAAGATGTCTGCTGCCGACATACATGCGATCACTTCTCCGGTACGCAACCAGCCAGTCTGGACAACATAGCGATCAAGGCCCATCTCTTTGACTATATAAGGGACATCATCGCAGTCACGCCCTGGTACCGCGGCCCCGCTGAGCACCAACTTGAATTGTTCACCTGCTGCTGCTAGGGCGCTTGCCGACTTTAATAGGGTCGCCACACCTTCCACCTTCCAATAACTTCCCAGATAGGCAATAACAGGTGTGCTTCCGAGTTGCCATTTCTCCCTGAATCTCTGTGCTTCTTGCGGCTGTACTCGAAACATGTCAGTGTCCACCAGCGGTGGCACAATCAATGTCGGCGTACGTGGAGCTTTGACACGTAGCCACTGTTCAAGAAATCGGCTGATCGCAATATTGAGGCTAGTACAACGCGGCACGAGAGCATCGGTCAGGCCGTGCCACACGAGTCGAGCGCGGTCTTCTAGGCTGGGATGCTGAGGCCGTACCCTTGCGTCGCAGTATTCGACGGCGATTCGCGCTCCGTGGCGGCGCGCGGCCACCAATAGCAGTATCCCTTCTAGCCCTAAGTTGTACAATATCAACCAGTCGAGACTATTCGCTGCCAGAGTGTCGACCAGCCGGATCGTTGCCCAGCGAGCATGCAACCGCGCCACCAAACTGCTCCATGCTTCAGGTGTAGTCGTTGCTCCCCAATGGATGGTCAGCCCGTCAATTTCTTCCGCAAGTGGGCCAGGCCAGAAACGCTGCGGAATGATAATGTGCACTTTATGGTCAAGTGCGGCCATTCCTTTGCCGAGCATATGGACGCGGCGCACCGTGGAAGAGGCCGAGTCATAATCGGTTAGAGCCACAATTGCAATTTTCATTTAGCACTCTTATAGACCCGGCTGAGCAAGTCAGCAGCCGACTGCCGCAAATCAGGATAGACTGATGCGGGGCCAGATCCACGACACTTGCTGGGTGCGATCTTCAATCAAGTCCAGCGTGGACAGCGGCCGGACAGTGTCTATGCAACATTTGAGATTTTGCACTATCAACGCGTTGGCTGCCAGCCTAGCCTGGCCATCGAGCAGCCGGGTGAAAGCTAACTCTGTGACCAGAATACCGATGAAGACCGCAAGCAGCTGTGACGTCTTTATAAAGAGATGTCCTGCCCTGAGTTCGATGGTCGAATTTTCGGTGCATCAACTGCCGGGCGAACGACGATAGAAGGTTGCGAGTTGTTCTGGCGTGCCATCATAGCCAATCGCCATATCAAAGCCGATAACCAGAAGAAATGCCACGATCCAGCCACACTCCCGGATATCTGAGTCTGGACGAAAACAGCGACCCAGATTGCGAGGAGTGCAGCTCGCCATTTGGCAAGTTCAGAACTGCCGTCCGCTGACCAAGAGCCGCGCGCCACACGCAAGGTAAACAGGATCAGGCCGCACAGAAAGACAAACCCAATAATGCCCTGGCTCGCCAATGAATCTAGTATCAGATTATGAGCCGTACCAAATTCTGGGGTGCTGTAATCAAGCCCGTTCCCCCATATGGGGGAACGAGTGAACATGTCCCAGCCGAACCTCCAAAGATCTTGGCGACTCCCTAAGGCCAATTGTAATTGTAATGGAGTCCAGCGCTCCCATAGAGCAGTGGAGGAGTACAATACAACTACTATCACTACTATCGCGACGATCGCCAACACGATTAACCCGTGCCGTATACGTCGGGTTCGAATAAACCACACTATCAAGATAATCGACGCAATCGTCGCGGCCAATAGTGATTGCCGTGCGCCAGTCAATACCAAGAATACGGCACAAATGGGTGCTATCAGGCTCATAGCCAGCGCTTCAATTTTGTTTCGTCTTGCCAATATCATCGCCAGCGAAAATATTGTTGACAAGGCGAACAGCGTTCCAAAGGTCAAGTAATTGATGCCAGTCAGGCCACGCAGATGAAACGACGGATGCCGCAGCGCAGCATCCAGCAGCTCTGGGATGAATTGCAGCGATGCCACTCCTGCGATCAAACTCGTGGCGATAAACGCATACGCAAAGCGCCGCATCATGCCTACATCGTTTATAAATAGAAAGATGATTGCAAAAGCTAGCACATTATACAGAAGGATATTTTTCATTAACAGGTCGGCCAGAGTAGTTCGATTTTCAATATAAACCATTATCGTCCAGAGGAACCACAGGCATAACCAGACCGAGAATTGACGCTCGGCTAAAGTCAAGCGAAATATCCGCCGTCGCACAATGTGTACTAGCGCCGATGCCAGCAATGTGCCTACCAAGACCCATAAGAATGTTACCGGGCCAACATCGACGTTGTAAGCCCAGAACATGGCTGAGCAGTAAATACCCGCCGCTATCTCCACTCGAGCGTAAAAGATGATTACCGCGCACCCTAACAGCAGCGCAGAGATGACTATCGGTTCGGTTATTGCGAATCGCTCAATCATGGCTCACTCGAGTTCTCTGGCTCACAATTTCCTCATACCATGACACGTAATCACTGACCTGCCGGCGCAGGTCAAATCGTTCCCTTGCCGTTATTGCGGCGACTGCCGCCATGCGCTGCCGCAGGTCGTCATCTTCAAGCAGTTGAAGTGTCCGGTACGCCATTGCGTCAGCGTCGCCTCTAGCCACTAAGAAACCAGTAGTTTCATCCTGAACCTGTTCGGGAATGCCGCCCACCCTCGTCGCTACGACCGGCACGCCGCAGGCTTGAGCCTCGAGAACCGTAATCGGGTATGTATCAGCCCTCGCTGCGTGCAAGAACACGTCGGATGCTTGATAAAAACGAGCAACATCCTTATTCTCTCCATGAAACGCATAATGATACACGTGGCATTTACCAATCTGATCCGATCTGTCTTTACGGCCACCTAAGCTAATGAAGACGACATTCCGACTATTAGTACTCTGTGCAACTAAATCAATAGCACGTTCAATTGTCATATAATCTTTGAAGATATTTTCCTGCGCTCGCCTTGCCACAAACAACAGTATCTGGGCGTCAGCTGGCAAGCCAAGCATTAAACGCGCCTTTTGTTGAGACTCTCTACGAAAGATAGTCAGATTAATTCCATAAGGAATGACTCGATACTCACGTGCCTTAAGCATGGACTGTCGCGCTTTGTCTATCAACCACTGACAAGGTGCGCAAACGTACAACTGACTGCGAGTGAATATACTCTGTTTAGTCTTCCAGTTTTCGGATGTCGCGTCATGTTTGATAGCAGGATAGATACTAAGATCAGGACAAGCACCACAGCCAGCACGCCAACGCTCGCACTCGAACGAATGAGCGCAATGCCCGGTAAGCAACCACATATCATGAAGGGTCAGAATCGTTGGGGCACGCTGACTCAATTCTACTAATCCGCGCAAATCAAAGTAATCACCATGCAAATTGTGGCAATGAACAACATCCGGGCAAATAGGAATTAGATCAAGCAATTTGCGGCTTGCGGGAAAGTCAAAATCCTCAAACCCCGCTGCCCGACTTGAAGCTCGAATTGGTTCAGCGATGGGGATCAGCGCGTTACGCAACCGCGTCTCGCCACGTAGACGATGGCGTTGCAAATAAGCCGGCATCATATACCATAGTCGACTCCATCGTGACCGAAAACGATCATTGGGAATCTCAAACAAATAAGGATTAATCTTATGAGGCCCGCGCAGGTAGCCTACCGCAAGCACCGACTGATGACCAAGCTCACGATAGGCATGATGCAAATCCCAAGGGATTTGAGCGGCCCCACCCCCATGTTCTGTTGTGGAGACCTGCAGGATATTCATATTGATTCACTCTCATTATTCTGAGCTGTATTGTATATCTAAAGCCGGCGCGGCATAAACCACCATTATTTGTTCGATATCTTGATAGAGACGGATCGGCCTAGATGGATTCAACCAAGGCTGTTCGACATTGACATAGTAGCGAAACCCCTGAGCCCGCAACAGGTCGAGCACACCACCAAGCTCCTGATCGCGATGGGCGAAACCATGGTATTCGAGAATCAGCATTTGTACATTTCGCAGTCGGTCTGCGCAGTCAAGCAAGACCTTCACTTCAGCACCTTCGATATCAAGCTTCAACAAATCGACGGGATTGTCTAGATAATCGCGTAACCTCACAGAGGGGACTAATACGCAATCGCGCCTTTCGCTCAGATCAACACGGCCTCCATCCGCACGGTCGGCCACAAAGCTGATTCCGCCACTATGCGTCCAAACAGCTGCCTCGATTACCTCAACATTAGGAAGATGATTAGTTTCAATATTGCGTCGTAAGACTCTACAAATCTCCGGATCTGGCTCAAAGGCTATAATTCGTGAATTCGCATACAGTCGTTTGAAGTTAATAACACTTAGCCCAATATTAGCTCCGCAGTCAAGAATAAATGGGGAGGGTCTACGCGCAAGAAACCAATGAGATTGATTAACAAATATCTGTCGATACATTGAGAGAAAAGACATCGAGTCGACAAGATGCACATGATATCCCAATAGATCGACCTCTGTCGGTTGGTATCGTGGAAACTTACTAAGTCGGCCACGTAGTCTATACCATTCCCGCATTTCTAGATTTGTGTATCTTTTTAAATTCCGCCAAGCAAAACTCACAAGACTCATGAAAAATGCTTATTGTGTTGTCCAACCTGTTCCCGAACGCAAAAAAAGCACAAACTCCGAGAGGAAACGGTGGTAGGCCGCCCGGACGATTTGGGGAGCCCATTGAGCACTTTGGCGGTCTTGTGAACCCGGCCGCGTTGGGCTCGAACTCGCGATTGTTGGATCCGAACCAGTCCCGCACTTGTCACTAGTTCCCGTGCCGGCAGCTGGTCGTCCATGCTAGTGTTCATGATGGCTGTCCGAGCGCCGATAGGGACGCATTTTAATATTTTTTTTCTGTAAATACTTCTTGAAAAGAGTCAGGATTTCCGATGCCCTATTGCGGGAATTGTGATCCGTCAAGGTTCTTTTTTGGCCCATTTGAGCTATAGCTTCTCCTTCTTCAACATGTGATAAATAATATCGTATTTTTTCTATGAGTTCATCGAGACCTTTGTAAGTGATGACTTCTTTTTCCGGGACAAAAAGCTCGTGGATATTTGGCGCCGCCTCTGTTATAAGAAGGGTCCCAACACCTGTGGCTTCAAACATCCTGATGTTCCCGGCTAAGCCTTGGGCTGAGCTAACGTGGATATTTATGGTCATTTTCGAATTTCTTAAGACACGAAACATGTTTAGCCCATAAACGGTTTCTTCTAGTTTAGGATTTAGAACAAATGATAATAGTGAGAACTGTTTTAAGAAAGTTTTAAGCGGCCATGGTCGACGACGAAAACTGGGCTTTTCTGCGAATATTTTTATGGGAAAATCCCTTTTTAATCTTTTTAAGAATTGCATCCGGCGAGCGAATATAACAGTATCGAGAGTTCCCACAAAACTAATATCTATATCGGGGGTACGTGAGGGGAGATAGTCGAGTATTTTTGTCTCAAAGCAAGGCAGAACACGCTCACTGCTAAGGCCCATTTTTCGGAAACTCTCGACAATGTTGATGTGTGAAGAGAGAACAAAATCAATGTTAGACCAACTCAATTTGCTTGAGACCCAAGCGGCTTTCCAAGCAGCAATACATCGGCAGTATTTTCTGGCAATACTCAAAATGCTTTTTACATAGATGTCGCCATAGCCTCCCAAAAATAGAATGTCTGGCTTATATCTCCTGATTTGCTCCAAAACAATTTCGAGATGCCAATCCTTATCCTGAAAGAATACGTCATTTTCTTGCGCCCATTTTTGTTGGAGCGGCTTACAATTTCCGATAACCAACTCAGCCTCATGACCGAATTCACTAAAATGAGGTACGAGATAGGTAGGCCAGCAAAAAAAGTCTTTCTGGATTTCTTTCAATTGATCGACATAAGGCAATAATTGGGCGGTTGGATGGTTTTTATAAAAATATGAAAAATACAAATTATAATAATCCCAAAGCACTAAAATTTTCATTCAGCTTTATCTTTCTGCCGATTTCCTATAATTTTTTTGGCTGCATTGTCTTTCCAATAATTCGCAGAGGTTTAAAAGTCGTCCTTGATTCGGATAATCGTTGTAACAACCTGGCCGAACTCTCCACGGGGCATGATCAGGCCGCGACTGAGCCGTACCCGAATACGTTTCAAGGCCGAACGAATCATGATTTCCAAAACTCCCCGATCGACTCAACCACATAAGCTAGCTGTGACGATGTGAGTTCAGGGTACAGCGGCAGTGATAAGACTTCTTGAGCGATTTGCTCGGTTACAGGCAGATGCATTTGGCCATAGCCTTGATTGATATACGCGGGTTGTCGATGCAACGGCACCGGGTAATGCACACCGGGCTCAATGTCCATCTTCTTGAGATGTTCCAGCAGCGCGTTCCGGCGGGGCGTGCGAATCGCGTAAATATGATAGACATGCCGTGTGCCGGGTCGCTGATAAGGCGTCACCAGGTCATAACCAGCCAATAGTTTATCATAGGATCCGGCATGAGCTCGCCGGGCCACAATCCAATCCTCCAAATGGGGCAGCTTGGCAGAAAGGATGGATGCCTGCAAAGCATCCAACCGCTCACCAAAGCCGATTTCGTCATGTTCGTACTTTCTGCTGCGGCCATGATCACGGAGTTTGCGCACTCTGGCCAACAATAAGGCATCGTTGCCGGTCACGGCGCCTGCGTCGCCGTAAGCACCCAAATTCTTGCCGGGGTAGAAACTGAAACAGCCCAAATGCCCCAGAGACCCACACCGGCGGCCTTGATATTCGGCCCCATGCGCCTGGGCGGCATCTTCTATCAGCCAAAGGTTTTTGCGTTGCGCAATATCGAGAAGCGAATCCATATCCGCCGATTGGCCATAAAGGTGTACCGGGATCAGGGCTCGCGTCTGCGGGGTTATGGCCGCCTCAACACAGTTAGGGTCGAGCGTGTAGGTGCGCGGATCGATATCCACAAAGACCGGTCGCGCCCCTGTCTGGGAGATTGCTTCCGCTGTGGCGATGAATGTGTGGGCTGCGGTAATAACTTCGTCACCCGGACCCACACCACAGGCTAACAAGGACAAATGGAGCGCCGCAGTGCCGGATGCAACCCCCACCGCATCGTTCGCGCCAATATACTTGGCAAAAGCTTGTTCAAAATCGGCCACCTCTTTGCCCAGGATAAAATTGGCATGCCCTAGCACTCGCGCCACGGCGGCATCAATATCCGGTTTGATACTAGCGTATTGCGCTCGTAAATCAACGAGTGGCACTCGTGTCATGCTATGCCCCCATGGCTGAAGAATGTCCTCAAAGATGATACGCGTCGATTTCCGATACGTCCTTGATAACCCGTGCCGGGTTGCCTACAACCACTTTGTTATCCGGCACGTCTTGCACCACCACCGCCCCGGCGCCCACCAGAGCATTCCGACCAATCACTACCCCAGGCAACAGGGTGGCATTCGCACCGATCTTAGCCCCGGGCAGGACATGAGGACCCTGCAGTGTTTTCTTGACATCCTGCCCGAGGGGATAAATCGCATTGGTAAACACGACGCCGGGCCCAACCCAAGCGCCCTCGTCAACGATCGAGAATTCCGGAATGAATACACAGGAATGAATGCGCACGCCCCGACCGATTTTCACATGATGTTCAATGATCGAATGAGTACCGACGCTCACATCATCGCCAATTTCGTTCCACTCTCTAATCATAACGCCATGGCCTGTTTGAAATCGATCTCCGATGATAGTCCCGGCATAGATCACTGTGTGCGATCGAATCTTGGCGTGCGTGCCGATGATCGTACGCAACTCCCCCTCGGCCATGCCGCGCGGCGGCTCTCCAATGATGACCCATTTCTCGATAACGAATCCCTCGCCTAAAAGGACGTTGGCATAAATTTGCACGTCAGGATGATCCATGCTCGTCTCCCTGCCAAATGTCATTTTTCATCTCGGTGCAATCGCCGATTTTGGCCGAATGATAAATTGCTAAGACGACAGCCGGCGATCGCCTGAATGTGGCGCCACCGTTGCGGTTCGACTCCCTTACAAACATAGGCGCTGATCGTCCAAGCTTGCGCAATAGGCTTCAGCATAAATGGATATGATTGAGCCCATGGGCGAGGTGCTGCCCGCGTCCCGGCGGATTAATCCGTACGCTGCAAGCGAGTGCCTCGATAAATCAACTCGATGGCTTTAATCGTTTTTAAGCCTTCATCCCCTTCTACAACATTGCGCCGCTCATGCAGCAGGTCTTGTACGATATCGTTCATGACCTTGTCGTGATTTGAACTTGTTCCCTGATAGTGAACGTAAGCATTTGGCTTGTCAGCAAACTGAATATCCTCTGGCAGCGGGTAGGACTGAATATCCCAGAAGTCGATTCTGTTCAAGTACTGACCGCCAATCTTGATAAGGCCTTTCTCGCCGATGATCGTAATGCTCCCCTCATAGTTTTTGTTATAGGCGCACGTCGTCCAGCTGAGCGATCCCATCACGCCTGAAGCAAAGGTCAGCAGCGAGTTTCCGCAATCCTCGATCTCAATGTCGTGATTGAGAGTGGCAATCTCCGTCTTGGCGCCGATCACCTCTCCGAACCACCATATCATCAGATCAAGGAAATGGCTGACCTGCGTATAGAGCGCGCCGCCTTCCAGATTCTTTTGTCCGCGCCACTTCGAATCACGGTAATACCCTTCATGGCGATTCCACCAAACATTGCACTGCACCATAAAAATGCGTCCGAGTTTTTCGGCATCGAGGGCTTGCTTCGTCAAGATAATGGGCACATTATAACGATTTTGCTTGACGACCATCAAACGGACGTCGTAGCGTCGTGCTTCGGCAATCATCGCTTCGCATTCGGCGATCGTGAGCGCCATCGGTTTTTCGACTAAGACATGCTTGCCCACTCGCGCCGCGGCAATGGCCATGGGGGCGTGCAGGCTGTGCGGCGTGCAGATATTGATGACATCGGCGTCGGTGCGGGCCAGCATCTCCGTGTAGTCGGTGAAATAAGGAACATCTCCGTAGAGAGCCGAAAACTTCTGACAGAGAGCCGCCTCGATGTCGCACACGGCAACAATTCTTGCTTGCGGCTGAGCATCCAACACCGCCAGATGGCGAGTGCCGATCTTGCCGCAACCTAGGACTGCAAATTTAATGAACTCGTCCACGGTTGTCCTTCCCCATCTCCTCGTCCGGCTCGGCCATACGGCTGTCAGATCAGCGACGGTATTCGACCTTTAATCAATGGGCAGGTCGCCATCGACCTCGGAACTGAATCACCCGTTTCGCAATATGCATCACGTCGTTGTGGCGAATCCCCCCTCCGGGCAGGACGCGGTCCACAACAATAATCGCGAGACCCAGGATACTAGCACTGATAACCCCCCCTATAATTAATCCAATCCAGCCCAGCGTCAGGTTCAGCGCGGGTTTCAGCATAAAGAAACCGATGGCCAGAGTCAACCCAATTACGATCGGTCCGTAAACGGCGGACATATAGGCCGTCCAACGTATTTCAGTCTTAAAAAAGGTTCGCCACATCGCCGACACGACGATAACCCTTACCAACATAGCCAGCACATTCCCCCAACCGGCCCCCTCCAACCCGACCCGCGGAATCAGCGACAGACTGCCCACCAGTACCACCACCCCGCTGGCGAAAGCAATCAACGCCGTCCAATTCGTCCTGCCGATGCCCATCAGGTAAAAGATTCCGGCCGTCGTTCCACTGCCGAGCAGCCCGGACAGTGTGATGATCTGAAGAACTCGGTAGGATCCCTCAGCGACCTGGGGGCCAACCCATAGAACCAAGAAATCCCTGCTCCAGATGATGAGGGGCACCAGAATGGTGGTCGCCAGCGTGGACAGCAGCCAACTCGATCGCATCACGGCCAAACTCTCTCTACGTTTGTTATCTTGCGCCTGCATATGGCTGAACGTCGGGAAAAGTACTTCCGCCATCTTGTAAATGACAATATAGACCTTCTGTTCAACCTGGAGGGCGATGTTATATAATCCCATCGCGTTCATCGGCATGAGAATGCCTAATACATATTTATCCGTATGATTCGCAACGAGGCCCCCCACTTGTGACACAGTCTGCCAGAATCCAAACCGAAAACTGCGCCGGAACGCCAGACCATTCCACCGCGGGAACAAACTTATGCTAGGCAGCAAACGATGGGCCAGCCAGAACCAACCTATTGCTCCGAACACCTGGGTCGCAAAATAAGCTTCCACAAACGCCAAAAGGTTACCGCCCATCAGCAACACCGCCACTCCTAGTCCGGTGTTGACAAGCGTGAAGAGAATTGTGCCGATTGAGACCAGATCATATCTTTGCAAGGCAGCCGGTACGGCATTGAAAGTGGTGGCAATCTGATTAACGCTCCAGCCAGCGGCAATCCAATAGAGACATATCTCAGCAAGCGCTTGATTAGCTGCCGTGATGTTAAATACACCGGTCACAAGCGCGGGGGCCAGTAGCACAATAGCCAGCGAGCCTAATAATCCCACGCCAAGATTGAACAGTAGCGTCGTCCGTACGTAGGTACAGGCCTCGGCCATGTCGCTTCGTCCATATGCTTCCGCGACGTATTTGATCGTCGCTTGTCCCAGGCTTAGATTGGCAAGCCCCAGCGGTGCTATAATCGCAATCAGTAGCATAAACAAGCCATAGTTGTCAGTGCCTAATATCGCGAGAATCAGAGGCGTTGTGAAAAACGTGAGGACTAGTGATACGAAGAGTGCTCCTACATTCCATATGGAATTCTTAATGGTACGCTCCATCGTGACCGATGGTGGCTGATGAGGTGCTCCCCATTCTTTGGACAAACTAAAGACCTTCTGAAGGTGTATTGAGCGCCTGTCCAGGTTGATCATTTTATCCATTCCGATGCCCAAAAGCCATTTTTCGCGGAATCCGCGAAAAAACCGCGTCACCATTTGACTGAGGAACGACGATCTCGAGCCAGTCCATGTTTCGCTAAATCCTCATTCTCTAATGTCTCACCACCAATTCTTCTTTTCATGGACTATCGGTTTCTTGCACAAGAAATACGCCTCTTTCCTTTCTCCGGTAAGACCCCACTTCGAACTCCATAATTCAATCTCTGCAAAGTGTGGGGACAAAAAATTTTGTAGTTGTTTTGTTGAAGTAAATTCATTGTCGTGTTCAGGATGACCCTGGCCTATTGCTTCCTCTAAAATAATTTGAGTTGATCCTAAAAAGCTCCCATTAGGTGAGGCAGAGAGAGCTCTTGCTATTCGCTGTAAAATCTGAGTTCCTTGTTCAATGGAAAAGTGTTCTATAGCTGCAAACATAAAGATCACGTCGTAATTGTCTAACGGGAAATCTTCTTTAGTGATGTCGAGTTTAAAGAATTTCACATTTTTCCTTGAATAACGTTTCCTTGCAAGACTAATACCCCTTTCATCTCTGTCTATGGCATGAACTAATCCAGCAAACATGCTGTAATAAAGACCGGAGTAAATGCCATCTCCCCAACATACATCTAAAACTTTATCATCAGGTTGAATAAGTTTCGCTCCATAAATACCACGTTCATTCCAGACCCAGCTTTCAGGTCCTTTGAGCCAATCGAATCGATGATCAAACCAGGGGACACTAAATGCTCCCCATAATCTGGTATAGGCAAGCGCAATGAATCGTGCCAATCTTAAAAGTACTAAAGCACAGAAGTTTAATAACCAATAAATGGGTACGGCAGGCATGAGCATTATTAGCTTTTTTAATAGTTTCTTCATAAGTAGTAGGCTTCAATCCTCCTTTTTTCATTGTGGCAAAATTTCATATAACGTCAAGTTTTTTCTCCATTTTTTTATGAATTATTTAGGTTATAAAATTCGGATATTTTTTGAGCTATATATTCTTTCTGATCGCACTTCAATTCAGGGTAAATCGGAAGAGACAACACACTTGCGGATGTTTCCTCTGAAAGTGGAAAATCTCCTTTTTTATATCTCAAATTTTTGAAACATTCTTGGAGATGTAAGGGCAGAGGATAATATATTTCTGTTCCGATTTCATTTTCTTTAAGGAATTTTTGGAGGCTATCTCTTTGTTTCACGTCAATGGTATACTGGTTATAAATGTGATAATTCTTATCTCCAGTGCTTTTATAAACAGCGGCTGGAGTTTCTATGGTTCCATTTTCAGCAAACCCCATCTCTTTAAACCTTCGGTCATAATAGTCTGCGTGTTCTCTTCTCTTTTGAGACCATAGATCTAAATATTTCAATTTGGCATTTAAAATAGCCGCCTGAATAGCATCCAGCCGGAAATTTCCACCTACTATTTTATGATAATATTTCGGATTCGAGCCATGAACTCGGAGGATTTTTACCTTCTCGCAAAGCCCTTGATTGTTTGTTACAACCATTCCACCATCACCATAGCCGCCCAAATTCTTAGATGGGAAAAATGAAAATATTCCCAAATCTCCCATAGAACCAGCTCTCTTGCCTTTGTATTCGGCACCGATTGATTGAGCCGCATCTTCGATAACATATAAATTATATTTTTTGGCTATTTCCATAATTGGATCCATATCTGCGCATTGTCCGAAAAGGTGCACGGGAATGATAGCTTTTGTTTTATTTGTGATAGCGGGTTCGATTTTTTGAGGATCTATATTGTAAGTAACGGGGTCAATATCTACAAAGACTGGTTTAGCGTTAAGCCGTGCGATGACACCCGCCGTAGAAAAGAAAGTGAAGGAAGAAGTAATAATTTCATCGCCTGGTTTGATATTTATGGCCATGAGAGAAACGAGAAGAGCATCTGTGCCCGAAGATACGCCAATTGCATATTTCGTCCCTGTATAGGCCGCAATGTTTCGTTCGAGTTCTTCGACTTTTGGACCTAAAATGAAGTGCTGCGTTTCTAAAACTTCATCTATAGCAATTTTAATTTCGTCTTTAATTGTTAAATACTGAGCTTTTAAATCAAGAAGAGCAATTTTCATTTTAAATTTTTAGACTTTCGCAAAGAACTTCCCTGGCGCGGAGTTAATCTTAGGGGGGCGGCCACGAGGATTGGGAATGAGCTCGCGGGAGAGAAGCTCTTGGATCTTCCTAATGAAATTTTCATCGCCGCAAGGTCTACCTGTTTTCAAGTTATCTCGGATATTTTTAATTAAATTTTCATCCTCTTTCTCCATGAGATATGTCAACCAGTTTTTCCCATTTTTTATTAAATGGTATGAATCTGTCAAAACAGGGTTTTCTTCGCCAATGACATGGCTTCTGGCGCTTGACCAAGGATAATCAATAGCCTTTTTCGCAATTTTTGCTCTAACGGGGGAATTTTCAATATAACGGATTGCCTCATAGGTGTGCCGCTCGTCTAGAATACAAGAATTAAACCTGCTTTGCCATAGGTGTCCTTTGATTCCTCTTTTTTTATTGAAATATTGTGAGTACCTCATGTGAAGGGTATTGAATGTTTTTGCGAGCGAATAATCT
>Ga0315280_10002692_pt1 | contig 28446 bp, 25 predicted proteins | sample YL17G06_40_MG_FD_203697 | JGI IMG/M metagenome (GOLD analysis project Ga0315280, IMG submission 203697) | Sediment microbial communities from Yellowstone Lake, YNP, Wyoming, USA - YL17G06_40 | ecosystem: Environmental > Aquatic > Freshwater > Lake > Sediment | place: USA: Wyoming | collected... | reverse complement strand
GTCGAGCGGCTGATCGAGTATCAGCGGTTCAAGGAGGCGGCGGATCTCTTCCGCGAGCACGAGGCCGAGCGGATGAAGGTCTTCAAGCGCGGCGACCGGGAGTTCGAGGCGGATTACGCCGCGTATGCGCTGAGCGATGTCAGCCCTTTGGACCTTCTTGAGACGCTCAGGCGGCTTCTTGCGGAGGTCGGCGAGGGGGAGGAAGAGGTCACGACGCTCGCCCGGCGCCGCATCACCGTCAGGATCAGGATGAGCGAGATATGGCGGCGGGTGAGCACGAGCGATCAGCCCGTTCTCTTCGATGACCTATTCGAGCAGCCCAGGAATCGGACGGATATTGTGATCACGTTCCTGGCGATCCTGGAGCTGCTGAGGCTTCAGCGGATTGCTGTGAAGCAGGCCGGGACGTTCGGCCGGATAGAGATAATGCGGTACAAAACGCGGTCCGGTGGGGAAAGAAGAGGTAATGGATAGCTCAATCAGAAACGGCAGGCTGAAGGCGGCGTTGGAGTGCATGTTGTTCGTCTCAGCGGAGCCGCTTTCGGCTGCGCAGATGGCTGCGGCGCTGGAGGTCGAGGAGCCGATGATCGAGCAGGCGGTCCACGAGCTCATACTGGATCGGGGCCAGGGTGGGCTGCAGATTGCGCGCGTGGCGGGCGGCTACCAGATGTGCACGCGGCCTGAGTTTGCCGAGGTCTGCCAGAGGATCCTCGTATCCCAGAACCAGAGGCTTTCCAGAGCCGCGCTCGAAACGCTCGCGGTCGTTGCCTACAGGCAGCCGGTGACGCAGCCTGAGATCGAAGCCATCCGTGGAGTCAACAGCGACGGAGTGATGAAGACGCTCCTTGACCGGGGCCTGATCAAGGAGGTCGGTAGGAAGCCGACCGTAGGCAGGCCCATACTCTATACGACAACGCCGAAGTTCCTGGAGCATCTGGGGCTGGAGGATCTTGCGGACCTGCCGGACATCGATACGCTCGCTGTCGAGAAGGTACAGGAGCTCGAGGCACAGAGGGAGCTGTTCGACAGCGGGGAGATCGCTGCGCGGCAGAGGGAACCGAGTCACCAGGGATGAAGGTGCGCGATCTCATAAGGCGTCTTGAGAAGGACGGCTGGCGCCTTGCGCGCACCCGCGGGAGCCACAGACAGTTCAAGCATCCCTCGAAGCCGAGGGAATATGTTGTGGTCTACGAGCGTACGGCGAACAACTGGTCAGCTTACTCGCCGGACGTTCCGGGATGCATGGCCACGGGGAAGACACGCAAAGAGGTTGAGCGGAACTTCAGGGACGCCCTGGCGTTTCATATCGAAGGGCTCAAGCGGGAGGGCCTGCCGATACCCGAGCCTACATCAGAGATAGGGCATGTGAGCATTGCGGCCTAGCCACCGCGTGGAGGACAGCGGGAAAGGATGATCGTTGAAGAGATGCGGAGTAGGCAGCTTCCTGGCGGGACGGAGCAATTCGGGGCATGGTTAAGACACGCTTCGCCGCCGGTCCAGTTGCACACAGGAGTATACGTAGCTTGATAAGGTACCTGTTGCCACTCATGGTCGTTATGTTATCGGCTGTCGGGCCGTTGGACGCACAGGCGGTCGTGGCGCCGCAGGCGCGAGCGGCCGCGGTCTTGCCGCAGGTCAAGGCCGGAAGCGCGATCCTGACCGACGCCGCTACCGGCCAGGTCCTCTTCGAGAGGAACGCCGACGTCCGCAGGCCGATAGCGAGCACAACGAAGATCATGACAGCGATCCTCGTCATCGAGAACTGCAAGATGGACGATGTCGTCACGGCGAGCGAGAGTGCAAGCAAGACACCGTTTACCTCGCTGCATCTGAAGCCCGGCGAGCAGGTGAAGGTCAGGGACCTGCTCTACGCGCTTCTGATCCGCTCGGCCAACGACGCCGGCGTGGCCTTCGCGGAGCACATCGGCGGGACGATCGATGGCTTTGCGCAGATGATGAACGACAAGGCCCGTGAGATCGGGGCGCGGAATACCCGCTTCATCACCCCGAACGGCCTCTACGTGCCGGGCCACTACTCGACGGCCCGCGACCTGGCGCTAATCGCCCGCTACGCCCTCCGATTGCCCATCTTCAACGAGATCGTCGGCTTGCGCCGGCAGATCATCGATCGCTCCGTGAACAAGCAGGATTTGCTCGTCGAGACCCATTCGAAGTTCCTGAAAGACTATCCCGGAGCGGATGGCATCAAGTCGGGCTACACCAAAGAAGCCGGCTACTGCTTCGTCGGCTCCGCAACGCGCAGCGGCTGGCGGCTCGTGTCGGTCGTTCTGAAAAGCCCGGACAGCCAGATCGATACGGCGGCGCTGATGGACTACGGCTTCGGCTGCTTTCAGAGAGTTGTGCTTGCCGAGCCCGGGCGACCGCTCACGAAGGTGAAGGTGGCGGGCGGCGACCGGGAGCTCGAAGTCGTCCCCGCCGATGTCGTGCAGGTCGCCGTCAGGCTGGGGCAGGCCGCGCTGGCGCGCTGCGAGCTCAAGCTCGACGAGATCCACGCGCCTGTGCGCAAGGGCGCCAAAGTGGGGACCATCACGGCATACCTTGGGAGCCAGCCCGTCGTCACCCTCGACCTGCAAGCTGCGCACGATGTGAGCGAGACGCTCGCCAGCATCGCCTGGCCGTGGGTAAGAGCTATAGGGCTTCTAGGGATGATCTGCTTCGGGGCGGTTTATGGAAGAGCGGCTGCAAAAGGCAATGGCGAGCGCAGGCGTCGGCTCGCGCAGGAAGTGCGAGGAGCTGATCCTCGCGGGTAGGGTGACGGTAGATGGCGAGGTCGTAGCCCGGCTCGGCACCAAGATCGACCCCGAGAAAGCCGAGATCAGGGTGGATGGCAAGCTCATCACGCTTCCCGAGCGCAGATACTACATTCTCCTCAACAAGCCTGTGGGGTACACGAGCACGCGGTTCGATCCGTTCGCGAAGAGGACCGTGATCGAGCTTGTAGCGGCCGCAGGCGCGAACCTGCACACAGTGGGCCGGCTGGACAGGGAGACCGAAGGCCTGATCATCCTGACGAGCGATGGGGACCTGACCTATCGGCTGACGCACCCCAAGCACGAGCTGGGCAAGACCTACGTGGCAGCGGTGCGGGGTCGCGTGACTGAGGACAAGCTGCGACGGTTGCGAGAGGGAGTGCAGCTCGAGGACGGCGTCACTGCGCCGGCTGAGGCCCGTCTCATCGAAGTGAGCCCCGACGGCCGCTCGAGTGTCGTCGAGCTGACGATCCACGAAGGCAGGAAAAGGCAGGTGCGGAGGATGTTCGCTGCCATCGGGCACCGAGTCGAGCGGCTCGTGCGCACGAAGATCGGTGGCATCGGGATCGGCGATCTTGCGGTCGGCAAGTGGCGGTATCTCACGGACGAGGAAGTCGAGCGGCTGAAGAAGGGCGCGGCGGAGGAATCGAACGCCAGATGAGGGAACGCAGTAAGGGGGCGCAGCAATGCCAGGAGTGCCTTTGCAGAAGACGATAACTGCCGTCATCTATAAGGGTGAGGAACAATACGTGGCAGAATGTGTCGGCATCTCAGTGGTCACGCAGGGCCGTACGGTTGATGAGACCCTGCAGAACCTTCGTGAGGCAGTGGCGCTGCATCTTGAGGGAGAGGAGCCGGCCGATTTCGGCCTGGCCCCGAACCCGACTATAGTTGTGACCATGGAAGTGGAGCCCGCCCGCCGTGTCGCCTAACCTGAAGAGGCTGAGCGGGCACGAAGTGGTGGCCGCACTGCTCAGGTGCGGGTTTTCTGAGGTATCGAGTCGCGGCAGCCACGTCAAGCTCCGGCGAGTTACAGCCGCAGGCGAAAAGCAGACTCTGACAGTGCCGCTTCAGCATTCCTTAGACCTCGGCACTTTGCCGGCCATCGTGCGCCAGGCTTCCCGCTACCTTTCTGAAGACGAAATCCTGAGAGAATTCTACACCAGATGAACCGTAACGCCCTATTGCCTCCGGCTTTGATGGTTCTTTGTACCCTGCTCCTCGCCGGCTGCGGGCGAACGGGCAGCGCGCCCGGCTCGCAGGCGGCCAAAGCGGGCACGCCGCCCCGGCGCATCGTGTCTCTAACCCCCAGTAACACCGAGATCCTCTTCTCGCTCGGCCTCGGCGACCGAGTGGTCGGCGACACGAGCTGGTGCGACTACCCGCCGGAGGCGAAGCGTAAGCCCAAGGTCGGCGATGTCAACATCAGCCTGGAGCGGGTCGTCGCGCTGCGGCCCGACCTCGTACTCGCCCACTCTACCCTGAACCGCAGCGTGATCGAACGGCTGAGAAGCCTGAAGATCCGAGTCGTCTCCACCGACCCGAAGACGTTTGCGGACGTTATGTCCGACCTGAGGATGATGGGCCGCGTCACCGGTACCGACAGGCAAGCGGAGCGGCTGGTTCGGTCCATGGAGGACGCCGTCAGCAAGGTCAGAAAGCAAGGCCAAAGCGGACGGAGGCAGAGGGTTCTCGTGGTCATCCAGACCAGCCCACTGTGGGCCGCCGGCCCGGGAACGTTCGTCGATGAGATGATCGGCTGTACGAACGGGGACAACATCGCGCACGACGCCAGGCCCGGCTTCAACCCGTTCTCAACGGAATCGGCAATAGCCCGCAACCCGGACGTTATCGTCGTAACCAGGCCCGAGGACAAGGCGTTCTTCGAGAAGAACCCGCTGTGGAAGCGAACCGGCGCCGTCCACGATGGCAGGATCGCCGTCCTCGACCCCGCGCTCCTGCTGCGCCCCGGCCCGAGGCTTGCCCAGGGCCTTCACAGACTTGCCGAAGCGCTCTCCAGGTAACCTGCCGCTCCTCGTCGCCAGCCGATGGCAACGGCTCCGTTCGCGGCTCGACATGAAAGCCAGGACCTGAAATCCGAGATCGGCTCTGCCTTCTACCGTTGGTGAGCAACTCGTCGGGGGTGAGGGCCTCATCATCATCTGCGAGCTCTTTCGTTGACCATCGCCGCGAGTGTCACCAGTTCGTAGCCGTTCGCCCTCAGTGTGTCGATCACCTTCGGAAGCGCCTGGAGTGTCACATCCTCTACGTTGTGCATCAGGACTATGCTGCCCGGGGACGTCTCGGAGACCACCTGCCGCACGATATTGTCCGCCTTCGTGCCTTCGTTCTTGCTGCAGTTGACCGTCCAGAGGACGGACGAGAAGCCGTACTTGCCGGCCGCGGAGGCTAGGTTGCCGTTCTGGTGACCGCCGGGCGGGCGGAAGAAGCGGCTGGTCATCCCGGTAATGCTCCTGATGACCGAGGCGGTGCGTACAAGCTCGCGCTCGATCTCGATCTCGGGCAGGTAACGCAGATTGCGGTGCGAATAAGTGTGGTTCTCGATCTCGTGGCCTGCGGCGGCGATCTTCCGGAGCAGTTCCGGGTTGGCCTCTGCCATCGAACCCACGACGAAGAAGGTCGCTTTGACGTTCTTGCTCTCCAGAATGTCGAGCAGCTTCGGAGTGCTCGCGTTCGGGCCGTCGTCGAAAGTGAGCGCCGCCACCTTGTCGCTTCTCGCGACGCGTCGGATCTCCTGGTACTTTGCGACGGGCGAGTACCGACGGACCAACTGTGCGCGGGCGTCGCGATAGCCTGGGTCGATCGCAACGACGTGCTCGCAAGCGGCGAGCGCCGCCGGACCGTCGTTCTCGGCTGCAGCGCACTCGGCAAGCAGATACCAGTCCAGCCGACGCGAGGGCTTCAACCGAAGGCAGCTCCACAGCTTCTGTTCAACCCGCTTCGCCTCCTCTCCGCCGACCGAACCGGAGGCCGAGCTGCGCTCGTTCGTGACCAGCACTCTGGTCGATCTCTCGCCGAGCACAACACCGTCGGAGCTGTGCCCCTCGATCTTGACCGTGTGCACTGCATTCGAGTAGCGGGTGGTATTCCAAGGGCATTCGTAAGGAGAATGGTTCACGATGCCGACGAGCGCGCCATCGACGTAGAAGAGGACATAGGCGACACCCTGAGCCATCGAGAGGTTCGCTTTCAGCGTGACTGTTCCGTTGAACACCTTCACGCCAGGCTGCTTCTCGGCCGGAGACCTGTAGGGCTTGGCGAGCGGCCGGCCGGTCAGTGCGATTGGCTTCGCCGGGTCGAAGGTCACAACGGCCCCAAGCTCTTCATCGAACCCGTGCTGGCCCGCGACCATCGCCGCGAGGATCGCGCGCGCCTGCCCGTAATCCCGCTTCAGAAAGTGCTGCCTGGCTGTGATCTGCGAGAGGAGAGGGTCGGCGGTCGCAGCCTCGCTAGGGTAATGTCCCGAGAGGGCGGTAAGGTACGCCAACGTGGGGCCGATCTCGTACGAGACGCTCGGCGCGGCGTTGGCAAAGTGCTTCTGAGCATCCTCGCGTTTACCCGATGCAAGAGAGCAGAGCCCAAGGCCGTAGAGTGCGAGTGGGTGGCCTTTGACCAGGAGGTTGGCCGCTGCGAACTCTTTCTGCGCGCGGTCAACCTGGCGGGTGTGAAGGAACAAGGTTCCGAGCGCCAGGTGGACGAGCGGGTCGCCCGAGTGCTGGACGATCGCGCTGTTGATCTCCTCGGCTGCCCGATCGTGGTTGCCGTCGGCCAGGTCCGCGACGGCCGCAGCGACGTTGTCTATGTAACCGCCATCCGCACGAGCCGCGGGCGAGCCCAGCGCTACCGCCGCAGCGCCCCACGCAACAAGCAGGAAAACTCGAGCTAACCGCATGCTCGTCACTCTGACTTCCTCCACAAGCCCAATGGGGCAGGGCTTCACACCCCGCCCCATTCAGCAGGAACCGCCGTACCGGCGCAATCTCCTTACACATGGTATGACAGCCACGAAGGCAAGTCAACACGGCGCATTGCCTCACGATAGATCGTACCGAGATCGAATCGATGCCTCACGTAAGAATCGTACCGTGGAGATCGGATCTGTGCACATTGACGGAAACGCTGGTCGGATGCCATAATGCCTTTAACGGGGCCGCAAGGAGCTTTCTTTAACGGGGTTTGTCTCTTTCTGTCCCCGCCACATCCCCCATCTTAGGCCAAGCGTAAGCTCGTTTTCCACAGGGACCGCAAACCCACGAACCGCAAGCATACCAGTGAGTGCTGCGGTACGATTCTTATTTGAGGCAACACGCACGGGCTGGGCAACAGGTGTCGGGTGTCAGGTGCTGGGTGATGATGGTCTGCGCGGACGGCGCCCAGGCGCTACCGACCGCCTGAGCGCCGGCCGGCTGCACAGGCCGGGGGAGCGGAGGCTGCATAGTAGCCGGTCCGGCAGAGATTATGATAAACTGGCGCAGGTAGGGCGGGAGATACGCCGAGCCGCATATCTACTCGGCAGCGAGCGATTCCCCAGCGATAGGAGCCGCGGGCCAGATGATCTGCATGTGTCTCGGGTTGGTTCTAGCACAGTCTCCCGGGGTCGAGCTCCCAGAGCCACCGTACCCGGGCTGGAAGGCAACGCCTCAGCGGGCTGTGACGCCGGCCATGATATTCGACTACATGGACGGCGCCGGTGAGCTTTACCTGGCCTACGGCCTGGTGGAACTCTTCATCCGTGAATACGAGAAACCCGGCGAGCCAAAGATCACCTGCGAGGCATACCGGATGCCTACGTCGGCCGACGCGTTCGGACTCTTCTCTCAGGATCGGACGGGCAAAGACCTGGACATCGGCCAAGGCGCCACCTACGCCAGCGGCCTGCTGGTCGCCTGGCAGGGAGATTGGTTCATCCGAATCCTGGCCGAGCGCGAGACACAGGAAGCAAAGCGAGTCATCACGGAGCTTGCGAGGCAGGTGGTGAAGCTCTGCGGGCCGCCCGGCCAACCACCGGGAGCACTTTCCTGGCTGCCTGCCGCCGGACTGGACCGCCGATCCGTGCATTACTTCCACACACATACCTGCCTGAACTACTTCTACTTCCTATCGACCGAGAACGTGTTGAACCTATCTTCGAAGACAGACGCGGTCATGGGCAGCTACTCGGGCGCCCGTGGCAGATCGGTCGCACTTGTCATGGGCTATCCGACATCGGCTGAGGCCGAAGCGGGCTGGCGGAGGTTCCGCCGAGCCTACCTGAGAGGCTTGAAACCAAAGGGCGACTACTCTACCGCCCGATTGGAGAATGGCAGATGGACCGCCGGGGCGGCAAAGGGAGCCAAGGTGCACATCGTGCTCGAGTCGCCGACGCGCCAGGATTGCGTCCGGCTGATCGAGGCTTTGGTTACAACTGCGTCTCAAGATCCGGGCCGAGGCGGGAGGGTGAGGGTTCCGCCGACCCCGGGGACGGATTCGAAGCAGCCTTTACGCAAAGCAGAGCAGGCACAGTGACGCTTGGGTCGAAAGGACGGGGATAGAGATGACTTTGGAGCGTGTGACCAGGCGGGATTTCCTGAAGGGAACTGTGACTGGTGTCGCGGGGCTTGCGCTCTATGGGGCGCCAGCCTTCAGCGCCGGGGCAAAACCTGGCGCGAAGAGCATAGTTGCGGTGGCAAGGTCCGCTAAGGCGCTGGACGGCGCCTTGCAGGTCGATAAGCCGACAGCAACCGAGATCCTGATGCAGGCTGTGTGCGGTGCGGTTGGGGTCAAGACTCCAGACAGGGCCTGGAAGAAGCTCGTCCGGCCGACCGACGTCGTGGGCATAGTCACGACTACGCACGTGAACCCCACGCACATGGAGCTTGCTGAGATTGTGAAGAACGAACTGAAGGCGGCGGGTGTGCCGGAGGCCAATATCCGCTTCCCTCAAGGAGATATCGATGCGGCCAAGGCATGCACCGCGCTGATCGCGCTTCCGGCGCTCAAGGCGCACTGGCTTACGGGCATCGGGACCGTGATGAAGCTGTACATCCTCTACAGCGGCAAGGCACCCGATTACCACGAGGACAACAGTGTGAAGCTCGGGCAAATCTGGCAGCTCGATTTCCTGAAGGGCAAGACGCGGCTCGTCATCATCGACGCGCTCCGGCCCCTTTGCGACAAAGGTCCGCAGCCGGACCCGCGGTACCTTTGGAACTATAACGGGATCATCGCAAGCACCGATCCGGTGGCTGCAGAGGCTGTCGCGCTGAAGATCATACAAGCCAAGAGGAACGAGCTGAAGGGCGAGCCGTGGCCGCTTTCGCCGCCTCCGCTCTGCGTCGAGGCCGCCGACAAGCAGTACCACCTCGGCACCAGCGACTTGTCGAAGATACAGATCAAGAAGTTCGGCTGGACCGACGGCGTGCTCATCTGACCGGATGGGAGCAGGACAGCCCACATGCAAGAGGGCGCCCCGGTCTCCCGGGACGCCCTCTTAGTAAGAACGGCCACTACCGGAGAGTCTACTGAACTTTGCGGTCCACGACGTAGACCTGCGCGCCGATCAGAGGCCGATAGCGCAGGCCCACGCTTCTGCACAGCTTATACAGAGCGTCGTCAGCGGAGACGTTCTCCACCGCCAGGTCCGCGACCTTGGCGTTGATATCCGCGTTGACAAGAATGACCGCACCAAAGGCCGCGCTGACTTCCTGCAGCGCTGCGTAGAGCTCCATATCCTGAATGTACACGCTTCCCGTCGTGCCGCCGCTGGCTGTGTTCACCCGGGTCGGAACGAAAACCGCCTCGGCGAACCGCGTATTGCGGTGCTGCCACTGTATAAGCGCCGTCACCACTTCCTGGCGGTCACCCGACTGGCCCAAGATGAACGGTATCACCTGTCCAGTGTCGCGCACGACGCTGTCGGAAACAACTCCTGCCTCCGACACTCCCTGGCGGTCGAACCTGGGCGCGCCGGGCGGCATCACGGAAACGCGTACTCTCAAGCTCGAAACCTTCTTCGGCTTGAGAAGCAGCTTGAATATGCTCCTTGATCCGGCGCTGGAGGGGGCCAACTCGAAATCGAGGCCGCTGTTCAGCCACTCCATCGCCCGGTCGCCGGGCCTCCACGCACCGGGCATCGGCGTCGACGCATCGGTCGAGATGACCTTCGCGCTCGGCAGCAGCCAGGCGCCAACAATGCCCCGCAGCGGCGTGTGCAGGACGATCATGACACACAGGAAAAAGGCAACCGCTGCTGCAAACACCCTTACAGGCAGCCGGGATGCGAACATGTCTCCCCAGACGACCTGCCACCTGGAGCGAGCGCGCCTCTCGGCCTCGCGCTCCAGCCTGAGCTTGGTCACCACATCGGTTGCGAAGCCCGGCGGCGGCTCCACTTCAGGCAGGCTCTCGAGCATCTGCCACGTAGTCTGGAATGAGGCGTAATCGTGCTCACACGCAGGACACTCGGCCAGATGCCGCTCGAGGGCAGCCGCCAGCGGCCGCTCAAGCGCCATCTCCAGGTGATCCGAAAAGAGTTCCCGAGCTTTCTCGCATTTCATGGATGGTAGCTCCACTCGCTCATTACAGAACCGCAGAAGGCAGTCGCCGCTGCAAGCGGCAAACGCCGGCTGCGACTCACTCGCGCGCTTGGCCCGCCCGCACTTCGGCGGGCGAGCTCTATGCTCCCTTGCTGAACCCCTTTCCCAATAGCTTGACTGGACTACAGGTTGAAAAGTTCCCTCATCGGCTCAAGTTTCTCCTTCAAGGCCAGCCGGGCGCGGTTGAGCCTAGACTTGACCGTGCCGATCGGGAGCTTCGTGATCTTCGAGATCTCTTCGTATGACTTGCCCTGGGTATGGTAGAGGATCACCATTATCCTTTGGTACTCTGGAAGGTCCTGTATAGCCTGGTGGAGCAAGGCGTCGCGCTCAGCCTGTTCCACCATGGTGTCCGGGGCAGGGTGACCGTCCTCGACCTGCCGCGTGACGGTGTTCTCCTCCAGCTCTATGTAATCTTCGAGCGAAGTGTGCAGATGAGCCCTCTGCCTCTTGCGCTCGTCCAGGTAAACGTTCGTGACAATGCGGTAGAGCCATGTGGTGAAGTTGGCGTCGCCTCGAAAGGAGTTGATGGCGTTGAACACGCGGATGAAGGCCTCCTGAGCAACGTCGTTCGCGTCGTCGTAGTTGCCGGCCATACGGTAGGCGAAGTTGAAGATCCGCTTCTCGTAGCGTTGGACGAGCTCGTTGAACGCGCAGACATCGCCCTGCTTGCACCGCTGAATCAGGGACCTAATGTATAACTTGTCGGCTGCGTCCGTCATCGGCGTGTGTGATGCTCCGGCGGCGATCTCTCCCATCCTTCCGCTTCAGAGGGATCCTGCCCGACGAATGGCCTCTTGCTCTTCGTCTGACAGAGCGTGCGGCGAGGTTCCCCCCATGACCTCCTTCGCATAAATGCGGCAATCCGAGCGGCTGCAGAGGTTGCTCATAACGACACCGCTCAGATCCCGGTCCAGAAGCGCAAGGGCGAAGCTCTGCTCCCCGCCCACGTCGGGAAAAGCGTCGAATCGCACCAGACCGACCTTCTGAACGGCGCGTCCCGCCCGTTCCTCCAGCACCTTCTGATGCTCCCCGAGCAGTACGATCTCCTCTTCCGACCTGTCGAGTCGCCGGGCCGACTCTCCGACATCACCCAGAACCGGCCCATCACCAGCTTTGGCGGACTTGCTGTACCTGGGAAGTTTACCCAGTTTGAAGAAGAGGCACAAGTTGGAGACAAGCAGAAACAGCACCAGGGCGGCCAGTGCCAAAGCTAACTCGACCTCATGAGCGCGCATGAAGCCGACTAGGGTATCCGTCCAGTTCATCTAGTTCTCGTTCCCTCCATCCGATCATCCCCATTATACCACAGCCGGGCTTGCTCGGAAAGAGAGCGGCCGGGCGGCGGCGGCATTCTGCGTTGACGAAGCGAGGCGGGTTCTGGTATAATCTGAGTGCAAGGGGAAGCTGGCCCCCTTAGCTCAGGGGATAGAGCATCTGCCTTCTAAGCAGAGGGTCGCGTGTTCGAATCACGCAGGGGGCGCCATCCCTTGCATGACAAGTCTGCGCGGCGGGTGTAGCTCAGCCGGTTAGAGCGTCAGGTTGTGGCCCTGAAGGCCGTGAGTTCGAATCTCATCACTCGCCCCAATCAACGAGGCGGAGCCGCTGCTGGCTCCGCCTCTTAACATTACCGCTGTCAGCTCTCACAGCCGGCTCACGCGGCACAGCCTCCGACCACAAGGGACCGCCGCAGAGCCGCATCGGCTCTGCGGACGGCGACGCTCTACGGTGCCAGGCTGACCGCGAACATGCCCATCTTGTCGTAGCCATCTCGGAGCCCAATGCCGTCGGTAACGAGCATCCAGGCGCCGCAGACCTTGCCAACCATTGCGGGCTTGACGAGGATCTTCCAGTTGACCGTGCGCCTGATGCCGCTTCCGCTGGTCGTCGTCTCGCTGCAGTAAAGCTGGCAGGAGTTGTTCTGTATCACGTTCGCCGAGCCGGGAGCATAGCCTCCGAGCCACGTCGTGTTCGCGTCGTCCCTCAGGTAAAGCAGGTTCGTGGTCGCGTCGTATCTCACGAATATGCCGTTGGTACCTGTCATCGTAGTGTTGATGACGAGGAAGCACGCAGCGATGTCGCTGTACCCATCGGCGTCGGAGTACACGGATGTGAATGTAGTCTTGCGGGTGGCAATGAGCGTGCCCCTGTTGGGGAAGAGACTGTCGTTGGACGGCGGCTGGCTGATCCGGTAGGTTCCGAGAGCGTCCCAGCCGTCTTCCAGGCCCTCATCGTCGCGCGCCCGCATCCACGCAGTCACCGTTCTGGCGGTCATAGTCGGCTTGAGCACGAGCCTCCAGTTGACGGTGAGCGTGGACGCCGAGCCGCTGACTATAGTCTGAGCACAGTAGAGCCTGCAGTAGCTGTTCTCGATGGTGAAAGCCGTGCCGGGCGAATAGCCGCCAAGCCAAGCCGTGTCGTCGTCGTCTCTGACGTAGAGCTTGTTCGCGTTAGCGTCGTACCTCACGTAGGGCGCATGGTCTCCGGCCGACGACTCCTTGATGAGCAAGCGGCAGTCAGCCAGATCGGCGTACCCGTCGGGATCCGCGTACTTGCTCGTGATCGTAAGCTTGGTCGAAGTCGGCAAGGACGCGCTGCTCGGAGTTACGCTCACGTCCACCGGCGGCTGGCTGAACCTGAGCAGGCCCATCTGGTCCCAGCCATCCCGAAGCCCTGCGTCGTCATCAACCAGCATCCAGGCAGGGCAGGTCCTTCCGCCCATCGTGAGCTTGACAAGGATCCTCCAGTTGACAGTGAGAGTGGTGCCGGAGCCGCCGACGCTTGTCTCGGTGCAGTAGAGCTGGAACTTGCTGTTCTCCAGAACGTTCGGCGAGCCGGGCGCCGACCCGCCAACCCACGCGGTGTTCGCGTCGTTTCTGATATAGAGCTTGTCGTCGTTCTGGTCATACCTGACTACGATGCCTCCGGCTCCGTTCAGCGTCGTATTGATGAGCAGGTAGCAATCGGCCAGGCTGGTGTAGCCGTCCGGATGGTCATACTTACTCGTGAACGTAAGCTTGATACCGGTCGGGAAGGTGCCGCTGCTCGGGGTTAGGCTCTGGTTGAACAGACCGCGCCACTCGTCGGCCCCGACATCCACGTGCGCGCCGTAGATCCGGGTGATGCCGTCCATGTCCAGGTCGCCCTTCTTCACCACTGCGTCATCGCCCGCGTCGATACAAGGCGAGTCGCCGAGCAGGTGATAGTCCCCAGCAGCGCTGTTTACGAACCTCGGGTCGGCCTCGATGTCGCCGCCCCCCGGCCACGTGCCGGAGTAGTTGTAGAGAGTGTTCTCGAACACCAGGTTGTTGTGGTAATCGACCGTGCAGTAAACGTTCCGTATGCCGGAGGTGTTCAGGGCGAAGATATTGTTCGCTACTATGGGCGTGCCCAATTGCTCGCTAATGTAGAGCCCGCCGCCCTCGTCGTCGCCGGCAGCATTCGACACGACGGTGTTGTTCGTTATCTTGGGAGTGCTCTCGTAGTTGTACTCGACGTAGAGGGCTGCTCCGTATCCGCCGGCCTGGTTGTTGTCTATCGTGTTGTTCGCAATGCGCGGCGCGGATTCGCCGTAGCAGAAGATACCTGCGCCGTCATAGTCCGAGTCGTTCGCTGTAATCCTGTTGTTCGTGATGGTCGGCGACGAGTACATCAAGCAGAATATGCCGCCGCCGTACACCCAGGCGGAGTTGTTGGAGATGGTGTTGAACCTGATGATCGGGTTCGCCCTCCAGTAGCAGAACACGCCTCCGCCGTAGGAGTACGCCACATTGCTGTCGATGATGTTGTTCTGGATAGCGGGCGAAGCGTGCCAGCAGTAGACTCCGCCGCCATATGACTCCTCGCCGTTCTGGATCGTGAATCCGTCTATGCAGCCGACATTCTGGCTCCGCTCTACCACCACAACCCACGAGTTCCCGCCGCCGTCGAGCGCGGTGGTATTGGACGCCCAGTCCCGCTCGTCCTTCGTGAGCTCGTCGCCAGCGAAGCCGCCATAGAGGTGCACGAACGGGCGGAGCAGCAGATTCTCGTCGTAGGTTCCGCTCGCGACCCAGACCTCTCCACCCTGGACCGAAGCGGCGTTTATGCCGGCTTGCACCGTGCGCACAGCGCGGTCCCAGGACGAGCCATCGTTCTGGTCATCTCCAGATAGGCTGACTCGGACGATTGTAGGCGCCTTATCCCAGATAGCGCCGTCGGACTCATCCGAACCTATGTCCACGCGGCCATTCTGAATCCTCGGCTGCCCATCGATGTCCATCCATATCGGTTCGACCACAGAGTCATCGCCTCTGTTGATGCAGGGGGACTCAGGCTGGATGTGTACGTTCCCGTGCGGGAAATCCGCAAGCCCCGGGTCAACGGAAATGTCGAGTGGGCTTGGCGAAAGGCCCTCATAGTCATACTCCGTATTCCGGTATACGTCGTTATTGCGGAGGGCTGGGGCAAGGTACTGCAGATGGGTATTGTAGATCCCGGACGAGTTGAAAGCTATGATGTTGTTCGCGACGGGCGGAAGGGAATTGTAGGTGAACAAGCCGCCTCCGTCGACGTCAGCGACATTGCCGACGATGGTGTTGTTCGTGATGGCGCCGGTTGTGTAATCGCGGCAGAGAATGCCGGCGCCGCTGTCTTCGGCGATGTTGCCCAGAATGGAGTTGTTCGCGACAGTCGCAGTGGAATAGACAAGATCAATGCCGCCGCCAAAGCCGGCGGCATTGCCTGCGATCCTGTTACGCTGGATCGAGGCGGCAGAGTTCGCGCACAGGATTCCTCCGCCGTTATAGGCGAAGTTCCCTGTCAAGACGTTGTCCTCGATCGGCGCGGCGGATGCGTTCTCCAGGTAGACGCCCCCGCCGGACGTCGATACGTCCCAGGTGACCGGACCGTTCCACGATATCGTATTATGCGTGATCGTCGCCACGCAGTTGTACACGGCAACGCCGCAGCCCCACAAAGCGCTGTTCCAGGTGATGGTATTCTCTGAGATGAGGGCGTTGCCGGCGGGATCCACCCAGTCCGGCGCGTCTACGTTGTAGCGCAGGTAGATGCCGCCGCCGCGCTCGTCGGCATAGTTCTCGGTGATCAGGTTGTACCTGATGGTCGGCGCCAGGTGGTCGTAGATATAGATGCCGGCGCCATTGGTGGCGGCATTCCACCTGATGACGTTGTTCTCGATCGTGGGCGCGCCGTGGTCGGCACAGAAGATGCCGCCGCCGTATGTGTACAGGCCAACCGGCGTCCCCAGCCCGTTCTGGATGGTGAAGCCGTCAATGCGGGTGGTGGAGGTCACGCCAGGAGGGAACGTGACGACGCTCGCGGCACCGCCGCCGTCGATAACGGTGATGCTCGCCTGCCAGTTCCGGTCGTCTCTGTCCGTTTCAGTGCCGTTGAAGCCGCCGTACAGAGCTACCCCGGACTTCAGGATGATGTTCTCGTTGTACGTTCCCGCTCCGACCCATATTTCGTCGTTGGCAACGGCGTCGAATATGGCCGCCTGGATCGTGGCCTTTGCCTGACCCCAGCTCAGCCCGTCGTCCCCGTCGTTGCCGCCGGGCAGAACGTAATGGACATCGGAGAAGGCCGAAGAGCACAGCAGAAGCAGGCTAAGTGCAGCCAGCACGACGAAAGACACCCTCAGATGGTGGTGCATCTCTATACTACCCCCGTGAATAGCGCTGCATGTGGGCAAATGTGACAGACGAACAGCCGGCTGATTGCATTGTACATCCGAATCGAGCGAGCGTCAAGACCGCCCATTGCCTCACGATAGATCGTACCGAGATCGAATCGATGCCTCACGTAAGAATCGTACCGTGGAGATCGGATCTGTGCACATTGACGGAAACGCTAGTCGGATGCCATAATGCCTTTAACGGGGCCGGAAGGAGCTTTCTTTAACGGGGTTTGTCTCTTTCTGTCCCCGCCACATCCCCCGTCTTAGGCCAAGCGTAAGCTCGTTTCCCACAGTGACCGCAAACCCACGAACCGCAAGTATACCAGTGAGTCCTGCGGTACCATTCTTACTTGAGGCAACACGGCCGATAAGCTGCCCCGTGGGAAGAACGGCAACGGTTTCCGCCACTTCGGTAGACGGCCGGCCGCCTGCCAATGTTCCCTCGCTACGCGCGGGCAGCGCCTTGTGGCGGCGCATCATCGGGCGAGGGGCACGATACCACCTGACCCGGCCTGCTGAAGCTGACTGAGCGTGACGGCTCTCGACGCTACGGCGGATGCGGCGTGAAGATGAACACTCCGTCGGGGTATTGTGCGTGGTTCCAATCCTGCAGGCACCTCATGCGCCCTGAATGGCCGTCGAGGAAGACGATGGTGGCGTAACCGTTATGCCTGGTGCTGAGGACGTCGGTATTGCAGAATCGGGCGTCATTGACGGGAGTGGGGCTTTCGGCGGTAGTGGTGGTCTCGCAGACCCACATTGGGAGGCGGCGCGGACTCGAGAACATGCCATAGGGCTTGCCGCTGTCATTCCACCCCCCGCCGTTTACCACGCTGAACCAGGCCTGAAGCAAGTACCCATTGTAGGTGATGCTCCACTGCCTTGTCGCGCTGCCTTGGCGGGGGTTATCGGCCGGACACCTGATCAGTCCTGCTCCCAGCCCGGACTTGAGGTACTTCCACAGAGCGGACTGCCTCAGGTTACTGGAGAAAGTATCGTCTCCCCACATTGTGTATGGAGGCCCCACGCCGGCCCAGTCGTCCGCGTAGAAGAAGCACGCTATGGAGAGCTGCTTCTCGTTCGATAGGCACTTCGTCTCCTTCGCCTTGTTCCTCGCAACTATGAAGACCGGGAACAGTATGGCTGCGAGAATGGCGATGATCGCAATGACTACGAGAAGCTCGATGAGGGTGAAACCACGCCGTCTGCCGTATGTACACATTGTGTTACGCGCCTCCGTCTGCCCCGCCTGCCTACCTCAACGTACCACATTCCGCCGCCGCAGTCAAGGCCGCGAGCTCTGAGAGCGAGAGGGTCTCGCCGCTATGGCGGATTCGGATGGTAGATAAACACTCCGTCCGGGTATTTTGCGTTGTTGAAATCCACCAGGCACCTCATGCGCCCTGAATGGCCATCAAGGAAGACAATGTTACCATAACCGTTGTGCCTAGTGCTGAGGACGTCGGTATTGCAGAATGTGCAGTCATTGACGGGAGTGGGGCTTTCTGTGGTAGTGGTGGTCTCGCAGACCCACATTGGCAGGCGGCGCGGACTCGAGAACATCCCGTAGGCCATGCCGCCACCACCCGTCGGCCCGCCGCTCATAATACTGTAGATGTAGCGAGTCAGGTACCCGTTGTAGGTGATGCTCCACTGCCTTGTCGCGCTGCCTTGGCGGGGGTTATCGGCCGGGCACCTGAGCAGCCCTGCTCCCAGCCCGGACTTGACGTATTTCCACAAAGGGGACTGCTTCAGGTCGCTCGTGAATGTATCGCCTCCCCACAATTGGATCCCAGGCCCAACGCCGTCCCAATCGTCCGCATAGAAGAAGCACGCCCTCGACAGCTGCTGCTGGTTCGACATGCATTTCGTCTCCTTCGCCTTGTTCCTTGCAACTATGAAGACCGGGAACAGTATGGCTGCGAGAATGGCGATGATCGCAATGACCACTAGGAGCTCGATGAGGGTGAAGCCACGACGTCTGTTGTACGTACCCACTATCTTACGCGCCTCCGTGTCTCCCCGCCTGCCTACCTTAATGTACCCTATTCCGCGGCGGCAGTCAAGGCTGCGAACTCCGAGAGCAAGAGGGTCTCGCCGCGTCTTACGGGATCGATGGCTGCCGCGGCAAGCACGGCGGCTGCTCTCTCGCTGGACCATCGTAGCCGCGGGCTGCCGGACAGCGCACGGACAAGGGTCTTCCGCCGCTGGCCGAAAGCCGCCCTCACTATCTCGAAGAAAAGCTCCTCGTCGTCCACGGCCACCGCAGGACTTGGCCGGACGTCCAGCCGGACAACGGCCGAATCGACCTCCGGAGCCGGGTAGAACACAGTACGCTTTGCACGCGCGGCGACGCTCACGGCGCAGTGGTACTGGACGAGGACCGTGAGCGAGCCGTAGTCCTTCGAGCCGGGCGGGGCTGCGAGCCGTCCGGCCACCTCCTCCTGGACCGTTACGACCATCCGATCGATGCGGTTCTTTGCGCCGATGAGCTTCGTCAGGATCGGGCTGGTGATGTAGTAGGGGAGGTTGCCAAGGACGATGCACCGCTTCGCGCCGAACCGGGCGCCCAGGAATCCGGGCAGGTCAAGCTCGAGGAAATCGCCGGTTACGATCTCGACGTTCGCCAGGTCGCCGACCGTCTCCTGGAGCACAGGGATCAGTTGACGGTCGGCCTCGACAGCGACGACCCGCTCCGCGATGAGTGCGGCGCCACGAGTGAGCGTGCCGAGTCCGGGGCCTACCTCGAGCGCCAAGGACGACTTGTCAAGTTCGGCGGTGTCGAGGATCTTCCCCAGCACGTTGCGGTCGATGAGGAAGTTCTGCCCAAGGCGTTTCTTAGGCCGCAGGCCGTGGCGGGCGAGGATGTCCTTTACCCCGGTGGGGGACAGGAGATTGACGTTCATCTGGAGGTCCAAGGCTAGATGCCAGAGGTCGGAATCGCACCTCCGACCTCTACGCTCCGCTGGGGAGGGGTTCGGCCTCCCCAGCGGAGAGCCGCCTTCTACTGCAGCACGTGAACGGTCACGTGCCTCAAGCCGAACCTTCTCGCGGCCCGGTAGGTGTCGTAGCCGAGGTCGATGCGGTGCCCCTTGATAGCCCTGCCTCTGTCTCCAGCGATGGCAAACCCATATCCTTCGACATAGAGCCGTGTGCCAAGAGGAATGACGCGGGGGTCCACGGCGACAACGCCGTAGCCGGCCCTCATTCCTGTGCAGGTTCGTCCGTTGGCATGCTTGCCGCAGCTCCTCGGCCCGGGATCATAGGCAGTAGCGTGCATAGTGAGCACACGCCGGCTGGTGAAGAACCCTCTCGAGACTCCGGCGCCGCGGCTGCCGACAAGGATCACTCTGTCCTTGGGCTTGACCGCGACCTCGGCGCGGATCAGGTCGCGCCGCACGGCGACGCCATCCTCGTAGCGCACCCGGTAGTAAAGGTGCTTCAGCCCTCGCTCTCCCTCGGCCACTACGCTGGTCAGCCCGACGCGAATATCGTTCGAGGCCTTCCGGCATGTGGTGAAAGCGATAGGCTCGTCCTGTTGTATGACCTCGTCCACCACGCGCACGACGCGGATTGCCATACCGTCACGCGGTCGCACGTTTGGATTCGGGTAGACTCGATCCGCCGGGCCGATGCGAATCCCGGCCTCCCTCAAGGTCGCGCGGACAGTCGTCTGAGCAGTCCGGACGGGGCGAGCGACGCCGTCCACCGTGATAGACACGTCATGCACAGACGCTTGCGCTTGCGCGACGATCGTCCGGTTTGCAGTCACTGCAACACACGCTGCAAGTGTCGCCACTACGCAGAGCGCAGATGTAGCGCGCCGCGACTTTCGTCCTCGCAATACATCGCCTCCTTTCCCGCCCCACATACCCCGACGCCTCCCCGCTTCAAACCTGGCGGGCATATCGGGGCCCCGGCGAGCCCGTTCGAAGGCTGTCGGCCTCGCCTGCCGCGGCCTCGGGATCAATCCCCGTAAATGGGCGCTCCGGGGCCGCTGCCGCAGCTAATGGTGTCGGATAAGCATCATTACTACCAGAATGTCCGCCTGCTTGTCAAGACCCCACATTGCCTCACGATAGATCGTACCGAGATCGAATCGATGCCTCACGTAAGAATCGTACCGTGGAGATCGGATCTGTGCACATTGACGGAAACGCTGGTCGGATGCCATAATGCCTTTAACGGGGCCGGAAGGAGCTTTCTTTAACGGGGTTTGTCTCTTTCTGTCCCCGCCACATCCCCCGTCTCAGGCCAAGCGTAAGCTCGTTTTCCACAGGGACCGCAAACCCACGAACCGCAAGCATACCAGTGAGTGCTGCGGCACGATTCTTATTTGAGGCAACACGGACGTGCAAAATGTGAGAACGACGCCCATGTACAAATGATCGGCAGTCCCGTCCTCATCCTGAAGCCGGAGGGGAATGCGCCGACCTCGTCGAAGAAACATCCGAGGAGGTACCGATGAGCAAGACCGAGGCGCTCGAAGAGCTTGTCCGGATGTCCAGGAACCTTGGCCGGCCGGACAGGGACTGGGTCATCCTGGGGGAGGGTAACACATCCGCGAAGATCGACGGTGAGAGCTTTCTTGTGAAAGTGAGCGGGGCCTACCTAGCGGGCTGCACGGCGGAGTCCTTCGTCGAAGTCCGCCTGGGACCGGTGCTGGAGATGCTGGACGGCCCAGACCTTACGGATGATGAGATCAACGTCCGGCTCGCAGCCGCGCAAGCCAGCAGATCGGACGGGTGGCCGTCAATCGAGACGGTCTTCCACGCCTATCTGCTCACCCTCCCCGGCGTCAACTTCGTAGGACACACGCACCCGGTCGCTGTGAACGCGATTCTGTGCTCGAACGCGGCGGCCCAGATCTACCAGAGCCGCATATTCCCCGACGAGATCATATTCTGCGGAGTCAGGCCCGTATTCATGCCGTATGTAGACCCGGGAGTGAAGCTCGCGCGGGCGATGCGGGAGAGCGTGCAGGAGTACGTAGGCGAGGAGGGCGTCACGCCGAAGGTGATCTTGATGCAGAACCACGGCTTCATCGCGCTCGGCGCGAACGGTCACGAAGTCGAGGCGATCACTGCAATGGGGGTCAAGACAGCGCGCATCCTGGCCGGCGCCTACCAACTCGGCGGCATACATTACATGACGAAAGAGAACATCGAGCGCATCTACACGCGGCCGGACGAGGAGTATCGGCGGAGGCAGTTCGGGGGCTGACGGAAGAGGAGGGCAAGGAGAGAGGAGCGGCCGCGCCCCGAAGCTTTCCTCTCCCTCCTCCCCGTCTTCCCTCTCTTCTCCTTCCTCCATATTTGCAGCGCTATGGACAAACTGAGTCTCTACCGTGCCGGGCGCCTCGTGCTGCCGGCAGAGAACCTTGCGTGGCAGCTTTATGGGGCCGGCCTTGAGAACTTCGGCAGGAATGGCAGGCCGGCACGCCTGCCGATGCCCGGTTGGGGCCGCGACGAGCTGCTCGCCCGCGTCGATGCCATCGGGATTTGCTTCAGCGACGTCAAACTGATCGCGCAGGGCAGCAGCCATCCCCGGATCACCGGACGCGATCTCGGGAAGGGCCCCGTGGTGCCGGGACACGAGGTCTCGCTCACCATTGTCGGGGTTGGCGAGGACCTGAAGGGCAGGTTTGCCGTCGGCGACCGGTTCGTCGTCCAGGCGGATGTCTACTACCGTGGCGCCAACCTCGCATTCGGTTACGCGCTCGCCGGGGGGATGCAGCAGTACGTCGTGCTCGGCGACGAAGTCCTCAGAGGAGATGAAGGGTGCTACCTGATCCCGGTGCGGCCCGAAACCGGCTATGCTGAGGCCGCTCTGACCGAGCCGTGGGCATGCGTGGTGGCGAGTTATCGCATACATCCTCGCCGCGAGATGAGAGAGGACGGGGTCGCGCTCTTCCTTGGCCCGGCCGGCCGCCCCAGGTATGCCCTGCCGCGCGGATCGAGGCCCGGCAAAGCCATCCTGGCCGGCGTTGGCCAGTCCATAGACCGAGCAGAGCTCGCGGGGTCCGAGATCGTCGAGATCGGGCCGGTCCAAGGTCACGAACTCGCCGCGCTTGCCCAGGAACGGACGGGAGAGCGGGGTTTCGATGACATCATCGTGCTCGGCCGGATGGAACCCGAGCTTATCGAGGCGCTGGACCGGCATCTGGCAAGGGGCGGCGTGCTGAACGTGGTCGGCGATGATCCCGCTCCGGGGCCGGTGGCAATCGATGTGGGACGGGTCCATTACGACGGCGTCCTGTACGTCGGCGGAGGGGAGATCGGCCAAGGGTATCGAGAGTCGCGGGACAGCGAGCTTCGCGCGGGCGGGACGGCGTGGTTCGTGGGCGCCGGCGGCCCGATGGGTCAGATGCACGTCGAACGGGCGGTCCAGATGCAGAGAGGTCCGGCCCGAATCCTTGCGACCGACGTGGACGATGCGAGGCTGGAAGCCCTGAGTGACCGCGTTCTGCCGCTGGCCGAGCAGAAGGGCATCGAGATCACCTTTGTCAATCCCGCGGCGGAGGAGAGAGCTTGCTCGTTCCGAGCTGTTAGCGCAGAGCTGACCGGCGGCCGTGGGTTCGACGACATTGTAGTCCTTGCGCCGGTACCGGCGCTGATCGAGCAGGCGGCGCGCTGCCTTGCCGATGGTGGGCTGCTCAACATATTCGCCGGAGTGCCCAGGGGCACGATTGCAGAGATGGACCTGTCGGCGGTGCAGCGCGGGGCGAGATTCGTTGGATCGAGCGGCTCGCGACCGGCCGATCTCGAGTTCACTTTGCACGAGGCCGAGACCGGGGACCTCGCGACGAACCGCTCTGTGGCAGCCATAGGTGGGATAGATGCCGTCGGCGACGGCGTAAGAGCGGTCAAAGAGGCGAGGTTCCCTGGGAGGATCGTGATCTTCCCTCAGATCGGCGATCTGCCGCTCCTATCTGCAGCGGATCTGCGGGAGGCGCTGCCGGGAGTCTACGCGAAGCTCGACGGGGGCCGGTTCTGGACGCGCGAAGCGGAACAGGAGCTGCTGAGGGAGGCGCTGGGGTAGACAGAGGAGCGTGCGGCGCTTCTCTCGCTCGGATGGGTCCTCCCCTGTTTGAGCGCTATAGATGGCCGGGAACGATTGGGCCAGGAGGGATGATGGCTTCGAAGAACAGAGTGCTGGTAACCGGCGGGGCGGGGTTCCTGGGATCGCACCTTTGCGATAGGCTGCTTGCGGACGGGTACCACGTTACGGCGATGGACAACCTGATCACGGGCAGCGTCGAGAACATCGCCCACAACGCCCGCGATCCGAACTTCGACTTCATCAAGTACGACGTCACTCAGTATCTGCATCTCGAGGGGGACGTCGATCTGATCTTCCATTTCGCGTCGCCTGCAAGCCCGGTCGATTACCTGCAATATCCGATCCAGACGCTGAAGGTTGGTTCGCTCGGGACGCACAAAGCGCTTGGGCTGGCGTTGGCGCGCGGCGCGGGATTCCTCCTCGCATCCACTTCCGAGGTCTACGGCGATCCGCACGTCCATCCGCAGCCGGAGGACTATTGGGGGAACGTCAACCCGATCGGCCCGCGCGGGGTCTACGATGAAGCGAAGCGCTTTGCTGAAGCGCTCACGATGGCCTATCACCGCTACCATCAGGTGGACACCAGGATTGCTCGGATCTTCAACACCTACGGCCCGCGGATGCGTCTTTCGGATGGCCGGGTGGTGCCCACACTTGTCCGGCAGGCGCTCAAAGGCGAGCCGCTCACCGTCTACGGAAACGGCTCTCAGACCCGCAGCTTCTGCTACGTCTCGGACCTGATCGAGGGAATCTACCGGCTCGCGCTCTCCGACTACCACGATCCGGTCAACCTCGGCAACCCCGATGAGATGACGGTGATCGAGTTCGCCGAGTTGGTGTGCGAGATCACCGGCGCCGCGAGCGAGATCGTCTTCGAACCGCTGCCGGCGGACGACCCCAAGCAGCGCCGGCCCGACATCTCACTCGCAGAGGAAGTGCTCGGCTGGGAGCCGAAGGTATCCGTCAAGGAGGGGCTGTCGCTCACGGTAGACTACTTCAGAGGCCGCATCAGATGAGAATCGAACACGGAATGGTTCACGTCTACACGGGAGACGGCAAGGGGAAGACGACGGCTGCGCTCGGGCTGGCGCTTCGTGCGCTCGGCTGGGGACTGAAGGTGACGATGGTGCAGTTCATCAAAGGCTACCCGAAGATCGGAGAGATCAGGTTCGCAAACAGTTACTCCGACAGCTTTCAGGTGCATCAGTTCGCGCTCGACCTGGAACGGGAGATAGACGAGAGCAAGGTTCTTGCGCGCCGGCGCGAGGCCGAAGAGGCCATGCGGTTTGCGGAGGAGCTTGTAGGCTCGGGCGAGTCCGACGTGGTGATCCTCGATGAGCTGTCGGTTGCCGTGCATTACGGTCTCATCGACCTTGACCGGGTGCTCAAGCTCGTGCGGGAGAAGCCGCGGCACGTGGAGCTGGTGATCACCGGCCAGAACGCGCCGGAGGAGCTGATCGCCGCCGCGGACTACGCCACGGAGATGCGCCTGATCCGGCATCCGTACCAGAATGGCACCCAGGCCCGCCGGGGCGTGGATTACTGATACGCAGCGGGCTCCTGAAAAACCTCTTGCATGTCCGCGCGCCACGTGGTATAATTACTATTTGGTGCCCAGGGAAGGCGCCACGGACGCGGGTCGGCGGGTGTGCGGCTGTCGAGGGACGAGGTCCCGCCGGAGGAACCGCCAGGCTGAAGGCTCATACGTCCCCGGTCGGCAAAGAGCGAGCCTGGACGGCGGGCATGGTGGATCCGCGGCTGAGATTGTTGTGGCAACGCGGCAAAAAAACCCTTGACAAGGGCTTGACGCGTCCGTTATACTTGTTCGGTTCGCCGCCGAGGCTGGTCGAGGCGAGCCGGAATGCCGACTGAAAAGGGGGCGATAAGAACCACCGTTCTCGTAGAGTAACAGTTACGAGAGAAAAACGACCGTTGAGGTGTTCTATTGCCCCTGCAGTGTGTCGGCAGGGGCAGTTTTGTTGTACGGTGTAGAGTGCAAAGCGCAGAGTTGGGGGAAACCGGCTGAGGCCTCGTGAGCTCACACTTTACACCTTTCACTTTGCACTAAGACTCAGAAAGGACAGTCGATGCCGACAATCAGTCAGCTCGTAAGAAAAGGGCGGGCGAAGGCGCGGAAGAAGACGGCTGCGCCGGCGCTCAGGAGCAATCCGCAGAAGCGGGGCGTGTGCCTGATCGTGCGCACGGTCTCGCCCAAGAAGCCTAACTCCGCGCTTCGCAAAATCGCGAGAGTCCGGCTGACCAATGGAGTCGAGGTAACGGCTTACATCCCGGGGATCGGTCACAATCTGCAGGAGCACTCGGTTGTGCTGGTGCGAGGCGGAAGGGTGAAGGACCTGCCGGGCGTGAAGTATCACATCGTCCGCGGAACGCTCGACGCCGCCGGTACCCGCGACCGGAAGTCCAGCAGATCGAAGTACGGGACGAAGAAGCCGAAGTAGAGCGATGAACAATGAGCGATGAGTGAGGAAGGATACTGGCTGCTCGTCGCTTGCGGGTTTAGGAGGATTTTGGATGCCTAGAAAAGGTCCTGTGAAGAGGAGAGACGTACAACCGGACCCGGTATACGGAAGCAGGCTGCTCGCGCGGTTCACCAACCGGGTTCTCACACGCGGGAAGAAGAGCACCGCGGAGAATATCGTCTACGACGCGCTTCGGCACATCGAGGAGCGGACCAAGAGGAACGGACTCGAGATCTTCGAGCAGGCAATCAAGAACGCTATGCCCGTGGTCGAGGTCAGGGCGAGAAGAGTCGGAGGGCAAACGTATCAGGTGCCGGTGGAAGTCCGGTCCGATAGGCGGATCGCGCTCGCAATCCGGTGGTTAGTGACCTTTGCCCGCAGGAGACCCGGCAAGACAATGGTGGAGAAGCTCGCAGGCGAGCTTATGGATGCTGCGAGCAACACCGGCGGTTCCGTTAAGAAGAAGGAAGACAACCACAGGATGGCCGACGCAAACAAGGCGTTCGCGCACTACCGGTGGTAGCTGACGCTGACGGCCGACGGCTGAATACTGTAATGGCAAGAGAATACGCGCTAGAGAAAACGAGAAATATCGGCATAGCAGCGCACATCGACGCGGGGAAGACCACGACGACGGAGCGGATACTGTTCTACTCCGGCAAGATCCGCCGCATGGGCGAGGTGCACGAAGGCGCCGCGACCATGGACTGGATGCAGCAGGAGCAGGAGAGAGGGATAACCATCACCTCCGCCGCGACCACGTGTTTCTGGGGCGGACACAGGATCAACGTCATAGATACCCCAGGCCACGTGGACTTCACAGTCGAAGTGGAGAGGAGTCTTCGCGTCCTTGACGGGGTCATTGCCATTTTCTGCGCCGTCGGAGGCGTGCAGCCGCAGTCGGAGACGGTCTGGCGGCAGGCCAACCGCTACCACGTGCCCAGGATTGGGTTCATCAATAAGATGGACCGGGTAGGCGCCGACTTCTACAAGGTCACCGAGCGCATACGTGAGAGACTGGGAGCGAACGCTGTGCCGGTTCAACTGCCGATCGGCGTCGAGGCCGGATTCGAAGGCGTGGTTGACCTGGTCAAGATGAAGGCGATCCGGTATCTCGACGACCTCGGAGAGGAGTTCGAGGTAACGGAAATCCCTGAGGACCTGAAGCAGATCGCGGTCCAGCACCGGGAGCACCTGGTCGAGAAGGTCGCCGAGATCGACGAGCACCTGATGGAGAAGTACGTCGTGGGCCAGAAGATCACGGCTGATGAGATCAAGGCGGGCATCCGTCACGGCACGGTGACGAACCAGCTTGTGCCTGTCCTCTGCGGCGCGGCGTTCAAGAACAAAGGCATTCAGCCGCTGATGGACGCCGTAGTGGACTACCTCCCCTCCCCGCTTGACGTTCCCCCCGTAGAAGGAATCGACCCCAAGAGTGGAGAGAGCATCACCCGAGAAGCATCCGATAACGAACCATTCTCAGCGCTGGCTTTCAAGATAATGGCCGATCCATACGTGGGCAAGCTGACGTTCTTCCGGGTCTACAGCGGGGCGCTGTCGAAGGGCTCCTATGTCTACAACTCGTCGAAGGGCAAGCGCGAGAGAATGGGCCGGATACTTCGGATGCACGCTAACCATCGTGAGGATGTGGACAAGGTCTACGCAGGCGACATTGCCGCGGGAGTAGGTCTTGGCGAGACAACTACGGGGGACACGCTCTGCGCGGAGGCTTCACCCGTCCTGCTCGAGGCCATCCAGTTCCCCGAGCCGGTCATCTCGGTCGCAATCGAACCGAAGACCAAAGCCGACGAGGAGAAGATGTCGAACGCGCTCATGAGGCTTTCGGCTGAGGATCCGACTTTCAGGACGCATACGGATGAGGAGACCGCCCAGATGATCATCTCCGGCATGGGGGAGCTGCATCTGGAGATCATCCTGGACAGGCTTTTCCGGGAGTTCAAGGTCGAGGCGAATCACGGTCGGCCGCAGGTGTCTTACAGGGAAACGATCAAGCGGTCGGCGAGGGCCGAAGGGCGCTACGTCCGCCAGACCGGGGGCAGAGGGCAGTACGGGCACTGCATCCTCGAAGTCGAGCCGCTGCCGGCCGGCACGGGCTTCGTTTTCGAGAGCAAGGTCGTCGGTGGGGCTGTCCCCAAGGAGTTTATCCCAGCGATCGAGTCCGGTGTTCGGGAGGCGCTCGATTCGGGGGTGCTCGCCAGTTACCAGGTGGTTGACATAAAGGTCAGGGTTGTGGGCGGGTCGTACCATGAGGTCGATTCGTCCGAGATAGCTTTCAAGATCGCAGGGTCGATGGCGACGAGAGCGGCTGTCGCGAAGGCCGAGCCGGTCTTGAAGGAGCCGGTAATGGCGGTGGAGGCCGTGACGCCGGAGGACTACCTCGGGGACGTCATCGCCGACATGAACTCGCGAAGGGGCAACATCGAGCATGTGGAGGCTGGGCCCGGCGGCACGCAGGTTATTCGCGCGAGCGTTCCGCTGGCCGAGATGTTTGGGTATGCCACAGCACTGCGCTCAATGACGCAGGGGCGGGCGTCTTACACTATGGAACCGTCCCACTACGAGGAAGTGCCAAGGCCGATAGCCGATGAGCTGGTGGCGAGGGCACGGGGAGGCCAGCTCGTAGGGAGGCAGTAAACGAGGAGCGAGCTGTGGGCGGCGAGCAGCGAGCAGGCAGCCGCTTAACGCACGACTCGCCCCTCAAGCTGAACTGGAGGGAACAAGATGGGAAAGCAGCGGTTTGAGAGGACGAAGCCGCACGTGAACATCGGGACGATAGGGCACGTGGACCACGGGAAGACTACGCTGACGGCGGCCATCACAGCGGCGCTTGCAACGAAGGG